>JACCDG011903404.1_pt1 | contig 51464 bp, 53 predicted proteins | sample 7442471 | NCBI WGS metagenome assembly JACCDG01 (sample SAMN15323444, study PRJNA562643) | freshwater metagenome | isolation source: river surface water | place: USA:Blue River Watershed | collected 2017-08-17 | reverse complement strand
GTTTTACAGCCTATAACAGCCTGAAGCAGATTTTGCTGTTTAACAGCGGATAACAGCAAATCGACCCATAGGTGAGGCTGTTCAACGGCCTCAATCCCTTACCCAGAATGCGCCACAACACGTCCGGCTACGAAATACTGCTTGACGCTGCACTGGACTGCACTTAGTTGTGGCCGCAAGCAGGGGGTAAACATCGACCCTGCCCGTTTCCCTTAGGAACACACTAGATTTACACTCTGGAGCTGAAGTTCCTCACTAGCAACCGATCCACACTATTCCGCGTAGCGACCTTCCCCGTGAAGATCACTCGCTGAGGTGCGAATATGGTTGCTTTCAAAAAGCCTCAAAGCCCCCCAGTCACTCCCAGAAGTTCCGCCCGAAAAACTTCATCTCTATTGGCTCAAGACCGAGTCGGAGGCCGCGCAGTTCCTGGGCACCAGCGCCCGCACCCTTCAAGGCTGGCGCAGGTCAAGCAAAGGCCCGGACTTCATCAAAACCGGTCGGTCGGTTAGATACCGTCTTTGTGATCTGCTCTCGTTCTCAGAATCCCGCACCCGCAAGAGCACGCGAGGTGAGCGATGATACTTCACAATCGGTCAATCGGTCAGTGGACCAACCACCGAGGTTGTCGTGCGCTGGTATAAGCACATGGCAAATTCAAGGCGTAGCCCATTAGTCAGGGACCTTCGACGCGTGATGGGACCGAGAGGTGTACTCGCCTGGAATGACCTGCTCGAAGTGGTCGCGGAAAAGTACGAAGGAGAAGGGATCGGCTTCACGGTGAAACTCCACCGTCTGGATTGGATGCAGGAACTCTCAATACCCAAAAACTGCCCTCACCTTCTGACTCAATTGTTCGATTTGGCGCAGAGTCACGGCGGCCTTGGGGATGTTCCTGACCGGCCTAGGGTTGCCCGTGGTTCGATTCCACGACCTTCGGGCGAGCTGGGCCACGATCATGCTTGGCAGGGACGTAGAGCCCGCCAAAGTGATGGTGATGGGTGGGTGGAACGACATAAAGACCCTGATGATCTACATGCGTAAGGCTGGGATCAACATCCGTGGCATCACGGATTGTTTGAAGCTCCATAACCCCTCGCAGGAGCACGCGAAGGTGCTGGAATTTGAATCTCGTAGTAAAGCGAAGTAAGTTGAAATTTAGGGTGAAGTAAATCAACCACTTGCGGTTGGGTTATCGTCACCTCCAAACTTAAAAAACAAGTATTTTCAAGCACGTACAACTCCAGAAATTTTAATTTTCCGCCAAAAACGCGGCAGAATTTCATGTAAATTCACTATATAGTGTTGTACACTATATAATAGATTATGGCTCAATATGAATTTGTTGCGTGGCTCGCGCGATGGCTTTTCGAGCAAAAAAATTTCGTGTTCGAATGGGATCAGGGAAACTCCATGAAGAGCGTAAGCAAGCACGGAGTTTCAACGGAAACGGCCGAACAGGTTTTTAGGAACAAGGAAGTCCTGGCCCCTCTCGGTATTCAGATCTCGCCACAGGCAAATGAGCCACGATTTGGGGTCCTCGGTATGGACCTGCTCGGACGCAGGCTCTCGGTTTGCTTCACAATCCGTGAAGGGAAAATCAGAGTCATCTCCGCGAGGCCCATGAGCCAGTTTGAAAGGAAGAAATATGCGTCGTTACGTGAAGAATGAAAAAGGTTATGAAAAGTCGGTCAAAGCGGATTGGGCAGCCGTAAAAAAAGGCCTAAAAAAAGCTCGCGCCGAAGCCGGAGAGCCTAGAAAAGTTCCCACTTCCGTAGCCCTTGATCCTCGCTTTGTGGAGGCACTCAAAAAAGAAGCAAAGGAACGCGGAGTGCCGTATCAGATCCTCATGCGCATGTTCATCATCGAGGGCTTTCAACGGATGAAGAAGGCTATATAGCTACGGCCTCACCATAGCTTGTCGCTGGAGTACGAGCAGAGGAGTAGTAACAAATGGGGAATATGGATGGAACGTCATAAGTCAAATGAAGCGTCGTTTATAAAAAAGTGCTGAAACCTTCAACACACGCGGTTCTGCACTTCTCGACCGAGTGGTGCAGGTAAGGATCGGTTTTATCCGGACGAGATTCAAGAAGTAGCTATGAAAAACTTCGGCAAGATCAAGAACAGACCCTGCCCACTCGAACTCAAATTCGGAAAGGCTGGAAGCGCCTATGACGAACTTATCGCAGGCTGGGTTCAATACTGGAACGAAGTGCTTCAACCCGACGTTCCTCTGGATCCCAACCTATTCAAAGCACTGATAGCGTCCGAATCCACTTTCGACCCGAACATACTTGCGAACAAAAGAAACCCCAAGAGCGCTCGCGGCCTAGCTCAGATTACAGACAAAACTCGTAAGATCTTAGGCAACGAAAAGGGAGAGCTCAAAGATCATTACATCACGGCCACGCGAGATCAGCTGAACGATCCAAACGTCAATATCTGCGCAGGAGTCCGGTGGCTCTTTCACAAACGCTCTCTCGCTAGCGGCAAGATGGGCCGTGCTGCTACCTGGGACGAGGCCGTCGCGGAATACAAGAGCATTCGAAAGGACCTGACTAAAGGAATGAAGAGAGCAAAAGAACTCATGGACCGCTTTTTGAGATACCGTGAGGAGTACAATAAATGCGGAAAATAGCGAACTTGCACGTACTGCTATGCCTTATCTTCCTTGCTTGCGCCACGCCATCGGCACAAAACGCGAATGAAAAGCAGCTGAAGGAAAAATATCCTCATTCCATCATCGGCGAGGATTATCAGCTTCTGACGGAGAAGGATCTCGCGATCAGCTCCTGTATCGCGAGCCCTGAGCCTTTTTCGCTTCACAAACTCACCTCCCACCCCTACTGGCAGTGCTTTTCCACTAAAGATTCGGCCTTTGAATGCGAGGAAAGCGATCCCGATGAAAGTGGCCGCACAGCAATACTCGCAATTGTCTTAAAAAAGGGCGGTATTACCCACGAGTATCTTTCGCGAAGAGCCATTTCCCTGGAAGGTTGTAAGGCTTTCGGGGCTGAGTGGAAACGGCTGACTCATAATCAAGATCACGTGTGCGTATCTGGCCAGTTTATCAATCCAAAAGATGAGAGACCAAACGAGAAGGACCGCGCATGGATCTTTGAATCATATAAAACGGCGAAAGGTTGTGACTCCTACTTTGAAGGAGGATGTAGCCTTGATTACAAAATCAAACACGGTTGCGACCTCGCCGAAATGAAAGCCGCGTCTCCGTGAGAAAAAACATGTGCCTGATTGAGTTCTAAATAAAAAAGATGCTGAAGAGGATTGATTGACGCAGTTGCTTGTCCTAGAATAGGACAAAACGAGGGGTTAAGTAGTTGTTTCTATTCTATCCCGGACGAAACCTCCAAATTTTAAGCAGTGTTAGAGCAAATCAGCAGTAAATCCAAAAGCAACTAAGAAAACAATTACCTGGTCGGCAAAAGCCTCTTCTGCTCGCTCCGAGCAGATCATGCGAAATTACGGGGTTTGCAACGACGTGTAGTAAACAGGCTGTAGTAAAGGGGTAGTTTACTACAGAATCCACCGACACTTAAGTCAAAGAAATGACCCCCGACATCCAACACTGCAAAAATTTCAAAGGCAAAAATTTCATTAACACCGTCTTTCAGTCGATGAATAACCATGGGGCAATGGTCCAACGTCATCATCTGCGGCGCTATCAGCCTCGTAAGTATTCAAGCAGCTCTAGCTGCCCCCTCTAAGTCTTGCAGAGACAGAAGCGGCATTCACATCAGAAGTCATGCGCCGAAGCCTTATTCCAAATGTCCTGCGGGCTTTCTCCCCAATCACGGTGAAGAATCGGCAAATCCTATACGTGTATGTGAACTGGGAAATGGTCGCTACGATGACTGCTTACTTGAAGCCGTCCAATCTCAAGATTGGTTCCCAAAGAAGCGTTCGATTTCATCTATGATCAGCGAAATCCACATTATTTGTACTGTGGACGAGGTAGGGCTCCCCGTACGAACACGATTAAGATTTCCAACGCAAGCTGAAGCAGAGGCAGGAGCAAAACCGCGGATAGAAATTCCGTGCAACATGCCCCCAGACGTCGCCGCAGGGGATCTCGAGCGAGCGGAGGAATTATTCGCAGGACTTCAGTTGCCAAACGATCCCACACAAAAGCTCGAAGAAATCGCTCGAAGCAACAATAGATGTTCAAAAAGCTGGGAGTCGATGAATTGCAAATCATTTGTCACCCAACTGGGTGAAGCACTTTCAAGCTCTGCTTTAGAACCGCTCAATGGATACCTACAGGCCTGCGGGTTCGATATCGGCGTAGGGTTAAGTCTATCCTCAGTTCCTAAGTCGAATGAAAACGACGCATTGGCAGGTATCGAACTATCCGGTGAAATAACAAAGGCTAACTATAGGAGCCAACAAAGTCGCCATTGGCAACAACTCTTCGAGCGAACTCAAGACTGTTTTGGCGGTGATGAAGGCAATTGGGCAGCAAAGATCTCCGGACCAGACAGGCAGAAATATCCGACCACCTGTGAACGCCTCACCTCTGAGGGATGTAAGGATCAGCTGAAAAGTCTCCGAGCAGCTCTCGCCAAACGCGGCGTCACTTACAGTAGCTACAATCAACCAACTTTGTCTGAAGACAAAGTTCGCTCAAAAAAACTAGTTCGATCTAAGCTGTCTTTGGCCGTAGGTACAGAGCTGAGCTATTCTGATAGGCTCTACAAACTGATGTCATATTGTTCAGATGCCACCATTCAAAACAAAGACTGGGGCCCTGCAATCATGATGTTCACATCGAGCAATTCATCAGAGTCAGATCAAATTGTCCGTATCGGCAAAGGAGACTGGACCTTCTTGCAACCCGAAAACGCGTATCAAAAACACCAGTGCGGCAATAACTTAGGGTGCCATAGTGCGGTACGAAAACTAGAGGACTTGTTAACGGATAAACATTCACAAAAAAATGGGTGCTATAGAGTCACCTTTGTCCCACCCAGCGAATTTACAGGTGGGACACCTGAGGTCTACTTCAAGGATACTCCCGAATCGGAATGTACAGCTTTGGAGCAAAAGTAGTCCTGCTACAGTACAGCTAGGCCACTGCCAACTGAAACTCATCCACTAAGCTCACCGCCGACTGCAAATCCCCTCGCCGACTTTTGGTCTTGCGTCCCCAACAAGAACCAGAACCTCGCTTCGGCCCGTGATGCTCGGCTCTCTGAGACTTTGATGCGAACAGCTCTTACATAATATAAAGAGAATTATTAGCCAAAACTAATATCCCACCGATGATCCGCATCCAGTCCTTGTGTACTGCCGCCACCTCCGCCTTAATGGCTGGGATTCTTCATCGACGAGAAAACGTCGAGAACAGCCTGAACCCGTCGTGGGAGCCGTGCACTCGCAAGAGTGACAATATAAATCATGTTCTGGAGAGGCTTTTTCGCTGGCCTGCGAAACTCGTGGACCCGCTTCTTTGCAATCAGGTCTTCCACGCAATGCCTAGGAATAACGGTCATCCCCATGCCCGCTTCCACCATCTGAATTGCGCCCTGAAGGCTGTTCATCTCGCCGGTTATCTTAAGGCCTCCCCAATCCAGTTTTTTCGTACGCGGAAAATGGTGACTCATCCAGTAGCTGAATAGAACCTCGACCCCTGGATGCGCCACGAAGCTTGCGTCTTTCAGCTTCTCGGTAGTCAAGTCATCCAGCGCCTCTGCCTGGTTGGCAATAAGGACATACTCCTCGGGACAAAAGGGGGTGAATTGAATGTCCAAACTCTGAGTTCTCTTCGTAACGAAACCGAATTCAATTTCACCATCAAGAAGCTTCTCGATCACTTCATCCGAGGGGCAGAGAGTGACGCTCAACTCTAGGTCAGAAAATCGCTTTTGGCGCTCGCGAAGTAGAATTGGAAAATGCGGAGACATCAAACAACTCGCTGGCATCGCGTAATTTACACGCCCCTTTAGAGCGGCATAGCCCGTGGTGACGCTCTCAGCGAAAAGCTCCAGCTGGTCCAAGTACTGCTCAACATAGCCCTTCAGTTTCTTCCCGGCCTCCGTGAGGATGACTTTTCGACCCACCCTAAGAAAGAGCGGTACACCGAGCTGGTTCTCCAGTTTTGAAACGTGCTGACTTACTCCAGATTGGGTCATCCCCGCCTGCTGGGCAGCCATCGTAAAGTTCAAAGCTTCAGCGGCGTAGTAGAATCCGCAAAACGCTCCCGCATCAAGTCGATTGAAGTCTCTCATAGTTCAATCATTAATCATGATTGGTTCAATAAAAACAAATAATTTTACTAATTGTAATGTCAGCCTTAAATACAGCTCGAATTAAACAGTGATTTGAAAGGCGAGCAGAACATAAAGACATGCTACATATAACGAATATAAAAATCATTAAACTTTAACGATAGAAAACTGTGATTTACCCAAGAAAGTGATTTATGAAGAGTTCAAATTTAAAAGGATTGGTGTTGGCTGGAGCGATGCTCATTGGGACATACGCGCAAGCAGAAGTTCCTGCCGAATACTTCAGGGTCTGGGAAGGTTTTAAGCGACCTGATCTCTCCCAGCAAAAATTCCTCCGGGAACTACCCTCCTTCATGGTGGATACCGTGAAACTCTACGGCGGACAACGCGCCTTGGGCAACTACATCGTAGTCATGCCACCTGAGAACAAGCCATCCTTCATCCCTGATGAACTGGCTCTGGTCACGCTGACCAGTGAAGTGGACTACCGTAAGATCAGGGAGACTCCCGAGGGCCGTGCCTACAGTGCGAAGCATTGGGATGTGTTTGATCGGGGCACCTCTCGGAGCGCACCTCAGTTCATCGACTATCAGCAGACGCGCCCTCCCGTGCTCATGAATGGATTGGCATACGACATGGTTGGAACGCCTATTGATTGGGCTATGGGATATTCCCTGGTTTATATCGGCCTTAGAAAAGACGGGATTTCGTCGACGGATTTCCTGAAACACCTGCAGACTCATATCGAGCTGGCGCACCATCACATGAATCCTCAGGGTCTGCGTGGCTACATCGTGACCGCCCACGAGAATTATGTGGTCGCCTACCTCAACTGGACATCGAAGGAAGCGCATGACCGAGCTCTTGCCTCATCGGGCGGTCAGGCGGTTTTGGCTGATGCCGGGGAGATCATGAACCCCTTGATGTATCAGGAAGCTGTGCAAGTCACCGCCGGAGCCGCTGTCGAGACCGGCAAAGTCTATTCGACAATAAACAATAAGGGAGATGTAACGATGAAAGCACTGATTGTTGTGACGAGCCACGGGCAACTTGGAAGCACGGGAAAAAAGACCGGCTACTATCTACCTGAAGTGACTCATCCGTTTTTTGAACTGAAGGAAGCTGGATTCCAGGTTGATATCGCAAGTCCAATCGGAGGAAAGCCCCCCCTGGATGAGAGAAGCCGCGATCTGTCCGATGAGAAGAACCGCAAATTTCTTCAAAACCCGACTTACGCTAAGCTTCTCGAAAATACGATCCCACTCGCCCAGGTCCGGACCACGGATTACGCCGCGATCCTCTTTGCTGGTGGCCACGGTACGATGTGGGACTTTCCCAATTCGCCCGATGTTCAGCGCCTAGCTTCGGGCATTTACGAGCAAGGCGGGGTTGTTGCAGCGGTCTGCCACGGCCCGGCTGCATTGGTCAACGTGCGGCTATCGAATGGTAAACATCTCCTCGCCGGAAAACGCGTAACGGGATTCACGAACTCCGAAGAAGAAGCCGCTGAACTCACGCAGGTCATGCCCTTCTTGTTGGAGACCCAGATGATCGAGCGCGGCGCTCGTTTTGAGAAAGCGGACCTTTGGCAACCCAAGGTCGTAACAGACGAACGGCTTGTGACGGGGCAAAATCCAGCTTCTGCTGCCGGCGTCGGCACTGAAGTCGCGCGAGTTCTGAAAGCAGCACAGTAATCTCAAGGCTCAATGGCTTTGCCCAAGGAAGTTGCTAGAATTTGCGCCTTTCTTTATCGCATTGCCGGAGATGCTCTCGCTTAAGTAGATACGGCAAAGAGAGGGCCAGATTACAAGCCTAGAAAGCCAGAGCAGCTGGAAATGGCGGAGACGGCTTGACAGAGCTGTCTGCCATAGGGTGGACTTAATCACTTCTATGAACACAGAGAAGTTCGTCGTCGAGAGTAAAGATTTTTCTCGTACGGTATGGCTTTCAGCCGGACCGAAATCAGAAACTCATCCGCTCTGCATACTTCTAGATGGTGAGTTCTATTTGGAACGGGCAAATGCACTGTCTCTTCTGGAGAAAGCGTTAGCGGATCAACAAATCCCGCAAATGTCATTCGTTTTTGTAGCCAGCAATGGCCCTCAGTCACGGCACGAGGATTACACATGCAATGATCGATTTGCAAGATACATAGCTGAGGACGTCTTTTCCTGGGCAAAGAGTCAGATTGATTCTATTAGCAGCGAAGGAAATGTAATTTGCGGACTCAGCCTCAGCGGACTTGCTAGCGCCCACATTGCGCTCAAATATCCACGTCTGTTCTCGGCTTCGCTCTGTCAGTCAGGGTCTTTTTGGTGGAACCGCAACAAGTTTGCAGAGAGCGTCTCCAAATACGCCCCGACGAAGTCTCGCTTCTGGTTAAGCGTTGGCGACCAAGAAATTGCAGAAAATATTAAACATCCGCCCACCGACTTGCATCAGGAGTTTTCACAAGTCGTCGGAGTTCAATCGGCTGTAGACGCCTTAAGATCCCATTCCGCCGCTGTCAGGCACCATGTGTACAGCGGTGGCCATGAATTTGGCCCGTGGAGCACCGAGTTCACTACTGCACTTCAGTGGCTACTAGACGGGAGTTCAAATGAGAAGTGAAGCGGAACCAATCTGGTCAGCAGCATCTGCGACGATGAAAGCATCAGGATCAGTACGTTCGCCGCAAGGGTCAGTATGATCTCGGTAATATTTTCTACGATAGCCATTTGGAAGTGAGAGTGAGACAACAAAAGCACTTCACAAACTCCGCGAGAAACTCAGACTCAACCAAGAGGACCTATCCGATGCACTCGGCCTCTCCGGTAAGAACATCGTTTCGCGCTGGGAAACCGGCAAGCGCAAGCCATCGGAAGCTCTAAGACGACTGTTCTCGATCTGATTGGCGTTACCCGCTCCCGAAGCCAGGAGGCTGTTAGAAAAATTTAGAGCATGCAGTCACTGACCGCAGAATAAATTGGAGATCGTATAGAGGACCCATAAAGTGCACTCCAATTGGACAACAACTGGAAGATTTTAAACCAGACTGGTTAGACTGACCTTCCCTCTGTTTTGATCCATGTAGATCTTGCCACTAGACCTAAGTCAATCTTACTCAGCGCGCGTTCCGTTAGCTCTGGTCAATGCCTTTGACTTCAAAAAAATCGAGAGCATAACAGTAAAGCTTTTCGTTCTTAGATGGCTTGACGATTTTGCGCACACTTTCGATCGCTTCAACTAAAACCGATTTAACACTAGCTGCATCTTTAGCTGCCAAAGTAATGATTGAAGAGTAGTGCAAATGGGACGGCTCTAGTCCGGCTTCTAAATCCGCGACAGACCGCATTCTCCAATTGGTGTGATGCTGAATGATCATTGGAGAATCTGAACCAAGATGAATACTGATAGGTCCTGCCTGATAGAGCCCACTTGCGTCGCGCTCGATAATTCTTTGCCGAACTAGGAACTCGACTACTTCCAAAACGCGGGTAATTTTGAGGCCCAGATGCCGCGCCACCGCTTCGACATCTTGGTAGCCGGGTATGGTAAATAGAAAATGAATCGCAGTATAGTACCAAGCGCTATAATACGTCGCTTGGGCTTCGACGTCCAAAGCTCCTTGAAAAACCAGTCGGTTCTTTAAATCGTTGGCTGCTCTTTCTGCGGCTTCAATTTGATTAGAAAAATATTTTCGAAGCTCTGGCGATCCAGCCCGCGCATACTGAACAAGAAGCATGAAGTAGTGTGACTCCGCCTCCGAATGAAGAAGATAGCGACTTCCGCGTTCGGCCTGTTCAAGACTCAAATGAGCAGTACCAGCCAATATTTGCGATACGTAAGTCGTATTGCAGCGAAATGCAGCGGCCAGCTTTGTTCGTTCGCCCCGCCCCCTCCCCGGCTTTCCGTCAAGCACCGCACCTAGATAATCTTTGTAATCACGAAATCTGTAAATATTAGCCATAATCTTAGATAGTTATAAAGACTACAGCAGTAAAGCTAAATTTATAAAGGTTTTTATTATAAAAATAGTCTAGTAACCCACTCCCATTCCCTCTAAACAGACACAATTGGTTCAATAAGAAATCTGACTTAATCCAATTCTTACTGAGTCTCAGTTTTTGAACCCGATCTCGGAGTACATTCATGCCTACTAGTAATTCGCGTCCCGCTTTCTTTCTTGCCGCCGCCCTGTTTTTCAGTACTTTTTCAGCCCACGCAGGTAACGAAGGAAGTGGTGGTGGCAACGTATTAGCCGTGAATCTAGTCTCAGAAGAGGCATTGGGGAGCGCGATTAAATCACTTAACGTAGATCTTCTCTACGTTTTCAACCAAATGGAACTCATCATGGGTGACCTCGTTCCGAGAGAGCCCAACGAACAATATCCCCCACTTCTAGAATACGAAGTCTTTCGACAGGCTGGATTCGCATTTCCAGGTGGCGTGGAAGCATCTGTGATTCGAAAACTTTTTTATGAAGGAAAAGAAACAATTTTCGACATTCTCCCACTGATCAAATTCACAGCACAAAACTCGGCCTGCATCGATCGAGATGACCGCGAAGCAGATGGGAGCGCATTCAATGAAGACCCAAAGGTTATCTGCCTCAGCATACCGCGCTTAACCGCTAAGCTGCGACATGATCGTTACAAAGCGCCCTTGATCGCACTGGCCGCTCACGAAGTGACTCATAAGCTGGGCGCCACTGAAGCAGAAGCTATCCAATTACAAGCGTACCTGGAAAATATCCTTGGAGAGAACTCCGTAGAGACGGTAAAAGAAGTCCATTCTCCTCATTTTTCTGTACAAATTGAAGCCTTTTCATGGATTTTGAACGCTTTATTAGAAGACATTTCTAGAGCAAAAAAGGGGAAATTTAACCAAAGATGGATACCTGCACTTCAAAAGCGTTGGAATATCATTGCTGGAACCGTAGAGAATTTTGCAAACTTTTCAGCCTCTCCAATCCGCAAGAAAGACAACGACCGGCTGGCTGTTATTGATGTCCAGCTTCAACTAATCCTCGATGTGCTGGCACCTGCAGAAGACTTGCCACCTGAGGCCACAGCTACCGCATGGAGTCCATTCATTGCACAACCATGGAGCATGCATCGACTTGATATTGTCGTATCAGAAGAGAATGCTGTCGAGTCTGACGTTTTTGAAAAACGCATTGACGGCGTCAGCTTCAGATCCTCAGAATCATGCATGCGTGCAAATGACCGCAGAACGCATTCTGCCAAATGCATCTCTCAAATCTTAAAAGGAAACGTAGAGGGGCTTCTCGAGCTAGTGCAACGAGTCCGTATCTCTTCTGTGAAACAATAACGCCTCATCTCTTGACCTCCGTTATGGACACCACAAAGCTCCGTTATTGCTGGCTTTAAATTATTGAAATTTAAATGCTTTTTACGCTGCAACTAGCATATACTCAACGTTAGTCATCGAGCTCAAAGTTCACGGAGTTCGAACCTCTTGAGAACACTTTTTAAAAGCTAAACACTTTGGATCGACTTCTTTTCAGGTAAGCAAGAAGGAGAAACGACCATGCTGGCAAAGAGACCCATCGAAACCATGCAGCCAAAGAGAAAACGTGCGCATCTTGCGGTTTTCTGTTCTTTTACTGAATACCCCCGAGCAGCCTTCTAGAGATTCAGATACCGCATCGCCAAACGGCAAGCACAGCTCAGTTACTTTTAATATCAATTCTATTTAAATAAACAGGACGCAGCGCTGTCAAGCCATGTGTGAACCAAAGCCAGCGCCCTTGCCTGAATGAAAGGACCCTATCATGAGAGCACAAATCATATCTTTCCACTGCGTCATGAGAAATAAACTTGGCCAAATCCTGAGCTCTTCTTTCAATCAAGACGTGATCAATCAGAAAGACACAGGAAACGATCGGCTGCCAGGATTGGTCGATGGTCTTCAATCCGTCCATGTGGGCGAAAAGCGAAGCATCCCAGTACCAGCAGATAACGCGTACGGAAACTACGACCCTCGCCTAGTCATTGAACTGCGACGTTCTGAGCTAGAGTACGGCGATTATTTGAGATTGGGGAGTCAGATTCTTCGACACCATGGACATGCTCCAAAACAGCGGCTCTTTAGAGTCACTCGAATCGATGGGGAATCTGTAATCATCGATGGCAACCATCCACTTGCGGGCCAGGATTTAGTATTCGAAGTAGAGATTGTCTCCGCACGCGAGGTGCAAGATGATGATTTTCTCGACGCCTCCACTCTCGTGCCCAGTCAACTCGTGCATTGAGAGGAAGATCATTTTACCTTGCCAAGATCCTTCATCCGCTTGAGCTTCACAGGCTGATTATCTTTAACCCACTCGTCTGAAGACAACTCGCGGAAGGCAAGCTCGAAATAGAGTTGAGCCTCCGTCGTTCGCTTCAAAGTCTGCAGGCATTCGGCCAACTCCTCAAAGAGCCTGCCATCACGTTCTCCTTCACTTCCGAGCTCTGCCAAGAGAGACTTTTGAATCGAAAGCGCCTCTTCAGTCTTCCCGACAGCACGCAAGACTTTGCCGATCGACCATTGCGCTACAAACGCCTCACGCGCAGTCCCGCTCTCCTTATAATGCCGAAATGCGCTCTGAAATGCGCCAAGCGAGCCATCAAACTGCCTTAGGTCGTAGAGTTTCCATCCAAGGCTCGCATAAAGCCCACCCAACCAGCGTTTTGTCTTAGGGTGTTGTGACTTTTCAGCGATCTGAATCGCGCGCCGAATCCAGTCTTGCTGAACTTTCTGAGGCTCCGTAACAGCCAGGAGCTGCGCGATCTCAACGGTGAAGTAATCTTCTGCTGAGTTTATCGATAGAGTCCATGCCTCGGAAAAAAGTCCCTTAGCCAGGGAAGGCGTCTTTACGATGATACAAAGACGACCCTTCTCGATGAGCCAACGAATTTTTGCCGACACTTGGAAATCAGCTTGCTGTTCTAGCAATAGCCCTTCTGCCGCATCGAGCGATGCGTGAGCCTCACCATACTTTCCTTGAAGAGCCTCGGAGCGTGCAATCAACGAATAAAGTTCAACCAGATAACATCGGTCCAAACCCGTTAGCTTCTGACCCTCAGGTAACAGAGCTCGATAGGCCGATTCGGATGCTGTAACGTCTGCAGGATTCCAGAGTCGGTCCAAGTCCTGAAACTTAGCAATCACAAGCAATCGAGAATGAGATTCTTCCATTTAAAAAGATAGATAACACAGTTCATCGACGCATTTAGCTGCAATTACAGTGGAAAGCGGACAATCTCCGGGACGCTCTTGCCCACTTGAAGAATGGAGATATCTATCGCTCATGCTTTCTGTTACCATAGGTCAGTAAGTAGTTAATCGTTCGCTTCTTCGAGTCTGCGGGCACAGGGCCCATATCCTCTTATTAAGCGTTTCCCAACCTTTAGGAGGTTTTATGGGTAAAAAGTTATACGTAGGCAATCTTCCGTTTTCAGCAACCGATCAGATCCTGAGCGACACGTTCGCGCAGTGTGGGACGGTCGAGTCTTCCAAAATCATCATCGATCGTGACTCAGGCCGCAGCAAGGGTTTCGGCTTTGTTGAAATGTCGACCGAACTGGAAGCTCAAGATGCGATCAGCAAGTTTAACGGCGCCGACTATGACGGTCGCGCTATGACCGTGAACGAAGCCAAGCCCATGGTCCCTCGCGAAAACCGCGGCGGCGGGTTCAGTGGTGGCAATCGCGATCGCGGCGGCCGCTGGTAATAGGTTTTAACAGCATTGAGGGCGGCTCTTTCTCGAGATTTGGGAAAGGGCCGCTTTTTTTTAATCTGTACCCCATAGGAGATTGAACCATGTTACCGACAGCAAGCAAATTGGCTAGAAATCAGTTCAAGTGTTTTCATTGTCGTCTCGTCTTCATTCAGCGTGATGGCGATTGGTTCAATTGGGATTCCATGCAGGTTCACTTGTGCCAAACTTGCGAAAAACTCACTGAAAAAAGGCCGGAGCGCGCTTAATAGCTCAGCCTGACCTAGGATCGAAGGGACATTGCTCTCGCAAGTACCGTTAGACTTACCCTTCTTATTTACATCCTGGCAAAGGCCAGATCGACTCTTGCCGCCGAAGCAAGCTGTTACACACACGATGCATTCGTGTTTTTTGCTTTAATTTTAGAATCTCACTTTTGAATCACTCAGAGACACCTCGTCGCTGGTGTCCTTTGCGATAAACTAGCGAAGGCCAAATATAGCCTGCACCGAGACAGTGAGCTGCTGCTGTCCCACATCTACAGTGGCACCGCCACTGGCTGTCTTGAGCATTGGGGCATCGTAAGCTTCACTCATGGACCGCGTCTCAGTGCCGCCAGACACCTCGGAGATTTGCAAAACATCGCTCACCTTCGCATTGAGTGCGATCGCCAAGCGCTCTGCCTTAGCTCGCGCGTGCTCTGCTGCTACTTGGAGACACGCAAAATGCTCTTTGCGTTGTTTTTCGTCGGACAAAAACATTCGCAGCTGTCCTACGTCGCGAACCTCCTCGCGAGCCGCTACAGAGATCACGTCTCCCAACTTCTGAGTGTTGGAAGTCGAAACCTTCATCCCCATTCGAGCCTTGAATCCTCTCGACACAGAGCGGTTTTTTTCCCACTCCTTAACCTCTTGAACGCTATACTCTACCGTCTTGAGATCAAAATCCGCTAGCGCCAGCTTCTTCACCTCTTCAAGAGTGCGTTCGTAAATCCGAGACGCACGAGCAGTGGCGGTCTTTAGATCCATTTCTTGCGCCTCAGCGGTCAAAACGATCGCACCTCGATCCGGCACAACCCATCGAGTGCAGGTACCAGAAACAGACACCTCTCGATCCCGCGCCGCATAGGACAGCTGAGAAAAGCCGCAAGCCAGCACCACAAATGTCAGAAAAAAGGACTTCATAATCGCGCTCTATCACGAACCTACAGAGATTGGCTATTCTTGACAACTCTGTATCTGCATGCGCGTTACCTCGAGGAGATCGCTGCTCACTAACTTCTCGTATGCCTTTTGTGCTTTCTCACGTAAAAAATCGGGCACACGGTCTGACTGCGTACCTAGACTGTTTGCGGACTCAGCTAAGTCTTTGAGCTCACCCAAGTCAGAGACAGCAGAAACGAAACCCAAGAACAAGCACTGAGAAATAGCACAGGGTTTTTTCTCGGTGTCCGAAAAGGGAAGCACTGAATACTTCGAACTCGCAATCGGGTCATTCAGCAATGGCTTGAACTCATCGATCGGGCAATCACTTCTATCACGAAACGCAATCATTCCGTTGAGCACGCGAGCTTCGATCAAAAACCACCGGAGCTGGCGCCTAAACTCATGCAGTCCATTGCCTTCTTCTAAGATCGCCATGTCAAACTGGGTGTCCTTGATTTCTTTCAGGCGCTTCGCGAGTGCTTCTAACATCCTGCTCTTGTCCTCTGAATAAGAGTCCCACGGATAGGATGAGAGCCATTGACTCAGTTTCTCAAGGAGGGATTTCTTGCCTAGCTTTGGAATCCAACCATGATCGACCAAATCTGCGGCCAGCTTTCGCTTAGATTCTTTGAGCTTGGCTGCAATTTTTTCGAGCTCGATCGCAGGAGCATGATTTTTCTTGGCAGTTTCGAGTATACCTGCCCACTTTTCACAAGCGCCGATTCCGTCCTCAAGAGACTTGAAGTGCCTTCTGAAATCCTCGAAATCCTTGTCGACAGATGAGTAAAGTTTGCCCAACGCTTGCAGGTTGAAGGCGGAAAATCGAGTACGCTCCTTGAGAAGGGACTCAACCACTTTCTCAGGGTTTCTACTCATACCCAAGACCCCACTCAAATCGGCAATCCAAGGCTCGAAACGAGCGATCTGCGCCCTACCCTTGGCATGCACTGAGGGAATACCCATCAGTATCAGAATCCCTAGAACCACCCCACCGACTTTGCCCCATTTGCCCATATCGTCGGCGGATACCAACAGCTAACCCATCATGTCAAACTTAATGCCCAAGTCCCCTAGGCTTTCTTAAAAAGACATCCAACAGCTATCCTGCCACTTGAAGCGGCTGGGGCTGGGACTGCTTTACCTTTGCCTTGCGCGACCTCAAAATGACCAACACGCGCTGCAAACGAGTCTTAGGTGTTTGGTAATAGACATTCCAAATCAGTCTAAAAAATCGATTTGGGCGTCTTGTAAAACTGATTGCGTAGAAAAGCGCCGTTCCGAACAGGCAAAAGAACTTCAACTGGCGAATCGAATATTCACCGTAACTTCGCGAACTCGAGCCTGGAAGCGCTGCAGTGCCTCTCATCAAATGGCGAAAGTAGTCATCACTCAAGGTCAGAACACCTTGATCCCTCAAGCTGTTAAAAAACTCACTGCCCGGATAGGGGCAAAATGAGAAGATAGAAACATCTTCAATCCCTGCAAAAGCCATCTGCACGATGAAGTAAAAACTCTCAAAAACATGACTGACTTTCTCTCCAGGAAACCCCAAGAGAATACTCGCCTTGACGTTTAGCTTGCTCTTCACTGCGGACCGCATGGACCTGAGCATCTTGTCCTTGGTAATGAGCTTTCGGATCTTCTTAAGCATCTCCTGAGATCCGCTTTCGGGTGCATAAGTAATAAACCCACATCCGGACTGATACAGCAGCGTCGTGATCTCAGCGTCGATCACGTCCGTACGCGTGCCCGAGGGTAGCTGCCAAGTAATCTTAATATCGGCCTCGATCACCTTCTTGCAAAACTCGATGATCCAGTCGCGTTTTACGATCATGGTCAAATCGTAGAAGTCAAAGTTGGTGGCTTTGTACTTGATCCGATAATCATTGATCTCGTCAAAAACTTCTTGAGGTGAGCGAGAAACCCAAGTGGTACCCCACATCTGAGCATTCGAACAAAAAGAGCACCGATAGGGGCAACCACGACTGGCCATGATGGGCATCGAGCGCCCCAGATCCACGCCCGACATGACGCGTTTATCGAGATAATTGTCGATGGGAAGCAAGTGCCAAGCCGGACGTGCTATCGTCTCCAGCTGTTTGATTCTCTTGCGCGCCTGACTGCGCAAAACTTTGCCCTCTTTTCGATAGCAGATGCCCAAAATCCCAGAAGGATCACCCTCCCTTGCGATCACATCGACGAGTTCTGCAAGCGTGGCTTCACCCTCACCTAGCACTGCGTAGTCAATCGATGCACAAGTCTCCATAGAGTACTCTGGCACCGCCGTGATGTGCTCACCTCCCACGACAAGGGTGGCCTGAGGAAATGCGACTCCAATTTTATCTATCAAGCCACGAGTAGTCAGCCACTCGAGCGAGAACATGCAGGAAACGCCAATGATCTGGGTTTCAGGATCAATGCGCGAAATGAGCTCTTCATCAGTCAAACCGTGTCGAAGGATCTCCGGGATATCCTCTGCTGGATAGTATCGCCCCAAGGCTTCGCCCGCACCGTCCACGACCTGAACAATATGCCCGCATTGCTCCATCGCAGCAGCGAGATATGCAATTCCAATAGGTGCAACGGCGTCGTCGCCCATGCCCTCCAGCGTAGTCACGGATGGCGGACGAATGATGCAAATTCTCATAGTGTCTAAACGCTTAAAACGACAGTAAGCGTCGGGCAAGTCTTTTGGCATGACGGAGCGCAGTAATTCCTCTCGAGTGGGGGTTCATCGCACTTTTGATCCCGCTTGATCTTAGGTCGCTCGGATCAAGCGGGCGCCCTGTCCCAGTTCGAATCAAAATCCTATCTGAGAAAGGCGATTCTGAGTCCCTTCAGCAGAGGTCTCGAGCAAAACGACCTCTAAGCGAGCGGGTTTCAAACATTTCAAAGAGCGATCTAGATCCGCTTCATTTCCTTCAAACCACCACCAGACGGAGCCTTTTGACTCATGTGCTTTGATCAGACGTGATCGATAAGCGACGCACTCCTGGGTATTGGGTCGAAGATCAGCGGGTAGGTCCTCGCCATATCCCAGAATCACTGGAGCTCCCGTCACCGCAAAAATATGACTGCTATCTCTCGCGCAGTCACTCGGATGGGGAGATCGCCCGCTCGAAAAAACCGGGAACGGATGATTTGCGATCTCGCTCATGTAGGTGGCACAAGGAAAAGAGCTGATGAGATGAGGTTTCCAATCCCAACCATAGTCTAGAAAAAGCGCCGCAAACCATACTGCGAAACTCGCAGTTAACGCCTTGGGGCTTCTTTGCGCTGCGCCTTCATACCGTTCTGCTACCTTCGCAAACCAAAGCGCGAAAACCAGCATCATGACCAAAAACATTCGTGAATAAGATCGAATGAAGGGAAAAACCGGGAACAGGACGTTGAACTTGATCCACGTGATTTCTTGCATGCCCATGAGCGCAACACCTAAGAGTGTCGCCCACAAAAACCACGAAGTACCGCGAGTAGGAGCGCCCTTGAACTGCCGAAAAGAACGGGCATACAAAAAAACAATGCCACACAGAATCAGCGCCATCTTTGGAAAGGGTGCAGGAAAACCCTCTGCATCCACCCCATGCGTATAGGGCTTACCCAGCTGTGCCACTATCCAATCCGATGGACTTCCTGGAGCGCCACGGATGAGCTCACGCACACGGTTAGAATACACATAGGCCATCCCGGGATCGGGATGATTGCCGGTCGAGAGCGCAATTTTCATCGCGGCAATCCCACCGTAGCTCGCAATCACCCAGATGAGATCTAGCCCATAGCCAACCCCTGCGCCGAGTGCGAGGCCACCTAGCTGCTTGAGACGCTGGGGATTGCGCAAATGATCTGGAGCAAAAGCCAAACTCCAAGCCACCACAAAAAGGATCATGAACACGCCAAAATAGAGGCTTTGACTGATGAGAAGAAAATGAACGAGCGCGACGAACCAGAGACGCGGGGTCTTTTTCTCAACAAAAAAATCAAACCAAATACCGATACAAACCAAAAGAAGCGTGACCCAGGAAAGATGCACATGGATGGAGCTACGAGACCACCACCAAGGCAAGAAAGCGATCACGCACCATCCCACCACCACCGCCAGAAGCGAGGTGCGTGAAAACCTCTTCCAAAAAAAGATCCAAGTTCCCAGAATATTAAAAACGACCACACTCACAATAGTGAGCCAGACGCCCAACGTAGGGTCTCCCGCAAGACGAGTGAACATCCCAATGATTGTGAACATCAAAGGTTCAGAAAAAAGAGCCGGAAAAATCGATCGGGCCTGCCCCTCGGGAAAATGAAGGTCCGGAATCAATGAAGGAATGCCTTGCGGATAACTCAGTTGCAAGCGACCGAGCACCCCATAGAGGTAGTAGTCCCCTGGCTCGCCTGCCCGCAGCGTCCAGATTCGAGACAAAGCGTACATCAGGAGCGCAAGGGGCAGCAGCCAAAGCACTGCCCTCCATCTCGAATCGCCTCGGTTCATAGGCGCAAGATTAACGCCGCCTGCCGGGCCTTTGCAATCAGTCCTTGCAGCGCCCTAAGATCGGCCTATTCTATTAGAAAAATGGAGGCCGATGCCATGAGTTCATTTTCTCAATTCGAAGGAACCGATAAGTATCTGATCGACCGCGCATTGGGTGCAGCCGTCAATTGTGCTATCGCTCTCGAACGCCCCTTGCTCATCAAAGGTGAGCCCGGCACGGGCAAGACTCTCCTGGCCGAGGCGATTGCAGCATCGCTCAAGCTCCCGCTCATCAACTGGTCAATCAAAAGCACGACACGCGCGCAAGACGGCCTCTACCTCTATGATACGGTTCAAAGACTTTACGACTCGAGATTTGGTGACGGTGACGCGAAAGACATCAAACGCTACATCCGCCTGGGCCCCATGGGACAGGCGTTCGCAGCGCCTAGCCGCGTAGTCCTGCTTATCGACGAGATTGACAAGGCCGACATCGAGTTTCCTAACGACTTGCTTCATGAGCTGGATCGAATGCGCTTCAAGATTCTCGAGACCGGAGAGGAAGTCATCGCTCATCAACGCCCAATTGTTGTGATTACGAGCAATAACGAGAAAGAGCTTCCGGACGCGTTTCTCCGCCGCTGCGTGTTTCATTTTATTGAGTTTCCAGATGCTGAGCTCATGAAAAGAATCATTAACATTCATCACCCTCAGCTCGACAATGCGCTGGGTGAACAAGCACTCGCGGCGTTTTATCAGCTCCGCAAGATGGACAGGCTTCGCAAGCGGCCATCGACAAGTGAGCTGATCGACTGGATTGCGGTATTGAGAAAATCCGGGATCCATGAAGTGAAGCTTGATCAGCAACTCCCCTACCTGGGCACGCTCTTAAAAAAAGAACAGGACCATGTGGCGCTGGCATCGGAGAAGAAAAGACCGTGATCACCGAGCTCGTCCTCGAGCTTCGAAGCCGAGGAGTGCGCGTGGGCATGCAAGAAGTGGCAGCCTTGGCGCGGGCCCTGGCTTGCGGCCTGCACGAAAGCTCGCTTGAGCAGTTTTACTATGTGGCGCGTTCATTGCTGATTCACGACGAGTCCAAGCTGGATGACTTTGACCAAGTTTTCTCGCATCTTTACCAAGAAGTCCCCTACGCGGCTCAAGAGATCTTATCTGAGCTGATGGACTGGCGCTCCAACCCGCATGGGCGCCCTGAACTGACGGACGAAGAGAAAGCGTCTCTCAAGGAACTCAACGTCGAGGAACTCAAGCGCCTTTTTGAAGAGCGCATCCAGGAGCAAACCGAGCGTCACGATGGGGGCTCCTATTGGATAGGCACAGGCGGCAGATCTCCGCTTGGCAGTAACGGCTATCATCCGTCCGGAATGAGCCTGCGAACCGCTCAGAACTCCCAACCTAGCGGAGGACGCAGTATTCTGAGAACGGCCGACGCAAGACAGTATCGCGGCTATCGCGACGACCTTACGCTCGACGTTCGGCAAATTGAGATGGCATTGAGAAAACTCAGAAACTTTGACCGCGATGGCTTGCCAAATGAGCTCGATCTCGAAGGGACTATCGATCAGACTGCGCGCAACTTTGGAGATCTCGAGATCGTGCTGCGTAAACCCAGACGCCCCAACACGCGAGTCATATTGCTGATGGATGTGGGTGGGTCGATGGATCCGTACGCCGCGCTAGCATCTCAGCTTTTTACAGCAGCCAAGCGCGCAACCCATTGGCGAGAGCTCAGGACTTATTATTTTCACAACTGCATCTATGGGCGCGTCTTCAAGACGGAAGGCCTGCGAGAGAGCGTCTCACTCCCGGTGCTTCTCAGAGAGTGCGACGCGCGCTACAAGCTGATTTTAGTGGGAGATGCCTCGATGGCGCCCTATGAGCTTTACTCCGGAGACTGGGGTGCCTCCGATGAAGATCGCCTGACAGGCCTAGGTTGGCTCATCAAACTGAGAGAGCATTTTTGGAGCTCGATCTGGCTCAACCCCGATGGAGTGACACCTGCTTGGGGCGGAGGCACGGAGGAAACGATTGCACAGGTGTTTCCGATGTACGCCTTGACACTTGCGGGGCTCAGTGAAGGACTGGAGAGACTAAAAAAGGGCCGCTAACTCCTTCCGGCCCGGCCCAGCTCACCTATATCTCAGGCAATCCACTCACATCTAGCCTACAGCAATCGAGGTCTTTTCGCGGACCCATGAGAATAGGTTGAGTCATCTGCCAGAAAACACGCTAAGAATCCGCGTTCAACAAGTTGACTATACGCACTATTTAACCTAAAGATCTTCCCTAATGAAAAAACACTTATTTGCTCTCTCGCTCGTCGCCCTGATCGGTGTCTCCTCCTGTGGAAGCGACTCATCCAAGGATGAAGCTGGCCAAGGAGATTTTTCCTACAAGTACATCACTTGCTTGAACTGCTCCGACGCTGACAACAAGTGCCTCACGGATCAAAATCAATGCGCCGTCGGCGGCTGCACCACGGGCCAACACGAGATTACGAATCCCGACGACGTCTGCTCCACTCTCAACAACAAAGCCAAGAACAATAACTGCAGTGCCGACTCCCGCAAGGAACGCTTTGAGCAGCGAGGCTGCACAGGCACCTTTACTAACTCTTAGACATGACTACCGAAACCGCGAGTCTAGCGGGTGGTTGCTTTTGGGGCATGCAGGACCTCATCCGCAAGATCCCCGGAGTGATAAGAACGACGGTTGGCCACACGGGCGGAGCAGCCCCCGACCCAGTCTACCCTCAAGTCAAGCGTGGCGACACCGGCCACGCCGAAGCGATCCAGATCGTCTTCGATCCTAGCAAGCTCAGCTACGAGCGATTGCTCGAGTTTTTTTTCCGCATTCATGACCCCACGACAACAGATCGTCAGGGCAACGACATAGGCAGCCAGTATCGCTCAGCGATTTTCTTCCATTCAATGGATCAAAAAAGAATCGCCGAAGAAGCCAAAGAGAAAGCCCAAACTTCGGGGCGCTGGAAACGCCCGATCGTGACAGAAATCACGGAGGCTCAGATTTTTTACTCAGCCGAAGAGTATCACCAAGATTATCTTGAGAAAAATCCTGGCGGCTACACCTGCCACTTTATCCGCGACTAGAGACTAGGTGGTAGCGGCCGCAGCCTTGCGATCCTTAAGGATCAGGCGAATCAGCCACTGCGTCCCAAAAATCGCGAGCGCGATGCTGGCATACTGAGCCGGCGTCATCCCTAAGTACCGAGTATCGGGATGAACCGTATCGGTCGCTCGCATCGCATCAAAAAAGAACCGCGCCGGCGCATAAAGAAAGCACAAGACAGCCGTTTGATAACCGACGCGAAGTTTCTTGCGCCGGATCCAAAACATGACAGGCAACATGACAAACGAAAGCCAAAGAAACTCGTAAAAGCCTAAATTGTGCCTTGGCCCCCCAGGAAACTCAAAAGCTAGCGGAAAGTCCGTGCGATTGCCCGGATGATCCATCGCAATCGTACAAGCTAATCTCCCCAAGGTCTCGCCAATCGTGAGGCCTTGCATAAGCAGGTCCGCGTAGAGAACCGTGTTTTGTTTGAGCTTGAGGCGACCATAGATCAGGAACCCCACTAGCGCACCGAAGAAGCCGCCGTAGGAGCTGATCCCATCCCATACTTTCAGCAGAATGATCCAGCCTTCAGTATGGATGCGCTCAGGCTGATAGAAGAGGATGTGCAGGATGTGCGCGCCGATGAAACCGGGGATCAACACCGAACGAATCGCGCCCTCGGTATGATCCTCAAGTAGACCGAGCTTGCGAGCTTCGCGATGAATAAAAAGATAACCTGAGTAAACACCTAACACGACCAGCACGCCAAAAGGATGGATCGAAATAGGTCCGGCAATATGAAGGCTCGGAAGCTGTGTGGAAGGAATCATCAATCTACTCCTGGCTGCTCTTGTCTATGGCCGACTACCCTTGGCTTCTCATCCAATAAACGACACCCGCGGCAGTAGCCAGGCCCAAACGCCAGATCACATATTGTCCCACTCCGGTACGGACCGCGTTTTTCATCATGGCCACGATCCCAAGCAAGCTTGCAAAAAAAGCTACTACCAAAGCAGTACCAAAGGAGAGCCAGCTCAAATCGTCCGCCGGCATGGGCGCCATGAAGTTGAGATCCCTAAGATGCAAAATAACGCTCACTAAGACCAATGGAGCCGCTACGAAAAAACCAAATTTAGCAGCAGCCTCACGGCTATAGCCACGAAACAAACCAGCAGCGAGCGTCGCTGTGCGGCGATCGCACCCAGGCACCAGAGAAGCGATTCCCAAAACACCGATCAATAAAGAGTCGATTATGTTCCAATCGTACATCTTCTTATTGCGACGGCTCATGGAGTCCACCACCCACAGCAGAATCCCAAAACCCGCGACCGAGGCCGCGACCCAAGGGATCGAATCCAGTGCACGCGTCCACTCTTCGTTCAGCCAGTACCAAGCGGCGCCCATGGGCAGTACCGCAAGCAACACAAACAACGGCATCCGCTCATCCATCGTCATCGGCTTGCGACGGTAGATCAGCACCTGAAGCAAACTCGAGCTCATACTGATCCAGTCGTGAATAAAGTACACGAGAAGAGCCAAAAAGGAGCCCAGAGAGAGAGCCCCCAGTAAGGCGCTAGAAGGTTCAGGCCAGCCCAAAAAATAGGTCAAAAGCGCTCGGTGCGCGACTACCCCGACAGGCTGAAACTCAGAAAGTCCGTGTACTAACGCATAGATGATCGCCTGAAAAGTCGTGATGCCCACGTTAAACACTCTACTCAGGCAAACAGGAGTATTCAAGCTTGGCGTCCGCAATCGAGTGAACGCTTTCTACTTTTTCTAGCAACCCATCGTTTACAAGCGCCCCCCACAAGTGCTACGCAACGCGTTATCTATCCTGGGGAGGGTATTTATGAGGGGTTTTGGGAAAAACTTTATAACATCCGTGTCTCTTGCGGCGTTTGTCGCTTCTGCGATGAACTCTCAGCTCGCGAATGCATCCGCGCACACCATGTTCGAAGAAGCGGCCGAACGCGAGATGATAGGCGACCTAAACGCTGATGGTGGCTGGAAGGACGGCGTGAACAACCCGACCCAGTGGAGCGACACCTACAAATACGAGCTCAGTAAGCTCCCTACTTCTGGGCGCAAAGCTGATTTCAAGCCTTGGTCTGATATTTATTGGCCCAGCCAATTGGGCGGCATTGCGATGCGCTGGCGTTACGGATTGAAGCCTGGCTTTCACCACTACTTGCACTCCAAGCGCGAAGTCCTCGCGATGTCTCAGTCGCAACTCGCCATGCTCTCGCCTGCCGAAAAATACGACATCTTCATGGGAAGGTTTGATTATCCAACAGTACGCCACGTACGCGGCTTCAACAACCCACGCGCGCAAGCCTGGGAGGGCATCTGTCACGGATGGGCGTCGGCCGCCTTGAATCATCCTGAACCTGCCTCAGTTACGGTTGCGGGCCCCTCCGGCATTACCGTGCCATTTGGAAGCGGTGACGTAAAAGCGCTCTTGGATTGGTATTACGCACGTTTCGGTCGCGCCAATGTTTTCCTGGGTCTCAAATGCGACGCGGGCTCTGGCGGCAATATCATTCGCCGCTTACGCTCCTCAGTGAACAGCGCCTCTTGCAAAGATGTCAATCCAGGCGCCATGCACGTGATTTTTGCCAACGAACTCGGCATCAAGAAGCAAGGCTTCTCCGTCGACATCGATCGAATGCGCGAAATCTGGAACCAGCCCGTCTATGCCTTCGAGTCCAGGCAATCACCGTCGACTGTCCGCATCTATCGGGGCGCTGCTCCGGGAACTGCGCGCATCGTGCAAATACGCACCAAGATGTTCTACACTGACGAGCTCGATCAACCGAGCTGGACTCCGGTGGTGGGCACATCTTTCAACAAGGAAAGCGTCGCCACCTATGACTACTATCTTGAGCTCGACAGAGCTGGCCGCATCATCGGTGGTGAGTGGATCTCCGACAAGCATCCTGACTTTTTGTGGAACGCGCCGAAAATTCCGTTCCTAGGTGAATTTGAAGGTATCAACCAGATCTATCGTCCGGTGACGGACACGCCTCCAGCGCTGACTGCGGTCGTAACAACCGCTACGCCCACAGTAACTTCAACCGTGACGTCAACTTCACCGGTCCATCCCTAAAGAGATTCAAAGCAGGAGCTCAATAGGTGCGCGACGTGGGGTCGCTCACTTATTGGGAGCCTTGCCTTTGTTGGGATCGTAGTCGACCATCTCTTTGAGCTCTTTGCCGACTTTAAAAAACGGTACACGCTTTGGCGGAACCTGAACGACTTGCCCTGTCTTGGGGTTACGACCCTGATAACTTCCGTAGCTGCGATTGACGAAAGATCCAAATCCTCGGATCTCAATGCGATCGTCCTTCTTGAGAGCATCGGCCATCATGTCGAAAACCATATTCACCACCTGCTCAGCTTGCTTGTGTTGAAGGTGGGCCTTTTCTGCGATGACGTTGATCAAGTCCGCTTTGGTCATGGAGCTAATCCTCTCTGAAACACTACGAAAAAAAACCTGTATATTCATTAACGCTAAAGACAAGTAACGGCTATTGCAAGGAATTTTTAGAGATTTGAGTTGAAGTGAATATCTTGCGCCACATATCTGACGCAGTCACCCATTCGCGGTGACATTTAGTGCCATTTGGCAATCGAAAGCACGATTTCAAACGCGATCAGCAGGATGATGGTCATCTCGAGCATAGTTTCGCGCTTGGATTTGGAGAGATCGACGATGATCTCGACACTCTCTTGTATGATTTTGATTTTGTACTCGAGCGCACGATAACGAATATCGACTTCCATCATCGTCTTGAGCTCTTTATGCACCTTATCGAGCTCAGAATTCTCCCACGTCTCGTCAGGAGAGTCGACGATGTAAAGGTTGGAGATAATCTCCTGCTTGGTATCCAAGCACATGCCGATGAACTTGATAAGATCCTCTGTACTCTCCAGCATACGCCCTTGGCTCTGAAGTTTTTTCGAATACACGTTGGTTTTCTCAAGCAAGTTCTGAATCAGGATCTCGTAATACTCGAGCGCCGTGCTCTCGGCCAATAGCATACAAACGAGCTTCACGACGGCGTACGAGAGCGCGCTCGTGACTACCCGATCAAAGTAAACCTTGGTGCCTGGAGCGCTTTGCACATCCTGTATCTCGAGCAAGAAAACATCATCAGCTCGCGCTTGAATCGCAGGCACGCGGTACTCTTGAATCGCACTCAGCTCTTTTTCCTGAACATCCTCAGGGACATTGAAAAATACGACCGCTCCGTAATTGTAGACAAACAGATAGGAGTCTTCGGAGTACTGCACGACCATCTCGTAGTTAGAAAACTCGAGCGCTGGCCTAGCAAATTTCTCGCGAAGATCCTTCAGCTTGAGCTTGTCGGCGACATGAATGGCTTTTATTCCGTAAACCAGATTGGACTTGCTCAGATAGAACCACTCCTATGACCCAACACGGCCTCGATCTGGTCGCGCCATCCAGAGGCCACGCGATCGGCCGTCCTGCTGGGCACTAGGGGTAACAAGGCTTTTCTTGGGCATCTTCTCCCTATTCTAACAGAGTTATGCGATTCGAAAACGAGGCAGATTTGGATCCACGGGCTCTTCCTTGACCATCAAGTTAACCAATTGAGCGCAAGGTGGCCCATACTGACTCCAAGACACGAGCTATGAAACAACGACCGATGGGCCCGCGATTTGGACCTCGACCCGACCGTCAGAAAGGTTTCGAACGAAGCCGGTCACTTCTTGCCTAAGGGAAAGAAACTGCCTCCTTAACGTATTGCTAGGATCGAGAGAGAGGGGCAATTGCTGAACGTTGGCGCTGGTTTTGGTTATACCCAGCCCATGAAAACGAGAATATCCGGTGTTGTCCCAACAAAATGCCCTGACTCGGGTGATCAGCCCATTGATTCGAACCACATCGCCAGACTGAGGGACCCGTTTGCACGCCCCTCGCCCCAGGGATGGCACTGGATGCCATCCATTAGAGCTGCTTGACTTCGCGGATCCCAGGCGTACTCCACAGATCCAGGATAAACTTTTTGTGATCAGACCTGTGACCACTGTACTTACAACTCAGCACGCTGAGCTGCCCATTGAGTGAAATATCAAAATCATCGAGCAAAAGGTTATTTTGCGAGAGCGATTGATTGATCGCCTGTCTCACGTGACCTTGCGGATCATCCACGACGATCTCGCACGCAAAAGTGAGAGCACGCCCCAGGACTCGATCCTCAAACAGATTGGTCAGCACAAGCACAAGCACGACCGCGATGGCGCAAACCACGCCGATATCCCAGTGCCCAATGCCGATGCAAATCCCGATGGCAGCAACCACCCAAATAGTGGCAGCCGTCGTGAGGCCCAAGATCGTACCGCGAGCCTGAATGATTGTGCCTCCGCCTAAAAAACCAATGCCCGATACGATCTGAGCGGCAAGCCGGGCCGGATCGCCAAAGTGGGTGGAGTCGCCTAAAGTCGTCGAAAAAAGCACAGAAATGGAGGAGTAGAGCGCGGATCCTAAGCAGATGAGGATATTCGTCTTAATGCCGGCGGGCTTGTTCTTGAGCTCACGCTCGAGACCCACCAACCCCCCGCAAAGGATCGAGAAAAAGATGCGGGGACCGAAAAACTGCATGAGCTGCGCAAAGGTCCAACTGGATGATGTCAGCATAGTGGCATGGGTAAGAGTATCGGAAACAATCGGGCTGGGCAAGCGCGGTCCCAAAAACTAATCAGTATGTCATGATTGAAGTATGGAGTCGCTGATCCCGCTTTTACTATCGATAGCGAGCCAAACGGCATCTGCGGATCCAGCTGAACGCGTGCTCCGATACGGAGCTGGCTCTCGTTCTCTTGCCACCAGAAAAGCCGACTCGGGGTCCGGTCTTACTAAAAGAACCCTCAGTGGCATCGGAAGCGATGGTCTGCTCGACAGTGAGTCAGGCATTGTCGCTTGCCAATTTCGTAGTTAGAAACACGCAGAGTACGGACACGAAGGATTGCGTAGCCCCTGTCATCGAGATCAGCGTCGGGGCTCAATCACCCTAAACTCCACGACGATAATACGTCGCGAAAAACTTGCCTCGAGCTTAGACTTCGGGGTAGGTTTCGAACTCGGCGGTCCCATAGTTAAATGGATATAATGGATCTTTCCTAAAGATCAGTTCCAAGTTCGATTCTTGGTGGGACCACCACTTGTCAATCTGTTCGAACCACGGAGCGGCAAAATACCGGCAAGGCCAGCTCCCCGACCGCCGAGTGGCGGGAGTGAGCTGGTCGAAGCCAGTTCCCTTTCGATGTGGTCTTTTCCCACAAAATATTCCAGTTCAAAGCCCTCTGTTGTGATTTTGTCTTGAAGCAGAAGGGCTCTACCCCACATCGAGGGGCCTTCGAGCTACCAGAGACGAAGAGTGGTGTTTATTCGTACTTTGCAACTTTGATTGGGCTTGAATCGAAACAATACCGCCTAATTTGGCTTCTAGAAGATGGCGCGATTTACATAGGTGTGGTCAACGCATTCCGTGACAGGAAGAAAGGCTAATTATGGGATTTCCGAGTGAAAAGGACCTTAAAAAAGTTCGATCAAAACTTGCGTCAGTCGAGCCGTCGCACACTCTTCCGGAGAATGCCTCTAAGGCAGATCGCTTGAAATACAAACTTTGCGAAAAATTTGTCATCTATCTAATAAAGAATAAAATCTCTCAGGCTCAATTAGCTCGCCAACTGCGAGTAGATCCATCTCGAATCAATGAAATCCTTAAATACCGCATTGATCTTTTTACAGTTGATAAACTGATGGATCTCGCTGAACGTCTGGAGCTCGATTTTAAAGTGGATGTCGCATAGTTATTTAGAGGTGGTTTTTGCCATTGCGTCGTCCAGATTCATCAGAGATGTGCCCTCCGGGATACCATATTGTCCATGGTCACGATCGTGTTTGCGCTTCAGGCACCGGTACTTGGGTCAATACTCACATCCGACGCAATCGCGGTAAGATAAGACCAGGATTGCTGAAGGAAAACATTCACTATTTGTTTTGGAATTCTAAAAGAACCTATCCAACTCTTTCTGATGTTTTTGACTTTCAATGTAAGGGCGCCGAGTACGACGCTCTTATTCAATTCTGGATCGACCACTGGCGATCTCAGGGAGTTCCGTTTCCGGATGATCTCGATCCGCTTATGATCAAGGCTTTAATTGCAGTAGAATCGACTTTTAATCCGACTGCACGTTCTAAAATCAAAGGCAGTACAGCCGAAGGTTTGACGCAAGTGACCGATCAGTCTCTTCGCATTCTCGGAGGATTTCCCAATAAAAAGGGTTGGATTGAAATGCGAAAACAACTCATTCATGTTGAGAAAGCAGAAAAGTTCGATCCCATTATCAGTGTGGCTCTTGGTACCAGATTGCTAGTCCACAAATTCTCTCAAATCACAGATAGTTCTAAGCGAAATTCCAAGACTATGATCGCCCATTACAATAGCCGCGGCAAAGAAGGTGACGCATATGCTGAAATCGTTCTCAGCTTCTATGAGAAATCCAAGAAAGTTCGTTAGCTTTTGTTTATGTGCGCTGCTGTTAGTTTTCGCGATGGTATCACCGTTGTTGGCAGATCCTCGCATTGAACGTGATTTTATGCGGCTACCGGACGGTCGGTGGATTTGGCTCAATAAAATTGATTGGGATACAACCCGGGTGATTCTTGGCAAAGGAAAAGTCAGGTCCGAAAAAAATATTATTTGGTCAAAGACATTCGTGGGTGATGACGAACGTAGTTGGGGATACGCCTATTTTGTTTATATGAGTCCTGGAAAACTATCAGTTGACTTGGATAGAAATGGCGATTCAGAAGTGGGGATCGCCACATACGACATGGGTAACAATATGATCAGGAAGATCCTTATTTTTTCTGTCCAAAAAGAGAGGATGGTTTTTCTTCGTGAACATGGCCCAATCAACCTTGCTGCTGATGAGGCTGCCTTTAAATAAATGGGCAGACCATCTTCAGTTTTCTACAGATCGTTGATCGAGGCTTTCCGAAATGTTCTGAAAGCTTCGTAATCGACCACCCCTCTCGCCTGAGTTTTGCCAGCACGACGAGATCAATCTTAGGCCGAACCCACTGCAGGCGGTATTCCACCGAGACAACTATTGGTTCGACCAAACTAACGAAGCCCCCACCACTCAAGTACTTAAGCGGACTCGGACTATAAATTTTCTACTGAGTGAAAACTAGGGGACAACCAGCACTGTCCCCGTCTTTATTTGGTCCAAACCCAAACGAGTTTTTTTGATAGAGCAAGAGCAGGACCAAAAAGACAGCGAAGTGAACAAAAACAGACAACTGAAACCCTCGATGAAAAAATTTTCCGAGGCTGCAAAGACGGAATTGCTAGATCGGGGAGAACTTGAAGCCTTTCTCATGAAGTTCGGCTACCGTAAGCAGTGGCTCCAAGTTCTGCCAGTACCTCACACAAAGAGAATGGTAGCGTTTGTATTTGAGAAAGAAACCTAGGGCTTGGAACTTTAAATCAAAGCCGATCCCTTCCAAAAGACCCTTCACTCATTCATCTCTACCGATTAAATGCAGCCAACGTTGTACATGACTTGAATCGACGATCCCGCACTATAAGAAGTAGGAAAAACGACGCTGTTTGTGATCGCATCATAAGTCCAGCTCGAATCTATTGCTCCGTTGATTAGAACCGTGATGCTTGAAGCGATGGGTGGGCGCGTGAGCTGAACCCTTGTACCGGACGCACTCAGCAAGGTGTTTTGCGTAATGTGAGCTTTAAAGGCACCAATATCCACTTGACCGAGCGACTGATTGAGACCACCCAGAGCTGTTACCGCTTGCCTATATCGCTCTCCATCGTAATAACTATAGCTATCGAATCTCGTAGCAGATAAAGCCGTGATCAGATCTGGACCTGATTTGGCGAGTCGATACTGAGCAGCATGTGCTTCTGGGCTATCCCATCCCTGATCATTATAGTAAGAAAAAAACATTAAAATAAGCTTAGCATGAGTGCGGACGAACTGATCCATCCCTGCGGCCCCATTGGGACTGAGAGCATAGGACACCGCCTCAAGGCCCACTTGAGATCCACCGCCATAGTTGGTGCAATTATCTCGACTTGTCAGTCTCGAGTAGAGCAACTCTGAAAAGTTAGGAATTAATGGAGTCAAAATGCGTGGCGATGAATTATCCGTTGGCCAAAGAGCGCCTCCAACCTTTGTAGATCCCAACTGACATTGATATCCTGGCTGATAGGGCGCCAAAAACCCAATTCGAAGATCATATCCGTCATTTACCAGTTGCGAAACCAGCTCTTGAATCTGAAGCCCAAAGAGCGTGGACATGGGTGTTTGAACCGAATCTAGTACAATCAGAATATCAAGCGGGACCTTTGTCCCCGGTTGAGGTGCTACTGTGAATGAATCTGTTTGCGTTATAGACACTGAACTCTTTGCGCTCAAATCAAAGTGAAGCGTCTCAAAAACACCTCCGACTTGAAGCGGCTGAGTTCGCAGCGTCCAGGATTCGCGAAAATCACCCAAAATTGAGGGATCGAATCGCACCGTCAACTCGACCTCCGAGCCGGGCTCGATTGTGCCTCCCCTGAGCTCGGGCGTGACTTCAAACACAGCCTGAGTGGAGGCAGAACTCACTCCAACGGTATTGACTTGAATCGGATAGTTGCATTTATTAGAAAGCTTGTTTTTTTGAATCTTAACTCCGCAAGCGGGAGTGGTTTCCAAAAAATTAATCGCTGATTGATCCAAGTAAAAGCACGGCGTCGCTTCGCCGGTGAGATCAACCTTCCAAGTCTGCTTACCGTTTTGAGTATGGATCTTGGCGACAGCGCTGAACACCGCGACAGAACTGGGCATAAACTTGAAGCTAAAGTCTCTAGATTCTCCCGGCCCCAAAATCAATGGATCCTTGTCCAACGATACAAAACTGACAATAGAGCCCTCCTCTATATCAAAACCTGTCAGCTCAGCATATTCAGCTCCCGCATTGACGACACTGATCGTGTAAGTCGCCTCGTTTGTCACGGGCACCTGACCAAAATCAACTGAGGCCTGACTGAGCTGAAGGCTTGCGGGCCCCTCGACAACCCCAGGGCCACTGACATCAGGAGCCGCCGAGCCATCGCACCCCACCAATCCAAAGATCGCTAAAAACAATGGGGCCAGCCATACTCCGGTGCGACCTAAACTTCTTATTTTCATGCTTCGACTACCTTCTATTCATTAACAATAAAAATTTATAGCTAGTTCTACTCTCAGCTACATCCCACTTGGTAGGTAATCGACACGTCCTGCCCCATGATCGGGTTAGTGAAAACGACTTGATTTTGAACCGAATCGTAAGTCCAGTTAACCACGCCACCTGCACCCGCTCGTGGAATCGCCACGCCATCTACCGTTACAACGATCGTCGGCTCGCTCGGAACTCGGCTCAGGTCAAAGCGGGATTTTCCGCCGAACAGAGTCTGAGAGAGCCCCTCCAAGATGGCATTCCAATCGGGCGCGCAGACCGGCTGAATCACTCCATTGAACTGACTAGTCAGATCCATATAGCGATTTCCAATACCCTCGCTGCCGGTGCAGCTGCCGTCGCCTACGATTGCCGACACGCTGACCAGATCTTGCCGACCGCCCTTGAGCTGCAGCAAAAAATTTCGGTACACGCCAACAGACCTGACAGGCGGATTGTCTTCAGCATCCGTCACGTAAATCACGGCGAGTTTTGCCGCTTCGCGCAGAAAACCCGCATTGCTTGAATTGATGAGCGGAGCGCTCAGAGCGAGGCGACTTGCCTCAAGTCCACTTTCGGTGCCTCCACTCAATCCTACGTTGACGTTTCTGGCAAAAAGACCTGCGACATTGGGAGTCATGCGATTCAAGATGCGATCGCTAGCTCCAATCGGGAAAAAGCTTCCACTTTCGCATCCGGGCGAAGGACTAGAGCAAATCTCGGTTGTGGTCGTCGCGATATTAAAGTCCCAATTATTATTTAGAGCGCCACTGATAAAGGCCGGGTACCCCGCCGCCAAGGCCGCTTGCTCATCACCCATAGATCCTGAATTATCGATCACGAAAAGAACATCGATCTTGTTTTGAAGGGCATTGTCATTTCTAGGGAAAAAATCAACCTGTGTTTGCGCCGAAACCGCTTGCCCCTGCAGACTTCCGACCAGAGGATGAGTCACATTGGCATCAAAGATCTGGAGTGTTCCAAAATCCTGGCCTAGATTGGTCGGTGAATAAGCGAGGTCCACGCGAGAGGTACCCAGAGCAGGAACCTGAAACGAAGTAGTCGCTGATGTGATCGAAAACTCGCGCGAAGAAGAGGAGCTCAAACTCAGGGAGCTCACGGTGATCGCGGCATTGCAGGTATTGACCAACTCAAAGTGTCGCGGACTAATGGGGCATAGCAAAGCCGACACTCCGAAGTCCAAAAGCACGGGCCTTAGCTCCAGGCAAGACCCATCACCCACTCCGTGCAAGGTGACAAACTCATGCACCAGACCTGTCTCTCCATTCACAAAAAAGTCGACCGTACCACTGCCATCTCCCTCGGCACCGGGTTGAAACTCAACCGGCACGATTACAGTTTGACCTGGCCCAACCGCAAGATTGGAGATGCTTCCTTGAGGAAGCAGAAAGTCGCCGCTTCGGGATGCCGTGGAGCTACTGTCCTGACTGGCGAGAGCGAGATTGTTGATCGTGCAAAATTGATCGAGCTCCGTCCCCAGATTGCGGAACTCAAACGCCAAGCGCGCAGCCCCTCCCACTTTTACTCGATTGAACTCGAGGTTAAGAGGCGTGACTTCGTAGACACAAGGCACGCTTGCGATCACATTTCCACTCAACTGTATGCTGAAAATGCGATGATTTGGATCATTAGTCTGGATCTCGAGCGTTCCGGAATTGGTTCCGAGCAAGATTGGACTATAGGTAACTTCTAAGCGAAAAACCTGCCCGTTGCTCAAATACTGAGTTCCCGGAATCGCAGCAAAAAATCCTGAACCCGGCGTCGCCGACACTCTCGTAATTTGGAGCTCGCTATTGGTACCACGAACATTGGTTCCACGATTGGTGCAGGTCACGGTCATAGTCTTGCGCGTAAGCAAGGCAACCTGTCCAAAATCTAGACTCTCGGGTGAGCAATCGGCAACAGGCCCCCCCCCGACTCCCACGAGTGGGATAGTGACTTCAGCCTGCAATGCGACGTCGGTATAGAGCTTAAGAACGCCACTATAGCTACTTAGATCCGTGGGTGAGAACTCCACCACAATATCTGAACCCTGCCCGGGCGAAAGAACGAGTCCACTGGCGGCCGCATCGACTCGAAAGGTTGGATCTGAGGTGGGAGTGATTTCTACCTGATTGAGTGTGACATTTTCAGAACCCACGTTGCGGACATGGACCGCTTGGGTAGTGACGGCACCGGGCTGAGTGAATCCAAAGTCCAGCATTCGCGGAGTAACGTCGAGCTGAGCACCCTGGGAGCTGCCCTTTAGGATGATCTGCACAGGCGTGCAACCAGGACAAGGGGTGACATCAAACGTAGCCTCCATCTGAGCCTGCGTCCTAGGGTTGTAAGTCACGTTGACGATAGTTGGGACATTGCCCGCAGCGACAGTGACCGCGGATTGATCCACCGAAAAATGAGAGGCGTACGGTCCCATCAGAGCAGAGAGTGAAACCGGCACCGGGACTTGGGCGGCATTGGTAAGCACTAATTGGCGAGTAGCCGTGCCAAAAAGGGAGATCTGACCAAAGTCAATGACCGCAGGAGAAGGCAGAGCCACCGCTCTGACTGCCTGACCACTGATCAAGGTACTGAGATTGTCGGCATGAGTTTGATCATCGACAGTGAATGTCACGGTCCCAGCGAACTCCCCAATCGTGTTCGCATCAAAGGTCACCGTCACGAAGTGGCTCGACCTTGCATCAATTGTAAAGGGAGCTAGGTCGACCGCAAATTGGGCCGGAAACTGAGAGTCCAGGGCAATACTGGTCACCGCTGCCGGGACAGAGGCAGTGTTCTTTACTTCGAGCTCAAGGTTGACTGTTGTCCCTAGCAATACCGCGCCAAACCTCAGCTCTTTCGGCACTTCGAGCTGACCCTTGACGACGGACAAGCTGTCAGCGTCTTCGCAGCCCACCAAAGCTCCAGAAATCGCAAGAATTGCGCCTATACCTCTAAAGAAACTCAATAACTTCATGGCAACGCCTAACTATTTAAAAACTGTTTATAATAAACAGCTCACTTTATTAAATATGTGGCATTTATAATAATCGACCTAAGAAGTCAACAACAAGCCCGATAACCTGTTGTGATTATTTATTAAATAATATGTATTTACACAGTAACCGCACCCAGCGAGAAAAAACACCATCGGGCACCTACCGAACTATAGACTCCAGCACCTCTAGCCGCCCATCCATACTCTGCGGCGCCGAAAGCCCCAATAACTTCAGCACAAAGGGATAGACATGCACATTATCAAAAGCATGCAGCTTCTGTGGCCCCTTTATGGTGGGACCTTGGGCGTAAAATATCCCGCGCATCTGCAGATCGGCTGGATTGTAACCGTGACTCGCTTTCGGAATCGTAAAACCTGGATCATGAGTGCCCACTGACCATGAAGGATCAGCAAGTACAATGAGGTCACCTGCCCTGGGGTTCTTGGAGTAGTGCAAACGCTTGGGCACATCGCTGCGCTTGTATATCTTGCCATGCTGAAGGCGCTTCTGGATCGCTGCATAGATGCGGTCACGGGCTTCGGGCTGCTTCACATAAATCAACGCCTGTTGCCCCATCTCCCCTACGGTCGCATCCTTGAGATCGGCGTAGTCATCTAAATACTCTACTTTACGCGCGTCCAGATCCCTCATCCCGTGGTCCGAGACCACGATGACATTGACGGGAATTTTTGTTTTTCGAATTTCCTTCATCAAGACGCCAAAGACGGCGTCCACTTCGAGGACAGCTTCTTTGAGCTCTTGGGAGCGTGTTCCATACTTGTGTCCCGCCGCATCGACGCTCGAGAAATAAAGAGTGAGAAAATGCGGCCGCGTCTCCACCGGAAGCTTAAGCCACTCAAGCACTCCTTGAACGCGTTCAAGGTTGGGGACTTTTCCATCATAGGCCTTCACATAGGTAGGCCGCACACCTTGGATCGCTGCCTCGCTCCCAGGCCAAAAATAGGTCCCTGCCAGCATGCCCTGCTGCTCCGCCGCTACCCAAAGCGGAGTGCCAGCGTACCAGCTCGCATCTTGAACTGTTTTGCGGTCGCTGAGCTTGTAAACAGTGTCGCTGGGATCTCGCGAAAAATCGTAGAAAAAGTTACTGACGATCCCGTGATTCTCGGGATAAAGCCCCGTCACCAACGTGTAGTGATTGGGAAACGTCTTGGATGGAAACGACGGGATCAAGCTCTCTGCCGACGCTGAATTTGCCTGAAACTCGCTCAAGTGAGGAGGCGCAAACCACTGGGTGTAGTCGTAACGATAACCGTCGATGGAGACCATCAAAACGTAGGTTTTGTCGTTCCACTTGGGGTCATTCTTTCGAGCAGGCAGCTGAACATCGACTCGCGAACCTGCGCACCCAACTAAACTCAGCGCCGCCGCGACAAACGCTGCAACTACAATCCTAGAGCTCTTCATTCTCCAAAGGTATCTCAGCCGCAGGACTCCGTGCAAGTCGCCTGCGCTTGGACGACGCTACCGCCTTGCGACGCTTTGTGTGAACCGCTTGCGAGGCCACTACCTTAGGCTGAGTCGCCACGCTAGGCTCCGGCAAGAACTGAAGGGGATTAACGGGCGAAGTGCCGTGGCGAACTTCAAAATGCAGATGAGGCCCGCTCGAACGACCCGTGTTGCCCGAAAGCGCGATCCGCTGACCAGGACGCACGAGTTGACCAGCTTTGACGAGAAGCCTTGAATTATGTGCGTAAACCGTCGATAGAGCCGGGCTATGCCGGATCACTACCATGTTACCGTAGCCGCGGATTTTGCGACCGGCGTAGATGACAGTCCCATCCTGTGCGGCCAAGACGGGCGTACCAGTGCTTGCCTTGAGATCGAGGCCCTCATGAAAAACCCTGCCCCGTTTGCCGTACGAAGAAGTGATCGCCACTTGCTCGAGTGGCCAGCGAAGATCCGATTCAGTAACCTCGACTGCTGGACGATCCGAGCCTTCTGACGGATAAGCTCGGCGAGTGGCACCTCCTCGCGCTGGATCGTTGAGACGGGCAAAAAACCCTTGCCGCGAAGATGGGATGGGGCGCGCCGTCGAACAACCCACTCCCAGCGTGGACAATACCGAAACAGCGATAAGAGTGGCGAGTAGGCCACCCTTCATCCTTTACGTCTCTTTCTTTTTTGAGCGTCACGCTTCACCTGCGCAGCATGCCCGCTCAGACAAGCCAAATCCGTCGAGTCAAGCTTGAGTGGCGTTAGCGAAGCATAGCCGGAAGCCACTGCATGGCAGTCGGTTCCTTGATCATTGCGATACCCCTGATAGCGGCCTCCAACCCAGAAATAGTTTTTACCGCGATGATCTTTGCGGCGAAGTATTGTGCCGCTATAGTACCTAAAACCCTGCCGCGTCCATTGCATGCCTTTTACGCGATCAAAAGCCACATCAGGCACATTGAGATTAAGCAGCGTATGCTCGGGCATCTCGGCTTTCTTAAGGCCGGCTATCACCTGAGCAGTCACTTTTGAAGCCGTTTCGTAGTGCAACTTGCGCTCATCCAAGCGCTTCGAAAAATCGACAGCCAGGCTCACTGCGATCGAAGGAATCCCCAAGATGCAGGCCTCACGCGCGGCTGAGACCGTACCCGAGTAGTAAACGTCCTGACCTAGGTTGGCGCCACGATTGGGGCCCGAGACCACCAGGTCCGGCATCCCTTTCATGACCTCCCGAATCCCCAAATAAACACAATCAGCAGGAGATCCACTCACGCCGTAAAAGCGATGATCGATCTTGATCAGCCGCAAAGGCTTGTGAATGGTCAGAGAATGCCCGGTCGTGCTTTTCTCTTCTAAGGGCGCAACGACCCAGACGTCTCCGATCTTGCGGAGCTCCTTCTCTAGGAACTTGAGCCCTACTGCGTGTACACCATCATCGTTGGATAGCAGGATTCGCATAGCGATCCTCAGTGTATCAGAATCGATCGTGATGGTCGCGTCTGTTCCTTCATGAACTTTTAAACAGCGTCAAAAAACTACCTAAGAAGCGGATCACGAACGGAGGCCACCTTCTCAAGCTCGCGGTTGCGCAATTCACCGTCGGGAGTATTGACACTCGTGTAGACACATCGATGCCCCGCTGCTTCGAGCTGAGTCATCGCCGCGACGAGAATCGAATGCCCTGCGAGAATCGATCCCATCGACGAGAAGGGACCCGCACGAACACCAGGTGCGACTTCGACACACGCATCACCAACTTCTCCCCCCAAGTCCACGCACTCATCGCAAACTTCAAAGAGCCTTTTACCACTAGGATGGCGCGAAGAGACTGCGCTGCTATGAGCAACGCTCGTAAACGCTACGGTGACCAGCCCTCGCTTTTTTGCCTCGATGGCAAGATCCACCACGGCGGCGTTGATGCCAGATTGAGAGGCCAACCATAGCATCTCGCCTTTTTTTGGCTCCGCACGATTCAGGATCGGCGTTGCGACGCCTACCGTGCGCTCAAGCAAGCGCACCACAGGAGGTCCAACCGTTGGCAACAGATAATCCGCCACCAATGGAACCACAAATGAAGCCCCTCCTGCCCGATGATAGAGCTCAAACGCAAAGATCGAGGAGTGCCCGCTCCCAAACACCAAAAGAGAATTCCCTTGAGGAACATCTTGCACGAGCCTTTGCACCAGCCGATTCATGACCTCGCGATTTCTATCCATCAACTCCTTTAGATGAGAAATCGCGACGGCAGCGTAGGCATTCACGTCGACACCGCCAGATTTGCTTTTTGCCAAGAGCTTCTCCTTTTCCTTAGCGATTTGGACTAATCACCTGATTTGCGACGCCGGTCACACCGCCAAACCCTGAGCCAGTGAGATTCAAAGAAAGGTCGAGGTTCCAGGCGACGCCCACACCCAAAGAGTAAGGGAGATCGACGGTAAATTTCCAGCATCTTGATGGGCTTTGAAACTGAACCATGAGACCCGCGCTCTGGACCGCATGACGGATCACGGAGTACGTCACATTAACCTGAGGCAAAATGTAATCCGAAATCGACCAAACGAACCTTGCAGTCGCCGTGTGGGTTCCGGATGAGAGATCCGTTTGCCCGTGCTGATCCCAGTCATAGTCAATTCCAAACGCACGGTTGAACAAGAAGATGTCGCGATGGACAGTTGAAATCAGCGAATACGAGACCCCTGCTGATACGGCCTGCTTGATTCCGCTAAAGTAAGGGAAAAACCGATACTCGTGACGATAATTGAATCGCTCTAAGTTCACTGCAAATGTTGAGCGAAACAAGCTCAAAGGACGCGGCTCCGCTTTTTCATACTCCTTGAAGTTAAACGACTGGGTCGCCGTGGCTTCAATAATCACGGGATAGGAGGCCGCACCCTCATCGCTCCCGTCGCGCCGAATCCACTGCGTGACAAAACCTGCGGCTAGCGAGTTACCCTGGGGGAGCAAACAGGGAGATCCGAGTTCACAGCTAAAATTTAGCGGCACTAGATCGTTGCTATCAAAATAATAGCCAGGAAGGGGGCTATCGGGCCTCTCCTCTGCGGCGTATTTGATCTGCTTTGTGAACGGATGATTCACGTTCTCAGAAATCGTCTGCGCAGGAATATAAGAATACGTCAGCACTGGCCGAATCAAATGCTTCGAGCGCGGTTGATCGAAGTCGTCGTCAAAGTGATAGATCCGCTCGAGCTGCGCCGCAAAGTCGGTCTGAAAAAGCATATAGCCACGTGCCAGTGGCGGCACCGAGAAATATGAGGTCTGCGGAAACGCGTAATAGTAGCCAAAGTATTTGACCGAAGGGACGACTGAAAAAACATCCAGCGGCCTGAACGGAACGTAGACACTCGGCGATACAGAAAAACGGGTCGCCTTACGAATCGGATCAATGCCGGCTCGATAGGAGGGCTGGAAACCATCAGGCATTTTGCAGCCGAAGCCACTGCAGCCACTAATGGGGTTAACCAACGAGGTCGAGTCGTTATCGAAAGCGTCGAGTGAGCGCGTAAAATTATCGAATCTAAACGAGACGCCCGCCGCTAGAGGACTGCCAAATAGAAGTTTGTCGTTAAAAGCTAAGCCCGCATGCGGAAAGACCTGGACCGTGCGCGGATCAAACTCCTGCTTTCGCACAACGAGATCCGGGTCCGTATTGATCAGATTGCGATAGCGTCGCATCGCAACGTAGGCGCTGAGATCCGGCGTGGACTTAGATAGACTCAATGTGGTCGGCAAATACAGCTCGCCATTGCCAGGCACCCCGCCCCCGTTAAACGGAAAATCGTTGTCGCTAATTTCCGTTAGCTTGAGCTTTTCGACGATCCCCCACGGCAAGTCCTGAGTCTGGATAATATTGAGGCCCCACCGATTGGGGTTCAAGCGAGTTTGGTTGGCGTCCTTAAAGGTACTGTCGCGCAGGTAATAGTAGTTGATGTCGCCCCGACTTCGTTCCGTGAGGATGTAGCGCCCTTCGAGATCAAGCTTCTCCCCTCGCGAAGTCAGATGCCCGGGCGTAATTGTCATGTCCGACCAATCGTTGATCGCCCAGAAAAAAGGCAGCACCAAAGAAAACCCATTCTGCTGCGAAACAGAGAAGGTCGGAAACAAAAGCCCCGTTTGGCGTCGGGTCTTCATCGGTACGATCAAGTAAGGCATCCAAAAAGCTGGAGCATCCTTGATCTTTGGCACCACGTTTCTCATATGCGCGTAGCCTTCGATCTGCATGTCAACGTCTTCAGCCGTGAGACTCCACGTGCCCGGACAATCGAGACAGGTCGTGTACTCCCCCCAATGAGTTTGAAATCGATTGTCGCCAAGCTTGTTGATTCGCTCGCCCGTTAGCGAGAACCGCTCGTTGGACACTCGCCCTGTGACGATCGTGCCTGTTCGAGTCTCCAGGTTGAAGTGCATCTCCTCGCCTCGAATCACCGTACCGGCAGCGACGTAAACACAATTGCCCTTAGCGTCGAGAACACGGGTATTGAGGTCCATGGTGATATAATCGGCCGTCAGCGTCTCACCTGGCTGAGAGACCGATGCGTGCCCATAAAGCTCGACTATGTTCTTTTTGCGATCCCAAAACTGCTTATCGCCTGACGTGTGGATCGGCTTATTCTCGATCGCGGCGTGTGCAAGCCCCCCGCCAATGATGGCGTTCAGTAAAGCGGCAGCTATGAAAAAACACTTCAAACGCCGTCGGGAAAGCGGCACGTCTGTCGCCCCAATCGCCACATCCATTGACGAAGTTCCTGAGACAGGTCTTTGCGCGGAACAATCCGATCCAAAAAACCGTGAGTCAGGAGAAACTCACTTCGCTGAAATCCTTGAGGCAGCGACTGACGGATCGTCTGCTCGATCACGCGTGGCCCTGCAAATCCGATAAGCGCATGCGGCTCGGCTATGATTAAATCACCGAGCATCGCAAATGAGGCTGCCACGCCTCCAGTCGTCGGATCGGTGAGCACGGAAATGTAAGGGATGCCCTCGTTTCGCATATGAGTGAGAATCGAGGTCGTCTTTGCCATCTGCATAAGAGAGAGGATCCCTTCCTGCATGCGAGCACCGCCCGAAGCCGACACCACGACCGCAGGAAGACGATCGATCAGCGCACTCTCAAAAAGTCTGGCGACTTTTTCACCTACAACGACGCCCATGCTGCCGCCCATGAACTTGAATTCGAAAACACCCAAATGATACGGTAGGCCGCCGATTTTCGCCCGACCCACGACAAATGCATCACGAAGACCTGTATTACCTGCCGCCGAGCGCAGCCGGTCTTTATAGGGCTTAGTGTCATCAAACTCGAGAGGATCAGTAGAAACTAAATCTTCGGCATATTCATCAAAGCTACCCTCATCTGTCAGAATCGAAATTCGCTCTGCAGCCGTCATGCGAAAATGAAACGCACATTCGGGGCAAACTTGCAGGTTATCTTTGAGAACTTTAGATTGAAGAATTTCACCACACTGGGTGCACTTCACCCACAGCCCTTCGGGTACCCGAGAGGTGCGTTGTGAAACTTGCGACTTAATGCGAGGCGTCTTGAGGTCGTCAAACCACGGCATAAATGAACGATTCTCGTTTCTTTATGCCGCGAAGGTAACAGGCAAAATCAACTAGAGCAAGGCTTCGGACGCGAGCCCGCTAAAGCAGGGTCGTGTTCACCTCTAAAAAAGGTTGAGCGCGCCCAAATGCCCGAGCAAAAGCCCGGACAATGCGCGGATCAAACTGCGATCCACTCGAAGAAAAAATTTCACGACTTGCTGCATCTGGATTGCACCCAGCGCGATAAGGACGCGTGCTCACCATCGCATCGAAAGCGTCGGCCACAGCAACAATTCGCGCAAACAAAGGGATTTGCTCGCCCGCCAGCCGATAGGGATAACCTGCACCATCCCAACGCTCGTGGTGATGCAATACGCCTGCGGCAATATCCTTAAATTGTACTGCAGGCACGCCCATATCAGTAGCAGCACGAGAAAGGAGCTCGCGTCCCAACTCCGGATGAGCGCGCATCTGTTTCCATTCATCAAAGCTCAGTGGAGCACCTTTCTGTAAAATACGGTCGTCGATCGCAATTTTTCCTAAGTCATGCAACGAGGCCGTGCACCTAAGTGCTTCGAGTGCAGCTCCACTCAAACCTTCAAGGTGACGAGCGATCGCCATCGTGTACTGCACCACGCGTTTAGCGTGACCACTCGTATAGAGGTCCTTTTCCTCAAGCGCCTGCTCAAGAGATTGCACGACCTCCAGGCCCAGTGACGGCTGAGAAGACACCTCCACATCCGTTGTGGATTCAGGGGGTGAAAAATAGATTGATATTGCGTGAGGAGCCATGCGTTGGAACGGACCTCCTGTCCGTTTGCAGCAAAGGCTAGTTTGGCGAGAGGGTTGCGGAAAAAAAATGCCTCAGTGAACGATCATCCTAATCCCACCGAGGCCCACGAGAGCTATTATCCTGTCTCCCAAGAATCCATCCATGGATTCATTCCACAACCACACTTTTCAGTCTACGGGGGTTCCAAACTGGGTCAACCCCCCTCCCCTCTTTTTTTTCCAGAAATCCTCAAAGCAGCTTCATAAACGAGATTTTTGGGCATGCCAAAAGCTTGGCTTACCTCGCGAGCCGCTCTAGAGGCCGAAACCTGAGCATTCAAAAGACAATGCAAAGCCTTAACCCAATCTGAACTTTCGCTACCTGAGGAAGTACCGGATGACTCCTGTGCCAGCAAACGAATGGCGAAGCACCACTCACCGCGCGCACCTTCACTCTCGATCTCTTGCTTCACTTGGGACCTGACATCTCCAGAAAGACCCGCAAAAACGCGCTCATGAAGCTTAGTTAACTCCTTTGCAGCAACAACTTCAGAATCAACCAACACCTCTGACACCAGATCCAGGCTATCGACCAGTCGCTCTGGGCTTTCAAACCAAACCCCCACGCGAACTCCACGCCCTTTGAAGCTCTCGAGAAGGCGGCGTCTATCGCCTTCTTTTCTTGGAAAAAAGCCACCAAATTGAAATTCTGTCTCCGCAAATCCCGCCACCGAAAGCAAACACATGAGGGCCGATGCACCCGGAATCGGAGTCACCCTCACCTTCGCCTCGTGCGCTCGCTTCACCAACGCTGAGCCTGGATCACTGATGGCAGGGGTGCCCGCATCTGTCACGAGCGCGAACGACTGCCCATCCCTTAGACGCTGAATGACCTCCTTGAGCTGAGATTCACCTGCGTGCGCATCTAGCCTGAACGTCCGCTTGCCTTCGATACCTAGAGCTTGCAAAAGCGTGAGAGTTCGCCGCGTATCCTCGCAAAGAATCGCGTCCGCTTGCTCGAGGGCCTGCTGCCCGCGCGGCGAAAAATCCGAGAGATTGCCGATCGGAGTCGCAACCACCCAGAGTCCGGGCGGTAAAACTTGCCTCTTTATCCCATGTGACACGTAGCGGATCATAAGAGAGGACGTACGGACTGGCAAAGAAGAAAGGGCGCGGTAGACAAGATGAAAACCCAGATTAGGAAAACGGGCGATGTGGTCGTGGTATCCATGGACGGGAGGCTCGACTTCGGTGCCTCCGAACCCTTGCGCGAGGAGCTCTCCAAGCTCATTCAGCCCAACAAAACAGACTCGACGCCCAAGAAGATTATATTCAATCTGGAGAACCTCGAGTTCGTCGGCTCGAGCGGCATCTCTTCGTTCGTTCAGACACTCAAAGAGTTCAATGCCACATCCCCGAATCGTCCTCGCTACTGCCATGTCAGAAGCGAGTTCAAACGCATCATTAAGGCGTTTGATGAGAATGAAGCCTTTGAGTTTCATGATACCGAGGAACGCGCCAAAAAGAGTTTCGACGTTTGATTTGGGCTTTTTAGAAACTCAAAACCGGTAAATCAAGGCTCACAGGCTGCTCGTTCGACCTCGCCAGGGACCGCTGCGCCTGCAACACGGGTTCAAGCCTCAGCTCCCGCTCGCGATCCACGGGATCGAGCTTGGATTCATCCCACTGACGATCACGGCGGCTTCTCAGCGGATTGCTTGGGTCATCTCGATGCGTGATGAAGTAGAATCCGATTGCGATCCCCAGATAGAGGCCCAATGAGCTACCGATGAAGACTGATCTGAGATCTTGAGAAAACGGCAATGTCGCAAGACCAATCGCAGTGCCACCTACGAGGCCGTAGGTTCCGGCTACGATCACGGATTTTACGTCGCGGCTCATGGCTTGGGCGGGCTTGGGGCTAAGTAGGCAAGCGATCGCCATAAGGGTTGCCACGGCGATCTGGCTTGGCTTGAAACGCGTCATGTTCAGATCTTAAAGGAACCAGGACGGGGGTCAAGCCTGTTGGGATGCGTGAGGGAGTGTGCGCGCCGCTAGTCCTATCCCCTGAACAGGGACCTAAATCCAAACATTGGGCAAGTGTTCCCAACTCTTCCCATCCCACGCTAAAATATCGAGACGCGCGCCCAGAGCCTTGCCCTTGTACTTGGAAAGATAGAGATCAATCACGCGCCTCAAGCGGAAGCGTTTGCGAAGCCCAACGCTTTCGACCGCGTCCTCCCAGCCCCCTTCGAGCCGAGCACGAACTTCTACGAAAACGAGTTCGATCCCACCTCCGCCAGGAACTTCAAATATCAGATCGATCTCACCTACTCGTGCTCGGTAGTTGCGATTCAATAACTGAGCGGAAGGAAACTTCTGTGTAAACCAGATCTCTGCTTGTGATTCGATTTGAAGCCCATAGTGAAGCTTAGAAAGAGGCTCTTCGTTCATGCGCGCCGACTATGCACGGCACAAGCCACCTAGAACAGGCTCGGCTGCAAACCCTCAACGTCTTGCTTGGCAGACCTCAAAAGCTTCGCCACCGGCGCGAACCCCCGCCGATGAATCCTGCACGGCCCAAGCTGTACGAGCGCCGCCTGATGCACGGGCGTAGCGTAACCTTTATGCCCCGCAAATCCGTACCCCGGAAACTCACGATCCAATTCAGCCATGCGCCGATCTCGCCAGACTTTGGCAAGTATCGATGAAGCCGCGATACTAAGACACTTGAGATCGCCTTTGATGATCGCTGTCGAGGCAAACGGCAGATTCTTAGGCAAAAATTTACCGTCAACGAGCCCATGAATGGGTCTTTGGGTGCAACCCAGTTTTTGCAATGCGATCTGCGCCGCCCGAACCATCGCCAGATGGGATGCATGAAAAATATTGATCGAGTTGATCTCCTCGACGCTCGCCACGCCAATGCCCCAACTCAACGCCCAACCCTCGATCAGAGGCACCAGGCGTTCGCGGTCCTCGGGGCCTAGCAGCTTGCTGTCCTTGATCTCCGAGACCCACTCCGGTTTGAGGCCGGGCTCAGGCAAAATAAGTGCGCCTGCGACCACCGGACCTGCAAGACATCCCCTTCCTACCTCGTCAATGCCGACAAGGTAGGTTAAAGGATATCCGAACTTTGTCTCCCATGCGAGATCCGGAGCGCGCGGCGCGCTTTCGGACTTCTTAGACTTCAGTGCCATCGAATCAATGAGGTGTGTAGCGCCGAGATTGCCTGTAGGTAATTTCGGCGCTACACAATCCTGTTACTTCTTGCCAGCAGGAGCCTTGGAGCTCTCCTTAGCGGCAGCAGAAGCCGCAGCAGATGCGAGAGTCTCAACATCGCGCTCGATGCGTGCAGCCTTACCTTCGAGGCCACGGATGTAATAGAGCTTGGCGCGACGGACGAGGCCTTCTTGAACGACTTCAAGCTTGGCAATCTTAGGCGAGCTTTCCATAAAAATACGCTCAACGCCTACACCGTGAGAGATCTTGCGCACGATAAATGATTTGCCTGCACCACGATTGGACATCGCGATGACCAGTCCTTCGTAAACCTGAACACGCTCTTTATCGCCTTCTTTAATTCTCACATGCACGCGAACAGTATCGCCTGCCTTGTATTGCGGGAAGTCCGAGCGAAGGAGCGATTTCTCGACTTGCTCTACGCGAGCCATGAGGCCGCGAGCAGACGCCTTAGCGGTGCCAGAGTTTTTGCGAATCTTTTGTTTGGTTTTTGCCATGATTTTTTCCGATCCAATGAGAGCTAAGCTCTCGTGCAGACATTTGAAACTGCCTAGCTCGAGTGACACTCTCGAAACGACGCGTTGGCCATTTGCAAGAGCCGGTTACTGTCCGAACAGGCGATCCAAAATAATCGCAGCAGCAGCTCGAACTGAGAGGTGGTTGTAGCCGCCCTCTCGACCCCCTTCTGGCCCGTACACCGGCGCTAGGATCCGGTGGACCTCGGGATAGAAGGAGTCCGAAACTCCCCACCCTGTTCCGAACACAATGACCAAAGGTCGACTGCTTTCGGGACTTTTATTTCCGGGTGCGGTTTCCTGCAACTCTCGCCGAAGCTCAGCGTAGCTGACAGGGTTCGGAAGCGGCCGGGCATCGGGGAGGACGACTTCGGGGTCACCGTCGTAATCCTTCGAACACTCGGCACGAATGGCGGCTTTCACCTCGTTGAAATCGTGCGCCAACCGGACCAAAGAAACCGCCTCAAAACGATCCGGATGATATTCGCGCACGGAGTCCGAATTCCAATACTGAAGAATCCGTCCAACGAGCTCGTGCTGGTCCTCCAGAGGAGTCACGATAAAGTATCGCTTTACTCCGTAGGTCCTGGCCGACCGTGCGATGTCATGTATGTCCATGTTCGTCACAGAAGTCGTCACGGTTAACCCATTCCGATTGATGACCGGGAAATGAAGAAGAACGATGAAGACTGGCCTTGGCACGAGCCCGTGGGGATAACACGGTCTGACGGGTTCAGGCAAGGCATCAAACCCTATCTGGCTCTCTTTAGGCCCCTATTTGCGCTTAAGATCAGGCCTTTTGCGAGACGTTCGCTCGGCTGCCTGACTCTCACGCCAGCGAGCAATGGCACCATGATCTCCGCTCATGAGCACCTCAGGCACTTCCAACCCCTCGTAAGTCTTGGGTCGAGTGAATTGAGGGTACTTCACACCGTTTTCGAGGCTATCGCCTGTGATCGAAGCCTCGTTGCCTACGACTCCGGGTAAAAGCCGGGTAATAGTATCAGTCATGACCAAAGCAGGGAGCTCACCCCCCGTCAGCACGTAGTTTCCTACTGAGACCTCACGGTCCACACAGAGCTCGATAAAACGCTCATCGACTCCTTCGTAGTGCCCACAGACCAAAATAATGTCGGTATAGCCGGCAAGCTCCTTGGCCATCTCCTGATCGAAAAGCTGACCCTGCGGAGAGAGTAAAACTGTGAGAGGTCTGCACGACTCAACCGAGCCTTTGGCTGCATTCATCGCAGCCTTCCAAGCTGAATGCAGCACATCAACCTTCATCAACATGCCCGCCCCCCCGCCATAAGGCGTATCGTCCACGGTGCGATGCTTGTCGGTCGCAAAGTCGCGCACCTGTGTCGTATGAAACGAAACAAGACCTTTTCTTGCCGCCTTGCCCATGAGGCTAAATGACAAAATAGGCTCAAATACTTCGGGGAAAAGCGTTAAAAAATGAAATCGAATCGATGGGGACTGAAGCGGACTATTCGATGATTTCGAGGACTGTGCGTTTGCGGAGCTTGGTGGATGCACCATTGAGAACCGTCCGAATGGCGCGGGCTGTGCGCCCTTGTTTGCCAATGATCTTACCCAGATCCTCTTTGGCCACTTTTAACTCAATGACCGTGGTGTTCTCACCTTCGATCTCGTTGATGGAGACCTGGTCGGAAAGATCGACCAGCATTTTCGCCATATACAAAATCATCTTGGCCAATTCGCTGAGCTCTTTGCTATCCGACATCTGGCACTCTCCTTAGCGCTCCGCAAGAGGAAGATCTTCTTCCTCATTCCACTTCTTTAGCAGGTGAGATCGCTCAGACTATTTTGCAAGGCCTTTGAAAAGTTGTCCAACAGTTTTCGTCACTTGGGCACCTTTGGACAACCAAGCCTTGACGAGCTCAGGGTTCACCTTGAGCTTGTCAGCTGGATTCTTTGCCTTTGGGTAGTAGTGACCGAGTTTTTCGATATATGCCCCGTCGCGCTTCTTCGCGGAATCCACTGCAACCACAAGATATTGTGGGTTTTTCTTAGCGCCTTGGCGGGACAAACGGATCGTGACGGCCATGAGAATCTATTCCTTCCGACATTTTCAATATTACGAATTGGGGGCCTTAGCCCCGGCACAAATGAGCTCAAGGGAGCTCGGATCTTTAGGTTTAGGGTGATTAACAGCAGACTGATTCGCCCGTCAACCCGAATCAGGTAAAGGAAGGCCGGACATTACGATAGCTTGGATAAAACGGTCCTGATCAGAGGCCAAACTATCCCAATCCGGCTTAAACAGGCGGGTAACAACCCCAGGAGGAACCGCATGATCCGCCTGAACGATGCCCGTCATGAGAACAACGCGGGTTGGGGTGCTTTGGAGTTCTTTAAGGAGGTCAAGACTCGACTCCCCGGGCAGGACCTCATCTAAGAAAACAAGGTGCGGCCTGCGACGGCTCAACTCAAGCCTCGCCTCGCCGCAGTTCTGGGCGCATACGACGTTGCGAACACCCGGGATAGCCGAAAGCATCTGCTGAAGCATCTCGCGCATCTCATCCACATCTTCGACAACCAAAAGGTCGAGCCCCAAGGACTTCATTGAACGCTTTCTGCGACCGCCTGGATCCAAAGCGGGTTGGAATTAAGAGAAGGGACGAGCTTGAGATCCTCCCCTCCAAGCTGAATAAAATCTTCGCGCCCTCGGATTTGAACCTCCTCGAGGGTTTCAAGGCAGTCAGCTACGAAGGCGGGACACATCACGGCTATCCGCTTCTTACCTTCTTGGGCGAGCTTGATATACATTTGATCTGTGTAAGGCTGGATCCATGGAGTTCGCCCTAAGCGAGATTGAAAGCAAACGCTGTATTGGGTCGCATCAAGACCCAGTTCCCGCGCCAGCGCTCGGGCGGTGGCGTAACTCTGGGCTCGGTAACAATCACGGTTAACATCGGTGATCTTGTCGCAGCAGTTGGCTTTTGCCAGACAGTGAGCGCCGCTCGAATCCGTTTTTTTAACCTGTCGCTCGGGCAGCCCATGAAAACTGAAAAGCAGGTGATCGTACTTGAAATCCACAAGGCTCTCGCGCGCGATGGACGCAAAAGCTTTGATGAACCCAGCGCTCTCATAGAAGGCAGGCAAAAATCTCAAAGGAGTTCGAGGAGCCAGCTGCGAGCAAAGCTCTCGAGTTCGCTTCACCGAGGAGTAAGTCGCTGCCAAAGAATACTGAGGATAGAGCGGAAAAGCTTGGATCTCAGAAACACCCTTTGAAAGCAGCCTGCCAATCGCTTGTTCGAGTGAGGGCTCTCCGTACCGCATACCAGCCTCGACAACCCACTCACCTTGTCCCGCTGTACGATCTAGATGAGCTTGCACGCCTCGAGTCAGTGCAAGGTGATGAAAGAGCAACGGCGAACCCTCTTGCGTCCAAACCTTTCTGTACGCTTCAGCCGAACGGGCCGGTCGCCTTGGAAGAATAATCGCGTGAACCAAAAGCCAACGAAACACGCTCGGGATATCGATAACTTCGGGGTCCATCAGAAACTCACGTAGGTACTTGCGAACCGCCGAAGTGGTCGGAGCCTGGGGAGTCCCCAGATTAATCAAAAGTAATCCTTTAGGCATGAATTCTCGCTATCACAAAGCGGAGCGCTTCAAAAGGAATGGTGATTGCAGCCCTTGTCAGACAGGAGGGGTTTATGAACCCATCGCTTCGATTTTTGCCCTTCGCTCTAACCTGCATGCTCTACGCAATGTCAGCGATTGCGCAAGATCCACTGAGAAACTCTGGAGTAGATACCCATAGCAATTCTGCGGCGCAGTCTGATGGATTCTCCCGAAACGGAACATCTGATCCCTTCTCTAATCCCCCCTCTGACTCCTTCAATGATGCGACAGACCCGAGCGCAATCGGGGTACCAGCTCAGTCAGAAGCACCTTCAGCACAGCGCAGCACCATCTGCCCACCCG
>JACCDG010676948.1_pt1 | contig 51477 bp, 51 predicted proteins | sample 7442471 | NCBI WGS metagenome assembly JACCDG01 (sample SAMN15323444, study PRJNA562643) | freshwater metagenome | isolation source: river surface water | place: USA:Blue River Watershed | collected 2017-08-17 | reverse complement strand
GCTCCGGGCTTCGTGATCGGCTTGCCGTTAACAGTTACCGCTCCTTGGTGAATCTGCTGTTGGAGAAAAGAACGGGATTCGGCGCTACAAGCCACGAGAAAGGCGTCTAACCGAATGCTGGTGGCCTCCCCCAGGTGCTCCCTAGTAACCGTAAAACAAAGCGGTGTCATCCGGGTTAACCCTGGGTTGGTGGGGGCTTGAGCAGGCGGTCAATATTTTCGAGGTAGGGTTTTACGGCCTTGGTATCGACCCGATAGGTCTTGAGCAGGTTCGTGACAAAACCTAGTAGGTAAACTCGAGCAGGGAGTTTTTTTAGATTGTCCGATTCAATCGCAATCAATGCAGACAGGGGAATTTTGGTAACGCGAGAAACGTCTTCCGCGCTCATTCCGGTTTGCTCTCGAGCGGCCCGCAACCAGTTACCATCAATAGTATCCGGAAGGGCAACGGAAGCAGGTGCTGGAGTACTCGCTGAGGGTACTTGCAGAGAAACTGGGGCAGAAGGTGCGCGATCGGCAACCGCGGTAACCGGTTGAAGGGGGGACCGGGTCACCGAAGACGGTGCGCTGATTTTTCGATCGTAATCTCGTTTGCGATCCAAATTGGACAAGGTGGCGTACGCTTCTTCCAGTCGTTTCAAAATGCCTTCGGCTTCTTCGGCGGTAAACAATGAATAGGCCGCTAAAGAGTCTTTTGAATAGGCATTTCGAGCAGTGTGGTACGCGGAAGCGATTTCGGAAATGGTGGCGTCGCTTCGAACCTTGAGTAGCTCGTAGTATGTTTCTTCTTTTTTCATCCGGCCTTTGAGAGTGAAGTTTTGAGGAGATTCCTCATAATGCTTTCCAAATGCGTTACCGCAACGCTGTTGGGGGCTTCTACCAGAAACGGGACTCGTTTTCGAATCGACTGCCAAACCGCACTGTCATAGGGCAGAAAGCCCAGATAGTCTACCGACATTCCAAAATAGCGTTCACATACCATCAGGATTGAACGGCCAATGTCGGACTCTGCCCGAGTGCGAACTTGGTTTACGACGAGAGAAAGGCGAAACGCTCTCATTGTTTCTTGCAGCGCACTGCCCTCCATCGGAGAAAGATTTCGTACTTCGTCCAAGAGCTCTTTGGGAGTGCGTACTGAACTCGATTGCCGCATCTCCATGGCACGTTCAATGAGGTGGCGTACATGCGGGGAGGTCGTGTGGGCTCGGAGCATCCGGTAAAAAGCAAGTTTGATGAACCGGTACGCGTTCTCGATACTGGTTGGTTCGGGCGTGACGAGGACGATTTTTTCGTCGGCTGCGAGGAAAAAATCCAGAGTGCTGCTGCTAGTCCCAGCCCCCAGGTCTAAAAGTATATAATCGGCTTCAATCTCCTGAATTTTTCGAAGCAGTTTGGCTTTTTCGATCGGTCGCATGGAAGTGATAGCTCCGGAATCATTCGCGCCTGAGATCAGTTGCAGGCCGCGCACCGGAGTAGGTAAAAGTAAGTCTTTGATGTTCTCTGTCGTGCCGTTGAGCAGTTCCCCTAGGGTCCGCGAAGGGTTCGGAACCCCCAGGCTCGTGTGGAGGTTCGAGCCGCCCAGGTCTAAATCCAAAACGACGACTTTTCGGTTCAGCCAGCTCAGGTAGACCGCCATATTGGAGGTGAGGATGGTTTTCCCGATACCCCCTTTGCCGCCGCCAATCGCCCAGATTTTGCTGGTTGAGTGCGAGCCCAGCACGGGAGCACGGCTCGGAATATTGACCTGAGCCGAGGCATCTGGAGTGTTGGAGCCGGGAAATGTGTTTCGAATGATTGCCACGAGCGTCCTAGTCCTTTATGGCGCACTGCACCATCAGAGATCGAAGCGGAGGGATCTCTCTATGCGTATCGGACGTTCGGCTACTAGGCTTAATAGCGGTAGTGCTCGGGCTTGTATGGCCCTTTAGGGTTTAAACCCAAGTACTTAGACTGCTTTTCGGAGAGTTTTGTCAACCGCACTCCAATCTTGTCCAAGTGAAGCGCAGCCACTTTCTCGTCGAGTTCTTTGGGGAGGCGGTAGACTCCCGGTTTTGGGTATTTGGATCGATTCTGGTACAAGTCGATTTGAGCCATGACCTGGTTCGTGAAAGAGTTGCTCATGACGAACGAAGGGTGGCCAGTGGCGCATCCCAGGTTTACCAGGCGCCCTTTTGCCAGGACGATGACTTTGCGCCCGTCCTTGAGAGTGTGCATATCCACCTGGGGCTTCACTTCTTCCAGAGTAGAATTGCCATTGAGCCATGCCATGTCGATTTCGATATCGAAATGCCCAATGTTGCAGACAATCGCTCCACTCTTCATCGACATGAAATGCTTGTCTGTAATGATGTCGCAGCAGCCTGTCGCGGTGACAAAAATGTCGGCTACTTTCGCTGCTTCATCCATGGTAACGACTTCAAATCCTTCCATCGCTGCTTGAAGAGCGCAGATTGGATCGATTTCCGTCACCAGCACACGCGAACCGTAGCTGCGCATAGAGTGCGCGCATCCCTTGCCCACATCGCCGTACCCTGCGACAACTACCACTTTGCCGGCCAGCATGACGTCGGTGGCGCGCTTGATCCCGTCGGCAAGAGATTCGCGGCATCCGTAGAGATTATCAAACTTAGATTTGGTCACGGAGTCGTTGATGTTGATCGCAGGAACGCGAAGCTTGCCTTGTTTGTGGAGCTTCTCGAGATTATGCACTCCCGTGGTGGTTTCCTCAGAGAGGCCAATAATTTTTTTCATCAAATCACTGAACCGATCTTCATGCATCATGTTCGTGAGATCGCCCCCGTCGTCTAAGATCAGGTTGTAGCCTTCTGGCCCCCAGCCGACGATGGACTGCTCAATGCACCAATTGAATTCCTCTTCGGTTTCCCCCTTCCAAGCGAAAACCGGCACCCCTGCCGCTGCGATGGCGACTGCTGCGTGATCTTGAGTGGAAAAAATATTGCAGGAGGACCAGCGGACTTCTGCTCCGAGCTCGGTTAAGGTTTCGATCAAGACGGCCGTCTGAATGGTCATATGGAGGCAGCCAGTAATGCGCGCTCCTTTGAGCGGCTGGCTTGGCCCATATTCTTTACGCAATGCCATCAGTCCTGGCATTTCTGTTTCAGCGATTTGAATTTCTTTTCGCCCCCACGCCGCCAGGTTTTGAAATACCTGGGGGTCTTCCATGGCTTCTTTGCAAACGCGGTAGTCAGCGGTTTTGGTTTGATTGTGTAAAGCTGGGTTTTTCATAGAGGCCTGTGTTCGTTGTGAGGGGGTTTGATCTAACATAGGGGAATTATTTAACCAGAGGCGTACCCAAAAAGCAAAGGCTTCCCGCACGGCGCGGCAATGGGCTATCCTGATGAGCGGCCATGCCGAAATCTGCCCAACAACGCCTGAAACATTTCGTGCGCCCGTCTCTAGATCAGTTGGGTATTTCGCTCGCCGAGGCCCAATTGGATCAGATCACGCAGATGGTGACCGCCTCTATGTCGGGTGAAGGGCGTTCCTTCCACACTCCAGAACATGTCATTGAGGTGGGGAGTGGGGAAGACGCCATTGCGGTCTTGGCAGCCCTGTTCCACGATCTCGTCTATTTTCAGGTCGATCGTGGAATACCCAGTCACGTAGCGCCCTACTTAGTTCCTTTGGTTCAAGAGAAAGCCGGAACAATTTGCGTGGGAACCGCGCAAGATTGGAGCGCTTACCCCGCGGCGCAAATTGTGCTCCAGGTATTTGGGATGCAGTTTGAGCAGCGACTCGCTTTAGCCTCGGGTCAGAACGAGTTTTTAAGTGCGCTTGTAGCGGCTCGTGTCTTGGAAGGGCTTACCTCGCTTAGGAACATTGCCCAAGTCGCCGTGTGTATCGAAGCGACCATTCCTTTTAGAGCTGAGCCGAGTTTGGAGCTCCCCGCTTCGCGACTTCGGAAACGCCTAGAAAAGCTCAATACTGAGTTTAACCTCGGCATGAACGCAAGAGAGCTGAGCGAGGCAATCCGGCGCTCGGTTCGGCTTGCAAACCGAGATGTCGCTGGCTTTGGAGCGGGAGACGCTGTCGAGTTTTTCCGGGGAACATGGGAGCTGGTTCCAGAAACAGATCCCGTTTTGCGCACTTCTGAAAACCTTTCCCTGCGGAGCTACCGGGACGCGCTCGGAAAAATGGAGGCGTTTTTCGCAAACCTCAATCCCTCACAGGTATTTCAAGTTTTTGAGGGGGAGCCGGCGCCGGCGGTGTATGGGACGCTTTTTCAGAATGCACAAAAGCACATTGAGCTTGCGCGAGTGTATTTTAAAGTGAAGCTCATAGCGGTGGGAATTTTGGAAGGGCTCGCGCAGCGACACGGTATTCGGTTGGGCCCAGCGGCGCTCATCAGCGAGCTGGGGGAAGTTTTTCCGGTTTCTACCCGTAGCCCAAACGGAATGGAAAAGACCCTTCTCGAACTTTTGGAACTTTCGAGTGAAAGCTCAGCCCCGTTTGGATTTAAAAAATCACCGCTATCGGCGTATCTTGTTCGAGTATTAGGTCTGCACGCATTGCTCGACCTGTGGCCATTGGCGAAGCAATCTGGCGCATGGGCAAACTTGCCTGCAGAGGTTCAAAGTCAGATTTCATCGTCCTTTGTGGGGACGGTGGGTAAGATCTGAGGATCGAACTTGCCGTGCATCTTCATCATTTTTTGCACGGCTTTTTCCGGGGGCATCGGCTGGGCATGGTAAGGCCGGTGGTTGGTGATGGCATCAAAGACATCCGCAATACTGCATATCCGAGCGAAGAGTGGAATAGCTTCGCCCGAAACTCCTGTGGCGTTTGCGTGCCCATCAAACCGATCGTGGTGATGCAAAGCTGTTAAGATCACTTTTTCCGGCGCCGAAAGTGATTTCAGAATGCTCGCTCCGAAGGCTGTGTGCTTGTCGACCAGGTTTTTTTCCTTGGGAGAAAGTTCACCTTGTTTGAACAAGATGTCTGCTGGAACCTGGATGTTACCCACATTGTGAACCAGCGCGGCAAAGGTGAGCAATTTCAGATCTGCCAAACCCAACCCCTGTTTTTTTCCTATAGCGAGGCAATAGAGCGTCACATTAACGACGTGGTTTATCTGGTACAACGCAGGGTCTTGGTCGCGTTTGAGTAGCTGACTGTAGATCCCTGGCCGAACTGCGATCAGCGTTGCTAACTCATCCGCCAAGAGTTCGATTCGACGCAAAACCTCCGCGGATATTTTCCGCTTCTGCTCGATCTCGCAGGTGTAGGCCGTGAGCAGAGCTCGAATTCGAAGACCTCGTGCAACGTCGTCCTGAGAGTGTGCAATGCTTTCTCCCGCAATTGCGACAGTCTCCAGCGAATGCACAAGCAGGTTCCATTCGTTCAAAGTGATAAAAATCAGCCCATTACTCGGTGCCGCCAAGGACTGGGCACGGGTAGAGGTGAGTGTGTCCCCCTGTTTGCGGAATAGGACGAATTTTTCCAAAATGCGCACGTACAAAGCGCAAGGCAGGGAGACGTCAGTGGGAATTACATCCAAAGGCAGAGAAAGATAGGCGGACGGCGACTTGGGTGGCTCATCGATCTGGGGGGTATCGTTATGGGGTTGGGATGCAGCGTCGGATTGCCAAATGCCCAGTCGATTGTACATTCGATCAGTATACAATAGAAAGGTACAATTGCCTCATGGCACCTGATCCCATCTTGCTTCGATCTTCCGCAGTTCGCTTGAGTGGCATTCAAAAATCTTTTGGGCGGCGCGTAGTATTTAAAGGACTGGACCTGCGCATCGAACCCGGAGAATTTGTTTCTGTCGTCGGGCCGTCAGGCTGTGGCAAGAGCACTTTGCTACGGCTCATTGCTGGTTTGGAAGCTCCCGACTCGGGTCAGGTGGAACTCGAGGGAGGGCGAGAAAAGGGTTTTGTCTTTCAAGATGCGCATTTGCTCCCCTGGAGAACGGTGTTGGAGAATGTTTTATTGCCGTTGGAACTCCGAGCGGCGGCGCCCATGGAACGTGTTCACCGGGCGGCAATTGCGCTGCGCCAAGCTGGTATGGCGGCGGAGAGCGGGCTCTACCCCGATCAGCTCTCAGGCGGAATGAAAATGCGGGTGTCGCTGGCACGGGCGCTTGTTTTGGAACCCGCCCTACTATTGTTAGACGAACCGTTCGCTGCTCTGGACGAACTCAGTCGCTTGCAACTCGAGGAAGACCTGCGGGAGTGGTGGAAAGCAACCCGCGTGACTACCGTGCTAGTGACCCACTCGTTTAGTGAGGCGGTATTTCTTTCTGATCGCATTTTTATTTTATCGACTGAAAGGCAAGGTTTAGGAGAGGTCTTTAGCGTAGACTTTAAGGATCGCAATGCGGCCCTTCGCTCGGATGCTCAATTCGTGCAGCGTGTGCAGGAGTGTCGGAGTCGCTTTGAAAGCTTGCAGGAGAAGCATCCATGAAGCCTATTCTACCCCCGTTGCTAGTTTTTGTGGTTCTGGCATTGGTCTGGGAAGGAGCGTGTCGTCTGGGATGGGTGGCACCGTACCTCGTTGCTCCTCCGTCGGAGGTCGCTGCTGCTTTGTTCTTCAATTTTTCTGAGATGAGTGCGGCATTTGGAATTACCGCTCTGTGTGCATTGGGAGGATTTTTTCTCAGCGCGGTACTGGGATCCGTTTTTGCGCTGGCTCTCACTTGCTCCCCTTGGGTTTACAGGGCTTTTTATCCGTACGCCGTGGTTTTTCAAACCATCCCCATTATCGCCGTGGCGCCTCTGTTGGTGATCTGGTTCGGGTACGGTTCTCCCACCGTGGTGGCAAGTGCGTTTTTAGCCAGTCTCTTCCCGGTAATTTTGGCTACGCTCAACGGTCTCAAGTCGACGGAGCCGTGTTTGCTAGAACTCTTTCGGCTTTATGGCGCTTCCCGTGTCGCTACCTTCTACAAGCTTATCTTTCCCATGGCTTTGCCCAGTTTTTTGACCGGTTTGCGTATTTCCGCGGGACTTGCCGTTATTGGAGCGATTGTAGGCGAATTTGTTGGAGGGGGTGGATTGGGCAGCGTGGTGGATTCTGCCCGGACGCAGCAGCGGGTAGATAAGGTGTTCGCCGCGGTTTTACTCGCTGCTTTTTTGGGAGCGCTAGCCATTGGGCTTATCGATATGGTAAACCGCTTTGCGCTTCGCCGTTGGAACAGGAGTGTGCAATGAAAAAAATAGTTTGTTTGCTGATCTTGGGGAATTGCTCAGTGTTATTGGCAACCCAGGTGCGCCTGGTACTCAACTGGAAGCCAGAAGCGGAGTTTGGGGGCTTTTACGCCGCCGAGATTTCGGGCGCTTTTGAAAAAGAGAAACTCAAAGTTGAAATCATTCCAGGGGGAGTGGGCACTCCAGCGGTCCAAATGGTGGCCTCAGGAAAAGCGGAATTTGGAATTGCTTCAGCAGACGAAGTGGTCCTGTCGAGAGACAGGGGGACGGATGTCATAGCGCTTTATGCGGTTTACCAGACGAACCCCCAGGCCTTTTTGGTTCGGGAAAGTCGCTCAGTAAAAGCACTTCCCGACATTTTTCAATCGGGCGTGGTGGCGGCCCAAAGAGGTTTGCCGTACTTTTTATATTTGGAGAAGAAATACGGCCCCTTCAAAGCCGCGGTGGTTCCTTACTTGGGGGGAGTTGCGCAGCTGAAAGAAAACCCCGACGTGGCACAGCAGTGTTTTGTTACCTCGGAACCGATTTTGGCTGCGCGACAAGGGCTCAAAACCAAGACCTTTTTGGTGGCGGATTCAGGATTCAATCCCTACACAGCGGTGGTGGTATTTAGGCGGTCTTTCTTGGAGCAGAGTCCTGGCATTGTGGCGGCGTTCAAGCGAGCGATTGATGCGGGTTGGAAGCAGTATTTGAAATCCCCCTCGGCTGCGAACGCTTTGATGCATAAACTCAATCCTTCGATGGATATGGAAACATTGGCCCAAAGCGCTCAGATCCAAAAGGCGTTGATTGAAACTCCGGTGACAAAACAGTGGGGATTGGGCTCGATGGGAGATGCGCGTTGGGTGGAAATAGCTACCCAGCTCAAATCTTTGGGACTGATCAAGCAAGTGTTGCCAGCAGGCGCCTATTATTTAAAGTGAAGTGTATGGATCCTGCCTGGAAAGAAAAAGCCTCCCAAATCTGCCTAGTATTAACTGATTGTGATGGTGTGCTTACCGATGGAGGCGTCTATTACTCAGATCAGGGTGAGGCGCTGAAGCGATTTCATATGCGGGATGGGATGGGAGTCAAACGTCTCAGGCTGGCTGGAATCGAAACGGGAATTGTGACAGGAGAAATGTCTCCGTCGGTTCTGAAACGTGCGGAACGCCTCCAAATTACCGAAGTGCATTTGGGGGCGCGCGATAAACTGGTGGTTGTGACTCAGCTCCTCAAGCTCCGCAATCTCAAGTGGGAAAATCTTGCGTACATTGGAGACGATGTAAATGACTTGCCCGTTTTAAGACGGGTGGGAATTTCTGCGTGTCCAGCGGACGCGGTGGATGCTGTGCGAGGCTCCGTACAGATGGTGCTCAGAACTCCGGGGGGCCAGGGGGTGTTTCGAGAGTTTGCCGAACAGATCTTGGCAGGGACGTCGCTCTCGGTCGAAGCACACGATTAGGGGGATTTCCTCTTTCGCTCGGTAGCGAGAGAATTTTCCATGCTGGCAGATTTACGGCTCTTGGCAAGTTGCCGCAGGTGAAAAAGGTTAGATACTTCCATTCCTCGAATGTTCTCGGCCTTGTAACGATTGGCGCTTGCTTCTTCATAAAAAAAGATATCACTTTTTTTATCGTCTACAGCGCGCACCACAACCGATCCACACAGCCGATCAATGTGGTGAGTTCCTTTGATTTTCTGGTAAAGCACCAAGAGTTCTTTGGGGGCTTGTAGCGTGCCTTTGAGAACGCGATAACCCCATTGCTCCCACCATCGTAGCCAAACGAATGCGAATATATGCGCATCGACGCGCAGAGTATGGAAAGGCGAAAAATGCTCATTGGGTTCGATGTCCAACCCCAATTTTGTCTTTTCAGGATCTTTCCAATTAGAATGGTCCTGGAGCCAATCGAATATTTCGTTTACCGGGAGGTCTACCACCCCTCGAGCAGCAGACCATTCGACATCGAACGGGGCAACGCCTTGCTCGAAGTTGTCGTCGTCTTTTAGCAAGGGAATGGGGTTCATCAACGGCTGATCAATTGGCTTGGAAAAATCAAAGCAAAGCGGATTGAGTTTGGGTTTATCGGCTCGGGCATACCCGGAAGTCAGGAGCAGGGCGGCAAGCAACGTGCGTAGCATAGTCCAAGCTTATCGGCATTCCCCCCCTCAAGCTATACGAAAGAGTCTGGCTTTATCTGGAGCGCAAGGCGGAGGCGTTCTTCGTATTCAGAATCGGGGATCTCAATCGCTCCCAGGCTTCGCAGGTGCGGTGTGAGGAATTGGACCTCGAGCAGGGCGTAGCCACACTGCTTTAAGCGTTGGACCAAATGGTACAGTGCAATTTTGGATGCGTCGGTTTGGCGGTGAAACATGCTCTCGGCAAAAAAAGCTCCTCCCAGCGCGACACCGTAGGCGCCACCGACGAGAGCGTCTCCTTTCCAAACTTCCACGGAGTTCGCTTTACCGCCTCGGTGCAGTGCAGCATAAACATCGAGAAACTCCTCGTTGATCCAGCTCCCTTCGGGGCGGTCGGCGCAGTTTTGCATTACTTGCGCAAAGGCTTTGTTGAACGAGTGCGTGAAACTATTCTTGCGCAGTGTCCGAGCTGATGAACGAGAGAGGTGAAATGAATTCAAAGGCAAGATGGCTCGAGGGTCGGGCCGGTACCAGTGGATTTCTTCCGAATCGGGATCGGCCATGGGGAAGTAACCCTGTCGGTAGGCTAGTTCTACTACGCGTGGAGTGAATGGAACTGGCCGCACGTTCTAAGCTCTTTCGAAGAGGTGATGAAAAAGGGGGGCAGCCAGGTCGTGCTTTAGTCCGGGACCGAAATGGAGGGGATCTTTGTGTGGCCCGAGGAGCCAGATTTCATTTCGCGCTGACTCCGGACCTAACCCTGGCAGAACGGGATTGGCCACCAAGAAATCGGCATGTTTGAGAACGCGTTTTCGCTCGGCTCGCGCGAGAATATCTGGGCCGGCCTCCGCAGCAAAGGCAATGACTCGCTGGTGTGGCGCTTTGTTCTGACCTGCCCAGGCGGCAAAATCTTCGACTGGCTGTATCGGCAGGGTTAACTCAGACCGAAGTTTCTCCCTTTCGATTTTTGCCGACAAAGAAAGCACTTCAAAATCCAAAACCGCAGCCAGTGAAAAAAAATCTTCACACCAGGAAAACAAACCAGGCAGGGCCTGACGGTAGTCGCTCACCGAAATAAAAGGGGTGATTTTTATTTCAAGCCGCTCAAATGCCCGCTGCATCTCATGGGACACGGGGCCTAGCAAAATCTCGACCTGCGCGCCCCATTGTTTGGCTGTTGTGGCAAGACCCAGCGCCATGGCGCCCGAAGAGCGATTCTGAATGTACCTTACCGAATCAATAGCGGTTCGCATGGGACCCGCTGATAGCAAGAGCCGCCTGTTTTGGATAGGTGGAAGCATCGGCGGGAGTGTAAACCTTTCATTCTAAACCGTCCATTTCTTGCTAGAATAGGGGTTCGGCGATCTGAAATGAAAAAAAACCCCTTTCGTTTTTACCTCACACTCAATCTCTGGCTCGCGGCGGCCGGGGTGGGTTATATGTTATACCGTAGTTTTTTTAGCCCCAGCCACAGCGCCAAAGTGGAGAAAAGCTGGTTAGCGCAGAAGCTCGGACCGGGCTTGAAGTATAACCAGTTTCCTCCCGAAATCGCGGTGGATTTAGGGGGTGAAATAGTCCAGGCATCCGCGCAATACACGCTCGACCCCGTTCTTCAACTCAAGATTGGCAAGACATTGCAGCAATACCGGCCGGATTATGGAGCATTTGTTGCGTTGGATGCTGTAACGGGCAAAGTATTAGTCCTTTTGAGTTATACGCACTCTAGCGGGGATAGCGACGAAAACATGGCTCTGAAAGCCTCTTTCCCGGCGGCATCCATTTTTAAAATCGTTACGGCTACTGCGGCGATCGATCAGGGTGTAATGACGGCAGATACAGTCATCCCGTTTAACGGTGCATTCCACACGCTCTACCGGAGAAACGTCACTGACCAGCGATCGAACCGATGGACACGGCAAATGACCCTGCGCGAAGCGTTTGCCAAATCGGTGAATACGGTGTTTGGCAAAATCGGGATGTACGTTTTGGAACCGATGCAGCTGCAAAGTTATGCCGAAAGGTTTCAGTTCAACAAACCCATCGCCGCCGATGTCCCGGTGGAGTTGGGACAGGTCCATCTTCCGTCGACTGAAGGCTGGGGGTTTGCGGAGTTGGCCTCGGGGTTTAACCGCGTTTCCTCCATGAGCCCCCTGCAGGGGGCTTTGATTGCTGCTGCTGTCGCCAATGATGGGGTTATGATGGAACCGTTTGTGGTGCAGTCCCTTGCGACCAAGCAAGGGGCCGTGCTCTATGCGGCACAGCCGGAATCGACCTCCATCACCATGAAGCCCGAAACGGCTGCGGAATTGCGAGCCTTGATGCAGGAGACAGTGCTTAAAGGAACTTCGAGGGGGGCATTTCGCACTTTGCTCAAAAAGAAGTCTTTCCAAGAGATTGAAATAGGTGGGAAGACTGGTTCATTGCGTGGTCTATCACCCAAGGGGAAATGCGATTGGTTTGTGGGCTATGCTAGGGCGCAAGATCGTCGAATCGCTTTCGCGGCGCTTACCGTGAACGAAGATCTTTGGAGAGTGAAAGCGTCCTACCTTGCTAGGCTCTTTGTGGAAGAGTACTTTAAGTCCCGGTGAGTTCCTACGGCATTCATTGGTTCCGGCGCGATTTGCGCGTGGCGGGAAATCCAGCTCTGACTGAAAACTGGAAAAAAAACCAGGGGAGGGTGCTTGGTTTTTTTTGTTTTGACCCGCTATTTCTCAGTCGAAAAGATTTCTCGGCAGATCGTTTCGCTTTTTTTCTCCAGACGCTTATCGCCTTAAGAGAAGAACTTCGCTCTATTGGTTCTGACTTGATGGTATTGGAAGGTGGCCCGGAACAAGCATTTACACGTTGTTTTCAGTCTCTGGTCAGACCGCCTTCTTTGGTCACTTGGAATCGGGACTACGAACCTTTTGCTCGCGCGCGCGATGAAAAAATGACACGCCTCTTTCAATCCGAGTTGGGGTGTGGTGTTTGGACCCAACCCGACCATTTGCTAGTTGAGCCACAAGATATCCAGAAAGAAAAACCCTACCAGGTCTATACTCCGTTTTCTCGAAAATGGATGGAAGTGTTTGGGTCTCCGATTATTCAGGAGCGGTTGGCTCGGCAGAGGGCAGGCCTGGACTACCTTTCGAAGGCCGAGAGTGGAAAGCGCGAAAAAATATTCTGTTTGTCGAGGGCGGAGTTGGTGCGGGGTGAGCTCGGCGATTGCCTCGATGCTTATGCGGATCGCGTGCGAGCCAGTGTCCCCCTGCCAAAAGCGGGCTCTTTGGCTGCGTACCTCGCACTAAAAGAGTTTGCAGCGCGTTTGCAGTCCTATGCGGATAACCGGGATATTCCATCGGTGAACGGGACTTCTCATTTTTCTGTGTACCTGAAAAACGGGTCACTTACGACGGCGCAGGTTATCGCGTTTTTGAAGCTGGGGTCGGGCAAGTTTCTTTCGGAACTCATTTGGAGAGAGTTCTATTACGCGGTTTTGTACCATTTTCCGCATGTGGAACAGACGGCCTTTCAGTCACGGTTCTCCAGTTTGGAGTGGGAAAACAATCCCGTTTTTTTTGAAGCGTGGAAAGAAGGGCGCACGGGTTTTCCAATCGTCGATGCCGGGATGCGACAGCTAAAAAACACGGGGTGGATGCACAATCGGGTGCGCATGATCGTCGCCTCTTTTTTGACAAAAGATCTTTTGATCGATTGGAAATGGGGCGAGCGTTACTTTATGGAGAAACTGCTCGATGGGGATCTGGCTCCCAATAATGGCGGGTGGCAGTGGGCGGCATCTACAGGGTGCGATGCCCAACCGTATTTCCGGATTTTTAACCCCTATTTGCAGAGTGAAAAATTTGATCCTCAGGGCGCGTATATCAAAAAATATGTTCCCGAGCTTGCGGGATTAGACTCCAAACAGGTACACCGGCCTCCACCTGGAAAATACCACACCCCTCTGGTGGATCATGGGGTGGCTCGGCAAAAAGCGCTTAATTTGTTTGGTGCCGCAAAACAAGCTGAGCCTCGTTGAGATCCCGAGCCGCTTGCGCTGGGCTCCAGCCGTGAGCATGAGAGAGTAACTCTGAAACACGGGGCAACGCCGCAAGGGCTTGTTCCGCATTTAAAAAGCCCAGGCGCAATCGACGAGACAACACATCTATTGAACTTTGGGCCATCTCATAAAGGGCTCCATAGACAACTTCTGCTTCGAGATAAGGCTGATGTGGAATGAGGCGTTTGGAATACCCAGACCCTGCAATTTCCACTACGTGCTTGGCGCGGTCACCGTAGGAATGGTTTAGGTGTCGACAGGTTTCTAGGTCCCACCCTTTTTCTTCGTGTAAAGCTTGGGCGTAGGTGGCGTCGTAAGCCGCTCCTCCAGCGAGATAGATCTGATCGGTCAGGCAATGATCTTTGGGTTTGAGGCCGGCTTGAGCGATGGCTTCATCGACGACATCCATGGCCATGCGACGGTAGGTCGTCCATTTCCCTCCTACAATCGTCAATAAACCACACGCTAAAACTTCAACGGCGTGCTCCCGAGAGATCTTTGCAGTGGCAACGCCGGGATGATTTTGGACTAGAGGGCGCAACCCCGACCACCGGGCCAAGATGTCTTTTTCCGTGATTGCCGTTCCGACATAGTGGCGAAGCTGCCGTAGGATGTAGGCAATGTCCGGAGCGGAGGGTTGGGGATCCAAAACTGGTTCCGCTGGGTTGTCCGTGGTTCCTACCAGCGTGTGTCGAAGCCACGGGAGCAAGAACAAAAGCCTGCCATCCTCGGTCTTTGGAATCAAGAGGCCCATATCCGGCGAACTAAAGCGAGAATCCAGAACAATGTGCACACCGCTGCTTGCTTTGAGCAAGGGCTTCAGAGAGGGCTGGGCCAATAGGCGGATATGATCGGCAGTGGGTCCAGCCGCATTGATCAGCGCTCGGGCGCGGACCTCGAATGTTGCACCTGTTTGTCGATCTTCGACCTTCACACCTTTGAGAGTTCCGTTCACTCGAACAAAATCAGTTACTTTGAGGTGATTGATAGCGACTGCGCCCAGGTCCACCGCGCGCAAGATAATGGAGAGTGCCATGCGAGCGTCGTCAAACTGGCCATCGTAATAGATCACGCCTCCCCGCAGGTTTTTTTCCTGGAGCATAGGGCAATGTTTGAGCGCCTCCTTCGCCGATACATACCGGCTGGGGGGTGTTTCTTGATCTCCGGCGAGCCAGTCGTACATTTTCAGGCCCGCGTAGTAATAAGGAACATCTTTTCGGTGATAGAGCGGAGTCAGAAGGGGCAGGTAGCGAGTCAGATGCGGTGCTAGGCGCAGAAGGATTGCGCGTTCGTGCAGTGCTTCTTTGACAAGGGCGTACTGCCCGCGATCTAAATCGAGCACAGCGCGCTCCAGGTAGCGCACCCCGCCGTGGATCAGTTTTGTGCTCCGGCTCGAAGTTCCCGAAGCAAAATCCCCTTGTTCTACACAAGCTGCGGACAAGCCTCGACTGACCGCATCAAGCACGACACCCGCTCCAGTGGCGCCTCCGCCGATTACCAGCACATCAAATGTTTTGGACTTTAAAAGAGCGAGCTGCGAATCGCGGCGTAATTCCCCCATAACCTTCCCGTTACAAGAACATTAACAAACCTTTACGCCGCGTTTCGAGCAGAAAGTGGATTTTCAAGTGATCCAAGATGTGGTTTCCTTTCGTGCATGCCTGAATTTGCTCGCCGCCACATAGGTCCAAACGAAAATGACATAACCAAGATGCTGAAATCTCTGGGTTTTAGCTCGTTAGAAACATTTACCCGCTCGGTAGTGCCAAACGAAATTTACCGCGAGCGTTCTTTGGACCTGCCCGCGGCACTTACGGAACCCGCGGCGCTTGCAGAATTAAAAAACCTCGCCGCACAAAATCGCCTTACCCGCTCCTACATAGGTCAGGGGTACTACGGTTGTTTTACTCCGGCAGTCATTCAAAGAAATATTTTGGAAAACCCGGGATGGTACACCCAGTACACACCTTACCAGGCGGAAATCGCGCAAGGGCGTTTGGAGGCTCTGCTCAATTTTCAAACCGTGGTTGCGGACCTGACGGGTTTGCCAATAGCCAATGCGTCGCTCTTGGATGAAGGCACTGCCGCAGCCGAAGCTGTTGGAATGCTCTGGACGCTTCGAGAGAACGCCTCGGCCCAAAAACTTTTCTTGGCCCAAGACTGCCACCCTCAAACTCAGGCCGTTGTTCAAACTCGCATGGAGGCTCTGGGTTTGGAGATTGTCGTGGGAGATCCGGCCAAGATTTCTCTGACTGCCGACTTTTTTGGCGCTCTGCTTTCCAATCCGACGACAGACGGGCGCCTGGTGGATTACTCCAGTTGGATTGCTCAAGCGCATGCCGTTAAAGCAAAAGTCGCGGTGGTGACCGATTTGCTTTCGCTGTGTTTGATCAAACCACCAGGAGAGATGGGCGCAGATGCGGCAGTTGGAAATTCTCAACGGTTTGGAGTTCCGATGGGTTTTGGAGGCCCTCACGCCGCCTTCTTGGCAACCCGAGAAGAATACCAACGGCGTTTACCAGGTCGGATTGTGGGAGTGTCCAAAGATCGGGCGGGCAAGTCCGCCATTCGACTCGCCTTGCAAACCCGGGAGCAGCATATTCGTCGGGACAAAGCGACCAGCAATATTTGTACAGCCCAGGTTCTACTCGCCGTCATGGCCGGTATGTACGCTGTGTATCACGGTCCGGAGGGACTAAAAGCGATTGCAATCAGAGTGCAAGGTCTTGCCATGCGGTTGCGGGCGAGTCTGAAAAAACTCGGGTTTGAAGCAGGAGACGCTGCGCTGTTTGATACCCTGAAAGTCCAGTCTCACTCAAGAAACGCCGTGATCTATCAGGAGGCGCTGTCAAAAGGGATTTGTCTGCGCCTTTATCCTGACGGAGCGTTGGGTGTGGCTCTCGATGAAACCACCACGGAGGCGGATGCTCTGGAGTTGGTACAGCTTTTTGGCGGAGGAGAACTGAGTGCGTCAGCTTCGTCGCTACCCACTTCCTTGCAAAGGCAATCGTCATTTTTGACCCACCCAGTGTTCAGTGCACACCATAGCGAAACCCAGATGCTGCGTTATATCCGAAAGCTGGAGTCGAAAGATCTGTCGCTGACGCATTCGATGATCCCTCTGGGCTCTTGCACGATGAAGCTTAACGCGACTTCCGAGTTGTTTCCGGTGACGTGGTCAGAGTTCAATAGTCTGCACCCCTTTGCGCCCGCGGCCCACGCACAAGGATACCGCTTAATGACCCGACAGCTAGAAAATTGGCTTTCGGAGATAACGGGCTTTGCAGCTACCAGTCTCCAGCCCAACTCCGGGGCACAAGGGGAGTACGCGGGACTTTTAGCGATACGCCGCTACCATTTGTCTCGAGGAGAAGCGAAAAGGACCGTGTGTTTGATTCCTGAGTCAGCGCACGGCACAAACCCAGCAAGTGCCGTGATGGCAGGCATGCGTGTTGTCTCGGTAAAAAATGATTCGGACGGAAACGTCGATTTGGCCGATCTTACCGCAAAAGCGGACAAGTATTCTTCAGAACTCGCCGCATTGATGGTGACCTACCCGTCCACCTACGGAGTTTTTGAGACTCAAATTCGGACGATTTGCGAACGCATTCACCAGAATGGTGGGTTGGTCTATATGGACGGCGCAAATATGAATGCGCAAGTCGGGTTATGTCGCCCTGGGGACTATGGTCCGGACGTCTGTCATTTGAACTTGCATAAAACGTTTTGTATCCCTCACGGCGGGGGTGGGCCGGGGGTAGGTCCAATTTGCGTGCAAGCGCATCTGGCTCCTTTTTTACCAGGAGACCCGTTGCAGTTTGATGCCCAGACCGGGCCGGTTTGCAGTGCTCTTTACGGGAGTGCGAGTATTTTGCCTATTCCCTGGATGTATATCCGGATGATGGGACCTGATGGATTGCGGCGAGCTACTCAGGTCGCCATTTTAAATGCGAACTACATGGCTGCGCGTTTGGAAAAACATTATCCCATCCTTTTCAAAGGGAGCAGTGGCCGAGTTGCGCACGAGTGCATTTTGGATTTGCGTATATTGAAAAAGGAAGCAGGTATCGAAGTCGAAGACGTCGCAAAACGCCTAATGGATTATGGGTTTCATGCGCCCACGATTTCATGGCCGGTTCCAGGAACAATGATGATTGAGCCCACGGAAAGCGAACCTCTGGAAGAGATGGATCGTTTTTGCGATGCAATGATCGCCATTCGGGCCGAAGCGGCCAAGGTGGCTCAGGGACAGTGGCCACGCGAGGATAACCCGCTCGTGAATGCGCCTCACACCGCTACCGAGGTAACTTCGGTAGAGTGGAATCACCCCTACAGCCGACAGCAAGCTGCGTTTCCGCAGCCGCTGGTATCGCAAGCCAAGTTTTGGCCCTCGGTAGCTCGAATTGACAATGTCTGGGGGGACCGCAATCTCTTTTGTAGTTGTCCCCCAGTAGAAGATCTACAATCCTAAGTAGATACCGCGGGGCGACATGGCTCTTTCAACCTTGGCTGCCAAACGCACGATAAGATCCGTATGGCAGCTCCCACTCTCCCAGCGCTTCCTTTGCCTTTATTGGTCGTCCGCGATGTGACTAAGCGTTATCGCTTGGGTGGCGTTGAGGTAGAGGCTCTTAAGGGGATCCAGCTCATGGTAAACTCGGGGGAGTTTATGGCATTGGCGGGAACCTCGGGCAGCGGAAAAACTACGTTGCTCAACCTGATTGGCGCCATTGATCGTCCCACTGCGGGAGAAATTCTCCTGGATGGAATTCCGTTACGATTGCTATCCAATGAAGAGCTTGCGCGCTTTCGGTGCAAAAAACTTGGTTTTATTTTCCAAACTTTCAATCTCATCCCCACCCTGAGCGCGTTGGAGAATGTGGAGTATCCCCTGCTGCTATTGGGAATGGGTAGGCGTCAACGCAAACGCCTGGCGGTTGAGGCACTGGAACAGGTGGGTCTGGGTAAGAAGTGCCGCAATCGACCCAGCGAACTCTCCGGCGGGCAACGCCAAAGAGTTGCCATTGCCCGCGCCATGGTAAAAAAACCAAAACTCATACTAGCGGATGAACCTACTGCAAATCTCGACCGCCGAACCGCGATAGAGATCTTGGATTTGATGCAGAAACTGAATAAAGAATTGCAAACGACATTCGTTTTTTCGACACATGACCAAATGATTTTGAGTCGAGCGGAACGGGTTTTCTACCTTGCAGATGGCGAGCAGGCGGAGACACCTCAAAGTTTTGCGACGAGCGAGATAAAAAGATGCGCTTAAAAATCGCCATTCGCAATGTACTACGCAACAAACGTCGCACGGTGTTGAATGTTTTTATGATCGCGGGCGGTGTTGCCGCATTGATCATCTTCAATAGCTTTGTCTTGAGTGTGATTTCCGGGCTTCGAGATGTCACCATCAAAACTCAGACAGGACACATCCAAGTGGCGACTCCGAGCTACTGGAGCAAGAGTGCACAGTCTCCCAAAGATGCGATGCTCGAAGACTCCGGTCGAGTGCTAAAACGCATTCTCCGCAACCCCAGGGTCAAAAACGCCTCCGGGCGGATTTCGTTTTATGGGTTATTGAGCAAAGGGGATAGATCCACCAGCGCGCAAGGTATGAGTTTTGATCCTACGGCCGAGGGGAACTTAAACCGAAACTTTAAGTTTGATGCCGGCCATGGTTTCCAGTCGACAAAAAGTTTTGAGCTAGTATTAGGCACGCCACTGGCTAAGAAACTAGGCATTCAAGTGGGTGATTCGGTCACAGTTTTGACCAATACTTTAGATGGGGTGGTGAACGCATTAGATTTTGATGTGGTGGGTACATTTACTACTGCGGTTGCGATGGTGGATGAACGCACTTTTATCGTGCCCCTACGAACAGCGCAAAAACTTCTCGACACCAAGCGAGTGGATCAAATTGTGGTGAACCTAAAACAGACTGACGATACTGATGACGTCTCCACGCAGCTCGCAGAGGCTCTGGGACCTGAATTGGAAGTACGCACTTGGAGGGCGGTATCGCCGCTTTTTCGTCAGGTGGAGGAGTTTAATCGAGTGCAGAACAGCGTTCTCGAGGCCATTATCCTTTCGTTGATTCTACTCGGCATACTCAACACTATTGGAATGTCGGTGTTTGAGCGTACTGGAGAGATTGGCACCGTAGCAGCGCTGGGAGAACCCGCATCCTCTATTTGGATCCAGTTCGTACTCGAGGGGAGTATTCTTGGGCTGTTGGGAGCATTGAGCGGGGTAGGTTTGGGTGTTGTGCTTACGCATGCGATCAATGCGATGCAAATCTACTTGGTCATGCCTGGGGCGACCAACCCTGTTCTGATCGATTTGAAGTTTTATTCCCATGCTTTTATAAAAGCGGGGGTTTTGTCTGTGTTGGCAGGAACTTTCGCCGCCATCCTTCCTGCCTATCGGGCTTCGCGAATGAATATTGCCAACGCTCTTCGTCACAACATCTAGAGTTTGAACTGGGCACCGACCAGCAGCTGAAAACCTCGCGTATTGAAGACTCGGTCAGGGGTAGTGTCCAAGTTCACCAGCCCAAACTGGCTCCTCAAGTGCGATGTCAGTGCAAAATCTGGGGTGATTTGATACTCAATGCCGGTTCCCACGACGACTCCAAAATCGACTTGCCTAAAACGGCTGCTCAGGTCGAGATTCACGATGCCCATCACTTCAACTTGGCGGGTGAGCACTAGGCCTAGGGTAGGGCCACCCACAAAAAAGAGTTTAGTCTTGGGTGCAATGGTGAACTTGGTCTTTAACAGGACAGGCAGTTCTAGGTAGTTCAACATCACAGCCCCGACCACATTGGTACCCCCAATGGAAAACAGGTTGGTTTGTACGCCGCGTTGAGCATAAGCGAGCTCTGGGCAAAGGTAAAAATGCTCGCTGAGCCGCTTTTCCACCATCACCGAAAAGACGAGCGCGTTGCGTGTGGAGCCCGTTTGGTCTGTGTTCGTCGAGGCAAAACCGGCATTCAAACCCGTTGCAATTTGGATCACGGTGCCTGAGAAATAATGCTTCTTGGGGACTTCAGCTGCAGTGATCGGAGCGGTGGCAAAACTGGGTTCCGCCGTGACGACTTGCACGTGGTTTGGGGAGCGCTTTGGCCGGCGGCTAATGCGGGCGGTACGTTTGGCGGGTGCGGGTTCGCAAACAGGGGCTCGGGCGGTGTGAGTGGAGGTGGTTGCTCCAGTTTCACACAGCCCGAGAGTCAGGAGCAGGAACAAGAGTTTGTGTTTTAATCGTTTCATTTAAATCCCGAAGCAAGGTTGCGCTTTACCAGCATTGGGGTTCATGGGGTCGGCACCGCTGAGCAAACAGCCTTGAATGGTACGTACTCCCGCCGACGGTTTCAGGGTGGACATCAACGCCACCCCTAAATTTCCGGTAGATGCAAACGCATTTACGCGGGAAGTGAAAGTGAATGCTGGCGAGGTGCTCACGGCTGCCGAACCATTCACAATAATGCTACCCAGACTGAAACCAGCGATCTCTTTTAGAGAGATGCGGCCGTTAAGAAATGTAAGGCTAAACGAAGCCGTTCCATTGAGGGAATAAGTTCCGTCGAGTTCTATTTTATCAATAAAGGACAGACCCGCTGCAGTAATATCAACGGTCACGGTGGTGGGGAAGAGTTTTACAGTGACCGTACCGTTCAACGAACAGCTGGAACTCGAGGTAAAGGTAATATTCACGCCAATTAGGACAAAGTCGATGTCTGGAGAGCAGCCAAGAGAAACGGCGGCTTTGCTTGAAAAAGCTGAGGTTGAAAATCCTGGCAAAAGAGCTTGAGCGATAGCGCTGTTCACTTCACTCATTACCATCTGGACTTCGTTTTGAAAGAGTGGGTTTGATACAGGATCTTCGGAGCCTAACGAGTCGACCAGGGCGCTTTGCAGCTGGGCCGATTGGTTTTCACTCAGCTCACTTTGGCGTCCGCAGCCCGCCAGCGACGCGAAGGCAAACAAGAATAGGAGTACGATCGACCATTTCGCGCGAACCATATTATCCCTCCTGGATAAAAGTGTTCTTTCTCGAAAGAAACACCCCAGAGGGGCATTTGTGTTCGGCGCAGTGTTGTTGGTCGTTGACGCTAAATTTTATTAAACCGCGAGAAAGGTGGGGGAAGTTGCCGGGATTGTGAAAAAAAACACACGATTTTTTTCGCGGAAAACCCCAGGATTATTAGGTGCCTCCAAAAAAACCGCGGAGTTGGATAAAAAATCGATTGGCGCGTTGAAAAGCCCCGAGCTGGCTACCGGGCCCTCCTGCAAAGATGTAGGCCCCTAAAGACGCTTCAAGGCGTGAGGAAATTGGAACCATATAACTCAACTGCCAAAGACTGCCTCCATCGGTGGGGCTGTAGGATGCGATTAAATTGAACTCGTGGTTGCGCAGCACGGAACCACCCAAAATAGCACTTAGACTCAGGGAGTGCTGCGGAATGAACGCTCCAGGAATAGATCTAAAATACGAATCCTGAGAAACTTGGAGGCTTAAGTGCCAGTCCCGCCATTGCGTATAGTCCATCCCCACGACAGCTACCATTTCGTCCGATAGGCCGGTGTAATAGCTCTGAGTAGGCACCGTGTTGTTTAGGGCAAAGGCGTCCACTGGGCGATTGCGGTTGTACAGGAGTTCAAAACGGGCGACCCAAGTTCCTAAGTCTTTGGTAGCGGTGGCGCCCACTGAAGACATGGGATCATGTACTCCGCGCAGTGTTACTTCAGTGCCATCAAAGACAGGACGATAGCTCGGTCTGCGATCAAAGTAGTAAAAGTAAAAAACTCCTAAGTCCCAACCGCCTATTAACGAAGAGAGCCGTAAGCCAAATTCACTTTGGTCCCATGCCATGGGGCGAATTCGTTCGTCCTGAATGGACACCGTGTAGCCCGGGAACATCCCGCTGAGAGAAGGGGCAAAGTCACTCCCTGGGTTGGGAGTAAGGTTCAAGAAGGGTTTAGGGATATAGACGAGCTGGAGCGAGCTGTCGCCCAGAAAGCCAATTAAGTTCACCATGGGGATCGCAATGCGTTGCGCTTCGAGGTCTCCACCGAGTCCTCCCTCGCGTGTATCTTTTGGGTTAACAATATCCGCGAAAAAAAAACCGAGACTCTCACCCCAAACTACCTGCTGATTTCCCAGTCGAAACTGAACCCCATGCCCGCGGTATTGAAGGTAGACATCCCGCGGAGTGAACTCTTGCGACTCTTGGGATCGTACCGGGGCATTGTATCGATCATTCATTGCAAACGCAGAATCTGCGTAGGCTCTGGCCCCGAGCACTGCAGTCCACCCGCCGAGTTTGATCTTTTGTTCGGCATCTAGTGTATGGCGGTGCATTGCCAAATCGGGGGAGCTGGAAAGATGGAACGCCGCCCGGCTCGTGAGGCGAAGCGAATAGGTCAGGTCAATATCGGATTTTGCATGGCCCAGGTAGCTGAGTATTGCAAGCCACCAGCAAGCGCCCTTGGTAACGAGCTTCAAGGAAGCGCTTCCTTGGCAAAGAAACTTTCGTCGAGTTGTTCGCGCTGGTACTGACTATATTGCAAATGCGATTGGCGATTGGGAGCGAGTGCATCTTTGATGACGACCCGAGAAGAACGGGCAAGTCCTAACGCTGGTTTGTAATCTGAATAAAAACTCGTTTTTAAAAGTTTTCCAGAAAGTGCGTAAAACTCAGCCTTGGTAAGATGGTGTTTTTTAGTGTCTATCCAAAGTCGAACCCTCCGATAAGTAATGCCCTCCTTTTTTGCACGTAGATCCAGGGTGTAGTGCGGGGTGCCATCTACTTTTTGTACTCCCGCGAGTTTTGCCGCATAGTCATCATAAAATCGGGTGCGAGCGATATCACCGTTGGCAACTTCTCCGGTGAGGCGCTGCTGAAGGCTGATCCGGGTGGGTTTCTTTACCGATGGGAGAAAAAGCCAAAGATCTTCTCCTCGGAGCAGAATTTTACGTCCCTTGAGTCGCGCAGGAGAAAGCGTGTCGATCAAAGCGAAAGTTTCTCCTTTGCAGTAGACTTTATAGTCATGTGTGCGCAGGAGGTTGGCGCCGTCGTAGTCGCTGATTTTCACTAAGAACGAAAAATCTCCCTCGGGAGCGCGGGAGTCGTCGGCTTTCTTGAGAAGTTCCGCTGCCGTGGGGGACTTCCCCTCAACGTACAATGAAAAGACAAATAGAAGCAGCGCAGCAATTCCCCGTTTTCCCATTTCGGAAAAATACCACCGCCGGCAACCCACCGCCAAGTTATTCGCCCCGGTTCGAGCCTCCTTGTGCGCATTGACCGGGAGATTTGCACCATGGTACTTGGCCGTAGTGATAACCAGTCTTTCCATTCAAGGGCTTGCCATCATCGATCAGCTTCAGATCGATTTTACCCGTGGGTTTAATGTCATCACGGGAGAAACCGGAGCGGGAAAATCTATATTGATCCGGGCGCTGGGTTTTTTGACTGGAGGCAAAGCTTCCTCGGACGTAATTCGCAGTGGTTGGCAGGCAGCCACCGTTGCGGGGGAGTTCCAGGTTTCCGCTGAGCATCCCTGTCAGGAAGTTTTGAGGGCATTGGGTATTGAGCTGGGGGAGGGATCGCCGCTGTTGTTAAGGCGCCAGGTCCAGTTAAACGGACGCTCTCAAGCCTGGATTAATGATGTTCCCGTGGCCCTACCAAGTCTGAAACAAGTAGGGCAGACCTTGCTCGATGTTTTTGCTCAACACGAAAATCAAAAACTCCTGAACTTGTCGGATCAAGTGCAGTACGTGGACAGCTTTATTTCAAACAAGGCGCTATTGCTCCAGGTGCAATCACTCGGACGTCGAAGCGCCGACCTGATTCGGGAGCTCCAGGGGATTTTAGAGGCGGGGGCTGAGCGGCAACGCCAGTGTGATTATTGGCGCTTCCGTTTTGACGAGCTGAAAGCCTTTGGTCCCAGTGAAGAGGATTTCCAGAGGGTTCAGAACATCTGTCGGGACGCTGAGGGGCTTCGAAAACACCGAGAGCCTCTAGCCCGGGCTTTGAGTGTGTTAGACAATTCCGAATCTGGAGCTTCCGCCCCCGTGCGGGAAGCAGCCAAGCTCTTAGCGGGCCTGGCCGACGCGCAGGGGTTGCGAGAGCGCCTCACTCAGTGCGTGGCAGAGATCGAAGACGTTGGTTATGAGCTAGGCCGCATTCTCTCCCGCCTGGAATTTGACGAATCGGAACTAGAGCAGAGCCAGGAGCGCCTTTTTGGGTACCAGGAACTTTTCCGAAAGCACTCTGTCCGCGACATTGAAAACCTGATGCAGCAGTACCAGTCACTTGAAACCCAGTTAGAGCAGTTGGGCAATATAGAAGAGCGACTTTGTGAAAAGTTGACCGCGCTCGAAGACACTGCATCCGAGTGGACAAAGCAATGTGAACGCCTGTCCATTGCACGGCATCAAGCGGCCCAAGGGATAAAAGTCGACGTGGAACGCGAGTTGGCAGAGCTACACATGCCTGGTTCTGTATTTCAAGCGGAGTTTACTGCCGTGCGGAGGAGTCTACCCGATTTGGACTGGACCGCTGCTGTTGCCCTAGCCGCGCGTTGGGAGAAGCTCCGTGCTGTTCTGTCGACGAAAAGCGAGCACGGGGCCGAAAGTGCCCGGTTCTTTCTCTCAGCGAACCCTGGAGAACCTCCTCAACCGTTGGCGCGGGTGGCTTCGGGAGGAGAACTGTCCCGCATCATGCTTGCGTTGAAAAAAGCGCTAGTTGCCGATGCGGAAACCTGTGTGCTCGTTTTTGATGAGATTGATGCCGGAATTTCAGGCCGCGTAGCCGACGTGATGGGCCGAAAGATGCGAGAGCTGGCTAAAGATTTTCAAGTGATCTGCATTTCGCACCTTCCCCAGGTGGCGGTATATGCGGATGCCCATTTTTTGGTCACGAAAAAGGGAAAGGGTGACCGTACCCAGTCCTCCATTATCCCCTTGTCCTCTGACCAAAGTGCCGAGGAAATTGCCCGTCTATTGTCGGGCAAAGAAGTTTCGGACACGAGTCTCAAACACGCCAAGACTTTGATTGCTTCTGCTAAGAAACAAAACCGCTCAATATCCCGCGTTCAACCCACTTCTTGAACCAGTTCTGAGTTTGCTCGGCCCGAAGGCCATTTTCACACATCCAATCCAAGATCTCGGCCATTTTAGCGCCGGTTTCGATCCGGGCTAATAGTTCCCACTGCCGGGAACGCATCCGGTCAACTCGGACTTCTCCGAAGTACTGATACACTGCAAGACGCGTGCACTCGCGGAACGCCACGGTGCCGCTGGGGCGTTTGAGCTTGTCCACAGGCCATTCGCTGGTGAAGAGGGTAAGCGAAGGGTTGAGACAGAGTGAAATAGCGCCCGGATCTACCTGGTCGACCTGCGAAAAAGGTCGTATCTCGGCAATAAAACCACTGGTCCGTTTTGCGCAGACAATCGCCCACTCCAATCGAGCCAAATCGGGCAGGAACTTAGGGTCTCCCGGCTGCAGTATGGAATCGAGAAACTCAGGAAAATGGCGGCCAATCTCTGCTAAACAATGGTAGGTCGATGGGTAGGCTTCTAGATAGCCGCGTACGAGTTCTTCGTGTGAGCTTTCTTCTACCCAGCAGAGTGAACGTTTGAAGTCGTTCTGCAACCACTCCAAAATGCGATGAATGTAATCTTCTCTGTAGATGGAAAAGCGATCCTGAACGGATGGGGGGAAGTGCGCCTGAATATTAAGATCTGCTACATCCGACTGTATCTGCGGTGCGCAAAGTGCTCGTTTAAACGTGTGCTGTAACTGCGATAGGGTGATTTGCATAAGTTCTGTCTGGGGTAGCAAGGGCTCGGGCCATTTGGACTTGCGCTTCGAGGAGGTTCCATGGAGGAACGTTATTATCCCACTCCACTAATGTGGAAAATCTTCCCTTATGGGTTAGCGTCCAGCGGTACAGGTTCCAGACCTCGTCGCTAACTGGGGCATCATGCGTGTCGACCAGGTGAGAGCCTCGATCTTCATGCCCCGCTAAATGGATTTGCCCTACGGACTCTGGCGAAATCGCGGCAAGGTATTGAATGGGATCAAAATGCTGGTTACGGCTGTTGACGTAGACATTGTTGATGTCGAGAAGCACGCCGCAGCCGCTGCGGCGGGACACCTCGTTCAAAAATTCCCATTCCGCCATTTCTGAATGGTCAAAGCTTACGTAGCTCGATACGTTTTCTATGAGGATTCGCTGGCCTAAGAAATCCTGGACTTGTTGGATTTTTTCACAAGCGACGACAACGGCCTCTTCTGTGTAAGGCAAGGGGAGTAGGTCGTGAAAACTGTGTCCCCCAACACCAGTCCAGCAAAGGTGGTCTGAATACCAAGCGGGTTGGGTGCGCTCGATGAAACCCCTGAGCAGCTTTAGGTGTTCAAGATCCAGCGGGTCGACTGAACCTAGGTTGAGAGATACACCATGGATGGTGAGTGGATAATCCTGGCGAATTTTTTCGAGCGCTTCAGCCGAGCGCATTGCGCGGCCGTCGCTCCAAGAAAGATACGACTCCGCAATGATTTCCACCCAATCGACGGTAGAAGGTACCTGTTCCAAGAACACAGGCACGTGTTCTGGTCGAAGTCCACAGCCGAAACCAAGAAGAGCGAAATTATCCATGAGGGCTTAAGAAACGGGTGAGGCATCGCCTCACCCGGTCCTGCTTAGCAATACGCTTACTCGGCCTTTTCCTCTGCAGGGTGTTCTGCATCTGGATGCGCTGCCGAAGGGTGTTCACCTTTGGCATCTGCTTTGGCTTTGTTTTTAGCGTGTTTTTTGTCTTTATTGCCGCAACCACCACAGCCTTCTTGAGCCGCGGTCGCACCCTCGGCTTTTTTGCCTTTTTTGTTATGGTGGTCCGCAGAAGCCGAACCTCCTGCGACCAGACCGACGACCATAGCTGCTGCTAGAAGACGAGATGCTTTTGTTTTCATTTGTGTCCTTTCAGAAGTATCGCGGGATTATCTCACTCCATTCTACCCGTTACAACTAGTCTGGCTTATGATTCGCAATGGGAGGCAAGATGGAGTGGGAAATATTTGCAGATGCGGCACTGTTAAAGTGGAAAGTGGAAGAACACGGCAAAACCGGCGGGCCCTCGGGGGACGGGAGAGTGCTTTTCTTGCCTGCCCCAGGAAAAAATCGAAAATGGGACGCGGCGTTAGGTTTTTTGTCGAGCGAGGAAAAACGCGAACTCGATAAGTTCATCAATCGCTTTGATTTCAAGCCTAAACCCGGAGAAATCCTGAGCTTTGATCGCGGTGCTGAGTGCCGCATGGTTCTCGCTGTCAATCCCGAGCTACAAAACCCGTTTACTTGGCTTGGGCTCTGTCGCAAATCCTTGGAGCCGATACTCGAAGCCAAAACCCGGAAGCTTGTCGTGGACCTGCGTGCTTGTGGAGAACAAGCGGAGTGGGTTGCCGATGCGGTGATCAGCTCGGTCCTCACGCTATTGTTTGAGCCAAAGAACTACACTGAAGAAAAAAAAGAGAAGAAGATCTTTCCCGAGGTTTTTTTTCTTACCGCTGGAGCGCAAATCTCAAGAGATCGCCTGGAGATGGCCGCAGCCCAAGCGTCGAGTACCAATTTAGTGCGTTACCTATCTGGATTGGCGGGAAATGATTTGACTCCGAGTCGCTACGTCCAGATGGCCACGGCACTTGCCAAGACTCACCAGCTCAAATCGGAGTTCTATTCCCTCGATAAACTTGAAAAAATGAAAGCTGGGGCTTTTTTGGCAGTCAGTGCCGCCTCGGAGGATAAAGGGGGCGGGATACTCAAGCTTACTTATCGCCCCCAAACTCCAAAGCGAAGGCTCGCTTTTGTTGGCAAAGGGATCACTTTCGACACGGGCGGCACCCAACTCAAGACGGGTGAACACATGTTTGGAATGAACGGCGATATGGGTGGTTCGGCAGTGGTGCTGGCGTTGGTGCTGCTCGCGAAAAAACTTCGGTGGCCTTGGGAAGTAGTCGCGTGGTTGGCCATTAGCGAAAACTCTATCGGGCCTAAAGCCTATCGTCCCAACGACATCGTCAAAACCCTTTCAGGAAAAACAATTGAAGTCGTCGACTCCGATGCTGAGGGGAGAATGGTGCTTTCGGATGCCTTGCACTTGGCGGCTCAAGAAAAACCGGATCTGTTGATGGATTTTGCTACGCTTACCGGGGCCTGTGTTCGAGCGATTGGGACCTCCTACTCTGGCGCCTACACTAATCGGTCCGAGTGGTTTACCCAGGTGATCGAAGCCGGTCGAGAAAGCGGGGAACGTGTTTGGCCATTTCCGAATGATCCGGATTTTGGGACATGCCTCAAATCCGAAGTCGCTGATATCAAGCAGTGTCGCTTGACCGGCGGCGCGGATCATATCGAAGCTGGTTATTTCTTGGGCCAGTTTGTTCCGACGACTGTACCGTGGGTGCATGTGGATTTGTCCGCCGCTGAAGCCGATGAAGGACTCGCGCATGTTCCTCCGAAGCTAACAGGATTTGGTGTACGGTTTGCTACGGAGTTTGTGCGTCGCGTCTTGTAGTCGGTTTCGGCCTCACCTCTGGGGCATGTTATACTGTCTGCAAGCCCAATGAACCCAACGCTCTACAACGATCTTTCTCTTGAAAGACAGTTGGCACTCCAAAAGGAGCGCGCTTGGGATTGGGAAAAAGACATTCCTTGGCATCTGGGTGCCAACCCTGCGCAATACCTTCTCCCGCTCGATGCTGATGCCATTGCCTTCCCTGATCTCAATGAGAAACAACGCCTAGTGCTGTCTCAGTTTATGGGCCTAGGAGTAAATGCCACCATTGGTGAAATGGAAGGTGTGATTGATAACCTGAAGGAGGTTGCCTGGGAGCGCCTGCTTCGACGGTGTCCCGTGAACCCAGAAATGTGGGAGTTGGGGGAGCTTTTTTTTGCAGAAGAGCTCAAGCACGCACGAACGTTTGCTAAATACCTCGAGGTTTTTTGTCAGAGTACGGGGGTTCCTCAGGCAAGTCTTCAACAGCTGATGCCCAAGGCACATGGTACCCGGTTTCTGGCCAGCATTCGGGCTAATGCGCATCAAGGTGGGTTTGCCTTTTGGTGGGTGGTATCTGCGGTGGAAGAGGTGTCGATCCAGATTTACCAAATGATGCACAAGCATGAAGCAGGAATTGATCCGCTTTTCTTCCACATTCACCGCAAGCATTTAGAGGAGGAAGCGCGCCACAAGAACTACGCGTTTCTCATGCTGGAGCTCGCCCAAAGTGCCCCCGGCAACTGGAAGGAACGGCTGGTACGCAAGACCGATTTACTTCTTGCTCAGACGATGACTGCCGCTTGGCTGGTTGCTGAGTTACACCGGATTTTTGATGCTGAACGTCTAAGGAAAGATCATCCCTTTTTCGAAACGCTCGCTAGCTGCCTGCCCAGTTTAAAAAAAATTCCTCTTTGGGATCTGCCACGGCGTCTATTCATGACGGCGCCCTATGTGAGTTTTGTGCTCAATCTTCACCATCAAAAGCTTACTGCGCGTTTCGCCCACAAGCATGGGGTTTGGCGGTTGCCTTTGCCCAAACCCAAACTGAGTAGTCTTTATACTCATGGAATAGCGGCATGAGTGTTCAAACCCCACCCCAGCACCAGGTGCTATCTCGGGGGTTGCCCACTGCGTGGATCGAGGACGGTGAGCTCGGGAAGCCGATCTTGGTTTTTTTGCATGGTTTTCCGGATTCTGCGCATACCTGGCAGCACCAGTTCGACTATTTCAAACAAAATTTTCACGTGGTTGCTCCCTTTGGCCGGGGAGCAGGGCCGTCTGCTGCAAGTCCAGAGATACGTCGCTATGGATCGGATAGCGTTACACTCGACCTTTTGCAGGTATTGCTACAAATCGATCCGACTAAAAAAAATCCCGTTCTCCTAGTGGGGCATGACTTGGGGTGCGTCCATGCGACGAACTTGGCACCCTTGCTGGGAGAGCGACTTCGAGGAATTGTTTTACTCAATGGCATGGGCTTAGCTACCTTTCGCAGCCGCATCCCGCGATCCAGTCAAGCATTTCGTTCCTGGTACATGGCAGCACTCCAGCTGCCCCATTTGCCCGAGGCAGTTGTCCGCTTTTTTCCCGACAGATTCTTGCAGTTTGCCCAAGAGATGGGTCGTTTGCCTGTCGAGAAAAGAGCTCAGGCGGGGCTGCAGAGCCCTGAATTCTGTAAAGACACTCTCCATCAATACCGCGCCTTGATGCGAGATCTTTTTCATGTACCTCAGCGGGTATCTGGGAGAATTCAGTGCCCACTACTGGTTCTCTGGGGCAAGGACGATCCGCTACTAAACACTCCTTGTTATGATGAGTGGGAAGAAATTGCTGCCGATGTCACCTGCCGTTTACTACCGTGTGGGCACTGGCCACACTTAGAAAACCCGGAGGAAGTGAATCGATTGATGGACAAATTCCTCCAACACCGAGTTTTCTCGACAGTCCAGCAGAGGCAAGGATGAAAACCAGGTCTGACTCTTACAAACAAATGGGTCAGGAGGAGCTGGCGGGTTTCGCTCAGTGCCAGGCTCTGGCCTGTTCCGCCGCAGAGGAAGTGGGGAAGCTTTTACAGGAGGGGTGGACTGAGCGCAAAACAGCTGAGCTGCTGAATACCTATTTGCAAGATTGTGGCGTGAAGAGTTTTTTTCACAAAGCGTTTGTTTGGTTTGGGGGGCGGACTCGATTTAATGGAATTAAGAATTATTCCGATTTTTCCCCTTCACATCGAGTCCTCCAACCTGGAGAAGTTTACATTTTAGACGTCGCGCCGATCTACCACGGGTATATCAGCGATATTGGCCACTCCGCTTGCTTGGGAGAAGGCCTGGACTACACCAAGGCAAAACAGTTTTTGGAACAGCTCCGACTTGAGCTGCCTGAAATGTTTCTCCATTCGTCAAATGCCGCCAAGCTGTGCGCGGCGGTGGAACGGCGGATTCGGACTGAGGGGTACGAGCCGGTACATCACCAGTACCCTTTTTCGGTGTTGGGGCATCGTGTGCACCAACGTGTGAGTGAGATTGGTCAGGCAGGACTTTTGAATTTTGGGTGGCAATCGTATTGGGAGCTCTTGTCTCGAGGGTTGTTTAGTCAGCTCTTGAATGCACGGTACAAGGGTTCGCTGTGCGGGGTATGGGCGATAGAACCGCATATAGGCACTTTGGGTTTTGGAATCAAGTTTGAAGAAATCCTCGTTGTAGAAAAAGATCGTGCCTACTGGTTGAAGGACCAAGCATGAAAGCGGGAACGGTATGTGTAGTAACTGGAGCCGCTGGGGGAATCGGTCGAGAGATTGTTCGGACATTAATGCGCAAAAAATGCGTTGTTTGGGCCTTAGATCAAGATTCCAGGGCGCTGGAGTCTCTTTGCCAAGAAGCTAAAGAACAAGCGGCGGAACTTCGGTGCCGTTCGGTAGATGTCACCCAGTCTTCTCAGCTGGAAGAAACTTTGCAGATCATCATCCAAAAAGATCGGCGTATTCATCTCTGGGTGAACAATGCGGGAATTTCGATGCAGGGCGAGTTTGCGATGCAGTCTCCCGAGGATTTCGAACGGGTGATGGAAGTGAATTTCCACGCCGTGGTAAAGGCAACTCGGTTGCTCGTGTTGCACATGGAATCCAAAGGCGGGGGAGATATTGTCAATATGGGTTCTATTGCAGGATTTGTCGCAGCTCCCTGCCTCTGCGCTTATTCGGCCAGCAAACACGCTGTGACCGGATTTACACGGGCGTTAAGGGAGGAGCTGCGCTTGAAGCAATCCCCGGTCCGCCTTTTCCTGGTGTCACCTGGGTTTGTCGACACGCAAATGATTTCGGGTAAATCGACTGCGCTAGAGTTTCCGGCGTGGTTGCGCTGGACCTTGGCTTCCCCCGTAGAGGTGGCCGAATCGGTCGTCCAAGCAGTGAGACAGGGGCAAGAGGAAGTCATTCCCAATTGGAATGGAAAACTGATGCAGGGTTTGCACACGTTTTTCCCAAAAGCTACGCGCCGCGGAGCCAAAGTGCTGCTGGCGCGTTCGTTTCGAGATTGGATTTTGAACCGTACTTTGATCCTGGGGTTAGCAGTCGGGTTGGTAACGGGTTGCACCAGAGCACCACTGAAAGACCGAGCGCTAGCTATGCGTCCTACATCGGCACCTTCTCTTGGGGATGATCTAGGACGGGCGGACTTTTTGGCCGCATTGGACGGTCACTTAAGGTTTTTGCAAAAACAAGATCCTGAAACCGTTTTATGGTTCGGCGGCCGTTCTCTTTCCTTGGGAAAATACCTCGAGGCGCTGCGGGGCATTCCAGTCCTCGCTCAGGCGCACGCAGAAGATAAAGAGTTTTATGCAGCTATTGAGAACGCGTTTGAGTTTTTGGAGGTCTATGGGAATCGTCGGTGGGGAGAGGTTTTGTTAACGTCTTACTTTGAACCCGTCATTGAGGGCTCGAGAGAGGCCATCGGTGCGCACACCACGCCACTTTTGAGGCGTCCCTCCGACTTGGTAGAGGTTGCCCTGGCGAAATACGACGATAGGTTTGCCGATGTGGGTACAATGCGCGGACGCCTGTTCCAAGACCCGGCAAAAAAGCGCCCCGTAATGGGCCCCTACTACTCTAGACAAGAAATTGGCGCGGGCGCGCTGAGGTCACGGAAACTCGAGTTGGCTTGGGTGGAGGCTTTGGACGCTTTTTTTATGCAAATTCAAGGCAGCGGGACGGTGCTGTTTCCAGATGGGGGTCGCTTGCGCCTTGGGTACGCCGATCAAAATGGCCACCCCTATGCTTCCATAGGCAAATTTCTTACGGACTCGATTCCGTTAGAAAAAATGTCGCTATTTACGATTGAATCTTATCTGCGGGGTTTGAACTCGGAGGAAATACAAAACATTTTGAACAAGAATCCAAGCTATGTGTTTTTCGAGAAAAGCGATTCAGGTCCGAGAACAGCACTGGGGACCGAGGTTTTCTCGGGGCGGACGGTTGCTACGGATGCGAGGTATTTTCCCAAGGGTGCTTTGGGGTTTCTCAGATTTAAAAAGCCCGTTTTTTCTGGTGACGCAGAAATAGAGCCCACGAAATGGGATGAAGTTACACGGTTTGTTTTGGATCAAGACACGGGCGGTGCGATACGGGGCGGTGGCCGCGTCGACCTATTTTGGGGTTCGGGGGACCAAGCCAAGCGGCACGCCGGTTTTGTAAAAGATCCCGCGCAGCTTTACTATTTGTTTCCAAAAGCTGCAGCGGGATCTTGAACCTTACGGAGCGGTGATCGCGAACAGAATTTCGCGGTACTTAGCCAGTCTCCACAGATCTTGAGCCACCATGAGCTCTGCTGCGTCACTAGCTGCTCGCACATTTTCTGCGATCGGTGTGAGCTCGTACTTAAAGCGGTGCATGCGCTTGATATCGTCTGCTTCGTTTTGGGTACTGTGGAGCCCAGATTCCAGCAACTCCAGCGCAGTCAGAAGCTCGCCAAACTTAGAGCACAAACGTTCCAAGCGGACGGATTGTTTTTTCTTTGCGGGCTCCACGGAAATCGCGGAAAGAGCCTCTGCGGAGCGACTAATTTGCGTTTCAATGGATGGAATAACGTATCCATGAACCATTTCGATCAGGGTCTGGAACTCAATTTCCAATGCTTTGTTGTACCGTTCCACTGCTACGTGGTGCCGGGAGTGGATTTCCTGTTCAGTTAGTACCCGGGTTTTAGTGAGGAACGCGGTTTGCTTTTTGTCTCCCAACACAGCAAGCGCTTCCACCGTCGATGGCAAAATCGGCAATCCGCGCTTTTTCGCTTCGGCTTTCCATTCTTCAGAATAGTTATTTCCCTCAAAACGAATTGGCCGTGTTTCCTGGGCGAGTTCTCTGACAAGCTCCATGACGCCTTCATCGCGATTGCCTTTCTTGGCAATCAGCGACTTGAGTCTTTCGGCACATTCACCAAAAGCCTCTGCAACCGCCGCGTTGAGAAAAGTCAGCGGGACAGCGACATTCGCGGACCCTCCCACCGCTCGAAACTCGAATTTATTCCCTGTAAAGGCAAAAGGGCTGGTTCGGTTTCTGTCGGTGTAATCTTTGGAGATGTCGGGTAGGTGCGAGACGCCCAGATTGATTATTTGGCCTTCGGTGGCCGTGCTAACTTCCCCCTTTTCAATCTGATCGTAAATTTTAGAAAGCTGACTTCCTAGAAAAACCGAGATGATTGCCGGCGGGGCTTCGTTGCCACCGAGTCGGTGGTCATTTCCTGGAGATGCAATGGACGCACGCAAGGCCGCTGCGCGTGAATGCACTGCTTTAAGGACAACGGCCAGAACCGCCAAAAACCGCAAGTTTTGATGGGGGGTGCGCCCCGGTTCTAGGAGGTTCTCCCCTTTGTCGTTGCTAATGCTCCAGTTGCAGTGTTTGCCGTTTCCGTTAATCCCCGCGAATGGTTTTTCGTGTGTCAGACACGCCATTCCGTGTCGGTTGGCGACCCGCTTCATGGTTTCCATGGTAAGCGTGTTGTGGTCGCTTGCGATGTTTACCGATTCAAAAATAGGGGCAAGTTCAAACTGACTGGGCGCCACCTCGTTGTGCCGGGTTTTTACCGGAATTCCCAATCGGTAGAGCTCTATTTCGAGGTCTTCCATGAACGATTTTACTCGAGTGGGAATAGAGCCAAAGTAGTGGTCTTCGAGCTGTTGCCCGCGTGGGCTCGGCGCCCCGAGTAGGGTGCGGCCTGCCATGACTAAGTCGAGCCGTGATTGCGCATCCTTCTTATCCACCAGAAAATATTCTTGCTCCGCGCCCAGAGTAGCTGAAACTGTCTTTGCGTCTACGTCTCCTAGGAGCTTGAGAAAATCACAAGCCGACTGAGAAAGAGCCTGAACAGAACGCAGAAGCGGTGTCTTTAGGTCCAGGGCCTCACCATGGTAGCCAAAAAACACGGAGGGGATGCAGAGGGTGTTTCCGTGTTCTCCCTCAACGATAAACAGGGGCGAAGAAGGGTCCCAAGCCGTATAGCCTCGTGCTTCAAAAGTAGAACGCATGCCCCCTGAGGGGAAGCTTGAGGCGTCAGGTTCGCCTTGCAAGAGCTGGCCACCGCTAAAGCGTTCGACGACTTTGAGCTCCGAATGGTGGGAATGTTGTATTGAGATAAACGCATCATGTTTTTCGGCGGTAAGCCCAGTCATAGGCTGAAACCAATGACAAAAATGAGTGGCGCCTTTGGAGACTGCCCATTCTTTGACGACAAGCGCCACAGCGTCCGCTGTTTCTCGCGTGAGCTTCTTTCCATGTTCGAGAGTTTTGAGCAGATCCAAATACGCTTCGCGTGCGAGTTTTTCTCGCATTTGGCCGAGGCCAAAGGTCAGCTCCCCAAAGTAGTCCGAAATCGGCGAAGGCACACCCTTCACCGGAACTGTTTTGTTAGTCGGTAAATTGTTCATGGTTTTGTAAGCTCGAGAGGGCGCGAAATGCCCGTTTTCAGTAGTATGCACTTTAAGACCCTTATTCAAACTTCTCTTAAGAACCCTGGGGCTCATGAGAGAAACTGGTTTCGATCTTCCCCGGGAACTCCATCGCTCCAGGCGGGAAAAATGCTAATCCAAAAGCTCAACAGCATCTTGATTCAACCCTCCGTCAAAATCAAGGAGCATTGCAAGCGGGATAAAATCCGCTGACCAGACTTGAAAAGAGAGGCGTTTGTTAAAGCTGGGTTACCAGGCCGTAGGGGCATAGTCCTTGAGGAATTTGCCCCAAACCACTTTGCCGGTGAGTTTCAAATCGAAAATCGGGTCCAGGACTCGCGCAGCTCCGTCGACGATGTCCAAAGGTGGGTGAAAGTCGTGTTCTTTCTGTTTGCTTTCGCTGTGGTGGATCGGATCTTCATCGGTGACCCAACCTGTATCCACGGCGTTCATGTAAATGCCCGCTTTTGCTAAGTCTGGTGCTGAGGTCAACGTCAGCATATTGAGAGCTGCTTTGGCCATATTGGTATGCGGGTGTTTGTCCGTCTTAGTATGCCGATTAAACTTTCCCTCCATCGCGGAGACATTAATGATGTGTTTTTCTCCGGTGGAATCCCGTTCCATGAGGCGACGCAATCGTCCACAGAGGACAAAGGGCGCGACCGAGTTGATTAACTGAACCTCGAGCATTTCAGGGGTGTTGATCTCTCCCAGCTTTAGGCGCCAGGTGTTTTGCTTGCGCAGATCCACTTGTTGGAGATCGGCGTCCAGCTTGCCTTCGGGGAAGAGTTCTGTGTCCGCTCGCATATCTTCAAAGTGGTACGGAACCAGCGATAGGGTCGCAGAGTGTCGGATTCCCATTCCCAGTCCACTTTCGGCCGAAATGGCTTGGACTGTCTCCAGCCAGTTTCCGGAGCGGGGGGCCTGAGATTGGGAATGGGAGCTGAGTTTGAGTTTTAGGTCCTCGTGATCTTGCAACAGGTTTTGAACCGCTGCGGGCAGGGAATGAAACTCCTGCGTTTCGCGCTCCATCAAATGGGAGTAAAACCCGGGCGGCCTTCGCACGGTTTGGGCAGCGTTGTTGATCAAGTAGTCTAATCTTTCGTAGCGCTGTTCGATCAGGTTGCAGAAAAGTTCGACACTAGGACTGTGCCTCAGATCCAATCCGTAAATGTTGAGCCGTTTCGCCCAATCAGCATGATCTGGCTCAGCAGCAAACCGAAAAGCTGCATCTCGCGGGAATCGAGTGGTCACAATGACCCGTGCCCCGGCTTGAAGTAACTTTAACGCGGCTTGGTATCCAATCTTAAGCCGCGCACCTGTAATGAGAGCTACGCTTCCGTCGAGCCGTGCCGTTTGGAAACGTTTCTCGTAGTTCGTATTCCCACAGGGAGTGCACATAGAATCATAAAAAGGATGCAGCTCGGTATAGCGTGTTTTACAAACGTAACACTGCCTTGGGTGGTTCAATCGATTGGGGTTGTCGCTAGACGCGTCGAGCGTTCTCACTGGGGGCAAGAAAACTGTCTGCTGGCGGGCAACTCGGATCCCGGTTTGAGCCCTGGCAGCGCGATCTTCTCGGCGCAGATTCTTTTTGATGGCGCGCCGGTATTTTTTTGCGACCTGAATCATCTCCAGACGCTCGGGCCTGGAGACTCGCCCGGCAGCCATCATCAGCGCTTTGCGCTTCTCCGGTGGAATGTCCTTCAGGACCAGACGGTTTTCTAGGATGGATTCCAAAAGCCGGACGCACGCATCTACTTCATCGGTGGTTAAAGAGGGCGGCTCCTGATTCATAGGGGTTCTATGCTTAGTCGCAAGCACTTCATCCCGCAAGTATCTGCCTTTCCCGCGTCTTCTGAGTTAGTATACTCTTCGTGAGCCGACGCGCGACCAAGTTGAGGGTCCTTTCGTACAATATCCATCAGGGCCAAACCGCATTTAAACGTGAGATAACGCTTTCGATGTTGAAGGAAGCGATCAAGTCGTTACGCGCCGACGTCGTATTACTGCAAGAAGTCGCTGGCGTCGAGGCGAGCGCCGAAAAGTCGGCGCGTTCCGCCTTGGTCACCCCTTTTCAGTTGGAGGCGCTGGCAGATGAGATTTGGCCGTACTCCGCTTACGGGCGCAACTCCGTATTTGTAGGGGGGTTTCATGGAAATGCGATTTTATCCCGATTTCCCATCACGGGGTTTCGCAATACGGACATCAGCGTCGTAAAGGCGTTGGTGAAGCGGGGAATATTACACGCCACGCTCGATCTCGGACCCCAGGAGTTTCATGCGATTTCGACCCATTTGGGATTGTTGGAAGTTGAACGGACCCAGCAAGTGAAACGCCTCTTTCAATACGTCAAAGCCAACGTTCCTGCCAAAGGGCCGTTGATCATCGGGGGGGACTTCAATGATTGGCGAGAACGTGTTTCGATACGGGTTCAGAAGCAGCTAAAAATGGACGAAGTTTTTTTGAAGCAGGAACATAAGCATGCCAGGACCTTTCCGGCGCTTTTTCCTGTGCTGCGTTTAGATCGAATCTATTTTAGGGGGGTCAATCTGCATAAGGCCACACGTGTCCGCGGCCGCCCCTGGCAATTGCTTTCGGATCACTTGCCTTTGATCGCCGAATTCGATCTTACGTGATAGTTTAGCCGAATGGGGAAATCTCGCTTAATCATTGGTGGAAAACTGCCCACGTTCTTGTTCTATCTGCTCATGCTGGCGGTGGGGGTGGGGATTTTTGTTTGGATCCGGCATTTGGGAAAGGGGCTTGTCGCTCCTGCTTTGCTGCTCGATTCCACATCGACCAGCGGAGCCCATGGGCCTATCAATACCTTATTGCATGTGCTGCTCTCGCTTGCCGTCGTCATCATTATGGCGCGTGGGATAGGTTCGTTGTTTAAGCTTTTTCACCAGCCTCCGGTGATAGGGGAGGTTCTCGGTGGGATTTTGTTAGGGCCGTCATTTCTAGGGGCGGTTGCTCCGGATCTGTATCAGTTCGTCTTGCCGGCCACTACCGCTCCTTTCTTGGGGGTCATCGCTCAGTTGGGTGTGATTTTGTATATGTTTTTGGTCGGGCTGGAGCTGGACCTCCGGGTGCTCCAAAAAAGCGGGCATGCGACTTTGGCTATTTCGCATGCGAGTATCGTGTTCCCGTTATTGATGGGTGCTGGACTTGCTCTGTATCTCTATGAACCTTTTTCTCACAGCGGAGTGAGGTTTACGAGTTTTGCTCTTTTTTTAGGCGTCTCCATGTCGGTCACGGCATTTCCTGTATTGGCGCGCATATTAACCGATCAAAAGATAAACAAAAGTCGGATGGGTACGATTGCGCTGACCTGTGCCGCTGTCGATGACGTCACAGCGTGGTGTCTGCTGGCATTCGTTGTCAGCGTGACGCAAGCCAAGCTCGATGGGGCGTTCATTACGCTCGTGCTGACCATCGGGTATGTCATGATGATGTTGTTTGTTGTGCGCCCGTTGGTGGCGCGTGCAGTTCCGTGGCTTGAAGCGTTTGATCGAATTACCGAAGGGGGCATGGCATTGATTTTCATTGCGCTCCTGCTCTCGGCGCTCACAACAGAGTTCATCGGAATTCACGCTATTTTTGGTGCCTTTTTATTGGGAGCCGTGACGCCTCACAACAGCCGGGTGGCAAAGGAGCTCACCGACCGCTTGGATGATTTGGTGCGGATTATGTTCTTGCCCGCATTTTTTGCCTTCACGGGCATGCGCACCCAATTTGGTCTCTTGAGTACCCAGAACGAGTGGTTGGTATGCGGTTTGATAATTCTTGTGGCGACCCTGGGCAAGTTTGGAGGCACTCTTTTCGCTGGGCGCTTGACCGGATTAAATTGGAGAGATGCTTCTGCGCTGGGAGTCCTGATGAACACTCGAGGTTTGGTGGAATTGATCGTGCTCAATATCGGATTGGATCTTGGGGTGATCTCTCCCACCGTGTTTACGATGCTCGTCATCATGGCCTTGGTAACGACCTTCATGACGACACCCTTGTTGACTCTCATTACGCGGCGTCACCCTTGGGTGCCACTGGCCGAACGCGGCTAGCGGTGGAGAGTCTGAACCAGTTTGGAATGAAATTTTGCGGGACCGAAAGGGAGCCTTCCTTTTACGACAAAATATCCGAGCAAGAAGAGCAGCGCGATCAAAACCACCAAGCGCAGGACTCTGGCTAGGACACGGACGAGCGTGAGCACGGCGATAAAACCGATGCCCAAAACCAGGAATGGGAAAACCTGTTCCACTCTTACTCCCTCGTAAACTGAAGATGGCGCAGTATAAAGTAATGCTTAGTCCGCTTCAAGGTTTATGCCGTAACCAGTTGACTTCACTTAATTAATCGAGATAACAACGGGGTTTTTGAGCGCGCCGATTCCCAAAATGGCGAGGCGTACCCCACCGCTATATCGACCCAAGTCTTTGAATCCTAAAGCCCAAACGAAACCTTTGGGTCTTATCATGTAGCAATATGCGTCATTAGCTTGGTCTGCTTTGCGAGTCTGTGCTACCGAAAAGCCATCCCTATACCAAAGGAACAGGCATGCACTCGACTCAGTCCGAAGTCCGAAACGAGCACCCGACCCCTATTCTCGTTGTAGATGACGATGCTATTACGCGCGAGCTTTTGCGGGCCACGCTGCTCACCAGCGGGTACTCGGTCGATCTGGCGCAAAATGGCAAACAGGCATTAGAGCTTATCGGCCAAAGAGAGTACGCGGTGGTGCTCTCTGATGTGCAGATGGCACCATTGAATGGGATGGAAATCTTGTCTGATCTTCGGGCTAGAGGAAGCCAAGCGGTTCCTGTTTTGATGACAGGACACGGTTCGCTTCAAGGAACGGTTGCCGCGATTCACAATGGCGCTTTTGATTTCTTGAGCAAGCCTCTTAGGCCCGAAACTGTTTTGCAAACCGTACGTCGAGCTATCGGGCATTGGGAAGGAAAGCGCCGGAAGAATGAAAAAGTAACGCCTCCCTTAGCCCCCACGCCATTGTTGGTGGGACGATCCCCCCAAATGGTGGAGGTTTACCGTTCGACCGCTCTGGCTGCGCTCAACGAGAGCACAGTATTAATCGGAGGTGAGAGTGGTACGGGCAAAGAACTCGTGGCCCGAGCTATCTACCAATACAGTCTGAGAAAAGATCTCCCTTTCATCACGGTGAACTGTGCTGCACTTTCCGATAATTTGCTCGAGTCCGAGCTCTTTGGCCATGTGAAGGGGGCATTCACGGGGGCGATATCAGGCAAAACGGGTCTGTTTGATGAAGCGGACAAGGGAACCATTTTTCTCGATGAGATAGGAGATATCAGTCCAGCGATGCAAGTGGGCCTGTTGCGGGTTTTACAGAGTGGGGAAGTCAAACCGGTGGGAAGCAATTCCACCCACCAAGTGGATGTGCGTGTGATTGCAGCGACGCACCGGGATCTCGAAGCGAAAGTCGCTGATGGTTCATTTAGAGAAGATCTGTATTACCGACTCAAAGTGGTGAGTATCGAACTTCCACCGCTGCGCCGTCGTCCTCAGGATATCGAGCCATTCGTCCGGTTTTTTCTTCAGAAACTCACCGCAGGAACCAGTCGAGGAAAAGTAGAGGTTTCTCCCGAGGCGATGAGCTTATTAGAAGAGTACCAGTGGCCCGGAAACGTGCGAGAGCTTGAGCATGCGGTAGAGCACGCCTTGGCGATGACCCCTGCGTGTGTATTGTTCCCTGAGGACTTTCCAATACTCACTGCTGCTGCAGCGAAGGCGCCGGAGGGGCTCGCGCCGCTGTCGTCCAGCGAAAAAGGAACTTTGCTTTCGCTGGATGAAGTTGAGCTTGCGCACATTCAGCGCATTTTAAAGATAGTCGGTTTCAATAAGTCCAAAGCAGCCGAAGTCTTGGGAATTGATAGAGCTACGCTCTATCGAAAAGCACAGAAATACGGGATTGCTCTGGGGCAAAAGTCCGATGTTCAAGTTTGAATGCTGAGAAACTCTCGAGAAAACTGTTGTTGGGCCTCGGTGTAGCAGGCCTCTATTTCTGCCACCGATTCAAGCCATGTCACAGAAGGAGTTCCATCGGGCATGTCTTCCAAATGGGAGCAAGCAAAGGCAAGTTTAGCAGCTCCAAGGTTTGCGCTGCTTCCTTTGAGTTTATGAGCAGAACGTCGGAGAGCATTGAAGTCTCCTGCGGCAGCAAACGCTTTCATCTGCTCTAGAATTGCCGGCGAAGTGTTTAGAAACAGCTGGATGAGTTCCCGTAGGAAATTTCCCTGTTCTTCTGAGTCGAGCAAATCCCAAGAACGCAAAACATCCAGATCTATCGTGGGCAGAGAAAGGTTCGTTTTCATGGGGCGCTCCGTTTCACTGCCTGGTCTTGCCAATGTTCAAAGAAAAACCCCACTCCGTACGCCGTTCCAATGGAGCATCTACTGCCGACGTCGTTCAAGGCTCGGCGGACTTCAAAAACTTTGCGATCTAGGGCGTTGTCACTCACTGCAATGTGGTCCCAACACTGATTTTTGAGAACGTTTCGTTCGAGTGTAGTCCCTGAGCTGCGCATGAGTGAACCGAGCAGATTCATTTCTGTTGGGGAAAGGTAACGCTCTCCTCTGGGCCCTCGAAGCACACGGTGAACTTGGTCCAGAGTAACATCGCCATAAACAATAGATTGATTGTCTTTTTTGAGGGCTTGGTCCGCCAGTCGGGCCTGCAGGCGGGCGACTACCTCGCGGGCGCGCAGCGGCTTCATAATAAAATCATCTGCTCCCAGTGCCAGTGCTTCCGCAATAGCGCTTTCGTTATTATCGCCCGTGATGACCAAGATGGGGCAGTATCGCCAATGCTTGCGCAGCTCGGGGATTGCCGCCAATCCATTTTCCTCATTTAGGTGAACGTCTAAGAAAATAGCGATGGGGTTCAGCTCAGCGGCTTGCGACAACACTTCTTGGGCCGAGGCAAAACTCTTGCTCGGAATTCCCAAGGAGCCTTCGATGAGCTTTCCCACAATGGGATCGTCGTCCACCGTCAAAGTATAGGGAGCGGGAAGAAGTGGGTTGGGATTCGTGTTTAGGTCCATGGCTTGCCTTCCAAGGGTCCATTGAGAAAAAACGGGTGACGCAACGCAATATAGAGCTTTGCGATCTTTTTGCAAGGAAACAAGATGGTCGGGTCCGTCTAAAGCGGGCTAAAGAGTTGGAATCTCAAGCTTTAAAGGAGATGCACTTAGGGCTCTGGGGCCGAATCAGGGCGCAGTTCTTCAACTTCGCGCATGGGTTTGGGTTCGCCCTTGAGCCCTTTGCGAAAGGAGGATAGGGATTGGGCCAGCGCGCTCCCGATTTGAGGCAAGCGACGCAAATTCAAGGCAATCACGGCAACCGCAGCCAAGACAAACCACTCGCTCCAACCAGTCATTCATTACCTCTGTTTCTAACTACGGCTTGACTCGGCTACTTGGCAAGGGGTTCTGCTTGGAGTAGCGTGGACGTCATGTTCGGACTTGGACCGCCAGAAATAGTATTGATTGCAGTAGCAGCCCTTTTGGTTTTTGGCCCTAAACGCTTGCCGGAATTGGCCAAAGGCCTGGGCAAAGGTATTAGGGATTTCAAAAAGGCTCTGGAGGATCGGGAAGAGGAACCAAAACAGTCCTTGCCACCGTCTTCGCAGACTCAGTCAGCGGCGGCTCCGACCAACGCGGTGGCGCGCGAGAAAAGCCCTCTCACGACTGAGCAAGCACACTCCTCCTAATCATGACTTCAGAAGACCGGATGCCCATTTGGGAACACTTGGATCAGCTCCGATCCGGGCTCATTCGTTCTCTGGTCGCAATCACATTGGGGTGCGTTCTTACTTATTATTTTGTGGAACCCATCATCCAGTTTTTAGAAAAACCATTGCTGGATGTGCTTCCAAAGGAACATGCGCGGCTTTATTACACCGGGCTGACTGATAAGTTTGTCGTTTACATTAAAGTAACCGTTTTAGCCTCGCTGCTTTTGACGACGCCCTATCTACTCTACGAAGTTTGGCGTTTTGTTTCACCGGGACTGCTCCGTAACGAAAAACGTTTCTTGGTTCCCTTTTTGTGTTTCGGAACCGTGAGTTTTGTTGGGGGGCTTTTTTTTGCTTATTACCTGGTCATTCCTTATGGGTACCAGTTTCTCGTCGAGTTTGGGTCTCCATCAGAGCAAGCCATCATCACCTTAACAGAATATTTTTCGCTGACTCTAAAGCTGATGTTCGCGTTAGGTCTCGTTTTCGAGTTGCCTGTACTTCTGGTTTTATTGGGTAAGTTCGGGATCATCGATACGGAGTTTCTCGAGAAAAATAGACGCTACGCTTTTGTGGGTTCGGCAGTGATCGCTGCCATCGCGACGCCCTCTCCTGACGCGATCACGATGCTGCTCGTGATGTTTCCCTTGTACCTGCTTTACGAAATAGGGATCTTAGGGGTGAGGCTTGTGAACCCGCCACAAACTGCCGATACCTAAACATATGCGAATTCTGATGGCGCTATTCTTGTCCCAATCCGCTTGGGCGAGTTACCGTGTATACCAGATAAAAGTGATTCGATGGGGTACCACCGGGGCCGCGGGGCCTCAGGAAATGGTGCTTTCAACATTAGATCCTGTTCAGTACCGACAGTTCCACGGGGGTGCAAAAGTGCTTCAGACGGAACTCGTGGACACTTGGTACTGTCCCGGAGATACGAGTGGTAAAGCACTCTGCGAAAAGCCAAAGACAGCCCCAACTCGCGGGGTTGCCTCTACCGATCCCAAACGGGTGCAGTAAATTACTCTTCGTCTTTCGGGTCTTTTTTGCGTTTGGTACCGAGTTGGCTCAATTCTTCGAGCATGACATGGATGCGGTGGTGCAGAGACTGGAGACGATCCAGATTTTCTTTGATCTGCGAAACAGGTGTTTTGTCGGTTTTTGGGGGGGCTTCGGCTTTCTTTTCAGCGGCAAAACCATCACGATTGAAAGCAACAGTCTGAGCACCAAAGGTCGGTACCGGGCCATCTTCGGACCAGCCGTGTTTACTCGACAGAAGTTCTTTAATGTCTAGGTATACGAAACTAAATCCCTGACTCTGATCCCGATTGGCCATTTGCCACAACCTCCGCAAAAACCGCTACCGCTTTTCATCTACGCGCTTTTTAAGGCCACGTTTCTCTCAGCCTGAGGAAGAGCAAACGCTATGCCACTTGAATGGGCGTGTTGAGCTCATAAAAATGTGGCGTTTTCAATGGGTTAAGTGAACTTTCTAGTCTTCACCTGAGAGTGAAAGTGACGAAAAAGGGGAGTGCTCCAGATTTCGCGACGCGAATTGTCAGTGTGTTCAAAAAGACTACGCTCAAAAGACCGCAGAATATGGCCGATAACGACTATGAGGGAATATGCCGTTTCGAAGCATCCGATGGATCGTGGCAGTTGCGTTTCTGGCCTTGCCTTGTGCTGGGTTGGCGGGAGACGAGCATGATCACGAACACGAAAAGAATCCGCCCGCTAAAGGTGGACGCCCTGCAGCCACCAAAGCTGAGGTCCAAGAAGAGGACACTTGTGGTGCGTCCCCTCAGAGGCTCGCCGAATTTGCTAACGGAGAAAAGTACGACTTCAATTCGGTGGTTACTTTTATTACGAGCCCGACCTGCGCGGTGATGCACGCTCCAATTGCCCGCGCGGCCATGGCCGAAGGTATTAAGTGGCGATCTTCCGGACCCATGCGCTTAGATCAGCACGCTCGCAATCTGACCAAGGGAGCCCCCGCATTGGTCTCCAATTTAGATCAAGCACTAGGGAAATCTATTCCGGGAGAGCTGGTGGAAAACCCGCTCCCTTCTTCCGAGTTGTTGCCGCTGCTCGGACAGCTTTCACTCTTGAGCCCCACCGCTGCTCGATCCACGCTCACCACTTTGATTCGCCAAGAAGCAGAGCAGGGCGACGCCAAATTATCCGCTGCAAAACCGAACCTCAAGCCTGCCCTTGCAGCCGAACTTGCGGTGTCCTTGTTGAAAATGGGGGTCTTAGACCCCACCGTGTCGTCTGATCTTGCCGACGCAGTGGAGGAAATGGCGTTGTCTGTCCAGGCGGATTCGTTGGGAAAATTTTTCCGTGGGCTAGCCGCTGCGGCGACGGCGGATGCCACACTGGCGCCAACCTACAATCTCCAAGCCAGCGCTCTGAATCGGGGTGTGCAAAAAAGTAAGCCAAATCTTCAAGCTGAGGACCAAGGCCGATTACTCCAAGCGGTATTTGAAGCGGTCCGCTCTGCGGTAGCGGGCAGTGGAATGCTCGAGCCGGGAGCTGCGGAGCTAAACGACGCTCTGAAAGTACTGGCAGAAGGTAAGGCAATCGGCATGACGAGCTTGCGCCGATTGTGGAAAGAAGCGACCCAAGCGTTGTCCCAATCGCCCACACAGCCCGCTCTGGCTGATGCTGTGGCGGCGAGCCTAACTCCTCAAATGGTTTTCTTGCGTGCAGACGTCAAAAAGCTTCTCCTGGCAGCGGCGGCAAATTACCCGAGTCTTTCTCATGCTGTTCAACAGCAGTTTGTTTATGCTTGGGCTAAAGCGTGGCAAAGAATGGTAGATAGAAAAATGGATATTGGCGATTTCAACCGAGTGAAATCGGTTTACTTTGAACCTGTGGCAGCACAGATTCTAGAGTTTCCGCCCGACTTGATAGATGCGCGTTTTTTATTGGCACTTTCTCGCTGGGGGCTGGTAACAGAAGACCAAGTAGAGAAAAAATTTCCCCGTTTATTCTTGGCTCAACTCGAGGTTAGGGAAAAGGAACTTAGACGTGGCATGAATGAGGACAGTCCGGAGAACACCGTTCGTTCTTTGGCATCGAGTTTAGGGGTGCTCACTTCATTGTACCAGGTCTATTTGCCAGTACTCAGCCGGTGGGTACAGAAGAATGAGTAGTCCATCACTGCAGTGACGCGCCGCCATCCACTACGAGATCGATTCCGTTCACATAGTCATTTTGCAGAATGAATAACACCGCTGCGGCAATATCTCCCGGACTTCCAACTCGTTTAAAGAGACTCCACTGCGAGGCTTTCTGCTTTTGTTCTTCGGTAAAATTGTCGGGGAGCAAAATCGCTCCAGGGCTAATGGAGCATGCGCGTGCAAGCGGGGCCCAGTCTGCCGCAAAGGAACGCGTGAGCGATTTCAAGCCAGCTTTAGTCGCACAATACGGTCCGAATCTGGGTAGAGGGTATTCGGACAAAATATCGCAGATATTGATCAGGCAACCTTTTTGGACTTTGAGGTCCTCTTGCACAGCGGCCGTGAGAAAAAAGGGCGCTTTCAGATTGAGCGAGAACAAATCCTCCCATGCCTCTTCGCTGCACGTGCCGGCTGGGGTGGGGTAGAAATCGCTCGCCGAGTTGATCAGTGCCGAGATCGGGCCATGGTTGCGGCGTGCCTGCGAAGCCAGCGCAAGGAGTTGGTTTTGTTCTCGGAGGTCAGCTTGAACGGCCTTGAGCCTTGGGTGTTCGGCCTGGGGCGGAGTGCGGAAATAGTGGGCAGTAACTCTGGCGCCCTCGTCCAAAAGTGCGTCTACCAAGGCCTTTCCAACGCGTCTTGTGCCTCCAGTGACTAGTACATGGCGATCTTTTAGCTGCATAATTTATTCCAAGCCTTCCTTTTCAAGGTCGCTCAAGGCATGCTGGCCTTCGAATGTGGGAATCACTCATACAACGAAAGCTGGACTCACTCAAAGCGGACTTCCGGCATAGAGAGTTGAGAATTGAACACGAGCCCAGTTTTTCACACAATGACTATTTGGGTTTGGCCTCGCATCCCCGGATACGCCAAGCTGCGATTCGCTGCTTGGAGCGCGGACAGTCTGGGAGTCGAGGTTCTCGCTTGCTGGGAGGACACAGTAAAGATTTCGAGCAAGTCGAAGCGGAGATTGCACGGTTTTTTAATTGTCCTAGCGCCCTGTTTTTTTCCACGGGGTATTTGGCAAATCTGAGCGCGGTGCAGGCTCTGGCTTCGTTGTCAGACGTGATCGTTTCAGATGAACGCATTCACGCATCCTTGATTGATGGCATTCGCTTAAGCGGCGTTGAGAAAAAAATTGTAGAGCACCAAAAGTGGTTGGACTGGGTCCCTCAGGCGAGCAAAAAAAGTCTCCTTATCTCAGAATCCTTATTCAGCATGGACGGAGATTGTGTCGACGCAGCGGCGCTGCGGGCAGCGTGGGAGAAGAGCGAAGGTTTTTTGCTTTTAGACGAAGCTCACGCGGCCGGGGTTTTTGCCGAGTCTGGGCGAGGCCTAAGTGAAGACTGGCGCGATTGGAGTCGCATGGCGGTAGTGGTGACTTTTGGAAAAGCATTTGGGGTGAGTGGCGGAGCGGTTTTATGTTCGCAGCCGGTGCGCGACTGGATCTTGAACACAGCCAGAAGCTTTATCTACACTACTGCCGCACCTCCGGTGGTTCCCGCGATGGTTCGGGCCAGCATGGACGTATTGACGCAGGAGGGGAGAGAGCGGCGGGAGTCTTTGTGGAAACGGGCGCAGAATACGCGGGCGTTTTTGCGCGCTGCAGGGGTTCCTATCGGCTTGGAGAACGAACCTTGGGATAGGTTTTCTCCAATTATTCCCGTGTTTTTGCCAGGCAATGATAGGGCTTTAAGATTTTCAGAAACTATGCGAAATTCGGGTTTTGACTTGCGGGCCATCCGGTACCCAACGGTTGCCCCTGGTTCGGAACGGGTTCGGATTTCTTTGAGTTTAACAGTGAGTGAAGAGCAGACCTGTCGTCTGGCTGAGGAAGTGGTGAGGCAATGGAAGGCATTTTCATAACCGGAGCAGATACTAACGTAGGTAAGACAGTTCTTTGCGCAGGTCTTTTGAAGATCATGCACGGTGCTCGCAAAGTCTGTTATTGGAAGCCAATTCAGACGGGGACCGTCCTGGCGGATGATACCCACGAAGTTCGAGCGCTGACGGAGTTTGGCGATGAGTGTTTTATGGAGCCAGCCTATCGGTTTCCGGACCCTTTGGCTCCACGGCATGCAGCGCAGAAGTGGAACAAAGAAATCAGCCTGGACGGCATTGTAAAGCTGTACAAATCCCGCGCTGAAAAAGATCGATTCGTGGTCGCGGAAGGGGCTGGCGGGTTATTGGTTCCGATCAACGACCAGTATACCCAAAAAGATCTGATTCAAAGATTGGGCTTGGACGTGATCATCGTTGCTGAGGATCGGGTGGGCGCAATCAACCACACGCTTTTGACGTTGCAGGCATGCCGCGAGGCAGGGATTGGTGTTGTAGGGGTCGTGCTATCAAAAACCCAAGGAACTTTCGGCAATGCCGAGAGCATTTCGCATTTTGGCAAAGTGGAAATCTTGGCTGAAATTCCGACCTCCGATAACCCTCGAACCGTGGTAGCGCAGGTGGGCGGAAACGCGCGGCTTCGCGCTTTGTTCGGTGCGTCTTCCATGCCTGCTTAAGAATGCTGGGCCCGATCGAATCTGCGCCTGTTTGGCATCCCTATACCGCCTCTCCTGTTCAGGGACCTCGCGAGTTGATCGTGCGGGGGGAGGGAAGCTATCTCTACAATGAACGAGGGAAAGCCTTTTTCGATGCTACCAGTAGTTGGTGGTGTTGCTTACACGGTCACTGTCATCCGGAGTTGGTGGAAGCCCTCCATAGGCAGGCCTCTCAACTAGATCAGATTTTGTTTGCGCCCCATGCGCACCCGGTTGCGCTGGGATTTGCAGAAGATCTACTCGGGAAATTGGGTCCGAGTTTCTCAAAGGTATTCTACTCAGACGATGGTTCGACGTCCGTCGAAGCCGGCCTCAAAATGGCGTTGCAATATTGGGTGAACAAGGGGCAACCGAACCGAAATCGGTTCTTGTCGTTGGAGTTGGGTTACCACGGCGACACTTTGGGCGCAGTTTCGGTGGGGCATTTGGATGAGTTTCATCGGTTTTTTACTCCGCTTTTATCGACGGAAAAATCGACCGCGCCTTATTGTTATCGATGTCCCTATGGACTTGAATACCCAACTTGTGCGCTTCGATGTTTGGAAAAAGCGCGATCTTATATACAGCATCATTCCGGTTCGATAGCGGCGCTGGTGGTGGAGCCGCTGGTATTGGGAGCGGGTGGCCTGATAACTTACCCCGCTGCGTACTTGAACGAATTGATGCGTCTATGTCGAGAGCAGGGCATTTTGGTCATTTTTGATGAAGTGTTCACAGGTTTTGGCCGAACGGGGACGCTGTTCGCAATGGAGCAGCTGGAACTTCGTCCCGACATTATTTGCCTTTCGAAAGGGTTGACCTCGGGGATGTTGCCGTTAGGGGTAACCGCGACTTCGGAAGAAATTTTTTCTGCGTTTCAGGGGAGCGAGAAACGAAAGTTTTATCATGGGCATACTTTCACCGCGAATGCGCTTGGTTGCGCAGTCGCTTGGCAGAGCCTGAAATTGTTTGAGAAGAATCAAACTCTAGCGCACAACCAAAAGTTGAGCGCTTACATGGCGACCCAGAGCGAACGTTTTCGCAAATTGAGTCATGTGGGGGATGTCCGCCAGCTGGGAATGATCTGGGCGGTTGAGTTGGTTCAAGACCAGAAAACCAAGGCTGCGCCTCGCCCAGCAAATGGGCCGGGCTGGAAAATCAGTCATGCTGCGTGGGAAAAAGGGGTCTGGTTTCGGCCTATGGGAGCGACGCTGTATGTCATTCCGCCTTATTGTAGTACGCAGGATGACTTGCAGCAGTGTTTTGATGTGTTGTATGCGGAAGTGAGTCACGAGGGGCACTATGAATGAGTGGGACGAGCGTTTTGAACGCGTATTGGTAAAGATTTGCGAAAATGAAAACACCGAGGCCATCTGGTTGGATTTGTTGTCCCAGCTGGAATTTGCCGGGTGTCGCAAAATAGTAAAGGGAGTGCCTTTCGAACGCGTGGACGTCGAGGTCTTGAACCACGTCATGGAAGAAGCGAGTCACGCATTCTTGTTGAAAACGCTAGTCGAAAAGTCCCATTTGCCCGCGAAGCAGGCTTGGGAGAAGAACCCACTTTCGGAACTTGGATGGACTTACTTCCAAACGTTGGATCAGGGCGTGAGCAAAATGCAAAAGGGCACATTGCCCTATCCCGCCGTCAGCTGGATCGTCGAGCAAAGGGTATTGGATATTTATCCGAGGTATTTGCAGCATACCCGCAATCTTGGGGTGAAACGCGTGGTGCAGCGAATCCTTGCCCAAGAAAAACGACACAGCGCTTTGTTTGGGGATGAGCGATTTTCCGAGGATTTTAAGCGCCGCGCAATAGACTGGGAGGCCGGACTCTGGGCAGACTTCGTCTCGGGACTTGAGCGGTGGTTAACACCTGCTATGGCTGAGTGGGAGCGAAGCCGAACAAATACCGCTCGAGTGCTATAATTTAGCCGGTTTGCATTGGATTCCTTGGGGGGGCTTCTATATGGCACGGGCGCTTGCGTTAATGTCTTTTTGTTTGTTTGTGTCTGCTTTTGCTGAGGCAAAAGTGAAGCCCTTTCTTATCGGAGGGGTGAAGGCCGATCCTGCTCAGTGGTATGCTGTTGTATTCATCAAAACGAATATTGCTTCCGGGTGTTTGGCAGCTGTTGTCGGCCCTCGAGATATTTTCACTTCTGCGGAGTGTCGTTG
>JACCDG011288657.1_pt1 | contig 51488 bp, 49 predicted proteins | sample 7442471 | NCBI WGS metagenome assembly JACCDG01 (sample SAMN15323444, study PRJNA562643) | freshwater metagenome | isolation source: river surface water | place: USA:Blue River Watershed | collected 2017-08-17 | reverse complement strand
ATGCCGACGATGGGTACTCAGGCGGCAGCATGAACCGCCCTGACCTCCAACAGCTTTTTCAGGACATGGAGGACGGCAAGATTGATGCGGTGGTCATTCAGCGCCTTGACCGCATTTGCCGCAACGTCCTGGACATCTGCGACATCATTCCATTATTCACTATTCCCGGCATTGCCTTGGTCAGTGTCAACCAGTCGCTGGACACAGAGTCGCCACAAGGGCGATTGATGATCAATATGCTCACCTCGTTTGCCCAGTTCGAGCGAGAGGTGTCAGGTGAACGGACACGCGATAAGATTTCAGCCGCTCGCGCCAACGGCAAATGGCAGCACAACGGCGTCCCACTAGGTTACTACCAGGATCAGCATCAGGAATTGCAGGTCGATGCAGCGGAAGCTGCAATCGTGAAAGACATTTTTCAGCGCTTCTCAGAAGCTGCGTCCGTTGATGCCCTGATCATTGAGCTAGCAGATCTGGGGTACCGATCCAAAGTCCGCGTCAGCCAGCAAGGCAACAGGGCTGGCGGAAAACCGATTGACCGCAACGGTCTGTATCGGATTCTGAACAACCGCATGTACCTCGGCGAGTTGTTCTACCGTCAGGAATGGCATGCTAGCAAGCATCAACCGATCATCGAGCAAGGCCTATGGGATCAGGTCCACGAAATCTTGGACCGACGCGCAAGACGCAAGGGTGTTCCAACAACTGAAGACCGCTGGATATTCTTTCCGTTAGGCAATCGGCTCTACTGGCATGACGGTCGACCGTACAAGATGTACGAATCCAGCAATCGGAACGGGTTGCGCTATCGCTACTACCAAGGTGCTGCAACACCACAGGAAAAAGCGACGGACACAGGTCCACCCACCATCCGCGCCGCAGACATTCACAACGCAGTTATCAAGCACCTTCTTGAGCAATTCGAGAACCCACAAGGCTTGCTGGATAACCTGCCTGGCGAATGGAAAGACTTGCCGCAATTTGAGCCAGCGCATGTGATCAAGTACCTCACCCATATTGTCGAAATGTGGAGAGATTATTGGGATCCAATCAAGTCGAGCATCATTATGGATCTGGTGGCCAGAGTGACCATTTTTCAGGATCAGGATCAAATTGAAGTCATACTGGACTTGGCGGGCCTGAAAAGGATGTTGACGGCATTACTGCACGAACGAAAGAAGGCATCGAAGTCATCTGGTTCATCAAACACACGCCAATACATCTGATCTGGACCCAGATAGGTAGCCACGCGACCATTCACAGACTCTTCATCCGTGCGGCACATCCTTTCAGGATCCGCTGGCGTTCCAGAATGGCGAAGAACAATCGCAATGTGTTGAACGCATCGACTCAGCCCAGAGGGCTACTTTTTAGTGCCGTATGGCGATTGATTGGTGGGCTTCAGTGATAACCCAATCTCAGAAGCATGACTTTGAACAGCAGTTGGCGTTCGCCCCATTTTTAGGCCTATTACACGTGTCGGCGTATTCTCTGTAGCCAGTTTTTGCAGTTGCTTGTCGTCGCTGGGTGACCAACTTTTGCCGTGATTAGCAGGCGTTTTTGCCATGATAGGCTCCATGTGAAGTATTGTGGTTCTTTTGTTTTTACAGCTTCGCTATAAATCTTTTAACTTGTGGTTTTTCGACTGAAATGAAGAACGCTTCCTGACGCCTGAACAACATTGTGACCAATGCTTTTCTGTGGAGTACGCAGCGTAGCCAATTCGATTACCTGTGCAGGCCCATCAAAATAGCCGTCACACAGACCCGCAAGAGCTTCTACATCGCGTGGAGACAGACCAAGGTGACGCGGTATAGCCGGTGCTGGCATTACGCCAGAACTGACAAGCAATTCAATTGTGCGACGTAACAACCTTGGTTGCTCGGGTTCTCGCTTGTCATCGCCGGGCTCAGACTTCGCTCCCCATCGTGCAGACCGACGTTTAAAGAGGCTAAGTTTGTCGTCGGCGTCGATGATCCCTAACGCTTCCAGGCGCATCAACATGGCAGCAACAGACACCCCCCAACGTTGTTTCAGAATCAGCAGACTATCAAGAGTCACTGGCACCTGAATGTCACCAGCAAACGTCTCTGCTGGCATCAAAAATGCACCTGCGAACTGATGTGCCTGCTTTTCGATTTGCTTGTATCGTTCACGCTCTGTAGCCACTGGAATGTGCTTGTGTAGAACGATGTGAGCCAATTCGTGAGCCAGATCAAATCGGCTCCTGAATGCGTTCGCTTTGTCAGCCGACAGCAGAATGATGGGGCGTTGCAGCATATCGCTCCAACAAGAGAGACCTTCAATTGAGGAAATTTCTGTTTCTTCGCGTACCAAGATTACGCCCGCACTCTCGACCGCTAAAGCAAGGTCTTGGACTGGACTGCGCCCAAGACGCCAGAGGTCCCTGCATTCCTGTGCTGCTTGTTCAATATCCGCAGTACTGATCTGGTCTGGGTCGGTGAAATCTCTTGTCGGAATGTTTACCGTGGGGTAGTTCGCAAACTCGCCGAGCTTCACGGCAACCTCTTGTGCCCACTCCATCCGCGCTTCAAGCTTTGACCGAGCGGAGGCCAGTGCTTGGGCGTTACTGCGGTACTTTGGGGTGAGAGCCTCACCCAGAAGAGGCCTGGTAAACCACTCAGATGCCAGACTAAGTTTGTCAGCAAGACGGTCCAACGCATCCGCCTCAGGCGACTGGTCGCCAGAGCGCCATTTGCTGACCGTGGCTGGTGATACCCCAACCAGAGTTGCAAGTTGCCCTTGTGAGAATTTTCTAGCTGCCAGGGCTTGTTTAAGGCGCTCGGGCTTGAAGTCTTGCACACCCCGGCTCATGTTCCACTCTTTTGGTTTTTACCAACTGTGATACCGGGTTTAAGCAGGGGCACTGCCAAATCGGGCTGTTCGTCGGTGATGTTTTGCGATTCGTAAAGGGTCAGAAATTGGGTGATTGGCATGCGAAAGAGCCATTCTTTCAGCTCATGATCTGGAACAGCGATATCAATGCTCAAGGGTACTGCAGCGGTGTCCTGCACAGACAGGTCGAATACGCCAACAAAGAACACGGTCGCTTTGGTGGCGGGTTGGTACGCGTCAAACAGATCGGGGGTCACCAGTGGCTCAATCGACATATTTGCCATTGCCATTTCTCTCCTAGTGCGACTGCGGCGACCATTGTTCCAAACACCGTTGGAGATGTTGAAGCGCCCAAGTGCAAAAATCCCAGATTTGGCAGTTACGACTCGGTTGCCCTTGATCTGAGTAGGATTCGTGCCAGCCGCCTCCAAAGCATCCCGAAATGTTTCGTTCATGTGGAAGTGCCGCATTTGCCCGACAGCGTGTGATCGGTGACCGGGATTCATTCCGGATCCTGCGCTGGTACCGCGCTGCGCACCGATCAGGAGCGCATCTTCCACACCCATAATAAGGTCGCGGGGGATGTGTTGCACCAGCAACGAAGCAATAGTTGGCTGTTTAGGTTCAGACATTCCTGTCTCCAAGATGGGATTTCGTTGAATCGGATTTTAACTCAAAAAAGTTTCGCGTAAAAGGTTTTCATGAATCAATATTGAAACCATCCGTTCTCTGCGATTTTTTCGGCACCAAAACTGTACTGAAACCTTGTTGCACGATCTGCACCCACTTGAGGACCAAAAAATGCCCAAAGGCCCGCCATCACCAGATCACATCATCGGCCGTAAAGTCACTTTCTTTTCAATCGACACCAATGTCTTAGAGGGGAAGGGCTTTGACTTCAATCGTGGTGCACTGAATGTTTTGCACCACCAGCGTCCTACGTGGATCACGCTGCGGCTCTCCGACATCGTTGAACGTGAGGTGTATGCCCATCGGATGCGTGACTTGACGGAGGCCAAGCAAAAGTTGGATTCAGCACTCAATCACATGCGTAGAAAGGCGGCGTTAGACGTAACCAAAGTGGTGTCTGAACTGGATGCGCTGACGATCCTGGAGTCTGGAGCAAATCAATTCAAAAATGAGCTGCAGTCGTTTCTGAAAGGATTGGGTGGTGAAATTCTTCCCACCGCTGGTGCAACACTGGCCAATGATCTGTTTGATCGTTACTTTGCAGTACTCCCACCGTTTGAGGTGGTCGAAGACAAGAAACTTGAATTCCCGGACGCTGCGGCCTTGCTGGTACTGGAGCAATATGCAAAAGACCAAACCGAAATCGGTGTGATGATTTCAAACGACCGAGGATGGCGTTCTTTCGCCAACCAATCGGAGCACCTCTTTTGCGTCAAGTCACTGGAAGAATTCACTGGGCTTTTCGCTGCGCTATCGGATCATGCCAAAGACCTACTGGCAAAGATTCAAGATAGCCTAGAAGCTCCAATATCTGTTTGCAAAGAATTGTTGGAGGACGCGATAAACACTCACGTAGCTGACGCTGAATGGACGGTAGATGAAATCTACTCCGGTTCCGCGCACCGCTTAGAGGGGGAAGTCTACGATGCAATGGTCATTGGATTCACCCCAAATTTTCAGACCATGCAGGGCTGGTTCACGGATGAGGATTCGCCACTATATGTGGTGGAGTTGCCTGTATCAATCAGCGTTGAAATATCAGTTTCGGTCGCTTTTTACCAATGGGACTCTATAGACCATGAAGAGATTCCGATAGGGTCGCAAGAAATATCTGTGCCAATGGATATTGACGTTAGTGTGTTCCTGACTTCCTCGGGTGAACTGATGGCTTCACCAGTTGAGGAGTGGGATATAGAAGTTGAAATCACGTCTGGGAGCTACTCTGTTTATGCCGGAGAGGTCAACCTCGACTACGGGGATGATGAAGACCCCAGCGCCTATGGCTAGCCGAGTCGACATACCCACGCAACGCACTCTATAGCGACCATTGCCTTGCTGAAGTCCTTCGCCAAAGATATCGCAGACCGACCGCTCTCGTTGCAAAGTCGCCACCGTTCAAACTGACTGCATTTGCCTCGTAAAAATCTCGGAAGGCCACTTTTGCAAAATTAATACCGGAATGGCTAAAGACTACAAATGAAGTAGATAAAGCCAGTTCTTATCCCCTTTGCTCATGCAGCGACAAGGTCCAACCCAATCCCTGAAACCCGCATGAATACTGGGCTCAGCTCATGGACACGTCCACAAGCCAACAGAGAAAAAAGAGAGAAATGTGGTCTCTGAGGACAAAAAGCGGGGAAATCTGACCCGTCGCGTCCACAAGACAAAACGCGAAAGCCCGCAGAAACAGGGCTTTCCAGGAAAGAAAAAGGGGGACAGAGAAAATCTGTCCCCCGTGTATGGTGGTGGGTGCGGACCAGGGTTCAATTCCCACCACAAAGATGCCTACCAACAGGCGCCGATGCATGCCGATCGTAGCGGAAGGATGCATGCTCCTGCCCTCCCCGGTCCGCCAACCGCAATGTTCCGCATCTTTCCGATCCTGTCTTTCGGGCAAATGACACACCGACCCAGCTGCGACATTCACGATGCTGGATTGGGTGCCCAAGAACGGGCGCCCATCCATTTGGTCTCGGTCGGCCACAGTCTTGCCCGTCCTTCAGGTCTGGACGCCGCCAGGCGCCTCCTTGGAAGATACCTCTCGTCGATTGATACCCGAACGTAGCGTAGCAATGAGAGAAAGGTAACGGCGGATGTCTTCCAGGTTCTTGAAATAGTAGTAATCGTCGGCGTTACCTGTTTTTTCCGCCTTCGATAAGAGAAGCTCAGCTTCCTTCAACAGGCCGATCGCATCACGCGCGTATGGAGCCTTCTTGGCTTGATAGTACCGAGCGATACCCATGCGAAGATTGCACAGCATTTGGGGCTTGCCGTTCCTCATAGCCTCATTCATTGCGGAGTCGCCGGCCTGAATGTTTCCAAGCCGAAACTGAATGAGGCCAAGCGTAATTTGCGCATCCCCGCTCTTCGGATCGAGCTTTACTGCCTCCTCTGCGAATGGAAGTGACTCAGGAATCCTCTGAAGGATGTGCGATAGGAACCATGCGTACCTATCCTTCAGCGCCGCATTCATAGGCTCTTCAAGCAATGCAAGTTTGAAGCTTTCGTCAGCACCCTCGAAATCTCGACGGTCGACCGCGATCTTTGCCGCCTTGGCATACTGGCTCCGGAACGCCTCGGCTACGCGATCTCGAACATATGCCATTTCAAGCCGTTCCCGATGCAATGCCTGCTTGTCGACTTTCTCTGCGATCCGCTTGATTTCGTCTCGGTCAGCCGAATCAACCCTTTGGAGCTGCTTAAGAAAAAAATGCTTGGCCAGTTCTACGATCTCAACATCGTATGTTGCACCACGGTCTATCGTGGTAACGAAATACGTTTCGTCCAGCCCGGACTGGAAATCTACATGCTGCAATCCAACCTCCTGGCAGGCATCGCCTACGCATCTGCCATCGATTGGACATGCCAGCGAAACGAGGATGAGAAAAACCTTTCTCCGAAGGTCATCAATACGCATCCACGCGTCTTGATACAGGAACTCCAACAATTCGTCGCTCGTCTTTCGCAGGATTTGCTCAAGTGCCCCGTCAATGCCGCTCCCTGAACGTGCGATGTACTTGACCAATGTGTCAATCAACAAAGGTTTGTTGGTTAGCTGAGTACAAACCTGACGTAGCCGCGGGTCGCCAGCATGATTAATTGCGACAGCGGCGTACTCGTTTCCAAGGCGCCGCATCAGTCGAAGAGCCTCAGCGTCCGAGAGTCCCTCCACTTGAATTCCTGTAGCAGGGAGGAACTCGCGCCGCCTAGACGTTATCAAGATTCGCCCCACCTTCTTGCCCGCCTTCTTGAAGAAGTTAGAGAGCTCTTCGACCTTCTCGGGCGAAGTGGCGAGCGTCTCGGTGTTGTCGAGCACCAAGAGCACGTCATCGCGCTTGAATCTTTGCTCTGCGAGTTCACCCGCAACTTTATCGATAAGTGCGGCACCCGATACCTGATACCACTTCTTTTCGATAGCGGGATAAAGACAAAGGAGAAGTTCTCGAATGCTGTCTTCCATTGCATCAGAGACGCCCTTGAAGTGGACCAAGCCGTCGGATGTCCAGCGCGTCATTTTCGAGCTGTAGTAGCTAATGACGCTCGGGAACGTTCCATCGATCTCGATTTCTCCTTCGAGCAGGCGATTTAGAAATTCGAGGGCAAGCGTCGTCTTACCAAATCCACCATCTCCGTAAATCAGACAAAACCGCGTGTCCTCGTCTTCCATCCACTCCTTGAGGGTGTTGATCTCCTTAGTTCGCCCCTCAAACGTATCAGTCTGGCGGACAGGAACGTTGTAGTAGACGGATTGGATGCTGTCGCCGACTTCAACGTCCTTCAAGCTGAAGCGCGAAGAACCGAGTTCTACCCCAAGATCGAAGACAGTATCCGACGGCAAGTCAATCGTGACCTCATCAGATACATCGACGTTTAGAAACTGACCATTGAGCTTCCAGATCCCTTTCCGAGGTGTAATTCCGCAAATCACAAAGGCTCTGCCACCGCAGATGAGTGGCGTTACAAGATTGAATTCGGAATCGCCAAGCGAAACTCGGAGTTTCGTTCCATCAATGACGGGTAGTGCGCTAGAGAACAAACGTAGAGCGCGCTCAGCAAGGTCAATGAGCTTGGGTGTCCAGAGCTGCGCATCTGCGCGCGATAAAACGCCGTGCGCTGGCTTTTTGTTACGAAATTGAACCCAAGTGCTTAGGTCTTTCGAGAAGCATTGGTGAGCGCCTTCTGTGACCTCAAACCAGCCAACCATAAAGTTTTTCGTAGCGTGACTGCGAATCGAGGGAATGGCAACTTCGAGAAGTTCGCCATAGAGACCTTCCGAGGGCTGTGCAAACCGAGGAATCAACTGTGTCAAGTTTGCTTCAGCTGGCGAAAACGGCGTGAGCTCTCGAATCGCCTCAATCGAAACGATCGAGAGCGTCTGCATGAGGGAGCGAAACACGGCACTCAGGTAGGTCAGACGCTCAACGTCTGTCGCGAGCTCCTTTGCGACGGCAAACTCTTGCTCGTAGATGTGCTTCATGCTGTGTCGATGTTAAAAGAACTCGTCCTGGCCATTAGAACGGATTTTCACCCAAGCATGTAAATGCACTCCTAATGTAGATCGCTCCCGGAGACGAATTTCGCCACCGTAGGCACGTCAGTCGCCCCCCCACAGGCGCACGTCATTCTGGGTCGCCACCCAGAAGTCATCAAACAGCGCCAGCTTGGCTTCAGCCACCGTTGGGTACGTCCTAGGACCGAATCGGTCACCGATCTTGTAACCCCAGCGCCCCGTCTTCGTCGGATAAACCACCAGGTTGTAGCCTTCGAGATTGAGGAAGCTGTTACCCTTGGCTGACCTCCGCCAGGTGCGTTGCAGCCAGCGCGTCCGTCGTACTGCCCGATTGCGCAGCCTGGCCTCCCGTCGTTTGGGCCCCACGTAGTCGTTGGTCATCTTCTCCGCGCAGACACACCCGACTTCGAAGTTCTCATCCAGGTCCGGGTGTTCCATAACGTGGACGTAGCGGATTTTTTCGTTGCCGCACATCTGGCAGGTTGCGTAATCGGTTTCGTCTACTGGTTCGCCGTCGGCCCTCAGGTCGATGACGTCGACGCAGGTCCACCCCTTGTGCGGCACGCCAGCCGCGTCCCATCGGTTTCCGTTCATCTGCGCGCTCCTTTTCGGGTTGGCAACGGAGTGCACCTCCACTCCATCGCCAAAATTTGCTTGACAAGTATTTAAAATATAGCAAACATTGCAATCATGACAAATCAAAGAAATTTTGCGGCGATCCTGCGCATCATGCGTGCAGCACTCAATTTGACGCAGGAGCAGCTCGCCGAGCGCCTGGGCGTCTCCTTTGCCACGGTTAACCGCTGGGAGGGTGGCGGCAACAAGCCACAGCGCGCCGCGCAAGAGGCCATCTTGGCGCTGGCTCGCGAAGCGGGCATCGAAGACGCAGATAGCCCCCCGCCTGCCGAGGCCGCTGCGCAAGTGACGCGGCGTCGCACAGGGCGGTCCGCTGCTTCCGTGCCTACGACCAAGCCGATGGAGCAAATGCTGTGGGATGCAGCCTGCTCGATCCGAGGCGAGAAGGATGCGGCCAAGTTCAAGGACTACCTGCTGCCGCTGCTCTTCCTGAAGCGGCTATCCGACGTTTTTGACGACGAAATCGAACGCCTGGCCGAGGAGTACGGCGACCGGGCCACCGCGCTGGAGATCGCAGAGTCGGACCACTCGCTGCTGCGGTTCTACTTGCCCCAGGAGGCCCGTTGGGCGGTGCTCAGCGGGCGCGAAGCCTTCAACTGGCCGCTGGACGACCGTAGCCGCCCGACTGCACCCAGGGACATCGGTGAGCACTTGACCAAGGCCGTGCGCGCGGTGGTCAAGCAGAACCCGACGCTCTCCGGCGTGATCGACGTGGTGGACTTCGCCGCTGAACGCAACGGCGAGCGCGACATCAACCCAGCCAAGCTGCGCGGCGTGGTCGAGACCTTCTCTGACCCTCGCTACCGCCTCGGCCTCGCCGACGTGCAGCCCGACTTCCTCGGTCGCGCCTATGAATACCTGCTGCGCAAGTTCGCCGAAGGCTCGGGCCAGAGCGCGGGTGAGTTTTTCACGCCGACCGAGGTGGGCTTCCTGATGGCCCACATCCTGCGGCCCAAGCCCGGCGAGACCTGTCACGACTACACCTGCGGTTCGGCGGGGTTGCTCATCAAGCTCCAGCTCGTTGCTCGCGAACTCGACCCTACCAGCCGCGTGCCGCTCAAGCTCTCCGGCCAGGAGCTTCAGGCCGAGAGCTACGCCGTGGCGCAGATGAACGCCATAATCCACGACATGGAGGTGGAGCTGGCCCGGGGTGACACCATGATCAATCCCAAATTTCGCGAGGCCAGCGGCAAGATTCGGGGCAACGACATCGTGGTAGCCAACCCGATGTGGAACCAGCCGTTCGCGGCGGACCTGTTCGCCAACGACCCGTTCGACCGCTTCCGCACGGCCGGCGGTATCACCACCGGCAAGGGGGACTGGGCTTGGCTTCAGCACACCCTAGCCTGCCTGGACGACCACGGCCGCGCGGCTGTGGTACTCGACACCGGCGCAGTGACGCGAGGTTCCGGCTCCAAGAACGAGGACAAGGAGCGCAACATCCGCAAGTGGTTCGTCGATCAGGACCTCATCGACGGCGTGATCCTGTTGCCTGAAAACCTCTTCTACAACACCACGGCGGCGGGCGTGATCGTGGTGCTGAACAAGCGCAAGTCGGCTGCGCGGAAAGGCAAGATCGTCCTGCTTAATGCCAGCCGCCATTTCAGCAAGGGCAGGCCGAAGAATTACCTGCCCGAAGAAGACCTGCGACCACTCGCCGCGATGTACGCCAAAGGGGAGCCGGTCGAAGGCGAGATCGCCGTCATCACGAAGCAGCAAGCGGAAGAAGCCGACTACAACCTCAGCCCTGGCCGCTGGATCGCGCAAGGCGGCAACGCCGACCACCGCGCCATCAAGTCCATCGTCGTGGACATGTTGGCGCTTGATGAGAATGCCCGAGAGATCGATCAAACCCTTGCCAAGTTGCTTGCACCGCTATGACAAATCCCAACTGGAGCTGGCGCCCCCTGGGCGAGTTGTTTGATATCGGTGCTGGAAAGACGATGTCTGCAGCGGCGCGGGCGGGCGCTGACAAGGTACCTTTTCTGCGCACATCGAACGTCCTGTGGGATGAGATCGATCTCACCCAAGTCGACGAAATGTCGATCTCTCAAGGCGAGTTGGTCGACAAGAGCCTCAAGGCCGGTGATCTGCTGGTCTGCGAGGGTGGCGAGATCGGGCGCGCGGCCGTGTGGGATGAGTGTGTGCCAGTGATGTCGTTCCAGAACCACCTCCATCGTTTGCGTCCAGCGCAGGACGATGTCGATGCGCAGTTCTATGTGTACTTCCTGCAAAGTGCATTTACTCAGCTTGGAATCTTCGAAGGCGCCGGCAACAAGACAACGATCCCCAATCTTTCGCGAAACCGGCTCGCAGCCTTGGATGTGCCTCACCCGCCCAAGCCCGAACAGCAGTCAGTTGCCCAGGCGCTGGCCAAAGTGCGTGAAGCCATCACCGTTCACGCCAAGGCGACATCGACTGCTTTGGAGCTGAAACATGCGGTGATGAACGACCTTTTCACCGGAGGCCTTCGAGGTGAGCCGAGTAAAGAAACCGAAATCGGGCCGTTGCCGGAAAGCTGGGCGCTTGTCGAGTTCCGCGAAGTCAGGGAATGGTTGCAGTACGGCACATCTAGGCACTGCACCGTTGAGAAACGCACTTATCCGGTGTTGCGGATACCGAACGTCGAATCCGGACGAGTCAATCCTACTGACTTGAAGTACTGCGATCTTTCGGTTGCTGAGGGCGCCAAATATCTGCTCAAGCCGGGCGATCTCATCTTCATTCGCACTAACGGAGTCCTAGAGCGGCTTGGCACGTGCGCCGTCTATGAAGGCGCACCAGAAGGGGCTCTGTTTGCGTCCTACCTGATCAGGGCTCGAGTTAAGACGGACACTGCGAATCCGAAGTTTCTCGCCTATTTCTACGGATCCCGCCTGGGCACGTCGCTGGTTGCAGGTCGTGCAACTCCAGCCGCTGACGGTAAGTACAACTTGAACACTGGCACGATTGACTCCCTGCCTGTACCGCTACCAGCTACTTTGGACGAGCAAGACGAAATCGTAGAAATACTCGAAGCCCTGGACCGAAAAATCGATCTGCATCAAAAGAAACGTGCCGCGCTGAATGAGCTTTTCGAATCCCTGCTGCACAAGCTGATGACCGGCGAGATCGCCGCGTCGGATCTGGATCTGTCGGCGCTGTCCCCGGCCTCGACGCAATACGAGCAGGCCACGGCATGAGCACGCTCAAGATCAGTGAAGCCGGCACGGTACAGTTCCCGATGGTGAAGCATGCGGTCGAGATCGGCTGGACGTCGATCACGCCGGAGGATGCGCGCACTAAGCGCGGCGGCGAGGCGGGCACCTTCTTCCGCGACGTGCTTGAGGCCAAGCTTTCGGCGTTCAACCCCTGGATGTCCGCCGACGCCGTGCGCTCGGTGGTGGAAACCCTGGACGCGCTGCCGGCCACCATCGAGGGAAACCGCGAATTGCTGGGCTGGCTCCGCGGCGAACGCCAGTGGTACGACGAGGCCGAAAAGCGCCACCGGCCGGTGACGGTGATCGACGTCGAGCACGTCGCTGACAACGAGTTCCACGTGACCTGGGAATGGAAGATCAAGCCACCGGCGCGCAAGGGCAACCGGGCCGACGTGATGTTTGTTGTCAACGGCGTGCCGGTAGTCATCGTCGAGCACAAAAACCCAAAGGACGGCGACGCCATCGAGCGCGCCATCAAGCAACTGCGCCGTTACGAGCTGGAAACACCGGAGCTGCTGGCGACGACCCAGCTGTTCAACGTGACGCACTTGCTCGATTACTGGTACGGCGTGACCTGGAACGCCAACCGGCGCGACATGGCGCGCTGGAAGCAGGCGCCAGAGGAAACCTACCGCTTTGCGGTGCAAGCCTTTTTCGAGCCGACCGACTTCCTGCGCACACTGCAGCACTGGATCTTGTTCTATGTGCAGGATGGCGAGACGCGCAAGTCAGTGTTGCGCCAGCACCAGCGGCGCGCTATCGACGCCATCCTGGATCGCTGCGCCGACCCGGCCAAGACGCGCGGCTTGGTGTGGCACACCCAAGGATCGGGCAAGACCTTCACGCTGCTGACGGCGGCGCGCCAGATCCTGGAGGACAAGGCGCGCTACGCCAATGCGACGGTGATTCTGGTGGTGGATCGCACCGAACTGGAAGGCCAGTTGAAAGGCTGGGTGGAGCGCCTGCTGGGCGAGATGCAGCAGCAGGACATCGCGGTTGAACGTGCCAACAACAAGGCCAAGCTGCAGTCACTGCTGGATGCCGACTTCCGGGGCCTGATCATCTCGATGATCCACAAGTTCGAGGCCATCCGCAAAGACAGCTGCCCGCGCGACAACGTTTACGTGTTCATCGACGAAGCGCACCGGTCGGTGGCCAAGGACCTGGGCACTTACCTGATGGCGGCCGTACCCAAGGCCACGATCATCGGTTTCACCGGCACCCCCATCGCTCGTACGTCGCAGGGCGAAGGCACGTTCAAGATCTTCGGCACACAAGACGAGCTGGGCTACCTGGACAAGTACTCCATCGCCGAGAGCATCGCCGACGAGACCACGCTGCCGATCAAGCACGTGATGGCGCCGAGCGAGATGACCGTTCCCGCCGAACGGTTGGACAAGGAGTTCTTCGCGCTGGCCGAGAGCGAAGGCGTGACCGATGTCGAGGAACTGAACAAGGTGCTCGACCGCGCCGTGGGGCTGCGCACCTTCCTGACAGCGGATGATCGCATTGAGAAGGTGTCCGCCTTCATCGCCGAGCACTTCAAAGAGAACGTGCTGCCTCTCGGCTACAAAGCCTTCGTAGTGGCCGTGAACCGCGAGGCCTGCGCCAAGTACAAGAAGGCGCTGGATAAGCTGCTGCCGCCCGAGTGGGCCACGCCGGTCTATACCGAGAACGCGAACGACGTGTTGGACCGGCCGCTAGTGGCCGAGCTGCAACTTTCCGACGAGGCAGAGGAACAAGCGCGTCTGCTGTTCAAGAAGCCCGCCGAGAACCCGAAGATCCTGATCGTCACCGATAAGCTGCTCACCGGCTACGACGCGCCGCCTCTGTACTGCTTGTACCTCGACAAGCCGATGCGCGATCACGTGCTGCTGCAGTCCATTGCGCGCGTGAACCGGCCCTACGTGGACGCCAACGGGGTGCAGAAGCGAGTCGGCCTGGTGGTCGACTTCGTCGGTGTGCTGCGCGAGCTGAAGAAGGCGCTGAAGTTCGACTCCAGTGACGTCAGCGGCGTGATTGAGGATCTCGACGTGCTATTGCAGGACTTCCTGCAACGCATCGAGCAGGCGAAGAAGGACTATCTGGAATCAGACGCTGACGGTACACCCGACGAGCGACTTGAGCGGCTGGTGTTCGGACGCTTCCTGACGCCTGAGGCGCGCAAGACCTTCTTCGAAAGCTACAAGGAAATCGAAGCACTGTGGGAAATCCTCTCGCCAGATCCGGCTCTGCGTGACCACATCGCCTCCTACAAGCAACTCAGCCAGCTGTATGCGGCCGTGCGCAACGCCTACGCCGAAAAGGTCGGTTTTGTGGCAGATTTGGCCTACAAAACCCGCCGATTGATCGAGGAAAGCGCCGAACAACATGGCCTTGGGCGATTGACTAAGACTGTGACCTTTGACGTGGCAACCCTGAAGTCATTGCGCGGAGAGGATGGGTCCGACGAGGGCAAAGTGTTCAACCTTGTGCGCGGTCTACAGCACGAGATTGACGAAGACCCCTCCGCCGCACCGGTGCTGCAACCGCTGAAGGATCGTGCCGAACGCATCCTGAAGGATTTGGAAGAGCGCAAAACGACCGGTCTGGCCGCGATGGACCAGCTGGCGGCGTTGGCGGTGGAGAAGGAAACGGCGATGAAGGCGGCGCGGGACAGCGGCCTGTCCGCTCGCGCCTTCGCCGTGGCTTGGGTGCTGCGCGACGATGCTGCCGTCAAGACGGCGGGCGTAGACCCGATGACGCTGGCCAAGGACGCCGAGGAATTGCTCGGGCGCTTCCCGAACGCGTCGGTCAACGCCGATGAACAGCGGCGACTGCGTGCGTCGCTGTACAAGCCCTTGCTCACCCTGACACAGGACGAGCGTGCTCGCGTCGTCGATCTCGTTGTTCGGCTGCTGCTCGCGGAGAGTGGCGAATGAAGACATCTCAGTACCCTGCGCAGGATTTGCGGCGTCGCGCACTGGCGTGGGCGCTCAAGCTGAAGGTCAATCCACGCGTGGTACGGGTGCAGGAGATGCGCCGGAAGTGGGGCTCGTGCTCATCGGCGGGGACCGTCACCCTTGCAACTGACTTGCTCGACCAGGATAAGCCCTTTCAGGACTACGTCATCGTTCATGAACTACTCCACCTGCGTTACGCGAACCACGGGAAGATGTTCAAGGCGCTGATGAGTGCACATGTCCCAGGTTGGCGAACCATCGAGCAACGTCTAATAGGTGATGCAGATGGGGCATCCGTTGAGCGGCTCTCCCGCAAACCGAGCGGCCATGCTCGATGACGATGCAATAACAAAAGGATTTGCTGCAATGCGTTTCATCGCCGGCCCACTCAACAAACAACTGCTACAGAACCTGCTGAGCGAGGTGATCGAATCCTGCACGCGCGTTCGCGCGGCCGTCGCCTACGCCAGCCGCGACAACATGAAACTGTTCGAGTCATGCGCGCAGCACCTGAAACCGCTGGAGTTCTTCGGCCGCTACGACCACACCGTAGCTGTCGATCCTGTCGTGCTGAGGTGGTTTCTGGACAAGGCCAGCCCGAACTTCGACTGCAAACTCGTTCCCGACATATTGCACGCCAAGGTCATCTGGTGGGTGGATGCCGGAGCGTACATCGGGTCTGCCAATCTGGCTGATCGGGCATGGATATCGAACATCGAAGCGGGCACCTTCCTATCACATGACGAACTCGTTGAAACTGGCATGGAGCGTGAGCTGCTTCGATTCTTTGAGGAAGTGGATGACCGCGCTCGGCCACTGACCAAGGAGATCTACCAAGAGCAGGTTCGCCTGGCGGACCGACGGTCCGAACTGTCGAAGCGCGAATACGGACTTGAGCAACAGTTCGACAAGGATCGCTTGCTGCCAAGGAACCACGGATTGGTTTTTGTCGACACGAAGCGGTCGTCTGAGAAGCGTTTCCAAAAATTCGAGCAGGACTGGAATGACACGCTGCAAGTGATGCGTTCGATCGCATCCAGGGTCTCCGCGCCGGGCGCCAAACCCGACTGGATCGATGCGTCGGTGGCTCCCGGTGTTCAAGCCGACCAATTCCTGCACGCCTACTACTACAAGCAGGTCAAGGATGGAAACCGCCATCCTTACGAGGAGTTTTTCGACAGGAACTCGAAAAATCCGGAGCTGGCGCTGCGCGACGCGTTGGAGTGGTGGCATGACGCCGACTTCGACCACTCGTTTGAAGAACGCACCATCTATGAGTGGTCGCCCCGACTGCGCGAGTTACTAGCACGCGATCGCATTCTCAAACTGACCGAGCAGGAATTCGTGGATGCCGTTTCCCGGGTGCACGCGATCCGAGACCACGCCATCAAGCAGGAAAACGAGCACTTGGGCTTGCCTGATCGACCGCAGGCCGGCGACGACAAGGTGGAAAAGTTCGGCGAGTGGCTCTGGCGGCAGCGATCCCGCGAAGGGCGGACGATGCTTGATCTGTTGAATTACGTCGTCTGGGGCAACGGCAGTGTTTCGGCCCGGCTATGGAACGCGATCCGCAGCGACGACTGGGCAATTCCGCACATTGGTCTGAGCAGCCTCGGGGAAATCGTCGGCTGGGCTCGACCTGATGAGTTTCCGCCAAGGAACATGCGAACGAGCAAGGGGCTGCGTGCGCTTGGCTTCAACGTGAGGATTGGCGTGTGAAGACAATCCCACCCCTGCACTTGAATCCTCCAAAATCGCGGTTTACAATAACATAAAATTTTTCTATTTTTGTAAACTTGATGAGGCAACCCATGTTCAACACCCGACTTCACCGAGCTCGAAAGGCAGCAGGACTGTCCTTACGAGATTTAGGCGAACGCGTGGGCGTGTCACACGCCGCCATCAAGAAATACGAAGACGGTGCGGCTATGCCGTCATCTGACATCCTGATTGGACTTTCACGCGCCCTCAAAGTGCGTACCGAATATTTTTTCCGCCCGGACCCCGTAGCACTGGAGGGCATCGAGTACCGCAAACGTAGCTCTCTGCCGAAGAAGCGGCTGGATGCGATCACTCATGAAGTGATCGATCAGATCGAACGTCGCATCGAGCTGGAGAACCTCTTTCCGCAGTCTCCGGTCAAATCCTTCGCGATGATCGACGGGATCGTTGCGCACATTGCTTCGATGGATCAGATCGAAGAGGTCGCTGAATGTGTCCGTGGCGCATGGGAGCTTGGACTTGACCCCATCCCTGATCTGATCGATGTTTTGGAGACAAATGGCATCCGCGTATTCATGATCGAAGCAGACGCGGAGAACAAGTTCGATGGCCTTGCTGCCCGCGTCAACGACATGCCCATAGTGGTCGTGGGACGGCATTGGCCGGGGGATCGTCAACGTTTTACCCTAGCGCACGAACTTGGGCATCTCATGCTCGAAGGGCGTCTTGACGACGATCTGGACGAGGAAATGGCATGCCACCGTTTCGCAGGAGCCTTTCTGTTTCCTCGTGCATCAGTTCTGCAGGAGCTCGGCCAGCACCGCAAAGCAATTGAACTCAAGGAGCTTGGCCTCCTAAAGGAAGAGTTTGGCCTCTCGATGGCAGGGATTCTCTACCGCGCCCGCGATCTGGGCGTCATCACCCCAGGCTATCGTGAAGAGCAAGCCAAACTGTTTCGCTTCAAAGGCTGGTTTCGGAAAGAACCGGGGGACACTTACCCCACGGAGAAGGCCCACATCTTCGAGCAACTGGTGTTCCATGCTTTGGCCGAAGAATACATCGGCGAGTCAAAAGCCGCCGAATTAATGAATATGCCACTTCAGCAGTTTCGGCGTCTCCGCTCGATGGAGGTCGGCGATGCTGCTGTTAATCAGTGATGCAAACATCTTGATGGATGTCGAAGTGGGCGATCTCGTGGCACCGATGTTCAGCTTGGACTATCAGTTCGCTGTGCCCAACGTTCTCTATTACGAGGAATTGGAAGAGCAGCATGGACACCTTCTGGATATGGGGTTGCAAGTTCGCACGATGTCGGCCAAAAGTGTCGAGCGTGTCCAGGCCCTGAGCCAAGTCTATGCCAAACCCGGCCGCAACGACCTGTTCGCACTGGCGTTAGCCGAGGCGGAAAAATGCCCCTTATTGACCGGCGATGCCGCACTCAGAACGGCGGCCGAGACAGAGAAGGTCGAGGTCAAGGGGACCGTCTGGCTGATTTCGGAGATGGTACGCCAACAGCGCATCACCGTCCCGGTCGCAAGGGCCGCACTACACAGGATGCGCGTCAACGGCCGAAGGCTGCCGTGGGATGTCGCCGAAAAGGTGCTGGATGAACTCGAAGCTGTCCAGCCCAAAAACGAGGAACCGAATTGATCAGATGAATCTGCAAAGAAAAAGGCCCTGAAGTGCTGATAACACTCCAGAGCCTCGGTGAGGTGAATAGGGGGCTACCAAACCACCCATGCACATCATGTCTTGAACGGACAGCGAATCTTACCAGTTCGCGGTGTGCTGGCAAACCCAAACCCCCTCAACTTTCATGAGGAGTTGGCCATGGCCTACCACCGATGGAAGAGAGTCTTTGTGCGCGCATACACCCGGTTCCGGTTCGGACGCCGGGAGGCTGTGTGCCAGCACTGGCGCTCGCATCCGGGTCAGATGCAACTGTTTGCCTGATCCATCCCTGACGGGAATCAGCAGGACCTGACTCCCGTCTTCCCTCTTTCCGCGAACTGATAAGGAAAATCCTATGTCCACCAAAAAACCGACGAACGAACATACCTCCGCCCGCGTGGCCTCGACCGCTGCCAAGTTGTTGAGCAACCCGCGCACGCCTGCGGCCGTCAAATCTGTGGCGGCATCCGCGTTGACCCAAAAGGCCAGTGTAAGGAAACCCAAAGGCAAGTAATCAGTGCAGCCACTCGGTGTCTGCCACGGTGCAGATATCGAGTGGCACAACACCTTGCTTCTACATTTGTGAACAAGACATCAAGACATTTTCCGTGGTGCTCGTGTTGCTTTAGACTCACATGAACAATCCGGTCTATATTCAAGGAGAGAACAATGTCCCTCAGTGACGAATGGGAAGAAGTCCATCTGACCCCTGCGGGCTGGGTTGATGGAAGCTACAAGCACGACTTTGCAAAGGGTGTAGATGTTCCAGTGCCGCAAGACGCAGTGCTCACCGTTTTTCGCCACGTAACGGTTGGTGCAATTGGAGCGACTCCGAAGGTACACGAGAAAGAAACCCCTCTGACCACTGACTCGAACTTGATTGCGGAGTTGCGAGCCAAGTATGGGAAGCCAACTTTTAGTTGTTAGTTTTCGGCATTGCAGAAATGCAATTGGTGAAGTCAAAACAACCCACCTCCAGGTGACAAAAGTGGAAAGAGCAGCGCACTCCAAACCCATTTGAATTCATAAATTTAATTATGAGGCTATCTCAGGAATCGGCATCCCTCTGAGATTCGCAACCAACGGTGCAGGGAAGATACAAGTGGCCAAGAAAAGAATCTCAAAGAGCACGCTCTCGATGTTCCTTCGCACGAAGTGCGACCGGGAGCTGTATTTATCCCTGCATGAAGAGTCAGAACTTGATGCCCATGGAATGCCGGTTCCACTTCAAGCGCGGCCTGGAATTGGCGTCCTGCAAACAGCAGGGCGAGATTTTGAGGATGAGCGAAATGATCAACTGATCCAGGCATTCGGCAACCTTGTCATCTATCAACCTGACAGGGCTGGCACGAACAAGCCCGTCAAAGCCCCGTTGGCGTCACTACTCGGAAAGGTGACGGCACTTCCCTCGATCATCCTGCAAGCCAAGTTCGAACCGTCATCTTTTCAGAACGGCGTGATGGCAAACATCGGACTGCAACCGCCGCAAGTTGCCCAAGTTCCACCAATCGCAGGACTCATACCTGACATCATCGTTGCACGCCAAGCAAGAGCCGATGACGAAGAAGTATGTCCAAATGGATCTAGAAAGCCAATCAACCCGGCGTCAGAGACACGATGCGCGTTGAGCATCATTGATGTGAAGCACACCAGTGAGGCGAATCCAAGCTACTCGGCTGAGGTGGCACTTTATGCGCTTTTTCTTGCGAACTGGATTGCCGATCAAGGACTCCAGAGTAGTTACTTCGTCACGACTCACAGCTATTTGTGGACACGTTTCAAGCAGGGGCAATCGGCACTCGATGGATTGATGTCTGGTCCAGCTGCGGCAACACCGAATCAGTATCTGGACGCACTGATTGCCGACAGCGAAGATGCCAATCTCCGCTTTTATCTGCCAACCGTGCTGCATTTCTTCCGGGAGGACTTGCTCCGGGTCATTGCCGTCGGCGATGCCTTGCCCAACGGTTGGGTGAACCTGGAGTGGCACGTGGATGGTCGGTGTAGTGCATGCGACTGGCTGGGCCATGAGAAGTGGGCGAATGCGAAGGATAAGGCGCGAATTGCGGCGCAGCCGACCCATTACTGCTATCCAGCAGCGAAGCTCACTGGTCATTTGAGTCAGATTGCAGGCATGACTCGTGGTGCGAGGAAAACGCTCCAGATCAATGCTATCCAGGACACTGCAGGGGCTGCCGCGGCTCCTTCTGCGCATCCTGCTTTTCAGGAACACAGCCATCTCAAGAAGGAGCGCAGTCGCATCCCAGCGCGTGCGAATGCACTCATCTCTGCGACGACAACGGTAGACATCTCTGCAGTGCTCGCAAGTTTGGCACCTGCGCCACAGCTCCATGTATCTATCGCAGTGAATTTCGATCCAAGCGCCGGACTGCTTACGGGCTTGTCCGTACTTGGTCGCGCGACAGCCTATGTAAGCGGACAGGCGCCGCGCCAGTTTGCGCCGAAGTGCTTTGTCGTCGACCAGAAAAGTTTGGCTGACGAATGGATTGCCCTGGAGGGGCTGCTGTCAACCTTGTCGGACATGGTTGATCAGTCAGAAACATTCGTTCGTGCCGCAGGAAAAAACCCGCTAACTGCTCAAATCGCCTTTTGGGAACAGCGGCAGTTTGAAGAGCTATGCGCGGCGATGGGTCGGCATTTGCCAAGGGTACTGAGCCTGACCAACCGAAAAACCAAAGCGTTAGCCTGGCTGTTCCCAGCTGATGAGCTCATCGAGAAGCCGGACGGTGCTGTCAGCCCATGCATTGTCTTCATCGACGAGATTGTTCGACGAGTGGTCTTTGCGCCGACCCCTCACGTCATTACGTTGTTCGACACGGCTGAAACGTACTACTCGGGGCCGGGTCCTGTTCGATTGGGGGATGCTTACTACCGGGAATTCCTAACCAACGGCATCCCGAGGGAGCGGATCTACGAGATCTGGAGCAACGTCACCATCATTAAACGGGGGTCAGTTACCGTCCCTCGAAACACGGTGATTCAAGAATTCGGCAATGCCTTGGAAAAACAATGTCGTGCGTTGAACAGCGTGGTCGAGCGGTTGCGAACGGATTTCAAAGGGCAATTGAAGGCGAACGCCCCGAAGTTGACGCTCTCTATACCCCAGGGCAGTCGTGACGTCGCGTTCGATAGCAAGCTGTGGATCTGGTGGGAAGAGCTGCAGTATCAGACCAGAAAACTGGAATCTCATCAACGTCTAGCGCTTGATGCCGAAGCATTGGAGGCAAGCTACGAGGCGGTGCGCCTTACCAATGGCCAGCCCACGGGGGCTCCGAACGAGTACATCTTCGATGTCCTGCCCGGGTCAACCGAAGCCAAACTTGACGACAATGAGGGCTACCTAGCCTTGGGCAAAGGGGGATACCCAGGGCTTCCACTTCAGCGTGGCAGGGATCTGATTCCCGTCACAGCCCCTCCTTATTCCGGGCAAGGTGACACCTTTCTGACCCCGTTGTGGTCGGCACTCTCTGTGACGCTGGTGTCATTCGACCGAGGCACACGAAAAGCGATTCTGAAGTTAAGTAACCGGCGTGAGGCTGCATTCGCACCGTACCTGCTGGCCAATTCAACGATCAACCTGCTGAACGATATTTTCATAACCAAGGGCCAAGGCTCGTTCAAGTGGTATGAGACTGTTAAAAAAATCTTGGTTTCTGTCGGCAATCCATCGATTGCGGTTGCCGATAGAAATGCCGCCACTGCAATGGGCGCTAACTTAGCAAGACCAGGTACCGCAGCGATCACCCCACTTGCTCGCATTCTGTGGGAAGCGGACACTGTCCATGCGACATCGGTTGTTGCCTCGCCTCAGGCTGCATCAGTAGCCGCCTACGCCAGAGCCAAGTACAAGCTGAATACCAGCCAGACTGATGCCGTTGCACACGCCGCAGAAAAAGGCTTGACCATCATTTGGGGGCCGCCGGGAACTGGAAAGACCCAGACACTGGCCGGATGCATTCATGGGCTTGTTCATGACGCTGTGCTGAGGAGTCAGCCGTTGAAAGTGCTGGTCGCTGGGCCGACCTATAAGGCGGTAGAAGAGATCATCGGTCGCGTAGTTGAGTCGCTAGATGCCGACCCAACATGCCCGGCAGAGGTCTTCGTGGGCTATTCCTCGTCGCAAACCCCAAAGCGATTCACTGCGGCCAACCCTCATTTGCGTGTTGAATCATTCAATCTCAGCCAAACCAACCAGGAAACGCAGGACTGCCTCGCTAGTTTGTCAAATACCGAATCCGTCACCATTGTCGCCACTTCGACAATGCAGTCATACAAGCTCTCAGACTGGGGGTTCGGTAGCTGCGTTGGCCCTGTTTTCGACGTTGTGATCGTTGACGAAAGCTCGCAGGTTCAGGTCACCACGGCAATATCTCCACTTGCCACGCTGAAAGAAAATGCGCGACTGATCATTGCAGGTGACCATCTTCAAATGCCACCCATCATGGCTCTGGAACCACCCAAGGGTGCCGAATACTTGGTGGGCAGCATCCAGAAGTACCTGCTCGAACGACCATTTGGCAATCCGATCAATCCATGTCCGTTGGAAGAGAACTACCGCTCTGCTGAAGAGATCGTTGCCTACGCCCGCACCATCGGCTATCGAGCAACCCTACAGGCCGCAAACGCTGCTACCGCACTTCATTTATTGGCTGCGCCACCAACTCCCGCGTCCGGATTTCCTGGAGGCATGCCTTGGTCTCCCCTTTGGCCACACATTCTGGCTCCCGAAAATAAGGTGCTGACTTTGCTCCATGACGATGACCTCTCGTCACAAAGCAATTCCTTTGAGGCAAAGATCGTCGCTGCCTTGACTTGGTGCCTCAGGCAAACAGTGAGTGCTGAGCTTGATGGACGCGGTCCGGTTACGCATGTGGCGCCACAACCAGATCAGTTTTGGGGACGGTGTATTGGAATCGTTACGCCGCACCGCGCACAGCGCGCGTTGGTGATCCGTGAACTGAGAGCGTTATTCCCATTTGACCCGCCAGATTTGATTGACTCAGCTGTTGATACCGTTGAAAAATTCCAAGGGGGACAGCGCCACACGATCATCGTCACTTTCGGGGTCGGGGACGCTGACGTGATCATGGGTGAGGAAGCGTTCCTCATGCAACTAGAGCGAACCAACGTCGCCATCTCTCGCGCAATGGCCAAGTGCCTGGTGGTCATGCCGATGACCCTCGCAGGGCACGTCCCACAAGACAAGAAGGCGCTCGAGACTGCACATGCGATCAAAGACTACGTCGACGAATTCTGCAACCAGGAATTCAGCGATCAGATCTCGCTCGGATCAACTTCGCGGCAAGCGAAACTGCGCTACCACCGATAGCAACTAGCGCAATCAAACTCTTTCGACGTGAAAATCAAATTCGACGGCGGCAGCAGATTCGGCCTTCATCTGATCTGCTTGCCGCTTGCCGACGTCTGCTGATTTCGCCGAACGGGTAGACACTAAGCGCCAATCAACCTCGGACTCCTCCAGCGAGGCTCTAAAGAGCTTCCTAGCATCAACCTGCGCCGAAGGAATGATTCCGAATCGGACATACATGTGAAGCGACTCGGACGACTCTGCACTGCAGGCAATATTTTTCCAAACCTTGCCAAGCGACTCTGCAAATACCTGCTGCCCGCCATGATCAAGTTGCGGTCCAGCTGAGTAATCTATGGCATCAGGGCCACCCAGGAACCAGTTTCTAAGCCACTGATCCTGTACATACGTTCGCATTCCGTAATAAGGGGGAGACGTGATCACAATCGATGGTGGAATGCCGATCGATTTGAACACCCCTTCCGACTGAGCATCGCCATGTAACACCTGAGATGTCGGACACGGTGACGCTTGCTCAAGCCCAGCCAAGCGTTCGATTTTGCGACGTAGCACTCGGAGCACGTCTATCTTGGGCGCTTTAAGATCGCGCTCACTCCAATACCTCACGGCATAGTCAGGCTTCGACGCGTATGTCCGTGGCATTTGATTCGAGAAGTACCCGGCATTCTCAACATGCTTTGGAAGTGGGCCATGCAAACACCCAAGCGCCGCCGCACGCAATATTGCCGAGGCATCTGTTTCTTCATCAAGACCTAGCAAACCTTCACGCAGGGAGCAAATATCGCGCAGCGTCGATTGATGATATGCCGAATGAAAAAATGAAGTGTCTGGCAAGTCAGCTGGATCGACGCTTTCAATCAGTTCAGCGGCAAGCCTTAGAGGCGCCTCAATGTCACAGCTCGCAAGCTTGGCTTTTGCAATAGCAACAGCGACCGGTGATGAATCAATGCCCCAGGCAGAAAAACCAAATTTCCGAGCAGCAAATAAGGTCGTTCCCCGGCCACAAAATGGGTCAAGCACAACCGGCTTTTCTTGACGATATTTCTGAAGTACCCTGTTCGGGTACTCAAGTGGAAACATCGTAAAGTAAGGGCAGATTGCGTTCAGCGCATTCTCTTTGTTGTAGGCTAGGGCCACGATCTTTGTACTTGTGCTCAACGTCGAGTTTGGATATAAATGGCAGTTTACACGGCTATAGGCTTGTAGGGAACGGTCTGTTCTCATAGTTCAGTCTTCATATTCAACAGAACGCGTTCTGCCGCCCTGCGAGCAACCAGCCCTGGCAAGACGCGCCCTCCCCCATAGATCCAACGGCGCAGTTCCTGCCCAGCCGAAATCCAGTCCTGCTGGTTGATCCGCCGCCGCAGCGTCGAGGCCTGCAGCCGCCCTGCACCGAGGTTGAATGTGAAGTCCACGATGGCCGCAAGCCGTTCCGCGGACCCAGTGAGCAACACCGGGCAATAGCGCAGCGTTGCCGCCAGCGCCGTTTGCAGGTCTCTTGCCAGATAAACCTCAGCTTCGACCTCGGAGATCGGCGGGTGCTTCGGGTCACACAGATGGCCGTAACCGATCGTCCAGTACCCCGCAGGGCAGATGTACGGATGCACCCTGCCAGGATCGTTCTTCGGCACGCGATGAAAGCCCTCGAAGCGTTTGGCCAGTTCGATGGCCGCCTTCGGAACCTCGATCATGGCCGCACCCGGTCAAACACCCGCCCGAGGAACCAGAAGTTCAGCACCCCGGCCCATAGCGCCTGATCGGCCTCCGTCCAGGCATACAGGATGGCGGTGCCCCAGCCAGCACCAGCATTCACAGCTGCTGCAAACGCTGCCGTCTTGGCGGCGCAGTACAAGGCCATGAACCAGTAGGTGATGACGGGGCGCACGCTGATCGACAAGGCATCGGCCCACGCGACGCCCGATTTCTGGCCCTGTGCCGCCACCGCATCACGCAAGGCGTCGACAGCGCCCACATTCCAGGCCGCGTCGGACGCCGCACCGATTTCGGCCATGCGCTGGGCGCCGCGAAGCTTCTCAAACTCCAACGCCTTGTCCTGCATGGCCAGTTCGTGCTTGCGTTCGCCCGAGCGATCCAGCCATTTGAGCAACTCAGGCGCCAAACGAAATGCCCCACCCAGGAGGCCACCCAACAACGTCTCGATCATTGCCCACCTCCAATCACCCGGAATTTCATGGCCACGCCCACCACAATGACGGTGAGCAACGCGGTGGTGGACACACGAATCACGGTTTGCCACGCGGTACTTCGTGCCGAACGCCAGGCCCCCAGCAAATCCCGCAATTCGCGGATGTCACGAGCAGCGTGTCCGTTTTCCAGCCCGAGGTGGGCAAGGCAACGCTCGGCGCCGCGTTCGGCAGCGCGCGTCAACAGTTCATCCAGGTCTTCTTGGCGCATGCTGAGAACGTGGTGCTCCAGGGGTTCTTCGGTCATCGTGGTCTCCATAAAGAAAGAAGCCCGCGCTGGCGTTGACCAGGCGGGCGGTTGATTGATGGGGTTGTCTTGGCTTAGGCTGGGTTGTTGCTGCTTACGCGTCGGCGGTGGATCTGTCCGTCGTGATTGGCGAAGAGACGATCGGGATTACCCGTCTTAGGTGCATGACAGGTTTACCTGCCGTCACAGGCTCCCCCTGCAGATGCCCGAAGATGTCTTTGCGGTCTGCACGATCAGGATGGAAGTCCCCATCGATGTAAAACGGAATGCACCCCGTCAAGTACTCAATGGCCGCCGCCAGAAACACGACGTTGTCCGAATACGCGTTGTCACACGCGGCCTCCCACAGCGGCCCTTGCAAGAACATGCACGAGCCCTGGCAGAGCTGCAACACCGGGCACTGTGCGCACTCCTTGCGCTGGCTCCAATGGGTAACGGTGCGCAAGCTGACCGATGCCAAATCGGTCAAATGGCCCACCCTGTGCGACTGGCCATTGGGAGCGATGGCAGCGGCGCTCACGTTCTGACACGTCAACACGTTGCCGTGCAAATCGACCGCCAGATGATCTGGCCGGTCCATCGCACACTTTTGGCCCAGGGCTGATGCTGGGCGGGCCTGCTTGATGGAATCCACAAACCCGATGATCTTGCGACTGGCCACGGCAAAGTTGCTGGCCAACCCTGCACGCAGGTCGGCAAAGGCGCGCTGGCGAAACGCGATGTGGTCCGCGGGCGTTTGGAGGGAGGACGCCAGCCCTCCTTCGTCATACGGATCGATGAACGCCCCCTCCCCGATAGGTACATCCTGACCGAAACGTTCCTGCAGCCAGTCCTGAACAGCGGCACGGCTCGGATTGCCGGCATGGATCATCGCGTTGACGCTGATGCGCCCCTGCGGGTGCAGACGTCTGTACAGCTCCATGATGGCTGCGTGCTTCTCCGGATCATCCAGTGGGTCCATGCCACGTGCGTGGTAGCCGGGTCCATCGTGCGACAGCCCCACGATGAAACCCAGACGTTCCAACCATTCGTTCTTCTCGGGATCCAGCAGGCTGCCGTTGGTGATGATGTTGAAGTGGGCCGCTGGATAGCGCTGCCGCAGACCTTCGGCCAAGGGCTTGAGCGTCTTCCAGTAAACGAAGGGCTCGCCACCCCAGAATTCAATGCGCTCAGGCGGCTCGATCATCGCGTCCGGCAATTGCGCGATGAACTTATCAGCGTCGGCCGGATTGGACGAATCCGCGTGCGGCACGAAGCGCTGGCTGCAATAGCTGCACTCGTAATTGCACGACAGGCCCAGGCTGATCTTGAGCGTTCGGATGTTGCCCTTGCGGCCGGGCTGATCGACGGACACTGCCGTTGCATCGCGGAACGTGCCTGGCTGCGCCTGAACGACGGGTGTGCCGTCTTCCCAGGTCAGGGTTGACGCTTGGTTGTCGTAGTGCAAGGCGACTTGCTGGCCATCCAGGCGAAGGGCATGAATCTTGAAGATGGACATCAGAACCGCATTTCCTTGTGAAGCTCGATATAGCTGTGGCTGGCGATCTGAAAGTTCACGACGATGCAGACGCGCGTGCCTTCGCCACGGTATGGATTGGTCTCGTGCCAGACGTAAGAAGGGTGAAGGATGGTCTTGCCGGTGTACGGCGGGATCGACACAACCTTCTCCCAGTACGGATAGTTCACCGCGCCGCGCGGGTCTTGCAGCAGCAGCGCGTGCGTGCCGTGGCGGTACGACTTCCCAAGCTCGGGGTCGTTGTGATCCGGGATGTCCAGGTAGTGGATCAGGACGTGATCGACGGACTGGTGATAGTGCGGGAAGGTCCGACCGCCCGATGTCTGCACATTGCCGAAGCAGCGGCCAGTGATCGTAAACTCGTCGGCTTGCTCGATGTTGAGTGCCCGACGCAGGTAGTCTCGATATGCACCGCACGCGATCTGCTCGAAGGCGATGATGGCGTTCTTCTCGGGGTACTTGTGCGCATCGGCGAACAGGTTGTAATGCGTCGAAGCGTAGAACTGCTTGGACTGCATGAACTTGAAAAACTCGGGCGAGTTCTCGGCCAGCTTTTCCCGGTCCGCTTCTTTGCGCAGCAGGACGGCAATGAGCTGCTGGCGCATTTCCTCGGGAAGCTCCAGGTCAAACTCAGCGACCGGCGTCACCCAGTGGTTGGTGATCTTCATGTGGCCACCTCGAAGGGAATGTCCAGCATGCCGCTAAAGTTACGCATCCCGACCTTGACCTTGAACGAATCGCCAGGCTCAAGCCCCAGAGCGCCTATCTTGAAGGACGCCAAGCCACCGACCGTCTGCACGCGCTTCTTGGGCAAGTAGCCGCCCGTCTCTTCCATGTGCAGGGTCGCATCTTTGCCCTCATCGCTCGAAAGCCGAACGGTCACAAGGGCATAGCCGTCGGCGTCGATTGAACCGCCACCGCTGACCAGTTCCACTTTCGGGAAGGCCACGTCCATGTCCGGCAGGTAGTTGTTGTCGTCTGCCTGCACAAACCCGTCGATGTTGGAGCGATAGCCCAGCGACAAGTTGTACTTGAGCGTGATGCTGCATTCAGTGAACGACGTGTCGGCAAAGGGTTGATAGATGAACAGGTTGCTTGGCGTACCCAGATTTCTGACTGAGCGCATCGGGTGCATCTTGGTCGCGGTCTCGAATGCTATGGCGTTGTAGAAGGGGCGCATGTACCCTTGGTAGTCCACGCCGCACACCCATACGGCCGCATCAGATTTCTCGCCGTTCCGAATGGATGGGTCGTCCAGGTCAAGCAGCGAATATGAGATGGCCTTGAAGTAACGACCGCGCAGTTTTGCATCAAGGTTTTCTCCCACGAGTAAGGGCTTTTCCAGGCGCACGCAAGGCAGGCGGTTGTAGTAAACGCCAGTGGCCTGCGGAGGCAACTGCCCCGGGACAAAGGAGCCCTCAAATTGCAGCGATCTCACCGGTGCTGACTGATCGTCGAATGGACTTTCGTTGCCTTGAAACTCGACCTCTGAAATTTCGATGTATGAGGTCACCGACAGCACCCTCTCTGTGACCACTAGGTCTAGAAACACGGGGTACGACATACTGCCAACAGCTTTGCGAAACATGGGCGCTCCTTTTCAGCAATTGCAATTGCAGTTGCAGTTGCAATTGGTCAAGTAGTTAACCGATCGCAGACGAATCTGCCCGCCTTCATCGATCAGTTCGTGGATGCGGCCGCTGGTGATATTTCCGCCGCCATAGCAGTTGATGGCGTTGTCACCCGTTCCAGGGTTGGCAGCACAGTTGGCCACTTGCCGAAAAAAATAATCGTGCAACCAGCCATAGTTGGCCGCCCAGACCTGGCCGCTGTTGTTGGCGTACATGTCCCAGCCGCCGCCCGTGTTCAAGAACCCCATCAGGTTGTTGTTGACGTGCAGGTAGCGCGTGGTGCCCTGGTCGGTATCCTGGAAGTCGATCTGCGGGTTGACCCCCACAACGGTCTGGCTGGGCAGCGTCAGGCGTCCCGTCATCGTGTCGCCACTCTTGGCGACACGGCTGGACAGATCCACGTTGACGGTGGCGTTGCCGCTGGCGTCCGGGCCCGCACCGTTGACCGAGCGCACGAACGCCGTAGAGTCGTAGCCGTCGAGCTTGTCGGCATCGGCCGCCTTGGCCGATATCCCCAGGTACGCCGTATTGTGGTTGTGCCCGGCGGCAGCAAACGCGCTGGCATGCTGACCATCCAGCAGATCAGCGTCGAGGCCCGTACCGGAGCCGTCTACAGTCAGCAGCTTGGCCAGCACGTCCGCTGCCGTGTAGGCCGCTGCGTTGAGCTTGGCCGCGAACTGGGCATCGATCCCGGTTGACAGGTCCATGATGAAGCGCCAGTTGTCGGGGTTGGAGCCGATCAGCTGGTAGAGCTTCAACTGGTCCGTGCGGTAGCACAGCATCCCAATTTGGAGGTTTGTCGTCGGGAAGGTGGTGCCGCTGTTGCAGGAGATGGCCGTCTTGTCGTTGTTCAGGATCTCGATGAGCGAGTCCGACAAGGTACGAGACGACGGGATGTCGGTGAAGTTTTGCATGGTGATCTTCTTGGTCAGTAGCCCTGCGCAATCCAGGTAAAAGCGCCGCTCAGGCGCACTCCATTGGTGTCTTCCAAGACGGCCGTAAAACCAGTGGTGGTGACAGCGCCCAGCAAGCGCGGGATGGCCACAACCGTGCCCCCCTTGTGGGTCGTGGTCACCTCAGGCGGCACCCTGAAGCTGCGCACGAAGACCACCGTCACCCCGGCTGCGGCGTCCGTGATCTGGGCGGTGCCGCGGTCAAAGATGTCGGGCACATCGACCGTGAGGCGCAGCGCCTCGATGTAGCCCCGGTCCGAATTGCGCGAGTTCAAAATCGCCCGAAACAGCGCCCGGCGGTAGGTGTAGTCGCCAGGGATGAAATCCCGGAAGTCGGTGTAGCCCGGCGGGTGCCCGGCCTCCACAATGCTGGCGAAGTCGGCCTCGGTGATTTCACCGCTGGAGACAATCATGTCGCTGATCACGCCGTTGGCATGCCGGCGGTACTGCTCGGCCAGCGCCAAGGCCTCGGTGGCCGTGAGCCGCATGGCACGCTTGAGCGAATCAGTGAGGGCCAGTCCTTCAGTGATCCAACGGCGGTAGGCCACCGCGCGGCCCCAGGCCTCAGCCACAGCGACCGCCTCTGCCACGCGCTTGATGGAGCGGCGCAGCGCCTTGTCACTGGTGGCAAACGATTCAGCGAACGGCTTGTCGATTTGCTTTGCGCCCATGTCACTGAAACCTATCCCCTCCCCGATGCGCAGGATGAAGGCGATCAGGTCGGTGTAGGTCTCGGCAAAGGCCACTGCCTCAGTGATGCGCTTGGTGATGCGGGCCAAGTGCCTGTCGTTCAGCCCAAACACCTCGGCCGCAGATTTGCCCACACTACGGGTCATGCCCTCTGCCAAGGGAAGGCTTTCGGCCACACGCTTGGTGCCGACCTTCTGCAATGCTTCTGCCACATGCAGTGCCTCTGAGGCCGTCTTTCGGGTCGCACGGGCAAGATAGTCCGTCGCTTGCAAGGTCTCTTTCAACGCCTTGCTGTGCCGTCTGTTGGAAACCTCGGCAATGCCTATCGCCTCAACCCAACGCAGGACATAGGCGATCAGGTCTGAATAGGTTTCGGCAAAACCGATCGAATCTGCCTTGCGCAGCGCGTACTGTTTGCGGAGCTTGTCAGCGAAGGCCACATCTTCCCTGGCGCGCTTGAAGGACTGCCGCCGTGACGCTTCCACCATGGCCAACGTCACCGCCACTGCCACCGTGTACACCGCGGGATATGCCGTGCTCCAGTTCTTGCCCGCGCTGGCACTGGACCAGGTAAACGTTGCTGACGCCCAGGTGTAGCGCGTCCCCGCAGACTCGGTGATCGTCACCGTGTCCGTCATGGCGATCAGCTCATCGTGAAGGTAAACACAGCGGTGAGGCTGTCATCCACCCCCTTGTTGACCACCGGAAACACCACACGGTCAAACATGATGCCTGCCGTTGCCGCGTTGAACACCCCGGCTTCTGTGATCGCACCCGTGGCGTCGCCGGCCAGGAAGTCGGCCGTGAAGGTAAACGTCTTGGTACCGGCCGTGTGGGCATAGGTCGCGGCATTGCGGTCCAGCTCTGTCACCAGTGTGGACTGCGTTGCGGCGGCGGCAGTGGTGCCCGTGCCCAGTGCGATGTAGCCCATGACGCCCGGGCGGGAAGTGGCCTTGCCGATGGCATCCGCAATGAAGTCGAAGCCGACGTTGACAATGATGTTTTCCTGATGGGTGGTTTCAATGCCCCCGTCTGCGTGCCGCAGGATGAGGGTCATGGCGCCGTGAAGCTGCATGGATTCGTCGATCATGAAAATCTCTCGCTAAAAAAATGGCGCTGCCTCCGAAGAGTGCAGCGCCAAGGTTGGGAAGTTGTTGAAGGCTGTAACGAGCCGGTTCAGTACAAACGCAAGCTGGTAAACGCTCCGACTGGCGCCATCCACGCACTGGCTGACGACACACCGCCACCGGTGTTGCCCATGCGCCCCACGAAGAGCCGCCGCTCGGAACTGGTCTGGCACACACCCAAGCAGATGCGCTCGGAAGGCGTCACCGCAAAGGGCACGTTCACGCGCTGGTACAGCTGGTCTTCCAGAAAAAAGGCATCAGTACCCGCGTCGTAGCCCACCAGCAGCCGCCCCGTTGGGCCACTGACCATCCAGAGCACGCTGGTGGTGATCTCATCAGGGATGAACCACCACGAGGTGTGAAACACCGCGGGGATGTCCACGCTCCAAGCCACCTGCGTGGTGTCACGCACCAGCAAGCCGTCTCCATAGCGCCCGGGCGCGTAAGCCACCCCTGTGGCCTGACTGGATACCGCTTCCCCCAGCCCTGCCGTGGACCCATTGAGCCGCCAACCGTAGAGTTCCCCGGCCTGCAAATCACCCTCGCGGGCCATCTGGAAGCGCGCATCCACGTTGGCAATGGCGCCGTCATAAGCCCACTGGCGTCGGGCCGCGTCACTGCTCCATGGGAAGTCCGCCTCCAGCCAGCTGGTACGGTCATCCACCGAGGCGCCCAGGCTGGCCAGCAGCGTGTTCTGCGCCCGGATGGGAGAGGACAGATCCACCTCAAAGAGGTATTCCGCCGTCTGGGCATCGGTGTTCATGCGCAGCACGTTGCGGCCGTTGACCGACACCATGGACGCAAAATGTCGGGTGCCCGGAAACCCCTGCGCCTGCTGATCAAGCTCCAGGATCAGGTTGGCGTTTTGCGGTTGCGCCACCACCGTAGACACAAAGGTCGGCGTGTCGCTGTAGATGCCGGGCGAGGCAATGGCCTTGATCCAGAACTTGCGCTCCCCGTCAAAGCCGGCCGGCAAGGTGTAGCTGGTGGACTTGACCTCGGCCACAAAGAGCGAGGCATCCCACGCCGCGCCCTCACGCAACTCGTAGCCCACCACCTCCGGCTCCGGATTGGGCTGCCAGCGAAACTCCAACCGGTTGGCCGACTGCACGACATCGAACTGGCGCACCGTCACAGGCGCCTGCAGGTTCAGCACAAAGGTGCTGACCTGTGCGCTGTAGTGGCCGGAGGTGTCCCAGGCCCTGATGTGGTACGGGTACAGGCCCGCAGCATCCTGGTCGTGCACCATCTGAGTCCCGGCTGTCGTGGCCACGAGCGTGGCGTTGTCCCAACTCGGCCCCACCCGCACCTCGTAGCCAGCAAGGTCTGCATCCTCCAGCTCGTCCCAGCGCAGCAACAAATCGGTCACACGCCGCTGCACGGTGAAACCCGTCACGTCAGACGGCGGCAGGGTCTTGCCCAACACCGTGGCGCTCAACGTGGCCGGCACACTCTCCTTGCGCGTGATGCCAATGGAACGCAGGCTGAATTCATAAGGCCCCTCCTGCGCATCACGAATCTCGGCGTAATTGGCGCTGGTCAGCGGCAAGTTGACAAAGTTGCCGCCATTGACGCGGTAGGACAGGCGGTAGGCCACTGCGGTCTGCACCTCGCCCCAAGACACTTGCACCAACACCTGCGCCTGGTTTTTGACGCGCACCAGGCTCTCCTGCACGGTCAGACCTGTGGGCGCGGGCGGCATGTCCGAGAGCACCGTGATCGAGCGTGGCTGCAGTGCCAGTCCTTCTTCGATGGCAGCGAACTTTCCCGGGTTGTGGGCCAGGGCCGTGACTTCATGCACACCAGGGTCACGCTCGGCCACCGCCACCACCCGAAACAACTGGTGCTCCACGATCTGCGAGGACAACACCCAGATGGCGCCCGCCTGTGGTGCCAGGCTGAAAGGGATGGTCACACTGAGCGTGCGCTCACTCAGGTTGCCAAAGGTGGGCCCAAGCAGGCGTTCCTGCATCGACCCATCGGGCAAGATGACCGACAGGCGCCAGGGCAGATCGGCCGGCAAGTCCTGGTCCAGCGTGACCGTGTTGCGCGTTGCCGCGGCGATCCGCCCCCCCAGGCGCATGCCGCCGCGGACAGGGTCTGCGACCTTGATGACATCGCCGGGGCGCACCACGGCGCCCTCCAGCCCGGTGCTGAAGGTGACGATCTCGGACTCGGACTGCTCCGAATACAACAGCCACTTGCCCAGGCGGTGAGCCTGACCGCGTGAGGTGCAGCCCAGCGCCACCACTTCGCTTTGCACGATGCCGTAGCGGGCTATTGCCCCGGCATCCTCAACATATTCCACCTTTTGGCGGTAGAAATCCTCGGGGTCGTTCCAACTGACCAGGGCCACCGTGTGCCGCGCCTTGGCAGAAGACCCCTGATAAGCAAAATCGCCATTCACCACGTTTCCGGGGGCGAACTGGTACACCGGATCGACAGGCGCGTCTTGCGTCACGGTGATCGCGCCACCCGACCAGTACACCATCCCCCGAAAGATGGAGGCCATGTCCTGCACCACCTTGTAGGCCTGCTCACGGCTTTGCAGGTACAGGTTGCAAGTGAAACGCGGCTCCAAACCACCCAGCCCCTCTGGCACGAGTTGGTCGCAATACTGGGCCACCCGGTACAGCGCCCACTTGTCAACCTGGGCTTCAGGAATGAAGCCACCCAGCCCGTAGCGGGTGCTGGTCACCAGGTCGTAAAAGCACCAGGCCGGGTTGTCCGTCCAGGCGATCTTGAAGGTGCCATCCCACACGCCCGAGTGTGTGCGGGTGAGCGGGTCGTAGTTGGCGGGGACGCGCACGCGCAGCAACTTCATGTCGTAGCTGCGCCGCGGGATGGCCGAAAACTGCGAGGCGTCCACGCGCAGCGCCACCAACGCACTGTTGGGGTAGCGCAGCTTGCTTTCGATGACCTCGGTGTAGGAGTCCAGGTACGTTTTGTTCTGGATGGCGGTCGAGGTCGAATCCGCCGTGATGCGCCGCAAGCGGATTTCCCAGGGGCCGCTGGTGTTGCCACTGGAATTGAGCGGAACGTAGTAGCTGCGCTGGTACTTGGTGGTGGTCTTCCCGGAGATGGTGTCGTTCACCACTTCCACGAAGCCGCCGCCGTTGGTTTGCAGATCGATCGCAAAGCTGACCGAGCTGCCGTTCAGGTCACCGTTGCTGGTGTCCTGCTCGCTCAGTTGCGGCACGCTCACCTTCACGCGCACGGCGTCCACGTCCGGGTCGGTGATCGAGCGCACGACCGGCTGGCTCGCTTTGATCTCCACCCCCACGGAGACCTCGTTTTCGACAGCGGAGAAGCCCGGCACGTAGCTTTGTTGTTGCGTGCCCTCACGGGTCTCCAGCGTCACGCCCGAGAAATTGGTGCTGCCGTCGGGGTTTTGGATCGGGGTGTCGTCCAGGTAGACGGACTGCAAGCCGTTCACAAGCCCCTCGATTTCCCCCTCGCACACCAGGTCCACCACGCGTGCATAGGCTTTGGAGCGCAGGCTGTCAGGGGCTTCCTGCGCCACACGGGCACTGCCGCCACCGCTTTTGCCGCCACCACCGGCACCAATGATCAATGTGTCCGCGCTGACGTTCATGTGTTTGTTCATACGGCCAACTCATCTACATCGATGCCCGCGCTGATCACGGCCGAGCCGACGATCAGGCGCCCGTAACCGACCGGTACAGGGTGCCCCTGGGCGGTGGTGTTGACCGCGCCGTTGAAGCTGTAGCTGGGCTGGTTTTCTGGTCGCTCGGTGGGGTCGGACGCCTTGGGCGTGGGGGCGATCATTTGCGCCACCCCGCCGAGCATCATGGCTGTGCCCACCGAGTACAGCGTGGACTGCGACAGGAAAGTGCCCGACGCCGCCCAGCCCATGGGGTTCCACCAGGCGACCGCCAGCAAGGCTGCACCCAGCAGGATTTGCCCCAGGCCGTCACCCCCGGCGCCGGAGAGCACCGGTGAGATGACGATGGGTTGTTGCCCCGTGGGTTCGTGCAACTGTTCAAGAGCAAGCGCATCGCGCCCGCCCAAACCCACCATCACCCTGTAGCCCACACCCCGTTCGCCAGAGGCAACGAGTTCGCGCTCAAAAGCCGGGAAATTGGCGCACAGCGCGCGCACGGCTTCGGCGGCTGAGGCAACGGCCAGCATGTGCCGACGGCCAAAGCGGCGACCGAGTTCGCCCAGAAGAATGACGGTGACGGGTTTTGTGCTGGTCATGGTTGATGGCGCAAGATGTGGGTGGTGACCTTTTGCCAATAGCCGCCGTAAACGTCCCGGCTGGAGAGCCTGCCCTGCAGGTGGTGCAGGATCAGACCGTCCCCCAGGTAAACGGCCGCGTGGTTCGGCACCGCTGACGCCACCTGCATCAGCAGGCAGTCGCCCTGCTGTAGATTCGCAGCATCCACCGCAGCAAATCCTGCCGAGGCGAAGTTGTCGAGGTAGAGGTTTTCGCCGCGCTTCCACCACTCGTCAAAGCGAGGGTAGTTGGGCAACGTGACACCCCGCTCCTCGATAAACCAGTCGCGCACCAGGGCGTAGCAGTCCAGCACGCCGTGTGACCACTCGCGTCCGACCAGCGGAGCGACATAGCCACTGGGGTGAATTTGCGCCCAGGTGTCACTGGGCACGCCGACGATGTACCACGGCAGCCCACTGGCCTCACAGGCCACGCGGTCGGCCTGGCTGGGCGTGGGCGGCATGCCTGGATGGCTGTGCACGACGGCCACGATCTGGCCTTGTGCATCGGCGGCGAAGTAGTCCTCGGGATGCATCACGAACTGGTCCGTGCCCACACCGATGTTGCGGCAGCGCAGGTACGCCTCTCGCCCCTTTCGGACGATGAGCAGCCCACAGGCTTCGCGCGGGTAAGCCTCGCGGGCGTGTTCCAGCGCCAGGGCCTCATTCTCAGGCTGCATCATCGGATCAAACCTGCAGCAGGAAAGCCCCCGAAGGGCAATTCTTCATGCGCGCCAAAGCGCACCTGGCAAGAGCTCAGCCGTTTGCCGCACACGTCCTGGCTGCTGGAGCCCACCGCCAGATCGCTGGCATCGAAGTAGTTCACACCGGCATAGCCACACTCGGCGCCTCGGTAGCGCCAGGGGCAGACGTTTTGCACGATCTGGCGGCGCGGCAGGCTCACCCCTTCCAGATCGAAGGACGCGGCCAACTCGAACTCAACCACATCGCGTGATTCACGCGATTTGCGGTCGATGTAGTAGATGTCGTCGGCAAACTCCGCAGTGGGGTCTGCCGTCGGGTTGATTCCCCCCTCGAAGTTCACGGCATCCAGATACTTGGCCAACGTCCGCTTGCGCGTGATCTTCGCGCCCACCAGGTCCTGGTAGGTCAGCACCAGGGCGGTGATTGCGCCTGTGACGTTGGCCACACGCAGCCGAGGACGGGGCACCTGGCCGTTGCCGTTGAATTCGAACCCTTCGACCTCCAGTGGAAACGCGTCATAGGCCAGACCTTGCCAGACCACGCGTTGACGCAGGGCGTTGGTTCCCGCGTGAAAGCGCACGGGCCCCTGGCCAAAGAGGGCCAGATCGAGCACAAAGAGTTCGATCACAGCACTGGGAGCAAGCTTCTGAATTTCTGAAGCGATGGCAACTGAGGTCATGGCTTGGCCTGTCAAGAAAGATCGAACACCTGTTTGAACGTGGCGCGCACCGACTCCACGTCGGGCTCGTCCACCGAGCGGCCCCATTCCTCACACACGAACTTGGCGACTACCCCGCCAGGCGGAGTCCAGTCGAAGGCCTGCACAGCGCCGCGCTCGCGCAGAAACGCTTCGATCGCGGCGGCCTCAAGTCGTGTGCGTCCACGAAACTCCAGCGACCAGACCTGCGGCTGGGTGTTGAGGCCAAAGGCCAGACGTTGCTCGTAGCCGTCACCAAAGGCCACCCGGCGCACGTTCGGGTGCACGCTGACGCTCGCCCCCACAGAGGGCGTCCATGTGAAAGTGGCCATTTACGCGCTCCGTCTGCTGTCGAGCAGGCCACCTGCACGCTTTTGGGCGAGCAATTCCTGGCGCACTGCGCTGGCAATGGCACGGCCGAGGTCACGACCGCCCGCGCTGTCGCCACTGGCAGAGGCTCCCGCATCCGTGACGCTCACCGAGATGTTGAACACGTCGCCACCAGCGCCTAGACTGGAACCAGAGCCAGAACCAGCGCCACCACTCATGGTCACGGGAATGGATCTGCCATCGGGCAGGGGAACGTACGCCTCAGGGCGTGATCCTTCACCGAACAGCGCCAACTGCGGCGAGTTGGCAATGCCGCCCGAGGCGTAGCTGTGCAGTGCCATCGGCCCCATGGATGTCATGACGCCACCGTCCGCAAAGCCAAAGAAGCTGCTCATGGCCTTGGCCAGGGGCAAGGTGATGGCGCGCTGGATCTGGATGCGGATCAGGTCCGAGATGATGGAGTTGGCCAGCGACCGAAAGTCGAGTTTGCCGGTCATCACGAAGTCCACCAGGGCGTCCGTCATGCCGTTGAACGCCCGCGTGGTGGCCGCCTCCATCTGTTTGCCCACCTGTTCGGCCTCTTCGGCCACGGCTCTCAACCCCTTGGCAAAGCCGGCTTCGGGGTCCGATAGTTCGCGGGCACGCTGGCCCAGCAAGGCGGCGCCGTCTGCTGCCTGGCGCGCGGCGTCCTCGATTTTCTTGAGGGCGTCGGCCAGCTTGTCGTTGCCAGGGGCAGCGTCGGCCAATTCCCTTGCCTGTTGCGCAAGGGTCGCCAGCTGCTGAGCACTGGCCTTACGGGCGGCGGACAGACGCTGCAGTGAATCAAGCTCACTGATGGCGCCCGTCTCGCGCAGGGTCTTGATCTGCTCTTCGATGGCACGCAACTCACCTTGTCCGCGCGCGGCCTGCTCCTGCAAGTCCTTGAGTGACTCGCCGGGCAGGCGAATCTGACGCTCCAGGTCGGACTGCTGGGCATCGCGCTCGAGCTTTTGCCGCTTGAGGGTGATTTCTGCCAGCTTGTCCTGGAGTTTGAGTTTGTCCTGGCTGGTCTTGGCCACCGTCTGCAGACCGCGACGCAGGATGTTTTCCTCTTCGGTCGACAGTGTGTTCAGCCTTTGCGTGAACTCTTCCTGTGCAGCCAGGCGTGCGTCACTGGCCTCCTTGAAGCTCAAGTAGCCCTGACCCTCGTAGAGGTCGATGATGCGCTGGCGGTCTTTGAGGATGGCGCTTTCCACCTCCACCTGCCCCTGCAGCCGTTTGACCTCGCTGTCGATGCCCGCCATGGCGTTGGCGGTGACAGCAGTGGTGGCCGTGCTGTAGTTCAGGCGCTTTTTGGGGGTGGGAGAGGAAGTGGGCTCAGTGGTGTGGCCGTCCCCTGTTGCCGATGCTCCCTGCTGGATCGCCTCAAAGCGGCGGGTGACCGCGTCCGCCAGCAGCGGCATGCCCCACAGGTCCACGTAATTCTGGTTCGCCTGTGCCACGATGGCGTTGCGTTTGTCCAGCGCCGCTTTCAAACGCGCACGGTTTTCTTCCGAGAACGGGTTGAGCCCTTTGCCGCCGGCCAGGAAGGTGCCAGCCAACTCGATGTCTGCCCACACCGCCTGGAAACTGCCGATCACGGCCTTGATGGTGTTACCGATGGCACGCAAGGCATCGATCACCACCGCCAGCGCATAGGCGGTGTTTTGCGCCCAGGTGGTCAATACGCCCTCCTCGCGCAGGCGCTGGATGCCATCCGTCGCCCGATCAGTGCCAAACAGCACCCGTTTGAGCTCCCCGGCCAGCACGGTCAGCGACGGAATGGCAGATGTCACCAGTGTCTGCGCCACAAAATCCGTCTCAGCCTTCATGCGAGACATGGCTTTGGAGGCGCTGTCGGCCTGCTCGATCTGCTCGGCCGTCAACCGGATGTTGAGGTCCTGGTTTTCTGCGAGGTCCTTGAGGAAGGACAGCATCGACGCACCCGACTTGCCGAACAGGTCAATGGCCAACGCCGTCTTGCCCGCGCCGTCTTCGAATTCGGCCAGTTTCAAGGCCACGTCGTTCATGACTTCGGCCGGGTCACGCAAATTCCCGCCAGCATCCTTGGCACGGATGCCCAGAATCCGCAGCGCCTGCGACGCACCTGCCGTTTCGTCGTCCACCCCAGCCAGGCCTTTGGAGAGTTTGGCCAGGCTCCCCCCGATGGCCTCCATGGCGGTCCCCGAGATGGTGGCCACGGGTGCAAAGCCAGAGAGCGCCACGGCACTGGCCCCGGTCTGCTCCGACAAACCCTGCAGGGCGGCCGCGGTCTCCAGCGTGTGGGTAACGAAATCGCGCAAGGCGGCAACGGAGGTGGCGCCGATCGCCACGGCAAAGGCGGTCTTGGCAACACTGGCCACCTGCTGCATGGACGCCTTCATGTCGTTGGCGTGGCGGTCCAGCAAGCGTGCGGTGCGGCCCAGGTCAGCCCGAAACTCTGACGTTTCCGCCGAGAGCTTGACCACGAGAGAACCAAGATCAGCCATGTTTCTTGACCTTATGGGCGAACATTGCCTTGAAACGGGCGACGTTCAGGCGGGTTTCATCTGCAACAGGGGAGGAAGAACGTTCGACGAAGGGCATGAAGTCCTCCGGCGTGAAGGGCGGCGTGTGCTGGGCCCGGTGCGCGTTGGCAAAGGTGGAAGCGATCACGCCGCTGCGGAGGTCGGCGCGCATGTCACCAAAGGGCTCCAATTGGTAAAAGGCCATCCACTCGGTGAGCTCGTCTGAACCGATGCGACCCAGCAACTCGCGCACCGGCATACCCAGAGCCAGTGCCAGGCGGAACACGAAACGCCGAGCGGGCTTGACCTTCAGCCGTTTTTTGCGGCGTCTGCCTGTTCGACACCAATGCCGTTGAGCCGCTGGGCCACGGCGAACACCCGATCGAGCGCGCGTGCGCTCTTGCGGCCCAAGGCCACGATGTCAGCGTCATCAATGAGCCGCACACCGTCGGTGTCACACAAGGTGAGCGCCACCAAGCGCGCACGCACGTTGTCCATGCGTGAGGTGCCAGCATGGATATCACTGCGCGCGATCAGGCTGGTCTCGAACGCATCGCGGTCCGTGCCGCTCATGGTGCGCACATACACATCACCGCCCCACTCGGGGACGTGCACGACCTCGCGCGGCAAGTCGTCAGCGGCGAGGATCGCTTCTTTGGTCAGGATATTCATGCGCTTCACTCCTCGGTGATGTCGCCATCGATCTCGATGGTCACACTGGCTTCGACCACGGCGTCCACGCCGCCTTGCACGCTGAACTGCGTCACATAGCCGTAGAACGACCAGCTCGCAGCAGGTGCGGTGTCGGTGAACGTGATCTTGAATTGACGACGGGCTCGGTTGGCTCGGTCGCTGCGCAGCCCCTGGTGCACGGTGTCGTCCGGGTTGAAGTGCAGGCTGAGCGAAAGTTGACCCTCGTCACGCAAGCCCACACGCTTTTCTTTGGCGGTGGAAGCCAGGTTGGTGACATCGATCACCGAGGCCTGGCCGCCCGGCCCCTGAAACGAGACCACATTGGGAATGGTTTCAAACGTTGTCGCGCCAAAGCGGGCAATGGAGATGCCCTGCGCGGTGATGGCAGTACTGGCCATGGATAGCCTCCAAAAATTTCGATTGAAAAAGTCTTGCCCACAAGGCGGTGTGCCTAGCGGTAGTAGGTGAAGTCCACCGACACGCGGTAGACACGGGCGTCGTCATCGAACTCGGTCAGGCCCATGCGCACGTCCACGACTGCATCGATGTCGTTGAGCACCGCTGCCAACACCTGGTCCTGCAACTGTTCGCACTGCTGCAGCGTGGTGGCATATGCGTCGACCTGCACCCGGGAGCGCGTCACCGGGCCTGGGCCATCGAGGGAGACCAGATGGGAGCGTTCGATGGGGGTGTAGACCAGCACCGGGTATGCCGCGTCCTGAGCGGCGATCACCGCGTAGACCCGGCCATCGGCCAGGTGTTGGATGGCGTTGTAGAAGTCCTGCATCGTCAATTCCTGCTCATTTTTTTGTTTAATACCTGTGCTTCGATCTCGATGCGCTGGGCCAGTCGCGCCTTGATCGCGTAGGCAGCCTCGCGGCGGCGCACTTCAAGCGCGGGGCGCAGGAAGGGGCGCGCGCGCATCTTGCGGGTGCCGAACTCGACAAATCGCCAGTACCAGGCGTCCTGAGACAAATTGCCCTTTTTGCCTTGCTTGCGGTACTTCTTGCCGTGGCGCACCAGCACATAAAAGGTCTGGCGCCCGCCGCCCGAAAGTTCACGGGCGTGTTTCATGATCACTGAGCGCCTGAGCGTGCCCGGCGGTGGTTGATTGAGCCCGAGTGACTGTGCAGCCTTCGGTGCACGCTCTCGTGCCTCTTCGCGGACCACCTTGGCGCCGGCATAGACCGCTGCGCGCAGGCCACGGTTGGCAATGCGCTGAGGCAACTCGCGCAGCGCGCGCTCCAGCTGGACCAGGCCCTCGATGCGAACGGTTTCGCCTCTAGCCATTCCCTGATCCCTCCGTGGCCAGCAGGATCACCGCGACATTGCCCTCGTCATCGTTAAGCGCCGCATGAACGGCAAACACCCGTGTGCGGTAGAGCACGCGCATTTGTGCCACCCGTTGGGGGTCATTGAAGTCAGCGCGGTAGCGCACTGCGATCTGGTGGCTCACCCGAGAGGACAGCCGGTCGGCAATGCGCGCCTCCCGACCCGAGATCGGTTGGATGTCTGCCCAGACGGTGGCCACATCGACCCAGGACTGTGAAGGCGCACCCAGTGCGTCCTTGAGCGTGGCCGGCTGCTGGATGCGCACGCGGTGCCTCAGTTGTCCCGAACCGATGGCGCTCATACCAGGCACACCCTGTAGCCGTCGAGTAGGCCGTCGACAAAGGGCAATGCTGAGATGCTGCCGCGCGTGAGCGTGGCCACCTCTTCGCGGTGCGCGTACAGACTGCCCACACGCAGCTTGATCCAGGCCTTGATGCCCTCCGGCACCGCCTCCGCGTTGCCGTAGCCAGCATCGAAGGTGACTGAAACAGCGCCGATTTGCGGCAAAGCAGGTGGCCACACCTTGCCAAAGCCTGGGGTGATGCGAGCCGGCTCGCACGCGGCATCGAGCACGTAGTCACTGGCGGGCATCACTTGCATGACGCCGTTCATGTCCAGGTACTCAATGCCCACAACCGACTGCACCGGGCATTTGGCGATCAGGATCGCGTGTCCAGGCAGGCTGAACGACGCCCCAGAAGAACCACCCATGCAGGACGGCCCAGGAAAGGCATCGAGCACCAGCTTCCAGCAGGCCGTGACCAGCTGTCTGCCGGTGATCGTCTCAGCGGCCTGGCGGGCTGCGGCGATGAGAACACCGATCAGGGCGTCGTCATCGTCCACATCCACATCCACCCGCAGGTGCTGCTTGGCCTCCAGCAACGTGATGGGCTCTGCCGCCGGTGGTGTGAGAAGTTGCAGCGGCATGCGTCACCCCTGGTTCAGACGACCTGCACCACGGATGCCTGGTTGGCTCCATCCGCCGGCAGTTCACGGGCGTTGACCCCCAGGACCTGTGCCGCGGTCAGACTGGCTGCACCCGCCACAGTCACCGACAGGCGAACAAAGCCGAAGCCGTTCGCCGTGTCCAGGTCTTGCGGGCTCACGTTGATGAGCGCCTGCTTGTTGTCACCACTGGCCTTGACGATCTGCGCGATCGCCTTGCCTGTAATGTCTTTGGCATTGGTGCCCGTACTGTCCAGTGCCTGCTGGACTTTGGCGTCGACCGTGGCGCCCGTGCCCAGAACGCCGGTCTGCACGACGGCGAGCAAGGCATGGTGGGCGTGAGCTGGAATCCAGCCGGTGGTGGCGGTACCCACAGCCTGGCTGGACGGATCCAGCGTGGCCAGGATGGCGAGCAGTTCGCTGCCTTTTGCATTGGGAAACATCAGCGTTCTCCTTATTGATGTGGTTGTTGTGGGTTGACGCCTCAGCGTGCGCCCAGCTGGACAAAGGGCGACAGCGTGGCGCTACCCTTTGCGGGTGCGATGGGCGCTGCGATCTTGGACTGGCCGTCCATGCGGAACGTCGTTCGAAACGCCGTGAGGTCCGCATCGAAGTACAGGTGCATGGAAGTGGCGGTTTGCATGCCGCCGGCCTTGGTAATGGTCTGGTAGTACGACAGGTCGGCCAGCAACACGTCCCCGGCAGCGGAGAAGGTGTTGGCATGCTGCGAGACAAACACCGGGCGGCCCAAGAGCGTGCCGTAGGGCGAGACCTGGATGCCGCCTGCGTTGAGACCCATCGGCAGGTAGATCGGGTAGTTGCCCAGGGTCAGCGTGAAGAGCGCCGGCAGCACGTCGTTGTTGACGATCCACACCGCCTTGGCAAAAGAGCCCGGGGGCAGGCGTGAGATCATCTTGGCCAGGTTCTGGGCCAAGAGCGTCTGCGAGGCCTGGCCCGACTCCTTGGCCACGGTCACCGTGGTGGCGTTGGTCATGCACCCCACCGGCAGTCCAGTGCCCGAACCGAACAGGATCGATTCGTTGGTCTTCCAGCGGATGGAGGTGGCAATCTTGTCGGGCAAGTAGCTGGACAGCGCATTGGTGTCGTCCAGCAACTCGTCTGTCACCGGCACCAGGGCCATGAGTTTCTTCAGGCGCAGGGTCGACAGGCCCAACACCGGTTTGGTGCCTGCGGCAGATGCCGCCTCACCCTGCCAGAAGGCACGGATGCCGTTCGTGCCCCAGGGCGTGGTCTCGTCTTTGGGAAACGCCATGGTGTTGCCCGTGATCTCCACGTTGTCGGTCATGGGCAGCAAGGAGTCTTCGCCCAAGGAGAGCTGGAAGATTTCCTGGGCAAACTGGGGTGGGACCAGAAAGCCGCCGTCTTGGGCCGAGCCTTCGTTGCCGAAGGTGGCCGGCGCCACTGCGCCACGGCCCGAGCCGATCAGCAGGCGCTCATCGATGGCAGCACCCGGGTTTTGCGCCTGGCGCACGGTCTTGAGGAAGTCCCCCACGCTCTTGAAGCCGTGTTTGGGGTCAGCCGCGGCGTTGTCCACCACGGTGATCACGGAGGCAGCCGAGAGTTGGGCCGTCTGGCTCATTTGCGCTTCTTCCGCGATCAGGGCCGCTTCGCGATCAATGGCAGCTGACGCGGCCTCGATCTTGGCCTTGAGGGCATTGAAGGCGACGAGCTCTTCGTCAGTCATGTCGCGCTCTTCAGCAGCGGCGATATCGGTCAGGGCACGGGCGTCCTTGACCAGGGAGGCTTTGCGAGCTTGAAGCTCGCGCAATTGCTTGCTCATGGGTCTATCTCCAGAAATGAAAAAGCCGCCCAGGCCAGACAGCTCGGGGCGGCGGTGTGAGAGGCGACCAACGGGTCGCTGGGGAACACAGTCCTCAACGGAGGACCGCAGAAAATCGAGTGGCTCTACATCGTGAAAATCAGAGCAGTGCGAGGGCCGAACAGGCCTGTTTGAGCCGGGAGGCCCCCGTCGGCTGGCGCGCTTTGATGGCCTTTTGCATTCGGGCCAACACATCATCAAAGGTGGCGATGCCGTCCACCATGTTTGCGGCCAGTGCAGCTTCTGCCCCCAACACCCGGCCTTCGCCCATGCCATCACGCACCACGCTGGCCGAGACACCACGGCCTGTGGCCACTGCGTTGACAAAGGCGTTGTAGTAATCGTTCACACGCGACTGCATGAAGGCCTGCGCCTCGGGGTCCAGCGGCACGTAGGGGTTGCCTTCGACCTTGAACTTACCGGCAGAGATCAGCGTGGGCTTGATGCCGTCTTCCTCCAAGGCCTTGGAATAGTCAAAGTGCGCTTGCCAGACGCCGATGGAGCCCACCTCACCGCCAGGGGTGACATAGAACTCGCTGGCTGAGCAGCCGATCCAGTACGCCGCGGAGGCCGCCAGGCTGTTGGCTACGGCCACCACGGGTTTCTGGGCTCGGGCCTTGACGATCTCCGAGGCCAGTTCGGCCACGCCGTACACACTGCCGCCGGGGCTGTCGATATCGATCAGGATCTGGCCCACCGTGTCATCCGCCAGCATCTGGCGCAATGCGGCCGTGAATTGCTGGGTGCTGGTGCTGCCAGGCCCGGAGATGTCATCGATCATGTTGCCGCGCTGGGTGACCACGCCATACAGGGGCAACACCGCGATGCCAGTGCCCGTGTTGGCAGCCGCCGCTTGCTTGCGCGTGTCACGCAGCAATCGATCCGACTGTATCTGAAACAGGGTTTCGTCGCTGGGCGGCTCCCCCGCAGACCAGCGGTGCAGCACCCCGCTCATGGCCATCAACCTCTCGGGCATCAGCGCCCACGGGGTGGTCAAAAATTCAGAGATCAGCAGTTGCTTGTTCATGCGTGGTTTCCAAGTTCGATCAGCACGCCCGCCAAGGCTTGCTCATCGGTCAATGTTTCAAGGGATGTAAGACGGGACTCCACCCGTGCTGGCGACAGGCCAAAGGTCTGGGCAATGAGTTCGATGTCGTTGGCACCCAGCGCGCCCTTCTTACAGATGCGCCGCGCCAGGCGCTGGGCGTTGGACTCGACCAGCTTTCTCAGGCGCAGGTTCAACGCTTGATCTGGTTCTGGGCTGGCATCGGTGTCCGAGGCATCGGCATTGGGATCAGCCTCGTTCTCAGCTTCCTCAGCATCTTCTTCTTCGACCATGTTCAGTGGCCGCAGCGGCTGGTCCAGCCCGGCGATGGGGTTGAGGTTTTCTGCGATACGCGCCTCGTTGCGTGTCAGCCAGCCGTTTTGGATGCCGCTTTGGTAGTACGCCGAGCGGCTGGCAGCGTCCCCTCGCATGAGGTTGGCAAAGTCGAACTCGATCTCCAGGGCATCGTCATCCGACAACAGGTCTGCTTCGATCGACGCCTCCCAACGCTCAGCCCACGGCGTCATGGTGTGCATGACGAACTCCAGGCTTTGCTGTTCGATGTTGGAAAACGTCGCCCGGTCCAGGTCCGCGATCATGTGCGGCGGCACACGAAACAACCGGGCAATGTCGGTGATCTGGAACTTGCGCAACTCCAGGAACTGGGCGTCTTTGTTCGTGACGCCCACCTCGTGAAACTTCATGCCGTTTTCCAGCACGAGCACCTTGCCTCGGTTGGAGCCGGACTGCGCCGCCTGGTAGGACTCCCGAAACACCCGCTTGGCTTCCGGGTCCTTGAAGGAGCCCGGGAACTCGATCCAGCCACCCGTCGGTTTGGCGTCGTTGGAGAAGAACCGCGCCCCGTAGTCCTGCGCTGCCAGGGCCATGCCCAGGCTTTCTCGGGCAAGATCGATGGGGCTCAACCCAATCAGGCCATCAGAAGACAGCCCCCGCAGGTGCCAAACCTCCCCACGCGGCAAGACGATTTCCGCGCCCGTTCGGTCTCCGATGCGGTAGCGGTGCTCGCCAGAGGGCAGCAACTCCATGCGCACCCGGTCCGGGTGGATCGGGACCAGCTCGGTGATCTCTCCCCGGGCGTTCGAGAGGATCTGGCAAAACGCGTTGCCACGCAGGGCCAAATGCCCCTGCAGCATCTCGCGCCACTCGAACGGGTTTTGGAACCGGTTGGGGCGCTTGCCCAAGAGCTGGTAGAGCCAGTGGTCCGTCACCCGGTCCTTGCCACCGTCCTTGCGGGGCCGATAGACCACCAGCGGGAGAGACGCCATGGTCTCCGACAAGATGCGCACGCAGGCATAGACCGCGGCCAGCCGCAGGGCCGCGTCGGCCGAGACGCGCATGCCAGAGATGCTACGTGCTGCGGTCGGTTCGAAGTAGAAGTCGCCCCAGGCGGAACGGTCGTGGCTGGACGCACGAAAGCGGTCGAAGAAACTGAAGAGTCCCATCACAACACCTGTCGTCAGAGCACCATCAACTCGTAGTCGGAACCCAGCACCAGCGACTCGCCCGGCAGCACTGCCCGCGACAAAGCCATGATCAGTGCCACGATGCCGTCTATCTTGTTCTCCGGCCTCTCCTTCCTTGGGTAGATGTTGTCCTTGGCGTCCAGGTGCGCAACCACGTTGCTGGCCATCCAGGTCAGCACCGGGTCGTCGTCGTGAACGAGCTTCTTTTGCAGCACCAGGGCTTCGAGCGTCTTCATCGGCTCGCTGAAATTCAGCACCGTGGGTCGCACTTCGATCATGGGCAGGCCTTCGGCCAACATCCGGGTGGACAGCTGGGTGGCCTGGAACGGATCGAACGCGACGGCCTGTACCGAAAACCGAGAAGTCATCTCCAGCAGGTCTGCCTCAATCCAACCAAAATCGATCACATTGCCCGGCGTCACCGTCAGGCGTCCTGTGCGCATCCAACCCTCGTACTGGCTGTTGCTCCCGGCCTGGACCGTGTCCTCGGGCAGGTAGTACTTGCCAAACACCGCGTAGGCACCGGCGATTTCGGGGTGCTGGAACACCAGCATCAAAGCGGCAATGTCCGTCTTGCTGGCCAGATCCAATCCGATCCAGCAAGGCTGGCCAGCGAATGCCTCGATGTCCAAGCTGCTGTCGGCACATGCATCCCACGAGCGCATGTCCATCCATGCGGTGTCCGCGTTGACCCATTCGTTGAGGTGCTTGGTCTTGAAGTTGTTGACCGCACTGGGCAACTGCATGGCCTTGGCCTGCAGCGGCATCAGCACCTCGGGGCGCACCGAAATGCCCCAATTTGGGTTGGCCTTGATCAACGCGGACTCGCTCGTCCAGTCATCCCCGTCGTCCAAGCCGTAGATGATCCCGAACTGGGTGTCGTCGGCGAACACACCATCGAGCAGCTTGGTCACAAAGGTGCGGGCCTCGTAGCAAATGCCTGCACGGTTGCTGCCCGCGGTGGTGATCACCCACAAGAGCGAGTTGTCTCGCTTGCCAGTGCCGGTTTCCACCACGTCATAGACGGTGCGGGTCTTGTGCGCGTGCAGCTCATCAATGCAGCCGAAGTGAATGTTCAGGCCGTCCAGGGTGGAGCCCTCGGCCGAGAGTGCCTCGAATTTGGATCCTGAGGCCAGCACGTTCATGTTGTGCGCGCCGACGTTGACGGAAAAACGGCTGCGAAACCCCGGACTGCGCCGCGCCATGGTCTGCGCGTCTCCAAAGACGATGCGCGCCTGGTCACGCGTGGTGGCCAGCGAATACACCTCCGCCCCGCCCTCGCGGTCGGCCGCCAACATGTACAGCGCCACTGCCGACGACAGGGTGGACTTCGCGTTGCCGCGGGGCACCTCGATGTAGGTACGGCGAAACCGGCGCTTGCCATCGGGCTTGACCCACCCAAAGACCGTCGACAGGATGAACGCCTGCCACGGCTCCAGATGGATAGATTCACCTGCCAGCGGCCCCTTCACGTGGGGCAGCCGCTCGATGAACGCACACAGGTTGTCTGCCGGGTGAAAGCCCCGCCCCTGCGCATCCGTGAGTTTGGGGTTAAAAAGGTACGGACTGGCCTTGCCCTTGAACCTGACCAGATCGTCCAGTTGCCGTTGGCATGCCCGCTGCACCCAACGGCAAGCCAGGATTTCGCCAGACACCACCTGCTCGGCGTACTGCTTGGCCATCGCCCCATAGTTAGAAGCTTTCATCAGCCCGCGATCTCCGCCCAGGGGTCGTTCTTGTCCACATGCTCCTGAGGCACCTGCACACGTGAGCGGGACGCGGGCGTGAACCCCATCTCCGACTCGTAGCCCTTCATCTCCTGGGCCAAGTCACGAATGACGTCCATCAGGGGAGAGCGCCGCAAGATGCCGCTGGGGGTCTTGACGATCATGCCGGCCACACCGGCACGGTTGATTTTCGAGAGGGCCTCGCGGTACAGACCGGCGCAGTTGGCCCAGCGCTCCAGCACCGAGGCGTCCAGCGACGACAACAACCCAGGGGGGGCGTTTTCCACCGCGTAGACCCACGCCTCTTTGGCAATCTCCGACATGTACTCGGGCGGCTCGCCCAAGGTGCCGCTCGGCCGCGGCTCATTGGGATTGGTTCGACACTTCTGCAGCGTTCCCTTGATCTTCTTGACCGCAACGGGCAAAGGTTTACGGCCGGCCATCAAGGACTCCTCAAAAAAACGTTTTCAATTTGCACGCACAAAAATTTGGCCAGGGGCGCGCATCTGTACGCACCAACCCTAGAGATTCATCCCCCCTCCCCCACCGGCCAGCGCCTGCCCGCAGACTCGGTTGCCGTCTTGCGGTTGTGGCAAGAGACACACAGCGGTTGCAGATTGCCTGCATCGAAGCGCGCGCCGCCGTCCTTGATCGGGACCACATGGTCCACAACCTTGGCCGCCACCAGCAGGCCCTTGGCGCCACAGGCGCAGCACAGCGGGTGTTCACGCAAGAAGGCAGCGCGCACCGTGCGCCACTGCTGTGACTGGTAGAAGCCCACCTCGGCGTCAAACCCTCTGCGTGCACGGCCGTAGTCGCGGTGAACCAATGGCCTGTGAACCTCACAGTAGCCCGGCACGGTGAGCGTGGTCGCACAGCCTGGATAGCGGCAGGGCGTGGGTGCTGCGCGGGGCATAGCGGGAGGTTTCCAACGGTTTCAAGAAAGATGCAACAGCTTCGGAGATTTCGCTTGGCTTTGTCTGGAAACAGAGCGTTCATACGAACACCATCACCCACGCAAAGGAGCCACTGATGAGTACCGAAAGCCAAGACAACGCCCTGCTCTCGATTGCACGCGAACACCTGTTCATCGAGACGCTTGAGACCCGCCACAGCGACAGCCTGGACTTCCATGACGTGAGCGTCTGGGGGGTCAAGGCCGCCCTCGAAGCCGCCTTTGAGGCGGGCCGCAAAGCCGCCAGCACACATCAAGCGCCCGTCGCATCCCTCCCCACCCAAGCCTGAACGGAGAACAACATGTCAACACAACTCACGCCCGCCCAACACGCCATCCTGGCGCACGCCCACGAGCACACCGAGGGCAAGGTCACCTGGTTCCCGGACAACATCAAGGGCGGTGCACGCCAGAAGGTGATCGACGGCTTGTCCAGGCGCGCCCTGATCAGCAGCGACGGCAAAGACTGGTTCATCGCTGCCGACGGCTACGAAGCCTTGGGTCTGCCGCACAGGGCGCCACCCAGCAAGCAGGCACAGGTCATTGCTATGCTGCGAAGTGCCGACGGTGCCACGATCATGCAGATCTGTGAGGCCACGGGCTGGCAGCCGCATTACGCCGATGTCTTGGTTATGCCGATCAGTGCCGGTAATCCGACCTGTGCAGCGGAAAGCGCTGTGATGAAGTCGGCATAAAAAAGGTGTCACACGCATGATGAGATCCCCTATTTCAAGGAGTTCTCATGTCGATCAAACCCATCAAAGCCCAAGTTGTATGCGCCCGCGATGCTCTTTTGCAGGATTTTGCAGTTGAGCTGCTTCAGCAAGGATTCAAACCAAGTACCGTTGTCAGAAAGAAAAAACTGTTTGCTGATCTGAACGATTGGCTGCAGGTTCATGAATTATCCGTAGGTGATCTGTCGTTCCAACTGGTGGATCGCTTCCTGTTTGATCGCCGGTCTGCTGGCTACGCCAGACACAAGACGCATGAAACACTGCGTCCGATCCTGAACTATCTCTATCGGCT
>JACCDG011383462.1_pt1 | contig 51546 bp, 56 predicted proteins | sample 7442471 | NCBI WGS metagenome assembly JACCDG01 (sample SAMN15323444, study PRJNA562643) | freshwater metagenome | isolation source: river surface water | place: USA:Blue River Watershed | collected 2017-08-17 | reverse complement strand
GAGTTGGTCAAGAACTACAAGCTGCAAAAAGTCAAAGGCATGGACGAACCCATGGTCGAAGACATCTTGCGCGAAATCAACAAGTCGGTTTGGACCATTGGCTACACTGGTCAAAGCCCAGAGCGCTTGAAGGCACACATGAAGAACATGCATTTGTTCGACGTCAAGACCCTCAAGTCCAAAGGCGGCAAAGACAAAGAAACGGGCTACGACTTTGGTGGCGACTACTTCGGTCTGCCTTGGCCTTGCTACGGCACGCCCGAACTCAAGCACCCAGGCACACCTAACCTGTATGACACCTCCAAGCACGTGATGGACGGCGGCGGTAACTTCCGTGCCAACTTCGGTGTGGAAAAAGACGGCAAAAACCTGTTGGCTGAAGATGGCTCGCATTCCAAAGGCGCGGACATCACCACAGGCTACCCCGAACTCGACCACGTGTTGCTCAAGAAACTTGGCTGGTGGGGTGAGCTCACCGATGCTGAAAAAGCCTTGGCCGAAGGCAAGAACTGGAAGACCGACAACTCGGGCGGCATGATGCGTGTGTTCATGCAAAACCACGGTTGTCACCCCTTCGGTAACGCCAAGGCGCGTGCCGTGGTGTGGAACTTCCCAGATCCCATCCCACAGCACCGTGAGCCCTTGTATGGCACACGTCCTGACTTGATGGAAAAGTACCCCACTCACGCCGACAAAAAAGCGTTCTGGCGTCTGCCTACCTTGTACAAAACCGTGCAAGACAAAAACATCGCCGACAAGGTGCACGAGAAATTCCCGCTCATCCTCACCTCGGGCCGTTTGGTCGAGTACGAAGGCGGCGGCGAGGAAACCCGTTCCAACCCATGGTTGGCCGAGTTGCAACAAGAAGCCTATGTGGAAATCAACCCCAAGACCGCAGCAGACCGTGGCATCCGCAACGGCGAGCGCGTTTGGTTGAAGAGCCCCACAGGTGCACGTTTGAACGTGCAAGCTTTGGTCACAGAGCGCGTGGACGTCGAGACAGTGTGGATGCCATTCCACTTCTCGGGTCGCTGGCAAGGTGAAGACATGCTCAAGTACTACCCCAAAGGCGCAGCGCCTGTGGTGCGTGGTGAGGCGGTCAACACAGCCACCACTTATGGTTATGACAGCGTCACCATGATGCAAGAAACCAAAACCACCGTTTGCAACATCGAACGCGCCTAAGGAGAAACTTATATGGCACGCATGAAATTTATCTGTGACGCAGAGCGTTGCATCGAGTGCAACGGTTGCGTCACCGCTTGTAAAAACGAACACGAAGTTCCATGGGGCGTGAACCGTCGCCGTGTGGTGACTTTGAACGACGGCGTCCCCGGCGAGAAATCCATCTCTGTCGCGTGCATGCACTGTTCAGACGCACCGTGTATGGCTGTTTGCCCTGTGAACTGCTTCTACAAGACAGACGAAGGCGTGGTCTTGCACGACAAAGACATTTGCATCGGCTGCGGCTACTGCTCGTACGCTTGCCCATTTGGCGCACCTCAGTTCCCAAGCCAAGGCACCTTCGGTGTGCGCGGCAAGATGGACAAATGCACCTTCTGTGCAGGTGGTCCAGAAGACAATGGCAGCCAAGCCGAGTTTGAAAAATACGGTCGTAACCGTTTGGCCGAAGGCAAGTTGCCTGCTTGTGCCGAAATGTGCTCGACCAAAGCCTTGCTCGCGGGTGATGGCGATGTGGTGGCCGATATCTTCCGCAGCCGCGTCGTCAAGCGCAACAAGGGTGCTGAAGTGTGGGGCTGGGGCACGGCTTACGGCTCTAAGCAAGCAGGTCAAGCGCCCGCCAAAGTTGAAGGAGTGAAGAAATGATGAAACGCATATCACTCATTTTGCTCAGCGTGGCCGCGCTTACTGCTTGCGGTGAGAAAGCCCAAACGTTGGGGACCAAACACGACGCTACAGCTTTCAGCGGTGCAGCCAATTCATTTGTTCAGTCTGGTTGGACTGCTGGCGACAAAACCAGCTGGGAGCAGCACCTGCGCGCACGCGCGCAATACGGCCAAAACGACAACAGTCGCGCACCGTAAACCAAGGGGCACATCATGTACCGCTCTTTCCAATCGGTGTTGTGTGCAGCGTTGACGGTGTTCGCACTGTCGGCTGTGGCACAAGACAAAGCGCCTGCGGCGGCTCTGGCCGTCCAAAGCGTCAATATCCAAGACGTCAAGTCTGACGCCAGCGATTCGCCTGGCTATGCCGAGCAAACCAACGCCGAACGTGGCAAGGTTCAGCCTGGCAATAACGCACCCATGTGGCGTGCGGTGGGTGCTGGTGCCGAGGGCTACAGCAGCCTGCCTAAGGCGGATGCTCCTGAGGCTGGTGTGTTGATTCAACCCTTCGTGCAGTACCCAGGCTCACGGCTCACCACAGCGGGTGAAGCGTGGCGTCAAGTGCGCAACAACTGGATCATTCCTTACGGTGGCTCTTTGCTGCTGATCGTGTTGGGTGCTGTGGCCTTGTTCTACTGGCGCAAAGGCATGATCATGCTGCACGGCAAGCCGACAGGCGTGGAGATTGAGCGCTTCACCCCCTTTGAGCGTTCGGCCCACTGGACTAACGCGATTGCCTTTGTGGTGTTGGCGGTGTCTGGCATCTTCATGGCGTTTGGCAAGTTTTTCATTCAGCCCATCATTGGTGACACTTTGTTTGGCTTTATCACCTACTTGCTGAAGAACGCGCACAACTTTGCTGGGCCTTTGTTTGCTGTGTCTTTGACCATCGTTTTTGTGACATTCGTGAAAGACAACTTGCCCAGCAAGGAAGACATCACTTGGATTCTCAAAGGTGGTGGTTTGCTCAGCGGCAAGGAAGTGCCATCACACCGATTTAATGCGGGTGAGAAAGTGGTGTTTTGGGCTGGCGTGTTTGGTTTGGGCTTGGTGGTGGTGGCTTCTGGCTTGGTGCTGGATAAGGTCATCCCCTTCTTGGTCTACGAGCGCGGGACGATGCAAATGGCACACATGATCCATGCCGTGGCAACCCTGTTGATGATGGCCATGTTCATCGGTCACATCTATATGGGCACCATCGGTATGGAAGGCGCTTACAAAGCCATGAAGACGGGCTATGTGGATGAAACATGGGCCAAAGAGCATCACGAGCTTTGGCACGACGACATCAAGGCTGGCAAGATCCCAGCCCATCGCACCGACGAAAAATCGGCAACCACAGCGCGCGCTTGATGCGCTGATCAGGAGAATCACTATGAACAAAGCACTCTTTGCATTGATCTTGGCGGCTGTCAGCGCCACGGCATTTGCCAAATTGCCCCCTCTGAGCGATGAGGCCAAAGCCAAGGCTGATGAAGCCAAAGCCAAGACGGCGCACACAGCCAAGGTAGATGCTTACTTGTTGTGCAAGTCACAAGACAAAGTGGCAGCGCATGTGCAAAAGACCAACAAAGCCAAAGCTGGCAAGCCTGAGGCCACACCACCTTGTGCTGATCCAGGTAAGTTTGTCTACACACCGCCAGAAACTGCAGCGCCTGCGGCTGCCGCTTCAGCGCCTGCCGTGGCTGCCGCAACTGCTGCTCCAGCCAAGAAGTAATCCATACAGCCTTGCTGTTCATTGGGCCGCACCGTCAGGTGGCGGCCCTTTTTGTTGTAGCCTACTCAGCTTATGTCTTTAGATTCTTTCTCTGTGGCACTGCCGCACCTCACCCAAGCCAGAGCCGAACTGACGCGTCACATCGACGTGATCAACGAGCATGGCGTCAGCGAGCAAGTGTCCATCCCAGCCGAGCGCGCGCTCACGGTTTACGTGGACAAACGCGAAATCGTCACCCTCATGACCTTGGGCGCGCACCCAGAGTTGCTGGTGTTGGGTTATTTGCGCAACCAGCGCTTGGTGGGAAATGTGAGCGAGGTTGAATCCATCACGGTCGATTGGGATGCTGGCGAAGACGGCGCGGGTGTGGCTGCCGTCAAAACTCGCCATGGCATTGCAGACATTGCGGCGCGCACAGAAAAACGCGTGGTCACCACCGGCTGCGGGCAGGGCAGTGTGTTTGGCGACTTGATGGCCGAGATCGATACCTTGGCTTTACCCGATGCACGCATCAGCCAGGCGCGTTTGTATGCGGTGCTCAACGCCATTCGTTTGCAAGAAACCACTTACAAGTCAGCAGGCTCGGTGCATGGCTGCGCACTGTTCAATGGCGAGCAGATGCAAATTTTTGTAGAAGATGTGGGGCGCCACAACGCCATCGACACCATCGCGGGATGGATGTGGATGAACGGTGTCACGGCCAATGTGGATGCCATTTTTTACACCACAGGCCGCCTCACCAGTGAGATGGTGATGAAGTCTGCGCAAATGGGCGTGGCGGTGGTGGTGTCGCGCAGCGGCATCACGCAAATGGGTTACGACGTAGCCACACGGTTGCAGCTGTGCACGATTGGTCGCGCAACGAACAAACATTTTCTCTGCTACACCGCGCCACAGCGCATGCAGCTCAACCCCGCGCTTGCCGTGGGCGGCGTGCACAAGGTGGCCAGCACATGAGCGTTGGCGTGACATGGTGGACGCAAGCCTGGCGCACGCTATGGCGGGACGCACGTGCAGGTGAGCTCCGTTTGTTGGTCGTTGCTGTGGTTTTGGGCGTGGCAGCACTCAGCTCCGTCAGTTTTTTGGCTGATCGTTTGAACGGTGGGCTGCAACGCGATGCACGTCAGCTGTTAGGCGGCGATGTGGTGGTGGTGAGCGACCAAGCCACACCCGCACACATCGTGCAACGCGCCAAATCCGATGGACTGCAAGGTGTGACAACGTTGAGCTTTCCCACCATGGCGCGTGGGCAATCGCAACATGGGGCAGAGGCCAACAGTCGATTGGTGGCACTCAAAGCGGTGGAGGTGGGCTATCCGCTACGCGGTAAACTCAAGGTGGCCAGTAGCTTGACGCAGGCCCAAGACGCGCAGGCCAATGACCGCGCGAGCAGCGCGAACAAGCCTGCTGTCGAAAAGACTTTCACCATTCCAGCCACTGGCGAGGTATGGATCGAAACCGCAGGCTTAGAAGCTTTGGGCCTTGATGTGGGCGACAGCGTGTGGTTAGGCAACAGCCGCTTGCGCGTCAGCCGCGTGCTGGTGCACGAGCCCGATCGAGGTGCGGGCTTCATGAACTTTGCGCCGCGTGTGCTGATGAACAGCGCCGACCTAGAAGCCACGGCCTTGATTCAACCCGCCAGCCGCGTGACGTGGCGCTATGCCGTGGTGGGGGCAGACAGCGCGGTGAAAAATTTTTTAGCATGGGCCGAAGCCGAGAGTAAAAAGCCAGAGGTGCGTGGCGTGCGTGTGGAGTCACTCGAAGCTGGCCGTCCCGAGATGCGACAAACTTTGGACCGTGCGGGTAAGTTTCTCAACCTCGTGGCCTTGCTCGCGGCGTTGCTCAGTGCCGTGGCGGTGGCACTTGCTGCCCGTGCCTTTGCTGCTCGCCATTTGGATGACTGCGCCATGCTGCGCGTGCTGGGCTTGAGCCAGCGCCACATTGCTTTGTCCTACACCGCCGAGTTTGTGTGGGTGGGCAGCTTTGCCAGCGCGCTGGGTTTGGCTTTGGGTTATGCCGTGCACTTGGTGTTTGTGGCACTGCTCAAAGGCTTGGTGGACACCGTCTTGCCCGCGCCCAGCCTGTGGCCCGTGGTGTATGGCTTAGGCACGGGGCTGACCTTGCTGCTTGCGTTTGGTTTGCCACCCGTGTTGCAGCTGGCCAGCGTGCCTGCGCTGCGCGTGATGCGTCGCGATGTGGGCGAGCTCAAAGCCACCACCATCAGTGTGTGGGCCTTGGGCCTGACTGGGTTTGCGGTATTGCTGATGGCCGTCAGCCGCGATTTGAAACTCGGCCTCATGGTGGTGGGCGGTTTTGCAGGGGCTGTGCTGCTGTTTGCTGGCATGGCTTGGGTGGCGGTGTACGTGTTGCGTCGTACCGTGGTCAAGGGCCACGCGCCGCCTTGGCTGATGTTGGCCACGCGTCAGATCAGCGCACGCCCCGTGTATGCGATGGTGCAGGTGAGTGCATTGGCCGTCGGGCTATTGGCCTTGGCCTTGTTGGTGCTGCTGCGCACCGACCTCATCAGCAGCTGGCGCAATGCCACGCCAGTGGATGCGCCCAACCGATTCGTCATCAACATCCAGCCCACACAAGCCGAACCGTTTTTACAAACCTTGCGTGATGCAGGCGTCAACAAGTTAGATTGGTACCCCATGATTCGCGCCCGCTTGGTGGCCGTGAACGATGTGACCGTCACGCCCGACAGTTACACCGAAGAACGCGCGCAACGTTTGGTGGACCGTGAGTTCAATGTGTCCTTCAACGCCGAGAAGCCCGAACACAACACGGTGGTGGCAGGCGTGTGGCAAGTCGAAGAAACGGATGGGCTGAGCATCGAGGAGGGCATTGCCAAAACCTTGAAGCTCAAGCTGGGTGACCGCCTGCGTTTTGACATGGCGGGGGTGTTGCACGAAGCACGCATCACCTCGGTGCGGCGTGTAGATTGGGCGTCGATGCGCGCCAACTTCTTTGTCATGTACCCCGTCAGCCGCATGACCACAGGGGCGGGCTTTGAGGTGCCCACCACCTACATTGCGGCGTTTCGTGCACCACAACGCATGCCGATGGCCGCCAATCAGACTGTCAAACCCTTGCCCACGTTTGACAACCAACTCATTGCCCGTTTTCCCAACGTCACCAGCGTCGACATGGGCGCGACTTTGAATCAAGTGCAAAGCGTGCTCGGACAAGTGGTCAGTGCGGTGGAATTTTTGTTCTTGTTCACGCTGGCTGCTGGCTTGGTTGTGTTGTTTGCCGCTGTCACAGCCACGCGTGAGGAGCGTGCGCGTGAGTACGCGGTGTTGCGCGCGCTGGGAGCCTCTAACCAACTGCTGGCCTATGTGCAACGCGCGGAACTGGCAGGCATTGGCGCACTGGCAGGTTTGTTGGCCACCTGTGTGGCAATGCTCATGGGCTGGAGCTTGGCCCGTTATGCGTTTGAGTTTGAGTGGACAGCCAGTCCGTGGGTGCCTTTGTTGGGTGCGTTGGTCGGCGCATTGCTCGCCTTGGCCGCAGGTTGGTGGGGCTTGCGCGATGTGCTGCGTCGCCCTGTGGTGCAGACCTTGAGGCAAGCCTTATGAGCGCGATTGCGCTGACCCCGCAGCAGTTTGTGCTTGCGGTGCAACGCGCTTTCAAACCATTGGCGGACCCTTCTAGGGCCACGCAAATGAAAGCTTATTTGCTTGACCAGTTTGAGTTCTTGGGCTTGCAAGCGCCCGTGCGCCGCCAAGCGGTGAAAGACATTGGTAAAGTGCAATGGCTAAGCGCACACGATGTGTTTGCCGTCGCTGAGCTGCTGTGGCAAAAGCCCCAGCGTGAATACCGCTACACCGCCGTAGACGTGCTGCGCAAACACAGCAGCATGTTGGGCGTGAGTGACTTGCCCGCTTTGCAAGCCTTGTTGCTGCGAGACCCATGGTGGGAAACCGTGGACGGTTTGAGTGCTGTCATTGCCGACATCATGCATGCTGCGGTGTTGCAAAACCCCAAAGCGGCCGTCGCGATGGATGTGTGGCTCAAGCACACTAGTCATTGGGTGCGCCGCTCGGCCATGTTGCACCAACTCGGCTGGCGCTTAGACACCGACACCACACGCTTGTTTGGCTACGCCCAACAGCTGGCCGACGACAAAGAGTTTTTCATTCGCAAAGCCATTGGCTGGGCATTGCGTGATTACGCACGTTGGAACCCACAGGCCGTCATGGAGTTTTTGGTGACGCACCGCGCACGCTTGTCGGCCCTGACCGTGCGCGAAGCGGCCAAACACTTGACCTTGCACTGAATCAAGAGCCGCGACAATAGAGCGTATGCAAATCGAAGAAAAACCACCCTTTGACACCCCGTTTGAATGGATCGGTGGCGAGCCTCGCGTGAAGCTGCTGGTCGACCGCTTTTACGATTTGATGGACTTAGAGCCAGGCTACTTAGAACTGCGTTTGGCCCACGGCCCCGAGCTATCCAATGCGCGTGAACGTTTGTTCATGTTCTTGTGTGGCTGGTTGGGTGGGCCTGACTACTACATTGAAAAGCACGGACACCCGCGCTTGCGTATGCGCCACATGCCGTTCTCCATTGGTATCAAAGAGCGCGATCAATGGGTGGCGTGCATGGACCAAGCCATGGGTGAAACGGGTGTGCCTGAAGATTTGCGTATCCGCTTGAAAGCCAGCTTTTTTCAAACTGCGGATTGGATGCGTAATAAGGGCGTATGAAAAAAAGCAAGGAAACAGACGTGCAAGTCATCATCGTAGGCTCAGGCAAATTAGGTCGTGAGCTATCAACGGCTCTTCAGGAAGTGGTTACTTTCCCTGTTGTTGTTTGGTCAGGCGCTGCAACTCATCAATCTAATTCCATCGTCGTGCACACTGGTTCAGGTCGAGAGCTCGATGAGGTGGTGCATTACTGCGAGCAAACACAGTCTGTGCTGATGGAGCTATCCACAGGATCTGCGCTACTAAAGCGACAAGTTGCCTGTCCTGTTGTGATTTGTCCCAACACCAACATCTTGATGCTCAAGTTCATGGCGTTGCTGGTGCAAGGAGGGCATCAATTTAAAAACTACAAAATTCAACTGACGGAATCGCACCAAGCTGACAAATCATCTGTCCCAGGAACTGCGGTGAACTTGGCGGAATCGCTTGGACTTGCAACTGCGCAAATAGAGTCGGTGCGCGATGTTTCTAAGCAAACAAGCATATTAGGTATTCCAACAGCGTATTTGTCGCGTCACGCGTATCACCGCATCGTCATTGAGGATGGGTTGAGCAGCATCACACTGGAGACAAAGGTCTTTGGCTCGACGCCGTATGCCGATGGGGTTGCAAAAATCATTCATGCAATCGCAGACCACGCGATGGAGATTCGCTGCTACGACATTCTTGAGTTGATTGAAAACGGCTGGTTATAGCAATTAACCCGCACTCGGCCCCAGCAGCACGACCAACGCCCCCGCTCCACCATCCGAAGGCTTGGCTTGCACAAAGGCCAACACTTCGTTCTTTTGCACCAACCAGCGCTGCACTTTGCTTTTAAGCACAGGTTCTTTGCCAGGCGAGCCCAAGCCTTTACCATGTACCACGCGCACGCATCGCCAGCCCATGCGTTTGGCGTCGCGCACAAATTGGCCCAGTGCTTCACGGGCTTCGTCGCTGCGCAAACCATGCAGGTCAAGTTGGCCTTGCATGGCCCATTCGCCTTTGCGCAGTTTGCGCGTCACATCGGTGCCGATGCCAGGGCGTCGGAAGCTGAGTTGGTCGTCCACATCGAGCAAGGTGCTCACATCGAATTCGTCGCTCATGCTCTCGCTTAGAGCGGCTTGGTCGTCGAGTGTTTGTTGTAGCGGGCGAGCAGCAGGGCGTTGCGGGGTGATGAGTACACGCGCTTTGGCGGCAATGGGTTTGACGTTGCCTACCGCGTGGGTGAATAAATTGCGCTCAGCCTCGGCGCGGCGTTCAGCCTCTTTGCTGGCTTTTTCGGCGGCAGCTGCGGCCAGTGCTGCGTCATTCACTTGCTGTCGAATTGCGCCCAAGTCTTGCAACGATTTGGCTTTCACAGCAGCCCCTCTTCGGCCATTGACAAATACTTGCCTTGCGCCACGATGATGTGGTCGCGCACGGTGATGTCAATGAGTGCCAATGCATCTTGCAAGGTTCGGGTGAGTTTCATGTCGGCTTGCGAAGGTTTCACCGTGCCGCCTGGGTGGTTGTGGGCCAGCACCACACCATCGGCGCCCAACGCCAAGGCGGTTTTGGCTACTTCGCGTGGGTAGACCATGGTTTGCGACAGCGAGCCGCGAAACATAGGCTGATAAGACAACAGGCGGTTGTGGGCATCAAGAAACAAGACTGCAAATACCTCGTGTTTGAGTTGGGCCAATTCAAGCTGGAGGTATTGTTTCACCGCTGTGGGGGAATTCATCACGGTGGTTTCAGTTAATTCTTGGGTCAGGGCGCGTCGGGCCATCTCAAGTACCGCCACCAGTTGCGAGCGCTTAGCATCGCCGCCCATGCCTTTGAAGGTTTTGAGCTCAGCTGCACTGGCATGAATCAGGCCCGCAAAGCCCTTGAATCGGTCCAGCAGCTCTTGGGCCATCACAAACACGCTTTTGCCTTTGATGCCGGTTCTCAGGAAGAGGGCCAGCAGCTCGGTGTCGGTCAGCGCCGAGGCCCCGTGTTTGAGCAGTTTTTCACGCGGGCGCATCTCGGCGGGGAGTTGGGCAATGGTCATGGGTTCGGGCATTCGGTCCATAGCGGGAGCTTTCTACAATAGGCGGTTCAACACTGAGAGTCCTATGACTGCATCCAACGCTCACCCTACCATCGGCCCCGATTCTTTTTTAACCTTGCACTATCGGCTTTCGGGACCGCAAGGCGACGTCATCAACACGTTCAACGACAAACCCGCCACGCTTTCGATGGGCTCGGGCGAGTTGTCACCTGCCTTGGAGCAGCGATTGATGGGGCTAGAAGAAGGTGCGCACACCACGTTTGAACTGGCGGCAGGCTTGGCCTTTGGCGAGCGCAACCCCGACATGCAGCAGTGGGTGAGCAAGAGCTTACTCAAAGAGTTTGGTGACCCCGATGAGCAATACAACGTGGGCGATGTGGTGCAGTTTCCTGCGCCGACTGGTCAGGGCTCTTTTGCTGGTGCGGTGCAACAAGTCACGCAAGATCAAGTGTTGTTTGATTTCAACCATCCACTCGCTAATCAGCCCGTGACGTTTGAAGTGCAAGTCATCGGTATTTTGTAAACAGACATGAGCAAGCAACTACAAGAAATCGTGCTCGCCGCGCCCCGTGGGTTTTGCGCGGGCGTGGATCGCGCCATAGACATCGTGGACCGTGCACTCGAAAAGTTTGGTGCGCCTGTGTATGTGCGACACGAAATCGTGCACAACACTTTTGTGGTGACCGACCTTAAAAACCGTGGCGCGATCTTCATTGAAGACTTGGCCGATGTGCCCCCAGGCGCCACATTGGTGTTCAGCGCCCACGGTGTGCCGAAGGCGGTGGAAGAAGAAGCGGCGCGACGCGGCTTTACCGTGTTTGATGCCACCTGCCCCTTGGTGACCAAGGTGCACGTGGAAGTGGCCAAGCTGCACAAAGAAGGCTTCGAGTTCATCATGATTGGCCACAAAGGCCACCCCGAAGTAGAGGGCACGATGGGGCAGCTGCACGACGGTATTTATTTGGTCGAAGACGTGGCCGATGTGGCCCATGTGCAACCCAAACAAACTGAGCGTTTGGCGGTGGTCACACAAACCACTCTCAGTGTGGACGACGCTGCGCAGATCACGGACGCTGTGGTGGCGCGCTTTCCGAATATTCGCAAGCCAAAAATGCAAGACATTTGCTACGCCACGCAAAACCGTCAAGATGCGGTGAAGGTGCTGAGCAATGAGGTGGAATTGGTCATCGTGGTGGGTAGCCCCACCAGCTCTAACAGCAACCGCTTGCGCGATGTCGCGCAGCGATCGGGCGTGCCCAGCTACATGGTGGACAACGCTGACGAACTCAAAGAGGAATGGTTCGCCAACGTCACCCGCGTTGGCTTGACCGCTGGTGCATCGGCCCCCGACATCTTGGTGCAACAAGTCATTGCCCGCATGCGCGCTATGGGCGCGGTGTCTGTACGAATCCTCGATGGCGTGGAGGAAACCATCAAGTTTCCTTTGCCCAAGGGACTGAAATAAAAGGACTGAAACTCAATGCTCGACATCAACCAACTGCGCCGCGATCTGCCCAGCGTCATTGCCAAACTCGAAAAACGCAAGAACCCACAAGCGTTCTTGAATGTAGATGCGTACCAAGCCCTAGAAGCTGAGCGCAAAACATTGCAGACCCGCACCGAAGAGTTGCAAGCCAGCCGCAATGCCTTGTCCAAACAAATCGGCATGCTCAAAGCCAAAGGCGAGAGTGCCGACGGTGTGATGGCGCAAGTGGCCGACATCAAAACCGAACTCGACACGTCTGCTGTGCGTTTAGACGCGTTACAAGCCGAGCTGCAAACCTTGCTGCTGGCTGTGCCCAACTTGCCGCACGATAGCGTGCCTGCTGGTGAAGACGAACACGGCAATGTGGTGCTGCGCAGCTGGAGCCCCACGGGCACCGAGCCAGTCCCCTTGGGGTTCGAACCCAAAGACCATGTGGACTTGGGCGAGCCCTTGGGCCTCGACTTTGAAATGGGCGTCAAGCTCTCAGGCTCACGCTTCACTGTGATGAAGGGCCAAATTGCCCGAATGCACCGTGCGTTGGCGCAGTTCATGCTCGATGTGCAAACCCAAGAGCATGGCTATACCGAGTGCTACACACCCTACATCGTGAACGCCGACAGCCTTAAAGGCACGGGTCAATTGCCTAAGTTTGAAGAAGATTTATTTGCCGCCAAAAAAGGCGGCCAAGAAGGCGAAGCCACCAGCGAGAGCACGGCGCTGTATTTGATTCCCACCAGCGAAGTGCCATTGACCAACTTTGTGCGCGATGTGGTTGTGGCCGAAAACGAGTTGCCCATCAAACTTACCGCGCACACGCCTTGCTTCCGTTCCGAGGCGGGTAGCGCAGGCCGCGACACACGCGGTTTGATTCGTCAGCACCAGTTCGACAAAGTCGAGATGGTGCAAATCGTGCACCCCGACAAGAGCTACGAAACTTTGGAAGAAATGACAGGCCACGCTGAAGCTGTGCTGCAAAAGCTGGGCTTGCCTTACCGCGTGATGTTGCTCTGCACAGGCGACATGGGCTTTGGCGCGACCAAAACGCACGACTTGGAAGTGTGGCTGCCCGCGCAAAACACCTACCGTGAAATCAGCTCGGTATCTAACTGCGAAGCGTTCCAAGCCCGTCGCTTGCAAGCGCGTTTCAAAAATGCGCAGGGCAAAAACGAATTGGTGCACACCTTGAACGGTTCAGGTTTGGCCGTAGGCCGCACCCTGGTGGCCGTGTTGGAAAACTACCAACAGGCCGATGGCAGCATTCGCGTACCCGAAGCGCTTCGCCCCTACATGGGTGGCGTGGCTGAGCTGCGTGGCTGATACAGTTGTCAAAACTTGATGGAATGAATGCTGTGAAAAAACTCCTTCTCTTGTTGGCAACAGCGTTGTTGACCGCCTGCGGTACAACCAACGATGCGCAAAGCAATACAGAAAATACCCAACGTCCCAGCATGGATCAGTTTGGGCGCATGCCCATGCCATCAGGAACCAAGCTGCGTACCGCTGAGTCGCTGATTTTTGGCGTGGGCGAGGGCTGGTTAGGTCGTGCGGTGTTTGAGGTGCCCATTGACGCCAACGCCAGCTACAACTTCTATGCTGAACAGCTGCCTCGCCAAGGTTGGACCATGGTGGCTTCGGTGCGCGGCAAAAAGAGTTTGTTGGTGTTCACCCGTGCAGACCGCTCTGCGACCATTGAGATAGAAGACAGTGGTTTGTTCAGCGGATCACTGGCCTTGATGACCGTGGGCCCTATAGGAAGTACAGGTGGCGCACCTGCAGGCGCAGGTGTGGTGGTGCAGCCTTTGGGCGGCATGGGTGCACGCCGCCCCTGATAGAATTGTGGCTTCGACAAACGACACCGAATCAGGAGAAGTGGCAGAGTGGTCGAATGTACTTGACTCGAAATCAAGCGTAGGGGCGACCCTACCGAGGGTTCGAATCCCTCCTTCTCCGCCAAGCCTATCAAGCACCTTAAAAAGCCGTTCGTCATTGAACGGCTTTTTTCATATTCGGTTGTCAGTCTTACGGGGCGACAGATGCCGCATCTTGAGCAATCTTCCAAGCTAGACCTCCTGCGCTACGTGGCGAAGTGGGTGGCTATGGCGACTGTGGTGGCAGTGCTCGCTGGCTCAGCCTCGGCACTTTTCCTCTTCTCGCTCGATGAGGTTACCCAGATCCGTGAAGCCAATCGCTGGTTGATCTGGGGCTTGCCTGTGGCTGGCTTTTGTGTGGGCTGGCTGTACCTCAAGTTGGGTCAGCAAGTGGAAGCTGGCAACAATTTGTTAATTGACGAAATTCATGACCCCAAACAAGTTGTCCCGTTGCGCATGGCCCCATTGGTGTTGGGCGGCACGCTGATTTCTCATTTGTTTGGTGCATCGGTGGGCCGCGAAGGCACCGCCGTACAAATGGGCGGCGCATTGGCCGATCAACTGACCCATGTATTTAAGCTCAACGCGATCGACCGCCGCACGGTCTTGATGACGGGTATCAGTGCGGGCTTTGCTTCGGTCTTTGGTACACCTTTGGCGGGTGCTGTCTTTGCACTGGAAGTGCTGGCCATCGGGCGCATGCGACTCAGTGCTTTGCTGCCATGCTTGATCGCTGCTGTGCTGGCTGACCAAGTGGGGCTGCTTTGGGGTGTGCAACACACGCATTACACGATGGGGGGATTGCCCAGCATTACGGTTTGGCTGCTGGTGGCCATGTTGCTGGCAGGGGCTGTATTTGGTTTGACGGGCAAAGTGTTTGCCGACAGCACCCATGCCCTGAGCCACGTGATGAAAAAGCACATCGCCTATGCACCGCTGCGTCCTTTTTTGGGCGGCGCTGTGATTGCTGCGGTGGTGATGTGGGGCAACTTTGACCGCTACATTGGCTTGGGCATTCCCGTGATGGTGGAGGCGTTTGCCCACCCCCTTGCACCGACAGATTTTTTAGGCAAGATGGTGTTCACCATGGCATCGTTAGGCGCTGGTTTTAAGGGGGGCGAAGTCACGCCGTTGTTCTACATCGGCGCGACCTTGGGCAACGCCTTAGCCCCGCTGCTGGATGTGCCTTTTGCTTTGTTGGCCGCTGTGGGGTTTGTGGCTGTGTTTGCTGGGGCAGCCAACACGCCCATCGCTTGTACGCTGATGGCCATGGAGCTGTTTGGTGCAGAAGTCGGAGTGTTTGCCGCGTTGGCTTGTGTCATGAGTTATGTCTGCTCGGGTCACGCTGGCATCTATCGGGCTCAGCGTGTGGCACATCCTAAAACGCAGACGCCTTCCCAGCCTTCTTAGAATAGCGGTTATGACTCAAATTCACGTCCGATGCTTCAAAGCTGTGCTGCTGGCGGTGGCTATGTGTGCCATGCCTGCATTTGGGCAAACTTTCAAAATGCCATGCGAGGTTGAGGCCTCGATTCCTGCGATGGAAGACGTGAAGATCAAGCCTCAAAAAGTAGTGATTGAAATTCAATCGATGGGCAAAAACATCTTCTTGAAGATGAATGGCCCCGAGCCTTATATGTTGATTGCCAACAGCTTGGCCACTGAAGAGTTCACGGGCAAAAACCTCACCACCGTCAAAGAGATGGGCGCGTTTCGCAAACACAAGGTCACGGGTGCAGAGTCAGAAATTCGTATTGAGCAAGCCACGGTGATCGTGACCGCTTATCACGACACCACGTACATGGGCAAAAAAGTGCGTATCAATATCACAGGGCCTTGCAGCGTACCCCGTTGAGGTCGCGCAAACAACAATGGCGCCTTGTTTAAAACCAACACCAAAAACCGGTGCAGTTACCCGTGATTTGCTGAATGAGCAAATCAATCAAGCTGCTGATGGCCAGCAGCGGCAAACCCACGTATACCAATACCCACAGCACAACCACCAGCGTGAGGCGGGGTTCTTCCAAGCGATGACCCATCACGGTCTCGGCTTGGCGGCGAAGGCGAAGTTTGTTCAGCATGGTGCGAGGATTTTAGGCGCATGAAAGTCAATTGGGACTCTTTGAGCTATCCCGAATGGGACGCACACCATGCCGCCGTTGCTGGACCGCTGCAGCAAGACTGGGCCTATGGCGCTTGCATGAAAACTTTGGGTGTGGGTGTCTTGCGTGCCTGGGTCGAGCAAGACGGTGCACCTGTGGCCTTGGCTCAATTCATCGTGCGTCGCTTGGCGGGTGGTTTGGCCAACATGGCGCTGTGCTCGCTGGGGCCTGTGTGGTTGCAGCCTCTGTCGGGTGTTGAGAAAGCGCGTGTTTACAAAGCGCTTAAGAAAACCATTCCTTTGAAGAACTTGCGCGTGGTGGCTTTCACTCCGCAGGAAGCGCAAGGCCCAGCGTTGGGGCTTTCGCGTTGGCGTCGTGTGATGACGGGGCACAGCACGGTGATGCTCGATCTCACGCCATCGATGGACGAGTTGCGCGCTCAGCTCGACAAACGTTGGCGTCACCGATTGGGCGGTGCAGAAAACTCTGAACTCACCATTCACCGTGTGGGCACGAATGCTGGCCAATACCGCTGGTTGCTGGATGCTGAAATGCAGCAACGTGAACAACGCGGTTTACATGGCTTGCCCTTGCACTTCTTCGATTTGTATGTGCCTTCGCGCCAACAACCATCCAAAACTATTTTGACCATGCGCGCCGATGTGGGGCGCGATCGTGTGGCGGGCATGATGTTTTTGATTCACGGCGAAGCCGCGACCTACCAAGTGGGGTGGACCAGTGATGCGGGCCGCGACTTGCACGCCCACAATTTGATTTTGTGGAAAGGCATTGAAGCGTTGCGCGAGCGCGGCGTGCGCAAGCTCGACCTCGGCGGTGTCAACACCACACGCAGCGCAGGCATTGCGCGTTTCAAAATGAGCACGGGCGGCCAAGTGCTGACCTGTGCAGGAACCTTCATTTAAACCATGCTGCGCGTCTCACACCTGTCTTGTAGCCGTGGCAATAAGCCCTTGTTTGCCGACGTCAGCTTTGAGTTGAACGCGGGTCAAGCGTTGCACTTAGAGGGTGATAACGGCGTGGGTAAAACCAGCCTGCTGCGCATTGTTTGCGGTCTGTCGCCTGCGGATGCGGGCGAGGTGTGCTGGCACAACACAAGCATTCAACACAGTGCCGCCGCATTTCGTTCGTCGTTGTTCTATTTGGGCCACGGCTTGTCGCTCAAAGAAGAGCTGACCGCTTTAGAAAACCTCATGTCAGACGCTGCGGTGTCGGGGCGCACCTTGAGCGAACCGCAAGCCTTGGTGGCATTGGCGCGCATGGGCTTGCGCGGGCGCGAGCATTTGCCGCTGCGTGTGATGTCGCAAGGCCAAAAGCGCCGCACGGCATTGGCCCGTTTGCTGGCCAGTCAAGCACCGTTGTGGGTGTTGGATGAACCCTTTGTGGCTTTGGATGTGAAAGCGGTGGATGGTCTGCGCGGTTTGTTGGCCGAGCATGTGGCCAAGGGTGGCATGGTGTTGTTCACCAGTCATCAACCTGTCGCGTTGACCTGTGCGAATGGCACGTCGGTCGATGTGCAAACCTACCGATTGAAAGGCGTGGCATGAGTGGCGGCGCATTCATGGCCGTGTTGCGGCGCGATTTGCTCTTGGCCATGCGTCGCAAGAGCGAGGTACTGACCGCCGTGTTTTTCTTTGTGGTGGTGGCAGCCTTGTTTCCGTTGGGCATTGGCCCTGAGTTGAACACCTTGCGCTTGGTTGCCCCTGGTGTGTTGTGGGTGGGGGCATTGCTGTCGAGCATGCTGGCTTTGCAGCGCTTGTTCGAGGCCGATTACCGAGACGGCACGCTGGAGCAAATGGCGTTGTCGCCCACGCCAATGCCCTTACTGATTAGTGCCAAACTGTTGGCGCACTGGCTGGTCTCAGGGGTGCCGTTGGTATTATTGGCACCAGTTTTAGGGCTGCAATTTGACCTCTCAGCAGAGGCCTTGGTCACCCTCACCTTGGCCCTGTTATTGGGCACTCCCATTTTGTCTTTGGTGGGCGGCATTGGTGCTGCATTGACTTTGGGTGTGCGCGGCGGTGGCGTGTTGTTGTCACTGTTGGTTCTGCCTTTGTTCATCCCTGTGCTGGTGTTTGGTGCGGGGGCTGTGGAGGCGCAGGCCAGTGGTTTGGGCGCTCAGGCGCACTTCTCCATTTTGATGGCCATGTTGTTGCCAGCAGCCTTTTTCAGCCCGTTTGCATGTGCAACGGCTTTACGGATCGCGTTGGAATGAAAAATATCAATTGGTTTCACTACGCCGCACCGCAAACCTTTTATGGTTTGGCGGGCAAAGCGTGGCCTTGGTTTGCCGTACTGGCGACGTTGCTGATGGTGGCAGGCATGTGGCTGGGCTTTGCAGTGGCCCCCACTGACTTTCAACAGGGCGAGGGCTACCGCATCATCTTCGTGCACGTGCCTGCGAGCTGGATGTCGATGGTCATTTACTTGGCCATGGCCTTTTGGAGTGTGTTGGGCCTGACCTTCAACACACGCCTGTCGGGCATGATGACTCGTGCATTGGCCCCTACGGGAGCGTTGTTTGCATTTTTGTCGTTGTGGACTGGCGCACTCTGGGGCAAACCCATGTGGGGTGCATGGTGGGTGTGGGACGCACGCCTCACGTCTGAACTGATTTTGTTTTTTTTATACCTCGGCTACATCGCCTTGACCTCGGCCATTGACGATACGCGCCGCAGCGACCGTGCTGGTGCGCTCATTGCTATTGTGGGGGCCATCAACGTACCCATCATTTATTTTTCAGTGAAGTGGTGGAACACCTTGCACCAAGGTGCATCGGTGTCACTCACCAAAGCCCCCAGCATGGCTGAGATCATGTTGTGGAGCATGTTGCTCATGGCCTTGGCGTTTTGGTTCTATACCGTGGCGTTGGTGCTGTACCGCGTGCGCACGCTCATCTTGCAGCGCGAGAGCCATGCCACATGGGTGCACGAACTCGACGAGGTGAAGTCATGAGGTGGGAAAGCTGGAGCCAGTTTTGGGCCATGGGCGGCTATGCCGTGTATGTGTGGGGCAGCGTAGGCGTGACGGCTTTGCTGTTGGCGCTGGAAGTGCTGCAAGCGCGTTGGGCGCACCGCGTTGTGCTGAATCAATTGAAGACCGAGCAGGCTGTGGCTCAATTACCTGTTGAAGAATTGATGTGATGAAACCAAGAACCAAACGATTTGCACTGATTGCCGCAGGCATTGTGGTGTTGTGCGCGGCAGCGGCTTTTGTGCTGAATGCCTTCCAAAGCAATTTGGTGTTTTTCTTCACGCCCACGCAAGTGAGCAAAGGTGAAGCGCCCAAGGGCCGCACTTTCCGAGCGGGTGGCATGGTCAAAGAAGGCAGCATGGCGCGTGAGGGCAACACCGTGCGCTTTGTCATCACCGACACCGTGCATGAAATGCCCGTGACCTATGTGGGCTTGCTGCCTGACTTGTTCAAAGAGGGCAAAGGCGTGGTTGCGCAAGGCAAATTGGATGAAAACGGTTTGTTTGTGGCCAGCGAAGTGCTCGCCAAACATGACGAAAACTACATGCCGCCTGAAGCTCAGCACGCCATGGACGAAGCCGCTGCTGCCAAAGCCGCCAAGTCTGTGCAAACGCCAGATCCCATCAAAGGCAAACCATGATTCCAGAACTCGGTAATTTCGCGCTCATGCTCGCTGCTGTGGTGGCCGTGATGCAGGGCGTGCTGCCCATCGCAGGCACTTTGGTGCGAAATCCGCAAACACAAATGACCTTGCAGGCCTTGGCTCGCCCAACTGCGGCTTTGCAGTTTGCGCTGGTGGCATTTGCGTTTGGTGCGCTAGCTACTTCGTTTTTGAACAACGATTTTTCGGTGCTGTACGTGTCGCAGCACTCCAACTCCTTGTTGCCCAAGCCCTACCAATTCGCCGCAGTATGGGGTGGCCATGAAGGCTCGCTCTTGCTGTGGGTGTTGTTGCTGGCTTTGTGGTCCGTGGCTGTGGCCCTGTTCTCGCGCAGTTTGCCACTTGACATGGTGGCCCGTGTGATTGGGGTATTGGGTTTGATTTCGGTGGGCTTCTTGCTGTTCATCTTGACCACCTCTAACCCGTTTGAGCGTTTACTGCCTGCCGCGATGGAAGGCAAAGACTTGAACCCGTTGCTGCAAGACCCAGGCTTGGTGATTCACCCGCCCATGCTCTACATGGGCTATGTGGGCATGGCCGTGGCGTTTGCGTTTGCAGTGTCTGCTTTGATGAGTGGTCGTTTGGATGCCGCATGGGCCCGCTGGTCGCGCCCTTGGACGGTGGTGGCTTGGACTTTCCTCACCTTTGGTATTGGTCTGGGCTCTTGGTGGGCGTATTACGAACTCGGCTGGGGCGGCTGGTGGTTTTGGGACCCCGTAGAAAACGCCTCGCTCATGCCTTGGTTGGTCGGCACGGCGCTGATTCACTCGTTGATGGTGACTGAGAAACGCGGCAGCTTCAAAGCGTGGACTGTGTTGCTGGCCATTGCCGCTTTTTCGTTATCTTTGCTGGGGACGTTCCTTGTGCGTTCGGGTGTGCTGACTTCAGTGCATGCGTTTGCGTCTGACCCGAAGCGCGGTGTGTTTATCCTGATCTTTTTGGCGGTGGTGGTGGGCGCTTCGCTCACGCTGTTCGCATGGCGCGCGCCGCGTGTGGCCCTAGGTGGACGCATGGAGTTGGTGTCGCGCGAGTCGTTCTTGTTGGCCAACAGCGTGTTATTGGTGGTGGCCACGGCGGCGGTGCTGCTGGGCACGATTTACCCGCTCATCATTGATGCCCTCAATTTAGGCAAGCTGTCTGTGGGGCCGCCGTATTTCAATGCGGTCTTTGCACCACTGCTCGTGCCCACGGTGTTCCTCATCATCCCAGGCTCGGTGGCGCGTTGGCGCGATGCCAATGTGCGCGAGATTGCGCACAAGCTGCGCTGGACGTTTGGCTCAGCTGCGGTGTTGGCTGTGCTCTTGCCCTTTGTGTTGGGTGGTTGGTCCGTTGGTGCGGCGTTTGGCTTATTCCTTGGTTGCTGGGTGGCTTTGGGTACGGCACAACAGGTGTTGGAGCGGGTGAACAAGCCTGGTCGCATTGGGGCATCGTTTTGGGGGCAACACATTGCCCACTTGGGTATGGCGGTGTTGGTCATTGGCATCACGGGCGTGAAGTGCTACGAGGTTGAGCGCGATGTGCGCATGCAAATTGGTGACGTGGTCACCATCGCGCCCTACACCTTCCGCTTGAACTCGCTCGACGAGGTTCGCGGCCCCAACTACAAAGCCGTACGTGCCGATGTGCAAGTGCTGCGCAACGACAAAATCATTGAAATCTTGCAACCCGAAAAACGCCGCTATTTCTCATCGGCCATGGCCATGACCGAAGCGGGCATCGACTCGGGCTTCATGCGCGATTTGTATGTTTCACTGGGTGAGCCGCTGGACGACGCCCGCACCGAGTGGAGCATGCGCGTGTACTACAAGCCCTTTGTGCCTTGGTTGTGGGGCGGTGTGTTGCTGATGGTGTGGGGTGGTGTGTTGGCCGCGCTCGACCGGAGGTACCGCAAATGAAAAAAGTGTTGATTCCACTGGTCTTGTTCATTGGCCTCGTGGTGTTCTTGGCGATTGGTCTCAAGCGCGATCCGCGTGAAATTCCATCCCCTTTGATTGGCAAGCCAGCGCCGCATTTCACTCTGTTTACCCTAGAACCAGGCGACGCGAAGTTTTCACCCATCGACATGCAAGGCCAAGTGTGGATGCTCAATGTGTGGGCCACTTGGTGTGTTGCGTGCCGCGAAGAGCACCCCGTGCTCGTGGCGTTTTCTGAGAAGAACCAAGTGCCCATCGTGGGCTTGAGTTACAAAGAAATTCAGCCGCAAGACCCCGCCTACAAAGCACCGTTTGACGAGAAACTCCAACTCGCGCGTGAGCGCAGCCAGGTATGGCTCAAGCGTCATGGCAATCCGTATGTGACGTCGGTGATGGACCTTGATGGCCGTGTGGGCATCAACTACGGTGTGTATGGCGTGCCAGAGACTTACGTCATCGACAAAGCTGGCGTCATTCGCTACAAGTTCGTGGGCGCTGTGACCCCTGCGCTGCTGGCGGAAAAAATCTTGCCTCTGATTGCGGAGTTGAACAAGTCATGAAACATTGGATGTTGAAGACTGCATTCGTTGTAGGTGTGTCGCTGAGTGCTTTGAGTTTCCCCCCATTGGCTTTGGCGCAATCTGTTGACCTTCGTGCGGGCCGAGAGGCGCCCCTGATGGCTGAAGACCCCAAGCTTGAAGCTCGCTTGGTGGATATCTCGCAGGAGTTGCGTTGCTTGGTGTGTCAGAACGAATCCTTGGCTTCATCACACGCCGAGTTGGCCGATGATTTGCGTCAAGAAGTGCGCGAGCTGATCCGCTCAGGTAAGTCAGACCAGGAAATCAAAGACTTCTTGGTGTCGCGCTATGGCGACTTTGTGCTGTATCGCCCCGAGGTCAAACCGTTGACTTGGGTGTTGTGGTTTGGTCCGTTTTTGTTGTTGCTGATCGCCGCTATCTTTTTGGGTATGTATTTGCGTCAACGTCGCGCAATCGCTGCATCTGTCGCGTTGAGCGACGAAGCGCGTGAACGCGCTAAGCAACTGTTGAAAGGTTGATGTGAATCCCGCACTTGCTTTTATTTATGTCGCTGTGGCCATGATGGCTGTGGTGATGCTGGTGGTGGCTGTGGCATTGTGGCGTGGGTCGCAACAAGGTGCGCGCTTGGCTGCCAGCCAAGCCGATGCCATCAATGATCCAGCCAAAGCCAATGCTGCGGTGTACCGCGATCAAATGGCTGAGCTCGACCGTGAGTTTGTGATGGGTAATCTGAGCCACGAAGAACTCAAAGCTGCGCGTGACGAACTGTCTGAGCGTTTGCTGGCCGATGTGGCAGGTCTTGATGAATTGGCCAAGCCCGCTGCACCCGCTTCTGCGGTGGTGTGGCGCAAGCCTTGGCTGGCCATTGGCTTGTTGGTGTTTGTGGTGCCTGTGACGTCCATGTTGATGTACAGCATGTTGGGTGAACCTGCAGCATTGGACCCTCGTGCCTTGCAGCAGGGTGTGGACGCTTCGGCAGAGGTGACGCCAGAGAAGTTGACCGAGATGGCTGTCGCGCTCACGCGCCGTTTACAAGACGAGCCCAACAGCATGGAGGGCTGGGTCATGCTTGGGCGCGTTCAGCGCGCGCGTGGCCACTTTGAAGAGGCGGCAGAGGCTTATGGCAAGGCTTTGTCGTTGAGTCGCGATGACAATTTATCGATCGAGCGTGCGGAAGTGTTGGCGCAGAAGAATGGCGGTAGCTTTGCTGGTGAACCTTGGTCCATCATTCAACGGGTGCTCACGGCTGACCCACACCACCTCAATGCGTTGTTCTTGGCAGGTAGCGCATCGTATGCAGAGATGAATTTCACAACGGCCTTGCGCTATTGGGAGCGTGCCCGTGAAGTGGTGCCTGTCGATTCACCCGATGCACCTGAGTTAGACCGTGCCATCTCTGAAGCCCGCGACAAACTTGGTTTGCCAGCGATTCCACCACGCGCCGTCAGTGCAACACCTGCGGCGCAAGCCAACAAGGCAGCGATGGTCGCCAGCAGCATCAGCGGTCGTGTGACTTTGGTGAAAGAACTTCAAGGTTTGGTTGCACCGACGGACACCGTGTTTGTGTACGCCACCCCTGTGTCAGGTTCGCGCATGCCCATTGCGATTTTGAGAACGACAGCAGATAAGCTGCCGTTGGACTTTGTGCTGGATGACAGCCTCGCGATGAGCCCGAGCGCCAAACTCTCAGGCATGGATGAAGTCACGGTGCGTGTGCGCATCTCCAAGAGTGGCCAAGCCACGGCACAGCCTGGTGACTATGGTGTGAGTCTCACGCCAGTCAAACCTGGCAGCAAAGGCCTGAATTTGATGGTGCGTGACACCTTGCAATCCACTGCGCAGTGACGTCTTGAACAAGCCATGAAAAAGCCCCGCACTGCGGGGCTTTTTGTTCAGCGGTGTGCGGTATTACAGCAAACCATTGGTGCGCGCAAAGTGCAAGGTTTGCGTGCGGCTCTTCACGTCTAGGCGGCGGAACAAACGCCACAAGTGGACCTTGACCGTGTGTTCGCTGATATCTAGCTCGGCAGCGATATCGCGGTTACTCAAACCACGGTCCAACATCACGATGAGTTGTTTTTGGCGCTTGGACAATTTGGTTTCGCCCACAGCCACAGCAGGTTCTTCATCGCCATTTTCAGCAGCAAACAACCCTTGAATGGCAGAGGAGATTTCATTGGCAGGTGTGGACTTCTCGATGTAGATGTCTGCACCTGCTTCGATGCATGTTTCTTCTGCCTCGCCTGCAGGCATCGAGGAAATCACGGCCAAAGGGACATTGCTGTACATGGTTTTGATTTCTTTAACCGCAGAGGTGCCTTTGACGCCAGGTAGCAACAAGTCGAGCACAAATAATTCTGGATCACCGTTTTTGATGATGGCAGCTTGCAGCTCGCTGAACTTCTCAAGTTCGATCACTTTAGATGCTGGGCGGATGCGGCGCAACAACATCGCAATGGCTTGGCGGACCAGTGGATGGTCGTCAATGATATACATACTCATTTTTATTACTCCAAAATCAATATTAGTAGTTTAGCCCGATTGCAGACCGAACATCTTGCATGGTTTCCCGAGCCGTTTTGCGAGCTTTTTCAGTACCTGCGTCGACGATATCACGAACAATCTTGGGGTTGGTGATGTAAGGCTCTGCACGTTCTAGCATGGGTTGCTGCTCACGCAAAATGGCATCAATGATAGGTTGTTTGCACTCTAAGCAACCGATGCCCGCAGTTTTACAGCCTTGTGCCACCCATTGGCGCTGGCCTTCGTCGCTGTAAACCATGTGGAATTGCCACACGGGGCATTTGTCGGGATCACCCACATCGGTGCGTTTTTGACGCGCGGGGTCGGTGGGCATGCGCTTGACCTTGTGTTCAATCGTGGCGCGGTCTTCGCGGATGGCGATGGCGTTGTTGTAACTCTTGCTCATCTTGGCACCGTCAAGGCCTGGCAGTTTGCTGGCTTCGGTCAACAAGGCTTGCGGCTCGGGCAAGATGACTTTGCCAGTGCCTTTGAAGTAGCCGCCCAAACGCTCGCGGTCTTGCTCATCCAACTCTGGGGCGGTGGCAATGTAGCCCAATGCGCCTTCCATGGCCTTGGCATCGCCTGTTTCTTGGTAAGCCTTGCGAGATTTTTCAAAGCGTTTGACGCTGTCCTTGGGTATCTTGGCTAAGGAGGCTTGGATTTTTTCTTCGGCGTTGATTTCACGGCCATACAAGTGGTTAAAACGGCGTGCGGCTTCGCGTGTCAACTCCACGTGACTGGCTTGGTCTTCACCCACTGGCACATGCTTGGCTTTGTAAATCAAGATGTCGGCAGCTTGCAGCAGCGGGTAGCCCAAGAAGCCGTAGGTGGACAAGTCTTTGTCCTTGAGCTTTTCTTGTTGGTCTTTGTAGGTGGGCACGCGCTCCAACCAGCCCAGCGGTGTGCCCATGGCCAAGAGGGTGAACAACTCGGCGTGTTCTGGAATACGGCTTTGCAAGAAGATGGTGCAAGCGTTGGGGTCCAAGCCTGCAGCGAGCCAGTCGATGACCATCTCGTACACGTTCTTCTCGATCACCTCGCGGTTTTCGTAGTGGGTGGTGAGGGCGTGCCAGTCGGCCACGAAGTAGTAGCAATCCATCTCGGACTGCAAACGCACCCAGTTTTTCAAGGCGCCGTGGTAGTGGCCCAAATGCAAAGCACCCGTGGGGCGCATGCCGGAGAGAACGCGTTCTTTCATGTCGTGCTTACTTTTAAAAATCAGGTGTCAATAAAAATTCAATGGGGCTGAGTAACAGCGATAAAGCGAACACCGTCCACTTCATCAATGGGCCCATCCAAATATCGTCAAGTTTGTTGAAGGCCACGAGAGCCAACACGATGTACATGCCATAGCCCTCAACCTTGGACAACCACACGGCAGCTTGCCAAGGCAGCAGGCCCATGAGTACGCGACCACCATCGAGTGGCGGCAGGGGAAACAGGTTGAAGACGAACATGGACACGTTCACCATCACGCCAGCTAAACTCATTTTCAAAAAGTACGTTTCGGTCACGCCGAAACGCTTCATCATGTAGAACGCCAGCAGCCACGCAAGGGCTTGAAGAAAGTTGATGGCTGGGCCTGCCAATGCCACCCAAATCATGTCGCGCTTGGGGTGGTTCAAATTGTTAAAGCGTACGGGTACGGGGCGGGCATAGCCAAACAAAAAGTTACCGCCCGAGGCGAGGTAGAGCAGCGCAGGCATGGCAATCGTGCCCAACGGGTCGATGTGCGACATGGGGTTGAGGGTCACGCGTCCCAGCATCCAAGCGGTGTTATCGCCCAGCTTGTGCGCCACATAGCCATGCGCAGCTTCGTGCAACGTGATGGCAAACACCACGGGCAAGGCGTAGATCAGGATGGTTTGAATCAGCTCTGGAAAATTCACAGCATCATTGTCGCATTCAACACTTTGGGGCTAGCTGTGTGGCGGCTTAAAGGCCCAGCGTGCTCAGTGGGCCGCGTCCTTCGCGAATCACCTCGGGGTCCCCCCCACCATCCATGGGTGTGAGGTCGACCACGGTGGTGGGCTCTAGTGCGCACGCGCCTGCATCAATCACAGCGGCCAGGTCGTGCTCAAAACGGTCGCGAATTTCTTCGGCATCGTTCATGGGGTCGGTCTCGCCTGGAGCGATGAGTGTGGTGGCTAGCAATGGCGCACCGTGCAACTCAAGCAAGTCGAGCAAGGTTTTGTTCAGCGGCACCCGCAGGCCAATGGTTTTACGTTGTGGGTGGCTCACGCGGCGGGGGACTTCTTTGGTGGCTTCCAAGATAAAGGTATAGGCCCCAGGGGTGGCCGATTTGAGCAAGCGGTATTGGCGGTTGTCTACCCGCGCGTAGTTGGCGAGCTCTGATAAATCACGGCACATCAAGGTGAGGTGGTGCTTCTCGTCCACTTGGCGAATGCGGCGCATGTGTTCGACCGCCGCTTTGTCGTCGAGGTGGCAAACCAAGGCGTAGCTCGAATCAGTGGGTACAGCCACGACACCGCCTCGCCCGAGCAACTGGACAGCTTGCTTGAGCAAACGAGGTTGGGGGTTATCGGGGTGAACTTGTAAAAACTGAGCCATGAGCAGGAATGCCGAAAAGTGAGCCAGCGTGGTGGATAGCACCACTGAGTGGTAGATGGGATGTGCTTATTGAATGCGGTCGGCCAGCGCTTCCCAAACGGGGGTGAGTTGGCCTGGTAACCAAGGCAGCGTGCCCAGGTCAATGCGGCTTTCATCAGGGCTGTGGAAATCACTGCCGCGTGAGGCAAGGAGGTCAAATTCTTTGGCCATGTCGGCGTAGGTCACATATTCGGCGGGCGTGTGGCTGCCAGTGACCACCTCGACGCCTTGTCCGCCGTAGTTTTTGAATTCGGTGAAGAGTGCAAACTCTTCGTTGGGTGTGAAGCCATAGCGTGCAGGGTGGGCAATGATCGCCATGCCTTTGGCTTGCACGATCCACTGCACCGCATCTTTGAGCGAGGCCCAACGGTGGGGCACAAAGCCTGGGTTGCCTTCGGTCAAGAAGCGGCGAAACACCTCATGGGTGTCTTGGCAGACGCCAGTTTCGACCAAAAAGCGCGCGAAGTGGGTGCGTGAAATCAGTTCGTGATTGCCCGCATATTTGAGGGCACCTTCATAAGCGCCGTGGATGCCGACTTTGGCCAAGCCTTCTGACATTTCTTGGGCGCGTTCACCGCGACCACCGCGTGTGCGATGCAAACCTGCTTTGAGCTGTTCGTCGTGGGCATCAAATCCAAGGCCGACGATGTGCACTGTTTTGCTGGCAAAGGTGATGGAGATTTCCACGCCTGTGAGGTACTTCAAACCGTTGGCGCTCGCAGCTGCCAATGCACGGTCTAGGCCACCTATTTCGTCATGATCAGTCAAGGCCCACAGCTCCACGCCATTGGCCTTGGCGCGAGAGGCCAATTCTTCAGGTGTGAGCGTGCCATCCGAAACCACGGAGTGACAGTGCAGGTCAGCGTTGAGGATGGAAGAAGTCACGCCTCATTGTAGGCGTGGCAAGGCCGTTCGTGCGTTGGCGCTGGTGACAGCGGCCAGCTCGTCTAGTGGGATGCCACGTAGCTCTGCCAGCACTTGTGCAATGCGCGGCAGCTCGGCGGGCTCGTTGCGTCCTTGGGGAAGGCCTGAGGCACGTTGTTCGGCGGTGGTGTAGAGCCAATGGGGTGGGATGTCTGGGGCATCGGTTTCTAGCACGATGGCGGAGATCGGTAGTTCGGTGGCTAAGCGACGCAGTTGTAAAGCTCGTTCATAAGTCAGAGCGCCACCAAACCCAAGTTTGAAGCCCAATGCGATGAAAGCCTGTGCTTGCTGCAAGCTGCCATTGAACGCATGGGCAATGCCACCCATCACTGGTGTATCGCGCAAACCTTTGAGCAGCAAGTCAGCACTGCGGCGCACATGCAAGATGACGGGCAGCTGGTGTTGTTGCGCGAGCAGGAGCTGGGCTTTGTAAAACTGTTGTTGCTTGGCCAGCGCATCGGCTGTGTTGAGCGCTGGCACAAAGCCATCGAGACCAATTTCGCCCACGGCGACCAGGCGTGGGTCATCACGGTGGGCATGCAGCGTCGCGTCAAGCTGGGCCAAATGCGCCTCGGTGGCCTGTGGGGTGTAGAGCGGGTGAATACCCAGCGCATAGGCATCTTGCTGGGCATGGGCCAGCAAACGCACGGTGTCAAAGTTGGCTGATTCGACGGCAGGGATCACACAGGTGCTCACGCCTGCTGCACGCGCACGCAGGTGCACGGCAGCTCGGTCGGGTTCAAACTCGGCGGCGTCTAGGTGGCCATGTGTGTCAATCCACATCAGAAAGCCACTTAGGTGCTGCCCAAAGCAAACACAGAGTTAGGTACTTTGCTGGCTAAAACGGTTTGCGGCTTTTGGGCAAATACCCCGCGTTTGGGCGAGTGGTTGCTAGGCACTTGACCCGACTTAGACAGCTCAGCCGCAATCAAGCTGTGCAAGCTGATGGATTGCATGTGGTCTTCCATTTTCTGATTCAGTTGTGTCCACAGGTCTTCGGTGGAGACATAGCCGTTTTGGGCTGCGTCATCGGGAACGCGCTCTTTCTCGTCGGGACTGTTCACGGCATAGATGATGTCGGCGACGCTGATGTGGTTGGCGTCGCGGTTCAGGGTGTAGCCACCGCCAGGGCCGCGCGTGCTTTCGACCAAGCCGTGCTGGCGCATTTTGCTAAAGAGCTGTTCTAAATATGAGATGGAGATGTGCTGGCGCTGACTGATGGCAGCCAGTGACACAGGGCCTTGGTGCTGACGCAGGCCCATATCGATCATGGCAGTGACGGCAAAGCGGCTTTTGGTGCTCAAACGCATGGTGTGCTCCTTACGAGGTTTGCTGGCTGTTGTTTGCCAGACTGAGCTGAACTCTAAACAGAATATTACTTCGTGTAAATTCGTATTTTTTCTTTTATTTATTCGGTTAAATCGAAGTTTAATAGGGCCTATGAACTTTAAACACTTGTACTATTTTTGGGTCACGGCACGCGCTGGCGGAGTCATGCGCGCAGGTGAGCAGTTACACACAACGCCTCAAACCCTGTCTGGCCAAATCAAATTGCTCGAAGAAAGCTTGGGCCGCAAGTTATTTCGTAAAAGCGGTCGTCAGTTGGAGCTGACCGAAGACGGGCGCAAAGCCTTGAGCTATGCAGACGACATCTTTGCCTTGGGCTCTGAGCTCAAAGCCGCTATGAGCCATGCCCAAGCTGGAGTTCGCACCTTGGAGTTTCGGGTGGGCGTGGCCGACTCGGTGGCCAAGTCGGTGGCTTATCGGCTGCTTGAACCCGCTTTGTCTATCTCAGAGCCTGTGCGCTTGATTGGCAGCGAGGGTAAGTTTCCAGATCTGTTGGCACAGTTGGCGCTGCATCGGCTCGATTTGGTGATTGCTGATGAACCGCTGTCTAAGCGCATCAGTGTGAAGGCGTTTAACCATGCGCTGGGCACTACCCCCATGAGTTTCTTTTGTGCCCCCGAATTGCGGGCTACTTTGAAAGGTAAGTTTCCTCAGTGCTTGCACGAGGCCCCCATGCTGATTCAAGGCTCAGCATCGTCGGTGCGGCAGCAGCTGGATGGCTGGTTGGTGCGTCACAAAATTCAACCCCGCGTGGTGGGTGAATTTGACGATGGTGCATTGATGATGGCATTTGGCCGTCAAGGGCGTGGTGTGTTCATGTCGCCCGGCATCTTAGAAAAAGAAACCGTGGCGCAATATGGCGTGGAAGTGATTGGGCGCAGTGACGAGTTGGTGGAGGAGTTCTTTGCGGTGTCGGTGGAGCGCCGTATTTCGCACCCGTGTGTGGCCGCGATCACGCAAAACGCGCGTGGGCGCCTGTTTAACGGTTGATTCTTCTGTTGCTTTAAGCGTAAGCGTGTAAGCGGCCGCGGTGGTCGTACGTGGTGAGCACCACAGGACCGCGATGGCTGTTGGCTGTACTTTGCGCTGTGTAGGCGTTGAACGCGGTGGCGTGCACATGCGGGTGTAGACGGCGCAGCTGGATGTCAAATTCTGCTCGACGCATGGGGCATGACAGCACGGCATAGGCTTGGTTCAGTCGCACCATGGTGGCGTCATTGGTTTGTCCGTGTCGGTCTGGGTGGTGGCGTTGCGCCAAAACGCGGTAGGCCGCCCGAATGACTTCGGGGGCAGCGGTTGGGGCCACCTCCAGCACAGCGTAATGATTTTGAAAACTATCCATGCATCTGATTAGATACATGAATGAAATTAAAAGTATTAACCAATGTAAAAAGTTGCTACTTTTTGATCTTTAAACCAGTTTTCCAGAATTCAGGTGCAGTTGTCGGTCACAGCGTGCCGCTAGGGCACTGTCGTGGGTGACCAGTACAAACGCGGTGTTGTGCTCACGGGCCAGTTGCAGCATGAGGGCAAACACATGGTCAGCCGTGTTGCGGTCGAGGTTGCCTGTGGGTTCGTCGGCCAACACACACGCAGGGCGGGTGACCAAAGCACGGGCAATCGCCACGCGCTGACGTTCGCCGCCCGATAACTCGGCAGGTCGGTGATCTATGCGAGCGCCGAGGCCCACCGCTTCCAGCATGGTCTGCGCTTGGGCACTTGCTGCTGCGCGGTCCATGCGGCGAATCCACAACGGCATGGCCACGTTATCCAGCGCGCTGAACTCGGGCAGCAGGTGGTGAAACTGATACACAAAACCTAGGTGTTGATTGCGCAAATCACCCAAGGCGGCGGCACTGAGGCCTGCCAGGGGGTGGCCCATCAACGACACGTGGCCCGAAGTGGGCTCGTCTAAGCCGCCCAAGACATGCAACAACGTGCTCTTGCCTGAGCCCGAGGAGCCTACGATGGCCAAGGTTTCGCCAGCATTCACCGACAGGTCGACGTTGTGCAGCACGGTCACATCCAGCGGCCCTTCGTGGAAGCGACGGCTGATGTTGTGGGCAGTGAGTACGGGGGCTTGTGTCATGTCTTGCCTCATTCGTAGCGCAAGGCCTGAGCTGGGTTGACGCGGCTGGCACGCCAGCTGGGGTAAATGGTGGCCAAGAAAGCCAATACCAACGAGATGATGGCGATGGGCCAAATGTCTGCGGCTTGTGGGTCGCTTGGCATGCGACTGATCAGGTAGATGTCGCGTGGCAAAAAGCTTGCGCCCATCAGGTTTTCAATGGCGGGCACGATCACGTCAATGTTGAAGGCCACTGATAAGCCCAGCAATAAACCACTCAATGTGCCCAGTACGCCGACCGTTGCGCCTTGCACCACAAAGATGGCCATGATGCTTTTGGGGTTGGCACCCAGCGTGCGCAAAATGGCGATGTCGGCACGTTTGTCGGTCACCGTCATCACCAGTGTGGTGACCAAGTTGAACGCCGCCACCGCCACGATGAGCGTAAGGATGATGAACATCATGCGCTTCTCGACCTGCACTGCCGCAAACCAGGTGCGGTTTTGGCGCGTCCAGTCGCGCACGATCACATCGGGGCCGAGTTGCATGGCCAAGTCATAAGCCACGCTGCGGGCTTGTTGGCTATCTTTGATTTTCAGGCGCACGCCTGTGGGCGCTTCGAGGCGGAAGATGCGTTGCGCGTCATCCATGTGCAGCAGCGCAAGCGAGGCATCGTATTCGTAGTGGCCCGAATCAAAAATGCCCGACACATGTAACTGCTTCAGGCGCGGCATCACACCCGCAGGAGTCACTTGGCCACCCGGTGCGATGAGGGTGATTTGGTCTCCCACGCGCACGCCCATCGACATGGCCAGCTCGCCGCCTAACACCACATTAAAGCTGCCAGCTTGCAAGGTGGCACGCACCTTTGGCGGAATTTGCAAGGTGAAGTCACTCACCTGTGTTTCGGGTTCAGGGTCAATGCCGCGCACCATCGCGCCGCGCATGTCCTCACCGCGTGCCATTAACGCTTGCTGTGCCACGAAGGGAGCAGCGCCCACGACTTCGGTGTTTTGTTTGGCGTTGGCCATGAGGGCGTTGACATCGGCAAAACCTTCGCCGCTGGGGCTGAGCAGTTCGATGTGCGACACCACGGCCAACATGCGGTCGCGTACTTCCTTTTGAAAGCCATTCATCACACTCAACACAATGATGAGTGCGGCCACGCCCAATGCAATGCCCAGCATCGACACGCCCGAGATGAACGAAATAAAACCATTGCGGCCTGCGACGCGACCAGCGCGCGTATAACGCCAGCCAATGAGCAATTCGTAGGGGAGTTTGGAGGAAGAGGTTTGCATGTGGACTGGATTATCCCGTAGTAGCCAAAGTGCAAGGCTGCATCACGGACAATCTGGGTTATGACCTCTGTGCTGATCCATTCTGTGCCTGACACCACGCTCATTCCGTTTTCGTTGTGGACCACCCACGGCCCTGAGTCATCGGTGTTGGCCAAGGCGGACTTGCCTCATCTGCGTGCATGGATGACGCAGGCCAGACGCGTGGATATTCAAGTGGATCCAGTTCAAGAACCCTTGCTCGCCACCTTGTCGCCACCGCATGAACGCGCATGGGCGCTCGCCTCGGGGTGGCCTGCGCTGGATGGCAATTTGCCTTGGGCTGCACGAGCTGCGGCAGAGCAGGGCTTGGTTGCGAGTGATACAACAGATGGCTGGGCGTTTATCACGCTGTGCAACTGGCATGTGAGCAATGGCCAAGTCACGCTGGGTGATCCTGCGCACTTGCAAATCGACGATGCGACAGACGCCACGCTGTTCAAAGCCATGCAAGGTTTTTTTGCGGAAGACGGCATGACGCTGCACCCCTACAAGCCTGGCCAGTGGTTGGCGCAGTCGCCCTTGTTGGCAGATTTGCCAACGGCCTCGTTAGACCGTGTGATTGGACGCAACATCGACCCGTGGTTGGTGGGGGGGCACACCGCGACAGAGTTGCTTAGCCCTGCCGCCAAATTGTTGCGTCGATTGCAAAACGAAATGCAAATGCTGCTCTACACCCATCCTGTGAATGAGGGGCGTGGCCTGACCATCAATTCGTTTTGGGTGCATGGCACGGGGGCGTTGCCTGATGGCGCGAGCAAGTCTGTGCACCACGAACCAGTCGTCATTCAAACCTTGCGTCAAAGCGCATTACAACAAGACCTCATCGGTTGGCTAGAAGCTTGGCAACAGGTGGATGCGCAGTGCATCGCACCTTTGTTGGCAAGCGTGGCTGCAGGCGCGTCACCGCGGTTGGTGCTGTGTGGCGAACATGAGTTTCATGTGTATGACAGCGCCAAGCCATCACTGTGGCAGCGCGTGCGCCTGCGTCTTGCTCCCGCATCTTTAGACACTGTGTTGGCCGTTGCGCCATTGAAAGATTAAGTCCATGCAATTCATTCCACGCGACATGCCGCCACGCACCATCTGGGCGTTGGAGCAAGCAGGCGTGCATCCGCTGTTGGCACGTTTGTATGCCGCCCGGGGCATACAAGATGCGGCCACGCTCGACGCGTCGCTGGCGCAACTGTTGCCCCCCACAGGTTTGAAAGGTATTGAAGCCGCCGCCGTGTTGCTAGCAGATGCAATGGCCGCCAACAAAAAATTATGTGTGGTGGCCGACTACGACTGCGACGGCGCCACCGCCTGCGCCGTGGCCCTGCGTGGCCTGCGTTTGCTGGGCGCGAAGCAGGTGAGCTACATCGTTCCCGATCGCGTGGTGGATGGCTATGGCCTCACGCCCCCAATTGCCGAGCGCGTCAAAGCCAGCGGTGCAGATGTGCTCATCACCGTGGACAACGGCATTGCCAGCGTCGAGGGCGTGGCCACCGCGCGCAAGCTGGGTTTGCAAGTGTTGGTGACCGATCACCATTTGCCTGCTGCGGTCTTGCCCGAAGCCGATGCGATCGTGAACCCCAACCAACCTGGCTGCACGTTTGAAAGCAAAGCGCTCGCAGGTGTGGGTGTGATGTTTTATGTGTTGCTGGTTTTGCGTGCTGAGTTGCGCAAGCGTGGCGTGTTCACCGCAGAGCAGCAGCCCAAGCTCGACACCTTGTTGCCACTCGTCGCACTCGGCACAGTGGCTGACGTGGTCAAGCTCGATGCCAACAACCGTCGCTTGGTGGCCCAAGGTTTGGCACGCGTGCGCAAAGGACAAATGCCTGCGGGCATGACGGCGTTGTTTGCAGCGGCGGGTCGCACCAGCGAGAAATGCACCTCGCAAGATTTTGGTTTTGCACTCGGCCCCCGCATCAACGCAGCAGGACGTTTGTCTGACATGACGTTGGGCATTGAATGCCTTACCACCGACGATGTGGGGCGCGCCACGGAGCTGGCCACGCAACTCGACCGCATCAACCGCGAGCGTCGCGAGATCGAGGGCGACATGCGCGAGCAAGCCTTAGAGCTGGCGCAAGAAATGTTTGACCCCGAAGAAGAACCGCCCTCGGCCCTGTGTGTTTTCGACCCCGACTTTCACGAAGGCGTGGTAGGCATTGTGGCGGCCAAGCTCAAAGACTTGCACCATCGCCCCACGTTTGTGTTTGCGCCCAGCCAAGCTGTGGGCAAGGAACATGAACTCAAAGGCTCAGGCCGTTCTATTCCTGGTTTTCATTTACGCGATGCGTTGGACCTCGTCGCCAAACGTCACCCTGGCGTGCTGTTGCGCTTTGGCGGTCACGCCATGGCTGCAGGGTGTACCTTGGAAGAAGACAACCTTGCCAGCTTTGAAGAAGCGCTGCAACAAGTCGCGCAAGAATGGCTCGATGAAGCCACCTTGCAGCGTCGCCTAGAAACCGATGGCCCCTTGCTGCCCGAGTACCGCCGCCCCGAATTGGCCGATACCTTGGCGCGTGAAGTGTGGGGCCAAGGTTTTGCGCCGCCCACGTTCAGCGAAGAGGTCGAGGTGTTGGGACAGCGCCTGGTGGGCGAAAAGCATTTAGCCCTCAAGCTGCGCCACCACGGCCAGCCCGTCGATGGCATTTGGTTTGGCCGCGTGGAGCCTTTGCCACCGCTGGCGCATTTGGCATTTCGTTTAGAGGCAGATGAATGGCAAGGCAACAAGCGCGTGCGCTTTGTGGTCGAGGGTATGCAGGCTTGATAACGACAACAAAGAACGACAACAACGCGATGGCAACCAAGAAAAAAATCCAACTTCCAGAAGTCAATTTTTCTGACTACGGCGACACCCGCTACCTGCACCTCGGCACGCCGTGGGTGCAAGGCTCGATGAACATTGACAAGCCTTTTGACATTGACCTTGAATACGTGCAACGCATGATGGCCTGGCTCTTGTTTGTGGACATCGACAAAGTGGGCAAACTGCACGCCATGCAGTTGGGGCTGGGGGCGGCTGCACTCACCAAGTTTTCGTTCAAGCACCTGCGCATGAAAACCACAGCGATTGAACTCAACCCGCAAGTGGTGGCTGCATGTCGTTTGTGGTTCAAGCTGCCCGCCGACAGTGCCAAGCTGCAAGTGGTGTTGGGCGATGCGGCTGAGGTGGCCAAACACGACCACTGGCGCGGGCAGATCGATGCGCTGCAAGTGGATTTGTATGACCATGAAGCCGCTTCGCCTGTGTTGGACAGTGCGGAGTTTTATGCCGACTGCCGCAGTCTCTTGACCGACGATGGCTGCATGACGGTCAACCTGTTTGGCCGCAGCTCCAGCTTTGCGCAGAGCGTAGAGAAGATGGCTGCTGCATTTGGTGCGGATGCGTTGTGGGCTTTCAAGCCCACTCGCGAAGGCAACACGGTGGTGCTGGCGCAGCGCACGCCGACCCATCCCAAGCGTGCTGAATTGATGGCGCGAGCAGAGGCTATTCAAGCGCGTTGGCCTTTGCCCGCGACCAAATGGTTGCGTGTCTTCAAACCACACAAAAGCGTGTGATTTAGGGGTTTACCCGCGATTTGTCTCTTCCTCAAAATAGGTGTAACCCACATCGAGTGGGCTGTGATGTCAACACCATAATTCACGCCATATTTGCTTTTGGATTGAGGAGAAGAAATGATCAAAAGTCAAAAAGACTTTTTCTCCGGCCTGATGTTCACATTGGTCGGTGCTGGGTTTGCTTGGGGCGCAACCAACTACAACGTTGGAACGGGTGCGCGCATGGGCCCTGGTTACTTTCCGTTGTTGCTGGGTATTTTCTTGGCCGTGTTGGGGGCATTCATCACGTTTTACTCGTTGGTTGAACACACCGAAGACGGCGAACCTGTGGGTAAATTTGCTTGGAAGCCCATCGTCTACATCTTGGGTGCGAACCTGATTTTTGGGATTTTGTTAGGTGGCTTGCCTAGCATTGGTTTACAGCCAATGGGCTTGATTGCTGGCATTTATGCTTTGGTCATTGTGGCCAGCAAAGCGGGTGAGACTTTTAACCTCAAGGAAGTGTTGGTTTTGGCCACCGTGTTGTCGATTGGCAGCTACTTGGCGTTCATCGTTGCTTTGAAATTACAAATGCCAGTTTGGCCTGTGTTCATCACAGGTTGATGGGGAGAAATAAATAATGGATTTGATTGCAAACCTCTCATTAGGCTTTGGTGTAGCCTTTACGCCTATTAACCTGATGTACGCCTTGGCGGGTTGTATCTTGGGTACGCTGATCGGTGTCTTGCCTGGCATTGGCCCTGTGGCCACCATCGCCATGTTGTTGCCCGCCACTTATGCGTTGCCCCCTGTGTCGGCGCTGATCATGTTGGCTGGTATTTACTACGGCGCACAGTACGGTGGCTCCACCACCGCCATCTTGGTGAACTTGCCAGGCGAATCGTCCTCGGTGGTGACCACCATCGACGGTTACCAAATGGCTCGCAAAGGCCGTGCAGGTCCCGCTTTGGCGGCTGCTGGTTTGGGTTCGTTCTTTGCTGGTTCTGTGGGTACTTTGATTCTGGCTGCTTTCGCGCCTCCTTTGACTGAACTTGCGTTCAAGTTTGGCCCTGCCGAATACTTTTCCCTCATGATCTTGGGTTTGGTTGGTGCGGTGGTGTTGGCTTCGGGCTCTTTGCTCAAAGCGATTGCCATGATCGTGTTGGGCCTCTTAATGGGCTTGATCGGTACCGACGTCAACTCGGGCGTGGCACGTTTCAGTTTTGATATTCCTGAACTGACTGACGGTCTAGGTTTTGTGACCATTGCCATGGGTGTGTTTGGTTACGGTGAAATCATTTCGAACCTCTCTCGTCCTGAAGAAGATCGCGAAGTGTTCACTGCCAAGGTCGAAGGTTTGTTCCCCACCAAGGAAGACTTCAAAAACATGATGCCAGCCGTGATTCGCGGCACCTCGTTGGGTTCCTTGTTGGGTGTTTTGCCTGGCGGCGGTGCGTTGCTGGCTGCGTTTGCGGCTTACACCATCGAGAAGAAAACCGCTTTGCGCGAAGGCGAAGTGCCCTTCGGTCAAGGCAACATCCGCGGTGTGGCGGCTCCAGAAGCGGCTAACAACGCAGGTGCACAAACCTCGTTCATCCCATTGCTCACCTTGGGTATTCCACCCAACGCTGTGATGGCTTTGATGGTGGGTGCGATGACGATTCACAACATCCAACCTGGTCCACAGGTGATGACCAGCAACCCTGAGTTGTTCTGGGGTCTGATTGCATCAATGTGGATTGGCAACTTGATGCTCGTGATCTTGAACTTGCCGACGATTGGCATGTGGATCAAGTTGTTGTCTGTGCCTTACCGCTTCTTATTCCCAGCCATCGTGTTGTTCTGTGCGATTGGTGTGTACTCGACCAACAACAACACCTTCGACATTTGGATGGTGGCAGGTTTTGGTTTCATCGGGTATTTGTTCGTCAAACTCGGTGCTGAGCCTGCCCCCTTGTTGCTCGGATTTATCCTTGGCCCCATGATGGAAGAGAACTTGCGACGTGCCTTGTTGTTATCACGTGGTGATTGGTCTGTGTTTGGCACACGTCCACTCTCTGCTGGATTGTTGGCTGCAGCCGCTATGCTCTTGGTGATTGTGCTGTTGCCATCGATCAAGAACAAACGCGAGGAAGCCTTCGTCGAGGATTGATTCGGTTCATATCGATGACAAACGGCACCTTTGGGTGCCGTTTTTTTATATTAAAAAGGAATATGCGCTAGCAACGTGTTCTCACTTGTGGCAGCGATGCGTTTGGTGAACTGAATATTTTTATATTGAATAGACAGCTCTTTCGCATCGAAGTTTGCATTTGTGTATTGCTTTCTATACGCGCTCATCCCGATTTGAATTTCGGGTGTGATTAGGCTTGAAATCATGACTTTAGGTTTGACATAGGCCTTGGGTTGATCACTTTGTTCAATACCTGGGACAAGCCAAGATTCAACACGAAGTCTTTTCATCACCCATGTTTTCCCAACGCCAATCTCTGCTTCTCCACGCAACTCATTGTTTGCATTGTCTCTGTTGAGTCCAAGATCAATGCTCCATGCCCATGGATGATGCATATTGAGGCTATTAGGAGTTGAGCTCATAGATAAAACTTTGAGTCGGTGGAGTTGAATTCCATTCTGGCGAGCGTGCACTGTCGTTTCTAGAACGTTGAGTCGTGACTCTCTTGTATGCTGTTGTTCAAGAGTGTCATCACCCAAGGGGGCCCATCGAATTCTTGCGTAATTGCTGTTTGCAGTGCTGATGACACCAGCAGACCAAATATTTGACTTGGTTTTTTTACTCGGATCATCAAGATCGATGTCTAAGCTGGATTCTTTGAAATCAAGTGACTCAATCTCTGAGTGATTAGGGTATGGATTGCGTTTTCTTCGAAATGCGTATTGGTAATGCAGATACAGCAGTTCTTTGATTTGATCTGAATCCGAGCTTGTGACGCTTTCAGCCTGCTTGACAACTGCTGCAACATGATTCTTTTCTTCGTCTGTCAGTTGCTCTGAGAGGTGTTTTTCGCGAATGATGGTTGGGGCTAGTACGCGCTTATTGGTTATGCGATTTGCGTTGAGACGAACCACGTCAATTGGCAAGACGGGTTGATTTGTCTGAAAGCTGTAGTCTTGATTGGGCGCTGCGATGTTGATTAATTCAGCGAGTTGAAACGCGCAGTTTTCATCAATGAAGTAATACTTGAACTTTGCCTTGCGGAGTTCGTACAAGTGAAATGCTATGTTCTCCAATTCGTCGGCTGATAGCTCAATTTTGTACAAGTAAATTGCACGCTGCTCAAAAAGTAGATAGTCTTTCTTTTTTGCAAAAAATGGTTCTCTGATGAAGTAACTTTCAAACCCTCCCGTCAAGCCCTTGGCTGCATATTGCAATGCCCCTTCACGGTTGGTAGTTGCAGCAAAATGAATTGTGTCGGCTAAATCCATGGGCATTTCCCCATCGTGGAAAACGAGCATGAGATGACCGAAAGCCGAAGCTGGCGCGTCTAGGTATTCTGAAACGTATGCAATGTAAAAGTCTTTCTTTTGAAATCCTTGGTTAAATGCTTGTAAATCGGCGCAGTGAGTTAAATCAAAAGATGGAATATCTGTGCTCTGCCGAGAGAGCCATTTGTACCGTGCTGGAAATTGACAAGCCAGCTCTGAGCCACCACGAGATCGAAGAATGCGTACGAACTCGTCGCGTTCTAGATCCAAGTTGGTGCGACCTTGCGGTGTGACAAAAAACTCGGGTGATTGGACTCGACTGATGCCATTTTCCGCATGCATCAAGCGATCCCAATAGGTACGCTTTGTCGTTTCTGCCAAGGCTGTCTGCAAGCATGCCTGATTGAGGCAGAGAAGGGCCATGGCCCAAAAAAAACCCCGCTTAGCGGGGTTTTTTGCTTTGTTCATGATCATTGATTTGTTTTAAAAGATCCAAAGGTGTTTTGCTATTTTGCAGCATAGGTTTGATAACCTCAGCAGCATCTTGTTTAGTTAAGCTTAGCTTAGCTGCGCAAATGATGCTCAATGCTTCAATCAGTTCCGTTTGGTGCGGCCTTTTAAGGTTGTAAAAATTGATCAGAACAAAGGAAGAAAGCTCTTCTTCTAAATTTCGATCTAAGCGACCGAAATTAGAAGTTCACTTGGCACCCGCCTTCATTTTGAAGTGGTAAGTGCTTGGTTGGTATTCGTATGCAGCGCCTGTCACGAAGTCAGTTGTGCCCAAGTCCCAGAAAATGCTCAACAGAGCCACGCCGTCGAACTTTTTGTCCAAAGGCATAGTTTCTGTGCGGAAGCCATCTTTTTCAATCATGATGGAATCAGCACTGTTCTTTTTCACTTTGGTAGACAAAGGCGTCACGCCCACTGGTTTGCCATCAATGCGCACTGTTGCACCATCTGGATCGCTGGTGATAGTCAAGACTTGGTCTGTGCCTTTGAAGACAGTTGCACAACCAGTCAACAACATGAGAGTTGATGCAAAGCTGATGGTGATGATAGATTTCAAGGGCGATTTCATCGGGAATCCTTTTATTAATGAGTTGTATTCGTACAATTATTCTAGTCTAATTAATTGAGTACTTTAGATGTATTTATGTATTTTTAAATGTGAGTTTTACAGACAAAGACGTGATGAAAATTAGTTTTTTGATTTTTTATTAGGTTTGCCGATTTTGATAATACGTATCACACAAGTTTGTGCATGGGCGTTCGCGCTCACATTGCTGGGTGCCTGCCAGTCAAACAGCATTCCTCCGCTACAACCCGAAATCGCCACAGGCTTCACGCGCAAATCCAATGTGGTGACTCAGAAGTTTGCCGTGGCTGCCGCCAATCCGTTGGCCACGCAAGCGGGCTTTGATGTTTTGAAAGCGGGCGGTTCGGCAGTTGATGCCGCAATTGCCGTACAAATGGTATTGGGCTTGGTTGAGCCGCAGTCTAGTGGCATTGGTGGTGGTGCATTTTTGTTGCACAGTGCGCCGAGTGAAGGTGATCAAGCCCCCAAAGTGCAGGCTTTCGATGGCCGTGAGACCTCGCCTGAAGCCGCCACAGAAGACATGTTGCTCAATAGCGATGGCAAGCCTCTTGCGTTTCATGCTGCGGTGGTGGGTGGACGTTCGGTGGGCACACCTGGCGTGCTGCGCATGCTAGCGCAAGCCCATGCACAACACGGCAAGTTGCCGTGGGCCAAGTCGTTTGAGCCAGCCATGAGGTTGGCCACCCAAGGTTTTGCCATCAGTCCGCGGTTGCATGCACAGCTCAAGGCCGATGCGTATTTGCGCTTAGACCCAACAGCACGCGCCTATTTTTACCAAGCCAATGGGGATCCCCATCCTGTGGGCTATGTGTTACGCAACCCAGAATTAGCAACAGTACTGCAACGCATTGCCAATGAAGGCGTGCAAGCGTTTTACAGCGGTGAAGTGGCTGAGGCGATGGTGCGTAAAGTACAACAGCACCCCAACAACCCTGGCCGCTTGGCACTGAGCGACTTGGTCAATTACCAAGCCAAAGAGCGAGCGCCCTTGTGCTTTGACCATGCCGCTGCAAATCGCATGTACCGCGTATGTGGTTTTCCTCCGCCAAGTTCGGGTGCGATTGCCATTGGCCAAATCTTGGGCATGTTGCAACACACACCGGCTTCGTTGATGACGTCGCCACTTGACATGGTGGACGGCACCCCCGACCCACGTTGGCTGCACCTGTACACCGAGGCCTCGCGCCTGGCCTTTGCCGACCGTGCGCAATACGTGGCTGACCCCGACTTTGCGCCTGCCCCGAGTGGCGAGTGGCAAAGCCTGTTGTCGCCAGCTTATTTGCGTGAGCGTGCCAAACTCATTCGCCCCACGGCCCAATTGCAAGTTTTGCCAGGTGTGCCAGTTCGTGCGCAGCGCAGCAGCGATGCGCCCATGTTGGAACAGCCTGAGTACGGCACCTCGCACATCAGCATCGTGGACGGACAGGGCAACGCACTGGCCATGACCACCACCATCGAAGACGCGTTTGGTTCACGCCAAATGGTCAAAGGTTTTTTGTTGAACAACGAGTTGACCGATTTCAGCTTTGCACCACGTGATGCGCAAGGTCGCCCCGTGGCTAACCGTGTGCAACCCAACAAACGACCACGCTCTTCTATGTCACCCACCTTGGTGTTTGACAAAGCCACAGGTCAGTTGGTGATGAGTGTGGGGAGTCCGGGTGGCGCGATGATCATTCACTTCAGCGCTAAAACTTTGTATGGTGTGCTGAATTGGGAGATGAGTCCACAGCAAGCGATTGCATTGCCTAACTTTGGCGGTGTGGGCGGCCCCTTGGTGCTGGAAGGCGGGCGTTTTGCACCTGCTACCCTTGCGGCCCTGCGCGAGCGTGGGCATGAGGTGAAAGAATTGGCGTTGACCAGTGGTTTGCAAGCGGTGGTCAGACAAAGTAAACATGGACAAACAGGCTGGGTGAGCGGTGCTGACCCACGACGTGAAGGTGAGGTGATGGGTGAATAAAGTGATTCGTATCGCAGTGGCGTTGGTGGTCGTCGCACTGTCGGCGTTCTTCTCTTACAAGGCACCACACAACGCCACGGATGCCGCGCCGCACGAGCCCAGAAAGCACGTGTCTGCGGCACAAGATAGTGCAACACCTCGTGCAGACATTGTTGATGCTGCGTTGCCCGCCAGCAATTCGCCGATTGATTTCAAACACATCATCGGTGCGGACTACAAGCGTCACACGGGCGAGCCCACTGGCGGGCACACCCTGCTCAACGGAGATGTGCGTGTGATTGACGGCACTGCATCTGCGCCCGATGCCACTGGTGTGTACCGTGCCCAAGTGCAAATGGCCGATCCACAACACGCGGGCCAATGGATCACTAAAACCGACCGCAACGGTAACCCCATGCCCAACACCATGTTTCCTAAGGACTGGACAGCGGAGCAAGTGGTGAATGAGGTGAACGCCGCTTGGTTCAGCCCCACCAAAACCATCCGCGGTGACAAGTGGAGCGCACTCACGCCCAGCGGTGTGCGCGTGGAAGGCTACCTAGAGCCGCGCGTGACGGCGTACCCCGTCTACAGCAAACGCCACTGAATCATGCCGCTGCGTTGCCTCATCCAAACACAAGCACCGGTGCCTGGCAGTGGCGCGCTGCCCGTGCGCTACCCTGCATGTGAGTGGGTGGGTGACGATGGCTCTGTAGACCATCTACATCCACTGAACCGATTTGTGTGCAGTTGGCTCATCAGCGACATGCGCGACGTGTCGCGTTGCGACGAAGTGCTGCAAATCATCGCTGAATTGCAAAATGCGACACGTCAACAATGGTTTGTTGACGGTGATGCTTTTCAATTGGACATGCATGCCGAGGGTGTGCAGTTCAACCAAAGCAATGTGGCCCCAGAAGATGCGGCTTATTGGAATCGACCTGACGCAAGATTTACCTTGCCAGAGGTAAGAGCGCTGCTGCGTGTGTGGCGTGATTACTTGGCAGCATCATCCTGCTCTTAATCGGCCACACGCATCACTCGCGTGTCAGTGCGATTCTTGATCGCTGAGGCCTTCTTTGTGCTTCAACGCATCGCGCATCAGCGCATAGCGCGTCATCCGTTGGCCTTGCACCAAGCGAATCACACGCTTCAAGGGAATGCCAATGTGCGCCAAGGTTTGGCTGGCCAGCATGAGGCTGCCTTCAATGACTTCTGGCACCACTTCGGCAGCCCCTGCAGCGCGCAGGTCTTCCAAGTGCTCGTCATCGTGTGTGCGCACGATCACAGGCACATGGGGCGCGTGTTCTTTGACCCACGCCAACACCTTCAGTGCAGAAGGTAGGTCGGGGTAGGTCACGGCCACAGCGGCAGCGCGCACCAAGCCTGCGGACATGAGGCTGGAAAAGCGGGTGGCATCACCTAGTTCGACATGGTGGCCATGGTCGCGTCCCATTTGTACTTTTTCTGGGTCTGAGTCGAGGGCCACGTACGGAATGTTTTCTAACGTCAACAAATCGGCCAAATTGTGGCCACTGCGTCCGTAGCCACAAACGATGACGTGGTGTTCAATTTTGAGTGTGCGCTGCGCCATGCCTGTGAGTGCAAGCGACTGCAGCAACCAATCGTTGCTGATGAAGTGGTTGACAATGCGGTCGGCGTTCATCACCAAGAACGGGGTGGCAATCATGGACAACACCATCGACGCCAAGATAGGGCTCATCCACGCAGCGGGGATGAGTGAGTTTTGAACCCCCAGCGACAACAACACAAAACCGAATTCACCCGCTTGCGCAAGGTACAGCGCGGTGCGCAGGCTCACACCCGCAGGTGCTCCCGTGAGACGGGCCAGCACAAACACCAAGCCCGCTTTGAGAAACAACGGAACAAGCGACAGCAACAGCACCCAGCCCCAGCTGTCGATCAACACTTCCCAGTCAAGCTTCATGCCAATGGTGATGAAGAACAAGCCTAGCAACACATCGTGGAAAGGACGAATGTCAGCCTCCACCTTGTGTTTGAAATCAGTCTCAGCAATCAACATGCCCGCCAAGAATGCGCCCATAGCCAGCGACAAGCCTGCCAGCTCAGTGAGCCATGCCAAACCCAGGGTCATGAATAAGAGGTTAAGCATGAAAAGCTCATCGCTTTTGCGGCGTGCCACCAGCTGTAACCAACTGCGCATGACACGCTGGCCACCCCACAGCAGCAAGCCCACCAAGATGGCCGCTTTGAGCATGGCGATGGACAACACTTTCCAAAGATTGTGTTCACCCATGTCTGCCAGGGCGGGGATCAGTACCAGCAATGGCACCACAGCCAAATCTTGAAACAGCAACACGCCCATCACGCGTTGGCCGTGGGGCGACTCCATCTCTACGCGATCAGACATGAGCTTGACCACGATGGCCGTGCTCGACATGGCCAGCGCGCTACCCAGTGCAATGGAGGCTTGCCAGCTCAAACGCCAGATATAGCCCAACTCTTTGAGCGCAAAGCCAACTGCCAAATTAAACAAAAATGCGCCCACGAGCGTGAGCACGACTTGGCCTAACCCCAAGCCAAACACCAGCTTGCGCATGCGCATGAGCTTGGGAAGGTTGAACTCCAAGCCGATGACGAACATCAAAAATACCACGCCAAACTCAGCCAAATGCTCTACGGCCACCGAGTCATTGGCCAGCGCCAAGGCATTGGGGCCAATCACCACTCCTGCAAACAAATAGCCCAGCATGGCGGGCAAATGCAGCAGCCGACAACCCACCACGCTGACCACAGCCGCGCACAAATATAAGAGGGTGAGTTCTAAGGAGGACATACCCCCTAATGGTACCGAGCGTTTGTGACACGCTCGTGCGAAGGCCTCACATAAACTCAGGTTTTCTCCAGTGAAACCCACTATTTTTTCTCATGCCCCATTCACAACGTCCTGCTTTGTCAGGGCTTTTACTGGCTACTGCGGGTGCGATTGCATTCAGCGGTAAAGCCATCATTGTCAAGCTGTCTTATTTGTATGGGGTAGATGCGGTCACGGTCATCATGTACCGCATGTTGTTTGCGCTGCCGTTCTTCATAGCCATGGGCTTGTGGGCTGAGCGCCAAGCCATTGCGCGTGAGAATCCACTCACGCGACGTGATGTGATGGACATCGTGGGCTTGGGCTTTGTGGGTTACTACTTGTCGAGCTATCTCGACTTTTTAGGCTTGCAATACATCACGGCCAGTCTTGAGCGGCTGATCTTGTACCTTAACCCCACGTTGGTGGTGCTGTTGGGCTGGGCAATTTACAAAAAGCCAATTCATCCCGTACGTATGTTGGCGATGGCCATCAGCTATAGCGGTGTCTTGCTTGTGTTCTCGCACGAGCTGTCGCTTGCAGGATCAAATGTGGCTCTTGGCGGTAGTTTGGTATTGGGCAGCGCGGTGAGTTACGCGGTGTATTTGCTTTACAGCGGCCAGCTGGTGCAACGCATTGGTTCGTTGCGATTGGTAGGCTGGGCTACCAGCGTGGCGTGTGTGTGCTGCATTGCACAGTTTGTGCTGTTGCGCCCGCTGTCGGCTGCGGTTGTGCCTGAGGAGGTGTTGTGGCTTGGCTTGCTCAACGCTGTCGCTTGTACGGTTGCCCCTGTGCTGATGGTGATGATGGCGATTGAACGCATTGGTGCTGCATTGACGGCGCAGACGGGCATGATTGGACCCATGTCCACCATTGCGCTGGGCGTGCTGTTGTTGGACGAGCCGTTGAATATCTGGATAGGTGTCGGGACGCTGTTGGTCGTCAGTGGTGTGTTTATTGTTTCTAAGTACGGAGCAAAGTGATGGATTTAGGACTCAAAGGTAAATGGGCATTGGTTGGTGGCGCGAGCAAAGGTTTGGGCTTTGGCTGCGCACAGTCTCTAGCGCGTGAAGGTGTGAACGTGGTCATCGTCGCGCGCGGGGCTGAGGCGCTAGAAGCAGCGGCCACGGAGCTGCGCAAGCAAGGAGCCACCATCCTCACAGTAGCCGCAGACATCACCTCATCTGAAGGGCGCGAAGCCATTTGGTCTGTGGCTGGCGGCCCTGGTAAAAACTTTGACATCGTGGTGACCAACGCAGGTGGCCCACCTCCTGGCGATTTTCGCAACTGGGAACGTGACGATTGGATCAAAGCGGTGGACGCCAACATGCTAACGCCGATTGAGCTCATCAAAGCCACGGTAGACGGTATGGCAGATCGCAAGTTTGGTCGCATCGTCAACATCACGTCCAGCGCGGTGAAAGCACCCATCGACATCTTGGGCTTGTCCAACGGTGCACGCTCAGGCTTGACAGGTTTTGTGGCGGGCGTGGCGCGTACGCAAAAGCTGGCTGCCAACAACGTGACCATCAACAATTTGTTGCCTGGTGCGTATGACACCGACCGACTCAGGGGCACGATGAAAGGTGCATCCGAAAAAACAGGTCAGTCGATTGAAGCCATTGTCGAGGCGCGCAAGAAAACCATTCCCGCGCAACGCTTTGGAAACCCGCAAGAGTTCGGCGACACCTGTGCGTTTTTGTGCTCAGCACAAGCCAGTTACATCACAGGCCAAAACATCTTGACCGATGGTGGCGCATACGCTGGCACGTATTAAGTTACTTTCGCGACGACACCACGATGCCGCCAATGATCATCACAAACGCAGCGGCGTGGTAGATCTGCGGCAGCTCGCCCAAGGCAAGCGCTGAAAGTGTGGCGGCGAACACGGGCGTGAGGTTGGCAAAGAAGCCTGCGATGTTGGGCCCCACGCGCTGCACGCCCAAGCCCCAGCAGCGGTAGGCCAGTAGCGCTGGGCCAACAGCCACATACACAAGCGCCGCCATCAGTGGCCAGCCCCAATCGATGTGTGCGTCGACCAAGCCTGTGTAGCCTGACCATTCAACCGCTGTGAATGCGCCCGACCAGACCAAGCCAAATGCCATTTGCGCCATCAAGAAGAAGGCCCAGTTGCCACGCACCTCCGCAGGCTCTTGTGTGTGTGAGAGTAGCCAGCTGTACCAAGCCCAGCAGAGCGTGGCAATCAGCACAAACACATCGCCCAGTACCAAGTGCACATTGGCCAAGGCTTGCCAGTCACCTCGGCACAACACCAGCATCACGCCAGCGATGGACAGTACAGCCCCAAAAATTTGGCGCTTGCGCACTGTTTGTTTGAAAAACAAAGCGCCCATGGCCAGCATGAAGACGGGTGTACTGGAGGCTACCAGTGTCACGTTGATGGGGGTTGAGGTTTGCAGTGCCAGGTATTGCAAGCTGTTGTAGCAGCCCACGCCCAGCAAGCCTAGCAAGCCATAGTGTTTCCAGTACGGCCACAGGGGGCTGTTGCGCCGCAGCACCTGGTGGGCAATGGGCAGCAGCAACACAAAGGCCAGCACCCAGCGGAAGAAGTTCAGCGTCAATGGGGGGATGAGCTCATGCACCAACCGCCCCACGATGGCGTTGCCCGCCCAAAGCAGTGGCGGGACCAATAAAAGCGCCGCGGTGCGCGGCGTCAGAGAATGTGGAACAAGTGACATAAGGGCTGGACTCTACCCGAGCATGAATAACCCATGCGACACCCGCGCGACTCGTTTCGTGGCAGGATTCAGCATTTAAAAAATTTCACCCACATTTGGAGTATTACCTCATGACCAAAGCAGTCATCATCGAAAAAAACGGCGGCCCCGAAGAGCTCAAGCTCATTGACGTGACTGTGGGCCAGCCTGGCCCTGGCGAAATTCGCATTCGTCACAAAGCTGTAGGTCTGAACTTCATCGACGTGTACCAACGCAGCGGCGTGTACGCACTGCCCATGCCTTTGCATTTAGGCATGGAAGCCTCGGGCATCATCGAAGCCGTGGGCGAGGGTGTGACCCACCTCAAAGTGGGCGACCGCGCAGCTTATGCCAGCCAGCCCCCCGGCAGCTACTGCGAAGAGCGCGTGATGCCCGCCAAGTGCGTGTGCAAATTGCCAGATGCGATTTCATTTGAAACTGGCGCAGCCATGATGCTCAAAGGTTTGACCGCGCAATATTTGTTGAAGCGCACCTTGCCACAAGGCGGCTTGCACAAGGGTGACTTCATCTTGTTCCACGCTGCCGCGGGTGGTGTGGGCTTGATCGCTTGTCAATGGGCCAAGGCTTTGGGCTACCAACTGATTGGTACGGCAGGCAGCGATGCCAAGTGCGAACTGGCCAAAGCCAATGGCGCAGCCCACGTCATCAACTACAACACCGAAGATTTCTTGGTGCGTGTGAAAGAAATCACAGGCGGCAAGGGCGTGAAAGTGGTTTACGACTCGGTGGGTAAAGACACATGGGATAAGTCACTCGATTGCTTGGCACCGTTTGGCTTGATGGCCAGCTTTGGTAACGCATCAGGTGCACCTGCGCCTATCGCCCCTGGCATCTTGGGCCCCAAAGGTTCGATCTACCTCACGCGTCAAACGCTGTTCAGCCACATCGTCACACGCGAGAGCACGCAAGAAATGGCTGACGATTTGTTTGAAGCCGCGACCAGCGGCAAGGTGAAGATTCACATCGACCAAACTTACCCCTTGGCCGACATCGCCCAAGCGCACCGCGACTTGGAAGCCCGCAAGACCACGGGTTGCACCATCATCACTTTGTGATGACAGCGTAGGGTTTCAGGCGCTGGGTTCGGCGTCCTGAAACTTGTCTGCGCGGCAGGTGAGCACCAGCGTGTCGCGATGGCCGCCCTCAGCCAATGGCTGAATGGGGGTGCTTTCGTGAATCACGCGCGTGTCGTCTAACAACATCAACGACCAAGGCTCGCTGAGTGTGAAGCGTTCGCCTTGGGGGCCATTTGCCTCAAACACACGCGTCTCGCCGCCTTTGATATCGACGCGGTTGACCATGAACACCGCCACAAAATCCACACCATCGCGATGCGCACCTTCAGGGGTGGGGCGGCCAATGCCATCGGTGGTGTCAATGCGGAACTGATGTGCTTCGATGCACCACTTGGTGTGGGGTGTGCCTCGCACTTGGCTTGCGGTGTGCGCCAGTGCTGTGAGCAGTTTGGTCCAAGCGGGCGATGCCACGGTATCTGCACGCATGGGCTCAAACCAACGCTCCATGCCGCCGTGCAGCGCGTTGTAGTCGAGCGACTGCCAATGCGCGCGATGTGGCACTTGGGTTAATGTGTTGTGCTCGAACACAAAGCTGCTGTGCAAGCGGCGGCGATAGCGGCCACCGTCTTTGAGGTAATTGTCGGGTGGCATGTTGTCCCAGTCGGGTGACAGGGCTTGCAGCTCACTCAACGTACATCCTGCCCACTCTGCCACATTGGCTGCGTTGAGCATGCCGTAGCCTTTGTGCGTGACAGCGCTGTGCAGCTCTGCCACGCTCACGGTGCTGGGGGCGAGTATTTGCATGGTTAGTTTCCTCGGCGCACGCGCAGCACTTCATCCAAGATGAGTAAGGCCGCACCTAGGCTGATGCCGCAGTCGGCCACGTTGAACGCGGGGAAGTGAATGCCAGCGTAATGAAAGTCGAGAAAGTCCACCACGTAGCCGTACATCACGCGGTCAATCACGTTGCCAATGGCTCCGCCCAAGATGCAGGCAATGGCCAAGCCAAACAGCTTTTGGCCTGGGTGTTTTTTCAGCATCCACACCATGGCGATGGTGGCGACGACGCCGAGGCCCGTGAAGAACCAACGTTGCCAACCACCCGCCGTGGCGAGGAATGAAAACGCAGCGCCTTCGTTGTGCACGCGCACGATGTTGAAAAAGCTGCTGACCGCAAAACCTTCACTCAATTGATAGGTGCTGACGATCAGCACTTTGGTGAATTGATCAGCAAGAAGGACCAAGGTCGCAATGCCGAGCCACACCCAATACGACGTGGTGTTGCTGATGAAGGTGTGGCGTGCCATGCAGTTGCTTTCGTGGTTCGCAAAACTTAAGCGAAGTGACGCACTTCACCACCGCCATGCAAGTTGCTGTCGCAACGTCCGCACAGGGTGGGGTGAGCAGGGTTGTGGCCTACGTCGTCGCTGTAGTGCCAGCAACGTTCACACTTGGTGGCTTCGCTGGCTTTGACTTCAACCGTCAAGCCTTCGCCTTTGACGAGCGCAACCTTGGAGGTGATGAACACAAACTTCAAGTCGTCATCCAAAGAAGCCAGTGCGTCATAGGCTGCACCATCGCAGTGAATGACCAGCTGCGCTTGCAGCGATGCACCCACCAAACCTTCGGTGCGTTTGTTTTCAATTTCTTTGTTGGCGGTTTCGCGCACTTGTTGCACGGCATGCCACTTGTCCATTAATGCAGCATTGATGACACCGAGATCGGTGAACGTCTCCAAGAAAATCGACTCAGACTTACCAAATGTGCTCCACGCTTCTTCAGCGGTGAAGCTGAGGAACGGGGCCATCCAACGCAGCATGGCGTGGGTGATTTGGTGCAACGCGGTTTGTGCGCTGCGACGAGCGAGCGACTTAGGTGCTGTGGTGTACAGGCGGTCTTTGAGTACATCCAAATAAAACGCGCCCAAATCTTCTGAGCAATACAGCTGCAACTTTGACACCACGGGGTGGAACTCGTATTTGTCAAAGTGGCTCAAGATCTCAGCTTGCACTTGCGCGGCGCGTGACAGTGCGTACTTGTCGATTTCCAACAATTCGTCAAACGCCACGGCGTCTTTGGCTGGGTCAAAGTCACTCACGTTGGCCAGCAAGAAGCGCAACGTGTTGCGGATGCGGCGGTACGCATCGACGACGCGGGCCAAGATTTTGTCGTCAATGTTGAGATCGCCCGAGTAGTCGGTGCTGGCCACCCACAAGCGCACGATTTCTGCGCCCATCTTGTCGCTCACTTCTTGTGGTGCGACGGTGTTGCCCAAGCTCTTGCTCATCTT
>JACCDG010986024.1_pt1 | contig 51569 bp, 43 predicted proteins | sample 7442471 | NCBI WGS metagenome assembly JACCDG01 (sample SAMN15323444, study PRJNA562643) | freshwater metagenome | isolation source: river surface water | place: USA:Blue River Watershed | collected 2017-08-17 | reverse complement strand
ATTTCTTTATCTTCACGATACTTAATTAAAGCAGCAAGAAATTCCTTATTGTTTACATAGTGCTCTGACCTCTTTCTCTTGGCCATAACTGCTGTGGTTATCATAAGTTTTTATCATTATTATGTATAGATTATACCATTTTTCAAAATTCTTGACAAGAGGTTTAAAACTGTGTAAAATACCTTTGTTAGGTTTGAAAGATAGATATTAGCTATTTTTATAGAGATTCTCTAAGATCTCTTTAGCATCATTGACATTGGCAAGATATCCCATCCTACGGTTAATTTTGGACTGATTGCTGTCTTTTGTAGATTGTCGAATATAGTTCTGATACATAACTATCATCTCAATATCTGATGATTCGGAGATTGTGAGAACATCAGATAAATTAATAATGAACATATCTTCAGTTGTTGTCTTTAACCAAGGCTCAAGTTTATATCCCATTATTCCTGTTCTTCCCTTTATCTCAGACACAGTAATTGGATTGGATATAATCAGCATGGTTCTATCATCTTCTTCAGAAGCTGCTACCTTTGCGAAGATTTCTTCACCTGATTTTAATTTTACTGTTGCATAAAAGTCTTCTTCAATTCCCATTTTTCTTAAGTTGTATTGTGATTATCTCATAATTGAAGTTCTCTTCATTATATGTTTTAATTCTTTCAATGAGATGATTTAATGTATAATTCTTTCTTGATTTAAATGTACAATCATCAGAGATGTCATAGAGGACTGCTTTGGTTTTATCCTTTCCTTTCCTAAGTACTCTTCCGATTGATTGAAGATTTCTAATTCTCGATTTACTTGGAGAAGCAAAGATTACATTGTGAAGATTTTTGATGTTGATTCCTGTAGAGAAAGTTCCGTAAGAAGCAACAATGATTGCATTGTTTTCTCTTTCAGTAATCTCTCTGACTAATTCTCTTTCTTCAGTGTCCACTCCACCATGAACAAAAAATACTCTACGATCATCTCTCTTGTTATTATTTATTCTTTCATATAAAACAGCACCATGAGCCTCAACTCTACTAAAAAGAACAAGTGTGTTGCCTTTTAGGTCTAGAGCAAGATTTGTTATGAATTTATTTCTTCTATCGTGAGTGATTAAATACTGTATCTCATCCTCATAAGTTTCAAATCTTTGTGGATTATGTTTGAGTACAATACATTGAATATCCAACTGAGATAGATGACCTTGCTTCATCAACTCATCAGTTTTTGTTACTTTATATGATGGGCCAAATAATCCTTCCAAAACCCATTTATGAGTCTGAGTTCCATCAAGAGTTCCTGTAAAACCAAATCGATACTTGGCATGATGAAGTTTGGTCATGATTTGGATTAATGACTTGCTCTTGAATAAATGAGCTTCATCTCCTATAATACAATTATACTCTTCAAAAAATGAACGTTCTAGTTTATATACTGATTGCCATGTAGTAATTGTTACTGGATGTTCATTAGTTTTTTCTCTTCCAGAATAGATACGGTGACAATATGACTCAGCATCCCAACCATAATCAAGGAAATCCTTGTACATCTGTTCTACAAGAGATGTCGTTGGAACAACTAAGAGAATTTTTTGTCCTTTATCCACATAATATCTTACGAGCGAATAAATCATCAACGATTTGCCGCTCGCTGTGGGGCTTATCAATAGTTTTCTATTATGCTTTAATGCATCATATACTCCCTCAATCTGATATTTCCTTGGAGTATGAGCACAAATGGAATTCATATAATCCTTGACACCTTCTTCTGAGATTTCTTCATTAATCTCAAATGGTTGTCCGTAGAACTTATTGTTTTCAAATTTGTAAGTGTATCCATACTGTTTACAGAATGACACAATCTTATCTAACAGACCAACATAGATCTGTTTAGATCTCATATCATATAAATGAATTTCCCCATTCCAATTTTTACCACGATACTGTGGCATAAATTTTGCATTAGGAACATCAAACTTAAAGTGATCTCTAAGTTCGTATTCGATATGAGGTTCTGTATTAATCTTTAAAAATACTTCGTTGGATTTCGATATAACAAGATTAGCTGTAGTATCAATCACATAAATCCATGCATCTAGGAGTATTTATTTACCCTAGTCCAGCGTTAAATTTCATAAATTCTATGGAATTTTTAATCTGATAAGTTCTATTCTGAATCATTTTTAAGATGCTTTCAATATAAACTAACATAGTATCGTAGTAATCCATCTTTAAACAAACTGTAGATAATTTTTCATCAGCATCAAGATACTTCTGCATAGTATCTTTGTCTCTGATTTTTTTAGGAAAAGGATTTTCAATGTAAACATCAGGATCTGCTTTTCCAGAATAATATTCATATCTTTCATGGCGAATATTTCTCTTCTGTTGCTCTGCTTTTTTTCTTAACAAAAATATTGTATTATAAAGATTAAAATATTTTGCATGAAGAACAGGAATATTTAATGATTCGTTATGAAGATTATCTGGATCTATTTTAGAATCTTTCTCCCACATTTCTTGAATTTTATCAAGATCAATAGTCATAAATCGTTTCCATCTCTATCTTGTATATTATACATCAAATACTTAAATGATACATCTGCTGTAAAGTATTGATTGTCTGTATTTGTGGCGTCAAACTCTAATGCAGACAATGAATATGGGAACAAAGAACTAAATTTTACCTGAAAGTTGAACTTTTGATTGCTATTTAAAACCAAAAGAGTTCCATCAGAATATAAATTCATTTGTGATTTATATGGTTGTTCAAATTTGGAATTATTATTTTGGAAGTCATATATTTCTTGCAAACTCTCTGGAAATCCAAGACCTCTTATCCAATTTTGAATTTCCATATAGTTTTCAAGATTTTCATCGACCAAAAATCTAAGTGTAAAATCATCAAAATCTATCTTATCGCCTGGAATTGGAACATCAGACAAATAATTTGGTTGATTTGTAACACCTAAAGTTAACCCTGGAATTTGTGCATTATTAGAAAAGAAAGCCACTTTTGGTGCTCTATTTAAAGTAAATCGAAATCCTACAGAAGAAAGAAAATTTCGATTTTGTATTTGATTGTTATATGGATTGCCAGTGTTAGACATTTTTTTAACTATTTATTGAATGTCTTTATAAAATGAAATTATTTTCGGGCATAAAAAAAGAGGGTCCTTTTGGACCCTCCAGATAATCTCATAAGAGACTCACATGAGGTTTTTAACTGCAACGCGACGATAGTAGCGGTTTGCATTAACCTTGAGGCGACCCAGACCTTGATCGGTTCCTTCTGCGAATGGGTTGGCAACCAGACCATAGCGGGTCTTGAAGCCAATCTTGGGCTGGAAGGAGTTCTCACCAACGGCACGAACCATTTGGAGAGGAACGTATGGGCAATAGAACAGACCAGCATCATAAGGTGAAGAACCCTTATAACCAACAACGTAGTACTGGTTGCCAGGTGATGCATTACCTGAAGTTAGGTTAGCAGCATAAGGATCGATATAAACACGATACTTGCCTTGGAGAACACCAGCGAAGGTGTTGCCAGTGTCATCAACGTTGAGGTTAGCGTTGAGTGCAGGGGTGTAATCCAGAACACCTGCCATGGTTAGAGATGAAGCAACGTCTGCTGAGCAGAGGATGATGTTGCCCTTTCCACGACGAGTTCTCTGAGCGATTGCGTTTGCATCACGCTCAATTTGGAACAGAAGACCCTTGAACTTCTCAACTGACCAACGACCGTTTGAATCGGTGTCAAGGTCAAATACACCAGCGGTAGCAACGTTCTGAACAGCACCCTGTTCAGCAACCTTGTAGATGGTTCTGATGACTTCACGGTTGATTTCTGCAAGAATCTCAGTTGACAGAATGTTTGCCAACTCAGCTTCTGCATTCAGACCGTGAATTGCCTTGAGGTCTTGTGCAAGCTCAAGTGAATACTCGGCTTTCAGAGCACGTGACTTTGCAGTAACGGTGACTTTCTCGATCGAGAAAGCCATCTGGTTGAATGCATCAGCACCCGTGCCATCAAGATTCTCAGCATCGCCAGTTACCATTCCCTGACCTACGTTGTAGGCAATGGAAGATGCAGTTGAAACTGGGTTCAGAACTGAAGGATTGCTTCCTGTCTGAGTAGTTGTACCCATACCAGAAACAGCATTGGTGAATCCTGCCGATTCATCAAGACCTGCATCCTGACCTGAGAAAGTAGTATCTGCTTCGTTAAAGAATGCTTCAGTGCCGCTCTGGTTGGTGTAACGTGAGCGCATTGCGAAAATGAGTCCAGTAGGACCGCTCATTGGTTGAACGCCTGCGAGGTCATAAGCGACCAGGTTAGGCATTGAACGGCGGATCAGTGAGATCAGTACGGGGTCGAAACCTGCGGTAGGACCACCTGCGGTTGCATCAGCACCGAAACCACCCGAACCACCAGCAGCATTAGCTGAGTTGGTTGGTCCTTCGGTCAGGAATGATCCTGAGGATGAGAAAGCATTTTGCTCTCTGAGGAATTTTTCTTGGTTTTCTAGCAGGACTGCAGTTACCGCTCTTCTGTGCGAATCTTTGATTGGATCAAGACCCTCATAGTTGAGGAGAGGTGCCCACTTTTCCTGCAGATGCTCTGACATGAACATTTGCGTTTACCTTTGTTGTGTGGATGTTTTGTTTGAATTATATTAAATTCAATTATTTGCTAAATCTTGAAAGAGTATTCAGATAGGTTGCCATTGAACCTGAAATTGACTCATGTGCATGATCTACACCTTCTGAAAGAGATTCAGTTCTAGCTCTTGGAGTTGGTATTTTTGAAGGAAAATATGATTCCTTCAAAGTCTCCAGTTTTTCACGATATTCTTCTTCACTTTCAAACTCAACACTTTCGGCAAGTGAAGCGAGCTTGTCTTTCTGAGTAGCAGCAAGGCCCTCAGAAACTTGTTCAAAGATTCCGTCAGCAACCGACTCTGCGAGACGCTTGTTTAGGGAAACGTTCTTCTCAATTTGCTCGTTGAGTTTTGTCTCCATTTCATCAAGTTTTTCTACCATGCTCTCAAGCACATCATATTTATCTTCAGGGATTGATACATAATGTTCTTCAAAAAGTCCTTTCATTCCTTGTAGGAATGATTCGGTCATTTCAGATCTAAGACCTTGTTCTACGACAAGTGCATTCTCTTGAATCCACTCGTCAGCAACATACTCAAGGTATGCATCTACACGTTCTGATAAAATAGATTTAATTTCTTCTACTTCTTCAGAAAGAGCATCTGCATACTGCTTTTCAAGTGCTTCTTTGATATCATATACTTTGGAAACAAGAGCAGCTTCGAAGATAGTTCGTGCTTTCTCTTGGAATTCCTCAGAAAGATCTTCACCTTCTAAGAGAGCATTGACATCTTCTTCGATGTCAAACTCTTCCTTCATTTCTTCTTCGTCTTCTTCGTCTTCTTCTTCTTCGTCTTCTTTCTTACCTTTCTTCTTACTGCCCTCTTCTTCCTCTTCTCCTTCTTCCTCTTCGTGCTTGGCTTCTAAGAGTTCCTCATCTTCATCATACTCAAACTCTTCATCCTCCTTAACGCCCTTCATGGGATCAGCTGCTGCAGCACCTTTATTTACAACATCTTTGACTTGCTTAAGAGTTGTTCCTGGAGTCTTAAGTTTGGCAGTATCGTCATCCGACTTATAATTCTCGGGAGTAGGACCACCTAGATCTTCCCAAGATCCAGTTTGTCCTGGTGTTGATCCTGAAAGATGTGGCATCGCATCCGCTGCTTTGGCATTAGCATTAACAGCGGTTCTGGATTGCTTAGTGCCTACTTCCATTTCTTGTAATTGTTTACCACGAGACATTTGAACTCTCCGTTTAACCTTACGTTATAAACTATATTTATTTATACTTTAATAAATTACAGTGAGTTTAAAAACTCATTGAATAATGATAACTTATAATCCTCTAATAGTTTTTGATCTACTAGTTTGTTAATTTTACTCTTTGTATTTTCAATTAACCAATCATTCCTTGATGCATCATAAACCCATTCAACACCTTCCATAATTCCTTGAACAAATGCATCTGGTGCCGAAGGATCTGCAACAATGTCTGCAGCAGTAGCTAGCATGAAATCTTCGCCAACTTCTTTGTAACCGCTACGATTTTCTCTTAGTGATCCAATACCCCGAGAAGAAACACCAAGACAAACTCCAGAATTTAAAAGAGATTCTGCAATCTTTCCCATTGGCGTGGAAAGAATTTGTGCTTTACCTATAAAATTTTTGCCTTCACAAGTTAATGAAGTTATTTTGTGAGAAACTCTATCCAAATTTACTGTTGGTCCATCTGGATGTCCGAGTTCTCCAAGAGCTCTTCCTTTTTGAACGTAGTTTTCATTATATCTTTTCACTTCTCTTTCCATAATTGAAAATGGATAGAGTCTTCCATTACGATTTACGCATTCACTTTGTAAAAATACTCCTTGAATGTATAGAGTCTTCTTGCCATTAACTGTTTCAGTAAGAACTTCTACAGATTCAATTTCTTCTGTGATGAGTTTCATTTTACGCTTGTCCGGAAATTTGAACTTGTTGATAATATAAAGTTCCAGATCCAACACCAAAAACAGATACTTTGTTGGAATTGATGATTGTTGCGTCTGGGCTGTTAAATGTAGTGACAATTCCACTGGAATTATAATCAACAGTCATCCTTGTTTGGAAATAACCATTTACACCTGATGTGGTGTCAACTGAAATGACTTTCTGGTGAATAAAGTCATGATATGTTGAACCAGTTAAAGTTACATAGTCCCCAACACCAAAAGGAACTTGTGTTCCCTCTGGAGAAATAATAATTGTTGTTGATCCAGTTGTAACTCCAACAACTCTAGTTGATGCTTTTGTTAAAGCAAGAGTTTCTGCAGATCCAGAAGCAACATAATAATCGGATCTCGTTGCTGAGGGTGTTTCGCCAACAGAAACGTGAGCGCCACCGCCAATAGCAACCACTCTAATAACACTTGATTGTACTGAAAATGCTGATGATGTTGTCGCAGTTCCAGAAGTAAACGCAACTGAGGATCCAGCACCTACTGGTCTATGAGCCATTATTTTTAATAATACACTTTAAGTTATTTATTTATTCTTCTTCTTCAGATTCTTCAGAAGAACCATATTGATCTTCTCCGAATAAACCCGCTGCAATTTCTGGTCTAAAGGAGTCAATTTTTTCTGCTGATTTTGTAAAAAGAATATCTTTAATTTTATCGCTAATTTGTGATGGTGATTCATCAGCGATAATCATATCCAGAAGTTCATCCATTGTTTTAATTCAAATTGTAATCTCTTGTATTTATATCGTGCCTCCTTTGGGCATCTTCATCGGACCTGCATCAACTTCTGCTGCAGTCGCATCTGCATTTGTTGAGGATGCATCAATTTCTGGTTCCATCACAGGTTGTCCTAAATCCATTTGTTGGTCCATTGGCATTCCTGTATTGGGATCTACTGGAATACTTGGATCTGCAATAATACCTTTTTCTATTTCTTTCTTAATTATCAAATCCTGCTCAAGAATTTCTTGATCTGTCTGGCGAAGAATTTTTCTCCTTAGGTAATCCTGAGAAAAATATTTTCCAACATATGGTTCTGCAGTTTGAACCATAGAAAGTCTTTCATTTAAAAGTTCTGCTTCTTTCAATTCTGCAAAATGATTATCATAGAGGAAGTCATATTGAATATGTTCCTCCATAATTTGCCAATCTTCTGGAGTAATGATATTTTTAAGAATTAATTGTGTCCTCAACATGTCGTTAAACATGTAAGAAAATCTTTTCCTTAAACGAGAAACAAACTTACTGAATTTAACTTCATCGCGAAGAATTTCTGAAGAACGACCTAGATTGAATCCACCTTCTCCGTCCATTCTTGATGGTGGAACATTAAGTGAACGATATAGTTTTTTCTTAAAGTACTCAATGTCAGTAATTTCTCCAAGATTTTGACCGCCAGGTAGTGTGGAGATTTCTGTTCCCCTACCACCTTCACGACGAGGTAGCCAAAAGTCTTCAAGCATACTCATGAATTTTTTATCATCACGAATTTCTCCAGTGCTTGCATCGTAAACTAATTTGTTACGATAGCGCATCATAACATCACGAAGATATTGTTCTGCTTTTACCTTAGGAAGATTGCCAACATCGATGTAGAAAATTCTACGCTCGGGTGCGCGTGATAGTCTATAGATAACAAGACTATCTTCGATCATGCGAAGTTGATTGAGAGACTTGATTGCTTTATGCAAGTATGAAAGAGTATTTCCTTTGTTTCTATCAACAAGACCAGAGGTGCAGTAAGTAATGGAATCTTTGGTCATTTTGATTCCACTATGTCCTCCAAGTGCAGATGGATTATTAGTTGGATAATTCATCTTTGGATTATAGATGAAATATTCTTCAATTTTCGGAAACTCATAATCCATTGGATTATCAGTATTCACATTTGCCATTCTAAAATTATCTTTATTTTTTACTGTTTGTTGTCGAACATAGCGCATTTTCATTGCGTCAATATAACGCAATTCTTGAATTCCTTCATGCGGATTTTTTAAATCGACAACTTTGTGATAATAAAGTCTTCCATCAATATACCAATTTCTATAAATCTCATGAGATTTTCTATCAAAATCTAAAAGTTCGAGAATATATTTGAACTCTTTTCTTATCTTAGATTTAATGCCATCACTAGCATTCAAATTTGATAGTTCGATCTGAACAGGACTATCATTTGTATCCGATACGATAGCTTCATTTACAATATCTTCAATGGCACTATCACACTCAGGATGTAGTGCCATCTCACGATATCTCTTAATCAGATCAAATTCTGTTCTATATACACCTTCAATATCTACGTATGATCCAAAAAAACCACTACTCAAATAGTGGTCAACCCCGTCCTCGTTATTGGGAGGAACGGGGGAAACTACATTTGGTGATGGTTTTTCAGTATTCTCAATAGAGAATCCAAATAACTTTGACATAATTAAGTTTGACTTTGTATCTTATTATTTATTAACCTTGAGCGTTATTGCTACCGGGAACTTCAGGGTACCAGTATTGAACTTGGAATTCTACAGTGAATTCTTCAATGGTATCTGAACTATCATATGAGAGATCAATTGCAGAAATATTAGTTGGAAAAATGTCCTTAAACTTATACTGTGCAAGAACATTTGCATTTCCACCTGTTCCAGTTCCAGTTTCAGTTGCAACAACTGCTCTTCCTAATTGAACAACAGTTGCATCAGTCATATAATCAACTGGACTTGTTAGACCGCTGTGATCAGAATACTGTGCAACGTTTTGCATCCATGCTTCAAAAGCTCTTCTGTGTGAGAAGTTTTCATCATTGATGATAGTTACGGTCCAAGTATCAAATGTTCTGTCGCCAGCAACCTTCAAGATGCGCCCTCTGAAAGGAACATCGATTGGAGCAACGTTGGATGCAGGAAGAGCGGCCGCTTTGCATAAGAAAGTGAAGTTTTCTGCATCGTACTGGCCAGTACCGTCACCTTGAACTCCAAGGTTTACTCCCGATGGAAAAGATGGTATAGAAACCTCAAATAGATTGGGGCGAGCACCGCCTCCAATTAGTTTGGATTTGAATTGTGAGAGACTTTTGAGTGTTGCCATTTTTGATTCCTCCTGTTGTAATTAATTTATATAAAATCAAACAGTTCCAGCAACTTCTTCAAAACTCACTCCAGTGCGAGTTGCGACAAAAGTTAAAGTTACATAGTTAATTGATTTAGCTGGTTTCAGATAGATGTCAGCTCTGAATTCATTGTTGTCAATTACATCAGGAGTATTGTTTGATGCATCACAAACAACTAAGAATCCATAAAGACCTCTCTTTGCCTGAACATCGCGGAGATATGGTTCAACAATATTTACAAAGTTTGCTCTAGTAATCTCATCGTTGAGTTCAAAGAGTTGTGCTTGTGCAGTTCTCTCTAGAGATTGCTCGACTGTAAGGAACAGACGACGGACATTAATTCTATCAAATGCAGAGGCGTATCCTAGTGCAGTTTTGTCTCCGAATAGAATTACACCAACTCCTGGTTGATTTACAATAGAGTTGACTCTCGCAGGATAAAGTTGATCTCTCTGGGACTTGTTTGGATTATATGCAAGTTTAATTGCATTATTCAGAACACCTCTTTGTTGTCCTGCAGGAGAGAACCAAGGGAAAGCAAAAACTGAAGTTCTGACCATTAATCCCGCAACATCAGCGTTGCAAGGAATATATCTGAACTTATTATTAAATCTATCATAGGTGTACTTATATCCACTATCAAATACTGCATAAGATGAAGAGGAGAGTGGAGAGAAGAACTGGAGAACATTATCAGTTTGTGTATCCGTATTTGTAATATCAACTACATCTGCACGATGAGGGGAAATTACAGCGATACAATCTTTTCTTGAATTTGCAATTGAAATAAGTTGATTTGCCTTTGCCTGAGACTCGAACTTATTGCTAAGTCCAGGACCCATGATTAAGTAATCAACAGAAATTTCATCTTTATTTGAGAATAGATTATATGAAGTAATAAGATTGCCCAATGATGCGGTCATTCCACCAGTTCCACTGTAATCTTTACCCCCACTCAGGTTGTAAGTTACATTTCCTAAAGCACTATAAGTTCTTCCTTGTGCATCGGTATTCCAAAGACTTTGTGCAGTTGTGTATGGAGTAAATCCAGCACTAAATCCTGTTACAGAAATATCTTCATTTGCATTCAGATCATCTGAAGGATTGTCTCCAACATAAACATAATTTGAATAAAGTGCAAGATAATTCTTCCACCAAATCTTTTGTGGTGAGTTAACTGCAGAAACTGCGTCTGTAGCTTTAGATAGTCCAATATGCTTTTCAAGAAGATTTCCTTGAATACCAGTTACTGATCCAGTATCATCGACAACGACAACATGAATTTCGTCGCTGAGTCCGTTTCTATCTGCAGAATACTGTGATGTTCCTGGTTTTGGTGCAATAGACGACCAAAGAATTGGAGTATTTGTCAGTCCAAGAGTTTGTTGATCATACCAGTCTACAACTGTATTTGCATTAGTAGACATTGTTACGGTTGCAACACCAACTCCAGAAGAGTTGACAACCTGAACAGATTCACCTACTAAGAATGATCTTAGTTGTGACCTTTGTGCGTAAGTAATAGGAGTCTCACTTCCTGCAGCAGAAACTACAGACTTGATCTTAACATCAAGTGTGCTTGCTCCAATTCCAGTAATAATGGACTTGAGATATCCATTAAAAGTATTTGTAGTTCCAATACCTGCAGATGGTACATTTGAAAGAGCAGTTGTTACTGCCATTCCAACTGTTGCAAGTGCAGTTACAGCAGCACCAACATTTAGAATTTGGTCGGCTTTATCGTCAATTACACAAACTTTGAGATTATTTGCCCAAGAACCTGGATTTTTTGCCGCAAAAATGTAATTTGCTACATCATCTGCATAGTTAGCTTCGTAATCGTCAAAATTCTTAATCTTGAGTGTTGGTTCTCCTGCTGTTGAGACACCTGCCGAATTGCGAATAGCATTAGCGTTTACTAAGTTAGAACCATCAGTTCTTACAACTTTAAGTACACCGCCATATGAAAGGAAAGATGATGCGCTCATCCAATACTCGTATTGAGCATCTGTTGAAATTGGTTTTCCAAATACGTTTATTAGTTCATTTTCAGTTGTAATATCAATTGCTTCATCTACAGGACCAATTGCAAAAGGACCCGCAATTGCTCCAATATTATCTAACACATTATCAGCTCTCCCTACAGTTAAATCAACCTCTCTGACGAGTACGCCTGGAGATAATTGAGGAGTCGCCATGTTTTTCTCCGTAAATCTCAGTTAACTAAAAATTATTTATTAAAAAATTACTTTACGTGGAAGGAAACATGACGTGAATATCTACCAATCTGGATATTCAAACTCAGGAAAGTGTAAGTTTATTTTTCTAGTATCTATTACTCTTTTTATTGTGCATTCTTTACACTCATAAGAGTATGAAGATGCAACTGGTCCCCTATCTTTTCGTGTTCTATAAAACTCTCCCACTAAGTTTTTCATTTCTCCACACGTTCTACACTTCCTATCTGCTAACAATAAATGGCCTAATTTTATTTGTTTATCTAAATCCATTACATGTACTCCCACATGTATGAACGGTCTCCATACTCATCAGTAAACCATCTGTCACCATCTGCATCTACAAAACTATTTCCATCTAATCCATCAGATATAAAACCAAAAGGTGCCATATCTTGTTCAATTTGATTTTTTTGTTCTTCGTATAATCTTTTTCTAACATCTTGATCTGTAAGTTCTTTGAAATAATCTTGTGCAACTAACCAGGCATAAATCACCAAACACATTGCAAGGTCATCATTACAACCTTCTTCAGCTTCAAACGAATTATGTTTTTGGATAAATGTTGTTAATTCTGAGATAATCTCATAATCATTTAAATATAATTTATCCTCCTCAATCATTGTTTTTAGATTGAGACAACCAACCTTCTTAACAGTCTTGGACATCTTAACTCCAAGTTGAGTTTTCTTGCCAGAAAATCCTTGTCCAACAATCTGACCCGCTCTACCTCTCATAGAGCACATAAGAAGATTTTTGTATTCTAAATCATATTGGAGAATACTTGCTACTTGATCACCAACATCATTAACTTCACATAAGATATATGCATCATTGTAACTTCTTCCAACCTCATCTATAATACTGGGGAAAAGCATAGGTTTAATTTCATTGTTTCTATACTTTGCTACAACTTTATGTGGGAATTGGGTAATATCAACAACAGTAAATGCGGAGTAATCGTTTCCAACACCTCTAGCAACGTCTACAGTGATCAAGTAGTCATGATTCTTTATAGGATCCTCATATACATCTAAACCTGCGCTGCGCGTCTTAGGATGGTCATAGACAAGGTTCCTGAGTTTTGATGGAGCAATGAGAGTATCTACAGATCCTAAAAATTCGCACTCAAACTCAACTTTAAACTGCTGCTCTGAAGTGTTTGCGATGGTCTGTTTCTTCCATTCCTCATCTCTTCCTGGAACTTCAGACCAATGAACATCTGTGTAAACATATTCATTCTTTCCTTTCTCCGCATCATGCCACATTCGGTAGAAATGATTCATACCATGTGGAGTGGATACAATAATTACTTTTGTATTTTTACCAGAAGTAATTGTTGGATATACTGAAGCAAAGAATGAATCTGCAATGTGATTTGGAACGAACGCAAATTCGTCCAAGAACAGAATATTGAATGACATACCACGAACTGCAGAAGCAGAAGTAGAAGCAGCCAAGATCTTACTTCCATTCTCAAGTTCAAGAGAACCCTTGTTCCAAGAAATAATTCCCTGCTGCATCCACTTAGGCAGATTTTCATACGCTGTTTGCAATCTGTCTAGTAGTTCTCTGGCAGTTGCTGCTTTGTTCGCAAGAATGCCAATATTTACATTGTCATTGAATACTGCATAATGCAAAAGAAAAGAAACAACAGTTGTTGATTTGCCTGTCTGTCGAGGCATCTTACAAATATTGAATCTATGTTGGTGGAAGTTATTAATTAACTTCTCCTGAAAATGATATGGGTTAAATGTCTGCAATCCATGATCAAGAGTAACAATTTTTACATAGTTATTTGCAAAATAGACTGGATCATTTTGACATTTAATGAACTCCTCAATTTGCTCTTGAGTAAATTCAATAGGCGTATTCGCCTTCTTTAATAACGGATTGCCAAGATATACATCACTCATAATAATTTACCTACTAATTTCTTCCCAGTCCATAGAAGCAAATACATCAGCACCAGCAGTATCACTAGCACAAACAAGTGTTAGTTCATAAGGCGTTCCAGTCAATCCATTTCTTTCTAATTGGAATTTAAATAGTGCTTCCTTAAGAATATCAACTGTTGGTGTTGTTTGGTTTGCTGATGTTAAAAATCCGGATGCTAATATTCTTCCACCACTTACAGTTCCACCATCAATTTTATATTCAACAGCACTATCAGTACCAGCATCAACCCAAGTTCCACCACTTGTAGTTGCAGATTCTCTCATTTGCCAATTATATTTTGGACCATTTCCTGAACCCATTATTGATAATGCAGTCAAAATAGCAATTGCATCTAATCTATTAGGAGAAGTTTTGAGACGAAGAGAGATTACTGGATAATATGTCCCTGCAACTGGTAAATCTACTGGAGTTTGAATTGGAGTTTGCACTGCTTGCTGCAATCCACGCAACTCATATCCACCTTCAGAAATTACGGTGGAACAAACTTGTTTGAGTATGCTTGAACTTGTAGTAATTCCAGTATTTGAAATTTCCAATCTCAACGGCAAAGAAGCAGTTGTCATATAAGTGGATTCAATTATATTTGCGTGATGGAAAGAATGGCAATGAATAAATTTTCCATTGATTACAAATCCAACTCTTACGGTTCCTAATCCCAACCACTCAATATCTGTCCATAAAATTTGTGCTTTGGAAGTATCTAAAGTTAATCCAGAATGTCCTGTTCCATCTAACTTATCTCCATTCCATTGAGATTGTGGAACTCTTGTTTCTGTTCCAGTTGATAAACTTCTTTCTACAAAACTTACAGAAGTAGAACCAATTCCAGCAACTTCAAAATAAATTCCATTGTCTGCGCCAAAATATCCTGCTCTTTGATGAAGATTTGCTTTTGGTGCATTCATCACAAAAGTATTCAAAATCAATAAAGATTTTCCTGGTTGATAAGAAAATACCTTTGTGGTTTCTCTTGTGATAGAACAACCAGCAGTGGTTCCAATTCCAAGATGAACTAAACCCTGTGCTGTTACAAATCCAACCGTAGAACCAGTTCCTACGACCAATGATTCCCAAAGATTATTATCTCTATATCTATGAGATGAATCGAAAAGTGTGAGTGGGTTTGATACTCTTGTTCTTCCAAAAGCATCTGTGTTTATAGTTACTGGAAATGGGTTGTATTCGTCAACTATTTTTCCATCTCTGGTAGCAGCACCAAATACTTCAAAAAGACTTCTTTCTTGATTAAGATAATCTTGTGTAGTTATGTTCCACTGTGCCATAATTACTATTCACTCCAAGTTAGTCTTTCTGGTTGATATCTCTGTACGCCTTTAATCTTTGAGGTTTTATTTGTGGATGGATAAATGTTATGAACAATCGCTCCGGGATATTCTGCTTGGAGTTCCTCTGCAAGTTCATTTTTTGACATCATACTACCTTCAACTTCCATACGATAAATCTTACCTTCCCAAACCACATCAGCAAAGAAAGATTCTCCTACAGGTTCTGGTTGAGAATTAGAACCGTCAATGTAGAGATTTCCGTTGAAATCTCCTGCAATATTTACACTCTCTGAAATAAACTGTTTGAATGATTTCATTTTAATTACAGTTCCAACGACGAAGGGCTTTGTTGATTCTCGAATCTGGATCTCTTGAAGTTTTTGCGGAGGTTAGTTTTGATTTCATTCCTCTCATACGCCGACAAAATGATTTGCGACGTTTTGCTCTTTTTCCTTCTGGATTCTTCTCAGTAACCGCAGTTTGGAGTTTTGAACCTGGATTTTCTCTACGATATGCTTTAACTGCTTCTGGACTCAATCCATCAGTTTTATCTTGACGATTTATTTTTTGCCAATCTTCATCAATTGTTTCATATTCAAATTCTTCTCCATATGGCTTGACATATTTCTTTGAAGGTCCAGGAGATGCAAATGATCCACCTTGATGTCCTATTTGAATCATTGGTTGTCCTGGAGTGAATTCGGATACTGAATGAAAAACAAGTTTTGCGCCAGGATAAACTTTTTGGATTTCGTCAGTCACTTCCTGACGAGATGGTAGTTTTAATTGTGGAAAAAACATTCTCATAGTATAATATTTCCCTCTCCATAAAATAGTAATTGCTACCACATTACCAGACTGGGATTGCAATCTTGTTGCTTCTTCAATTTGGTCTAAAGGTACATTTTCTTTCAATTCTGGTTTTTTCCATTTAACTCCTGTTCCACCAAGTTTTCTAACAATGTTTTGAGATGTTTCTTGTTCTTGCGATGATTCATCTCCACTAGTAGTTAGGTGAGTTTTTCCAATTATATTTTTTCTTCTTTCTGCTTTCTGTTTATTAATATCGATTTTCATACTTACTTCTTCACCCATTTCCCCACTCGCAACGTAATCTGCCGCAGTATCAATATAATCTGCAGCTTTAGTAATCTTGGATTGTACCCATGCCTCCAAATCACCCTCACCACTATCAACTTTCATCTTGAGTCGTTTTACTGCATCAATAATTGTTTTGAGTTCCGATCTCGCCATTGAATATTCGTGATCTTTTATTGAAACTTTATCCCAAGCTTTTTCTCCATAAGAGCACTCAGATCTAGTTTCTCTTTTATCACACAGAGGACAATATCGTTGCTCTTCTACTTCCTCAGATTTAGTTCCCCAATTGTCAGCACCAGCCTTACGGCATTTGACAAGTGCTCCAGATGCATATGCACTTGGCCAAACACTATAACGTGACTTTACTTTGTGATAACAAGCGTCTTTTTTGCCTTCTTTTTTCTTTTCTTGTAAATCCATTTCTTCAGTTCTGACGTTAGTTGGCTTTGCTGCACCAGTTTTTTCTGGTTGATTGGGGTCTTTTCTATTTTTTCTTCTAAATGCTGCTTCCTCTTCCTCATCTGATAAGTTCGCTGCCATCTTAGAACTTCCGCATTTTGGCGTAGAAGTTTGACCTGGTTGACGAGCACAAGGAGCACCGGCAAATGGGCCTCCAATTTGTTTCCAACCGGGAACTTTTTTTCCAGTTTTAGGATCTCTGCCACTTGATTTTCTAAACCAATCTCCAAGATTTTCATCACCAGATGCTGTTTCTTCTTTCACATCCTTAAACTTTTTATGATGCTTTTTAGCATCTGCTTCCATCTTCTTCAAGCGAGTATAATAATCTGGAATTTCATCTAGATGTTGAAGAGCAATGTCTCTTGCCAAATTATGATCTTGAGTGTGTTCATGCTCAATAGGTTCTCCCATATCAAGTTGCTTTTGTATGAAAGAAACATCAAGACGATGTTTCTTTGCAATTTGCTCGACTGTTTTATGTGACTTGATTTTGGGCATTATTTAACTGATTTTGATTTAGTAGTTCCACCTTCTGCTCTTTTTTTCTTGCCGCACAATGAGCACGTTGGGAAAATCCTTTAGGATTTGAGCAGTCAATACTCTTTTTATATTTATTACTCCATTCTTCTCTAAACTCTTTAAATGTTTTCATCTGATGTTTGTTTCTTGAGAAGTTTAGCTAATTCTGCAGTGGAACCAACAAAAAGAGCATTTGTAACATTTGTCGGACCTTTAGAACTTTTATCTTCGTCCAAATCTTTCAACTTTTTCTGAAGATCCATTAGTTTATCAGTTGCATCAGCAACATTTTTTATGAGTTGTCCAGCAACCTCATATGCTCTTGGCATTTCACTTTCTTGTGCAAGTTCAAGAATTCCATTAATGGCCTCTTGACCTTTTTCTATTAATGAATATAAATTTCCTCTAGTATATTCATAATCTTTTTTTACGTCCTGCATTGAAGATGGTATTTTTTCTATCTTTTCAACATGATCTACTTTTGTTTCTACTATTTCGCTAGAAACATTGAAAGTTTCATTTAAGTCATCAAATTTTTTTGTCATCTTCATGAGATCCCACCACTAAATCCAAAGTCATCTCCAAATTCAATCAAGTCAGTATCACTTGAAGTAATTAGCTTTACAGAAGTTCCGGAGACATGACTGTTTACACCTGTATTATATGCTCCTCTAATGACTGTTAATTTATTTCCACTCTTTGAAGAAACTTGCATGGTTTCATCATCAATAGAAAAATAAGAGTTTACGGCAATGGAAGATGCATCTAATACTTCAATTAATGTATCGTCTAAATCTACATTCGATACAATAGTTGTTGTAACAGTTCCTGTATAGTTTTTGGTTGCTACTTTTTCTACGGAATATGTAAGATCTCTCGAAGCAGAATTTGAATCTCCAGCAACAAATCCGAGAGAAACTTTTTGAATAATATCTTGACTGACCCCAGAAGAAACTGGACCAAATAGATATGTCTTGGCAGTAAATCTTAAAGTATAAATTAATGCTCTTCTTGTTGTAAAATCACCCTCATAATCATCTTGCATTGAGATATTCCCCAAAACAATAGGAATGTCTCTCTTTTCTCCTATAGTTTCTATCAAATTAACTGTAATATTATATGATGGTTGAAAATATGGAATTATCTGCTCAATGATTTGGAGCATATCATCATTTATTTTTGTCATAATACTCAACTCAAATTCCATATTATATGGAACTGGCATATAGGTTTTTCTTACATCAGTCTCGTTTGTCGATGACTTTGATAAGAATGACTGGGTTGTGGTTAATTTTCTTGAATTGTCATAAGTCAATCCAACAAATTCAAATGACATTCTAGGCAATGTCATTTGAATTGGTTTATTTAAATTTGGAGATTGTTCAATTCGTGCTAGAAACTTTTGAGTGGGTCCATATGCAAGTGGAACTTTTATCACAGAAGTAACTTGTCCAGAATCATTAGTGTGTTTAATCTGAATATTATTAAACAAATTTCCAAAACCAATGATGGTTTTTCTTAATATTTCGTGATAAAAGTATTCAAACATCTTTAAAAAATACTAGGTTTACTATGGCATTCCAAACGGATTAATTTCACTAAAATCTATTATTTGGTCTCCTTCTATTTCAATCTGCCTGTTCTGTGCATAGTTGTCCTGTAAGTTGGAAGTATCAACAGAATCAGAAAGATTATCAGTATTTATACTTCTTATACTGTAGACTGCACCTGATTTTTTACCAGTAAGGTTTTCTCCTGCAATAAATGATCCTGTTATATTTGAAACTTCAAGAATTTTACTATTTACGTTCCAAGATTTAACTCTCGCAGTCACACTACTTATACTTCCAGTAATAACCTCATTGTAAATATATGTTCCGTACCCGACAATCACAGAAGGTGCTCCAATTATAATAGTTGGTGCTACAGTATATCCAAGACCTGCATTAGTAATATTAATAGATGTTATGGATCCTGCAGAACTTACAACAGCATATGCAGTTGCAGAAATAGATGAAATTCCTGTGAATGTAACCGATGGGGAACTTGTGTATCCAGAACCACCATTAGTTATGGTAATAATTCCAACCACACCATTTCCGATGTATGCAGTTCCAGCAGCTCCAGAACCTCCACCACCTATGAACGCTACTTTAGGTGCTACAGTATATCCATATCCTGGGTTTATAATTTGAACTCCTTGAACTCTAGAGAGGTTAACATCAGGTTCGCATAAATCAACAATACCTGCAATCATTGTTGCAATACCAACGGTAGTTTTACCACCACTTGGAGCTGAAGAAAATGCTACTCTTGGTGCTGATGTATATCCAGATCCTCTATTTGTAATAGTTACAAATCTAACGCCACCATTTACTATTCCCGTAATTGCAGATGCTGTAGATCCAAATCCGACCATTTGAAGTGTTTGGATAAATGCATCTTGTTTAATATTATCATCTATAAATTCAATATTAGTGTCAATTATTTCATCTTCATATCTGTAGAGTTCGCATTTCAACTCATAAACATAATTTTTTTGCAACTGATAAAAAGGTTTTTCATGCTCAACATACTTAATCTCAAATAAACGATCACCAAGAGGAAAATAAATTAAATCTCCTTCTTTTGGTCTAGAAGAAAGTTTTATATTAGGAATATCTCTAATTAAAGGTTCAATATATTCATGATATCTCTCTTGAGATATTATAAGTGTGAGATAATCTAATTCTTGGATACCAAATTTTGATAAAAGTGTTCCTTGACCTTCATATCCTTCATATGTGTCCACATATGCCTCTATTGGATACGCATTTTCAAATTTTGAGTCTACAACTTCTTTAATGATCGTCTTTTCTGTTGCATATTCTCTTGGGAGATAATATATCTCAACACCATACATCCTCAACTGTTCGTTTATTAAGTCTTGTATAAGACTCTGTTCTGTCTTTGAACCTTGCTGAAAGAATGGATTTAGCATACTACTATCCGATCATGTCTAGTGGTGGGAGTTCATAAGTATTAGACATTTTTTCCATAATCATATCAATTTCTTTCTGTGCGTCATCATATATTTGTCTACCATTCAATTCAACTCCACCTGGAAGTTTTACTCCTTGGAACTTAATTAAGTTTTGTCCCCACTGACGCTTTATTAATGAGGTCAAATATGGTTTTAAGAAAGAGTCATTCCACACTCTTGAAAAATCATTTGGATCTAATGTTCTATAACAATCAATAATCAAATAATCGTCAACATTGACACTTCCCCAGTCAATATCAAGATACAATCTGTCCATTCTTTGATTGAACCGGATTTGCTTTTGTGTGGTTAACAGGAAATCCATGTCCTCTAGATAAGTTTTAACCATCGCGTAGGTTAAAAGTTCTGTTGAACCCCAATAGTAGATATCGTTCAAAAATAGTTGATACTTAACACTGAACATGTTATTAGTCACAGTGTTTGTTCCGTCAAAGTGAAAAACTTTTGTTACTCCGATGACTGAAGGTGGAACCTGCAAATAATTGCTGCTTTCCTTATAGTTGAAAACTACAGGAGAACCTGCAATGTTCGTAGTAGCTGTACTGGTGACTATTCCTGCAGTAGGATTATTTCCATTTGGAGCTCTTCCTCTATCAATATCTGCTTGGGTAATTTGATATTTTAGATACATTTGAGAGACCCCATCAAAGTGCCTCTCTTGGAAAAATTGAATAGCATCATCTACCAAGTCATCTATCTGCTCATCAGCAACATTAATTTCCAAAACTGGAGCACCCAGTTTTCTTTTACAATAGTCAATTAGTTCTTGTCTCGTAGATGGTTGTGCCATTAGAAATTTAATATAACTTCTTGTTGTTTTAAATATAACTTAATGTAAGACTTTGCGTAGTTCCGCAAAATTTTAATATCATCTATACTATCTATATCTCTAGATAGTTTTTCATACTCAAATAATTTATTGATACTATCTAGTTCTATTTTATCTGGATCCATCGGAAAACCTCCTAAGCAGTTGTTTTATTTCATTGAGATCACTTTTTATATTAGCAAGATCTTCCTCAAGTTCCTGTACTCTTCTACACTCTTTGTTTTTTTGTTCTCTTAAAGAAATATAGTTTTGATATTCGGTTTTATTTGTATTTAATATTGCCTTAGTTGAATTATCTCTAACCAAATTTTTGTGTCCATCTACTTTTGAATAATTCATGATCATGCAAGAGCAATAACTCTTAAATCTTTTAGTCTTGGGGGATATGCTTGATTTGTCGATGATCCTACAAGTTTAATACTAAAATATCTAAAAGATGATAGGTTATCAATAGTAAATTCATAGTCCTTAAATATCGATTCATTATTTCCATAATCTAAATTATCAACTTTTGGAACAAATTTATCGGATGTTCCATCATTCGCGGATGGGTCAATAACTTCGCCAGAGAGAGTCAGATTGGAATAACCTGGGAATGGATAATAAATTGCATCATCTAAAGGATCATTGAGAATTGAATAGAAAGCTCTAAGGTCACTATTAACATTCACATATGCAGCAACCAAAATTTTAATTGAAGATGCAGGTGCTTCAAGTGAAATTGCATTTGTCGCATAAACGAAAGAAGAAGGATCGTCAATTAAAGTCGAAACTCTATTATCTGTAGAATAGTTTTCAATAGGACTATTAATTCTATTTGAAACGAATATCATTCCAAGTCTATCTAAATCAACGACGGGAGATAAGTATTCGTTGGATGATGTTAAAGATAGATTTACTGTGAAAGATTTATTTCCGGGAATTGTTGTAAGGTTATTGGTCTCATTAATTTTTGATGCTACTAATCTTGGACTATCAAAATAGTTATTGGTATTTAAATCTATATCTTGAAATCCTTTATCAATAAATGAAACTTCATTACTATCTACACTAGTTCCAGAGACAGTTTTTACTTTGGCAGAAATATTTGTGCTGTTTAGTGTAAGTGTTTGAATATTTGGTCGAATCAATTCAAATTGAATATTTTGAGTTGCGTTGATCGATGATCCGCCAGTTGATTTTGATTTATTTGTAAATAACTTTGGATAACCTTCAACCGATCTATTAACCTGTCCTTGTGGAAGAGGTGCTGTTTTTCCATCTTGTGTAGTATCTATTTTTATAGTATAAAAATCCAGATCAATTGGATCACTCGCTGTAGAATCTTGTAAAGTGTGATTTGTATTAATTCTTCTCAGTGAAATTCCATTAAGTTCATACTTATAAACTTCTGTTCCTTGATTGTAACTAAATGCTTTAGATTGATCTATTTCTCTTGTAATGCCAGTAAGAGAATTTCCAACAATTCCTTCATATGAAATAATCTCTTCCCCAATCAAAATATACCCTGGATTAGTAGTTCCAACACCAACATTTTCAAATGTCGTTAAATTTGTCACGTCATCAAGTTGTATATCTGCGGTAGAAGTTTTTTCATATGCAGTAATTAGTTGTTTTGGTTTTACATCGGATAATACGTTAGAAATTATTACTACATTTTCTCCGGCGTGCATTCCATGATTTTTATGATTAACTTTTATAGTTAATCCATCTTCAACAACTTGAATACCATTAGTGGGAATTATAACATTGCCACCAATACTAGAGTTTAACTGTGTAGAAATACCAGAACTATTGACAAAGAATATGGTATTTCCTACACCAGTTGCAAATTCTCCTTGAACCTCGTCAATAATAATTTCATTGAATCCATTTAATTCAGAAACTGATAACCTCAAATTTCTTCCAAGAAGATTATTTCCAATTTGAAGTGCTGATAAGACATCTCCAACTTGATATCCTATTCCACCATTACTTATAGTGGCTGCAATAGCTACTCCATTATTAATAGTAATGTTTGCAGTTGCATTTCTACCACTTCCAGTGATACTAGTTAATGCAACTCCAGTAAAACTATTTGAACCAGAAGAAGGCGTATATCCTATTCCAGAATTTATTATTTTTAAACTTCCTTTCGCAGTTCCCGCAACTCCAACATAAGTACCCGTTCCTGTAGAAGTTCTTTGGAAAATAGTATTTCCTATAACAAAATTATTATCTTGAACTGTAGTTCCTAGACCAACTCTAATTTTTTTAGAAGTCATTTCCAAAGAATCTGGTAAAAGTCTAGATACCTGACCATTACCAGTGCTCAAATCGGAATTATATAAATTAAAGTTTCCACTTGGTTGTGTGAATTTAGCTCTATAAAGAGTAAATTTCAAGTCCTCGAATGGACTTTCATTCCATGTGGCAGCATTTTGTGATTTAAATAAACCTCCAAGCAAAGGTTGCTTTAGCACCAAGAATTGATTAGATTCTAAGTTAGACTGTGATGATACATTTGATTCGCCTAATTTTGATACCCAAACATTATATCTGTCGGAATTTGATAAAATAACGATTGAATGAAAAGTTTCTCCTGTCAGATAAATCGGAGATTGGAATGTTACTCTCGTAGGAATTGATGCGTCATCTGAAATATTAACTTGTTTTGGTTCTAAAACTATTTCACTAAAGGGATAAACAACTTGTGTTGGAAGACCCAATTGCATAGGTCTTAATTGTATCGTAACCGGCAGTTGCTCATCTTTTGATTGAAAGTATAAATCTACAGAGGTTACAAAAATACCACTCTCAGGTTCTACATAAAATGATTGAGCTAAAGGATCTACTACTTTCATGAGTTTTATCTGGAATTTTCCTTTCGTTAATCTAATATCTTATTTATTTGACTTAAGTTGATCTATTTCCATTTTTAATTCTCTTATCGCTTCAATCATGACTGGAATAAGTTGAATATAATCAACCCTCAAATAGCCATCAGAACCTTTCAAAACCATCTCAGGAAACTCTTTTTGAACTTCCTGAGCTATAACTCCATGATGAACACCTTGCACGCCTGTCAATCTATTCATTTTATCATTCCACTCATATTTTTTTCCATTGATGTTCAATAATTTCTCTAAAATCATAGTATTTTTATACTCAATAATCTATTTAGAGCATTATCAATAGATTGTACATTTTTCTTCAATTCCAAATCACTCAATCCAAATCTAGCAGCTGCTGCGGGACCAACAGTTGCTCCAGTAGAGTTCACCCAAGCTTGAATCGATGATAAACTATATCCAGATGCGAGTGCTCTTTCAACACCTGCTGCACCAATAACTGCGGATGTTCCTCCACCAAATGCGGCAGATTGTGATCCGCCAGCATTTTGGTTGATTATACCACTTGCTCCTGTAGCAGTATCATATCCTGGAGCAAATCCTCGATAGGTTCTATCTCCTCCGCCACCACCACCACCACCGCTAGGTGCTGGAACTGGAATAGTTCTAATTAAGGTACTCTTAACAACATTTTCTGGTCCAACCTGAGTTTCTGATTTACTCTCAATAGGAGTTTCTGTTTCTATTCTAGAATTACGGATTACAATAATATTTTCTTGAACCGTATTAACTTTACCTTCTGCAAAATATTTTTCATCAGCAGTAGAGAATGCAGATCCAATAATTTGAGAATTAATGGAACTATTAGTTAGTCTGAAAACCTTTGTACCCGCCTCAAATTTTGGATTAAGTGTAATATTTGGATCTGGAATATACAGTGATCCAATAAGTGTACCGACGTTATCGGTAATTAGTCTTACTGAAGTTATTGTTGCTTCTGCTCCGCTAGTTTGTCCCTTCAACTTCATATTTTGTGCGACATATCCATAATATAATCCTTGAGGTTGATTAGAAAGACTATATGTATCAATGTTTAAAATTGAAGATGTTGATGAATATATTTCTGGAATTATTTGGTTTATATCATATGGATTTAGTGTAAAAATATCTGTTGGATTATTATATGGACCATACTTATGATTTTGATTAGCAACTCTAAAACGAATAGAAGGTGAATTTGGATTAGAAGAATCAAATGTTCCGACTACAGTTTCTCCAACTTCAAAAATACCATTAAGCATACTTATTTGAAGTAACTTTGGAATCGCATATGAATTGACATTCACTCCATCAAAGAAAGTATACATTCTTGTTGATGGTTTTAATCTCTTTGCAGTAAATTCAATATTTCTTGATCTCACATAAGGTATTACTTGACTGTTTAAAACTTGATCGCCAAAAGATGTGTTATCAAACTGTTCTTTTAGTATTTTTCTCGTTCCTTGACGAGTAGAAGTTCCTGTTTTAGTTTTTACTTGAATTTCATCAGAATAAACATTATAACCTCTAGTAACCTCTCTTGTTGTGTTGGATACACTTTCTCCAGTCCAAACAGTTTCCCAAGAACCCCAAGTTACTGGACCAAATCCAGTTTGAGCATCAAATCCTTGTGCAGTAAGTTGCGTTCTTGTTTGTACATAATTACCTTCTGCATTAACAGTTTTTGGTTCTAATCTTACTTGATCAATCCAAACATCTGAAGATGGGAATAATTCTATTGTTCCTCCGAAGAAATCTGACGCATATGGATTTACATTAACCACTCTTGTAGATAGGAGTTGATTTATTTCAACAACCTCTTCATAATCTAGAGTTATGACCTGACCTGTTCTTTTAACTCCAGATCCTATTATGTCATTAGTGTATTTTGCATCTGCTAATGGATTTGCCGATGTTCCTATTCCTATCAGGGAATTTGTACCCAAAAGAAGATCCAATTGAGTAGTGTAATGTGTTGGTCTTAATTCAGAATCTTTAATATTGATTGAATTTTTGACAATAGTTACTTTTTTCTGCGAATCCGTAGTTGAAAAATCATCAACGAAAAATCCAGACTTAAATCTATTTAATCCGTTTGCATCAGTTATTAGTAAGTTTGAAGTATCAATTTCTAGAAGCGTTAAAGCAGTATAAAACTCAAGATTCTTAACTCTGTTTTCAAGATTTTGAATGTCTATCATTCTATATCTCTTATGTTCAGAGAGATTAATTGTAGTATTTTCAATATTACAAAGGTATGGTGGCAAATAAATTGTAGAAATTTCTAAAGAATCTTGAATTGGTTGTGGTGGTTGTGGGACCTCTGAAGGAGCACCTGAAATAAGTTGAAATACGCCATCTTTAGATAGGAAAATTTTATCAATTCTTCCAAGATAGAATGAATAACTCATCAATGAAGATTCGTCAGATGCTAAAATATTAGGTGCGGAATTATTATATTGATTGAAAGATCTGCCCAAAAATTCAAATGGAGATCTTACTCCCTCAGATACCGAAAAACTAGAAACTTTAGGTCTAATATCAATTATATCTGTATTTTTAATTCCATTAACTGATTGAACATCGCAATAATCATATTGCTCATAAGAATTTGCAGTTGTTATATCTCCATCATCAGATGATAAAAATTCTGCATATTCAAAAATTACTTTTAATTTTGAAGTCGGTTCCTTTGAATTTTTATTTCTTATCAACCTTGAATAGTCATATATTGTGTTCTTTTGTCCATTAATGAATGAATAATTTGATGTGATATTATTATCACCGTTACTCACAGAAGTTACAACGGCTTTAATTCCAGACTCCTTAAAGGTTACTTCTTCACCATTAATAAATCTAGAAGAATTGAGATATATAAATCCTACTTGAAGATCATTTGTTTTCTCACAATATACTGCAACAGATTGACTTAGACTTCCAACAATTTCTTCGCCAAGTATTAAGTCTCCAGTTTTTGAAGTTGGTCCTGTAAGAGAAGTTAACTGCAGAGATGGAATATTTGGATTATTAGTATCATCCGACTCAAAAACACCATGTATTTTTGTTACATCTGGGTGCAATAGGCAAAGTTCTTCATCTTGAACTCTAGTTCCATATGGATAGTTGCCATATACTAGACCATCATTAATTGTAGTAGAACCAATACCAGAATAATCGTATTTAGATTTGTCTACGATTATTGATTTTACTTTATTTTTATATTTTATCTTTGATTTTACTGAGACTTTTCTTAATGTAGCTATTAGTTTTGCTTCACCAGATGAAGATAGTCCATTAATAGTTAAACTTCTAGATCCACTTGTAAAAATAAATTTGTCGGGAGTTAACTCTTCTGTAGTTCCATTTTTATTAATAAGAACATATCTTTCCTCATCAAATGGTAGGAAAGTTTCAGTTTCAAGTGCAGTTATGGTATTTGTTGAACTTGCCGTAATTGTTACATCATACTGCTTTCTGATTATTATATCAGAATCAGTTAAATCTACATTTGCTATATTCTGTTTAGGAAGAACAGTGTATAATGTATTATCTGTTGAAGATTGTAATTTAGAACTCAATATTGAAAAATCTGCCGGAGAAATATTAGTCGATGGAAGTCTTCCATCACAAACACCAGACACTGTAGCAATTCCACTAATTACCAAACTATTTTGGGAAACTTGATTTATTCTTGCAAATGTAGGTACAGTTAATCCTGGATTACTGAAAGATACAAGATTTCCTACGGTAGCAATGCCAGCAAAAATGGAATTCGTTGATGTTACAGTGCTTACTCCTCCACTAATTCCACTAACATTAACTAAACCTATTTGGTAATTTGCGTATTGTTTTAAATCCGCAGTAAAAGTATATGCTGATCCAACTATTCCATAAAGAGACTTTACATCATTTTCAGAATATGCCGTTACTGCAGTTGAAACTCTAGTATTCTCAATCCCATCAAATATTAGTCTTTCACCAACTGAAAATGATCCTTGAACATTGTATGCTGTAATTATTCCGGAACTTGAAGTACTATATCTAAGATATGCAGTTGCGCCACTAGATTTTCCTTTTATTTGAGTTGGCACTGCCAGACTAATGGGTTCATTTACGGTAATTTCTGTAAATGTTTGGATATCATATAAAGTAATGTCCCACTCATTGGAGTCTGGATTTGTAGAACTATATGATCCAGATTCTAATGCAAAATCATAAACTCTTGCAAGACCTATTTCTTTACCTACTTGAGAAATTTGATTATTTCCAACTCTAGTATCTCTTAGAGAAAGAGTATAGGTAGTTGATAGTCCAATAACTGGAGAACCATAAACTCTATTTAAAGTAAAGGTTGGTCCAGTAAAATAATTAATACTTTGATTTTCTAAAAGTTTAGTTTCTCTTGGTTTTCTAAAATCAACATACGTTGGAACAACATTTTCTACTTCATATCCTCGTATATATGCTTTTATAGGAGAAATAACATATGTTCCAAGATCTTCTGAAGGTGTGTTGTTATTATATGTTAAAGAATTTTCTTTAAAAATACCTCCATTGCCCTTCAAATCATTTAAAGTTTCTGCAACTTTTAGGGTAGGTTTTTTTACATAATAATCTCCAGATTCGTCAAAAGTTCTTCTTGCAAACTCTTGAGATAAAATATTATAATTTGGTGAATTTCTGGTTGTAATCTCTACTCCATTTCTGATTTCTTTCAATAAAATAAAATCATCAAGATCTGTAGAATCTATTGGTAAAGCAACTAAAGATAATGTTATTCTAAAGCGATCAGCTCCTGGTGCAGCATAATTAGAAAATCCTTGAGCGTTGTCATTCAACGACCTATCTTCATATGAATTTACTACACTTTCTATTACTTTAAATCCAACTTTTACGCTTGGAATATTTGAATATTGAGATATTACTAAAAAGTCATCGTATACTTTTACAAAATTTCCTCTAACAAAATATACCCCTTCAGTTAAATATACTGCAGATCCTATGGCAGCACTACCATTACTAATAGTTCTTGCAATTACTTCTCCAGATCTTAATAAAACTGATGGAGAGGATCCAACACGAAATTCAAATTCATCTCCAGTAATATCTTCTTCAATTATTAAGTTTTCAGAATCTAAGAATATTTTTCTTTCATTTTCTTGAGAATCTGAATTTAAATAGGTTACATATAATGTGGAATTCCCCGATTCGGTAAAAAGAGAGCTTAAATAAAAATCTATCCTTGCGCGAATCCCACTTTGTTGACCTCTTACTACCTTCCCTACAGCATATGGTAGATATGTCTCAACATTTACATTGAAAATATCATTTTCAATAATCACCGCATTTAAATCATTTCTATATCCAAGAGATCCTGGAATTACTACGGATCCTTCTGTAAATACATGTGTTCCAAACTGCTCAATTTGGTTTTGTAGTATTGATTGAAGAGTCGTTAATTCTCTAGCTTGAACAGGATATCCAGGTTTGAAAAGAACTTTATAATACCCTTTATTCTGGTCAAAGTCATCAAAATATGGAGAGACATTAAGATTTGTTTCTTGTGGCATGATTCTTTAGAATTGCAAAATAACTTTGATATCTTCTTTTTGATTGGATGACCTTGTTATAGAGGGTCTATTATCAACATAAATTATATTTCCTGAATACTTTTTAACCTCAGGATTAGATACTCCATTAGTAAAAGTCTGACCAAGATAATATGTTCTATTATTTATTGTGGTAGACACACCACTAAATGAAGTGTCTATTCCCAATGTAATACTTCCTCCAATAATATTTAAAGATCCTCCCGATCCTATTTCTGAAGAAAATCTATTCAAAGCAAATCCATAAGTTGGGGATGAATTTTGACTTCCATCTGTATTGAATCCTACAAGACTTCTATCTTGCCAATACTTTAAAACACCGGTGTTTTGGTCATAAGAAACCACTCTACCAATAGCAGTTGAACCAACACCTATTGTTTGTGTAATTCTAGAATCTGCATTAAAAACTGCGGAACTATAACCAGAACCAACTAACTTTAATGCGTAGACTGCACTTGCTTTATCTATTGATAGTAAAGATGATGAACCAAATACTTCTGGATTTTCTACTATACCAACTCTTGCTATTTGATTTCCTGTTATAAAATCTGGATTTTCTATATCATTTTCTATTCTTGAATAAATCAATACATTATATGCACCCAACTCTCTGTAAATATCTGCACCATGACCACCTTTTGGTGGTATTATGACGTTAAATGTTGGAGAACTAGAACCTGTAGGAACACTTCCTGCCAACAAGTCTACTGTTCCATATGTGTACCCAGAACCTCCTTTAGATATAGTAACACTTTCAACTTCAGAGTCATTATTTACAACAATAGTAGCTTCTGCTCCAGAACCATCTCCTTTAATAGGAACTTTAGTGTAAGTTCTATTTGCGGTTCCTAGTCCAACACCTCTGTTTGTAATAGTTACGATTTTTAGTTGTCCACTCGTCGATGAGTTTTCTCTAACAGCAGAATTATCTGAACTAGACTCCCAATTCCTAGGAACAGGAATATAATTTGTAGAATCAAACTTTACAATATCGCTTGGTTTAATAGTATATAAGTATTTCCATAAATAACCATCTCCACTATCTCCAGCTGCTCTAGGTTCCAAATCAGTGAATGTTGGTTGATCTAGAGATGGTCTTCCATTAGGATTTTCTGGATCTACTCCATTATATAAACAAATATAAACTTTATAGTCTTCATTGACAACATAAAAATTTGAAGAATATAAACTAGTTGCTCCAGAAGGTTTTGATGTATTTGACCTACTTATGTCATGTCTATACATATCATAAGTTGTTCCAGATGTCCAAGTAATTTTTCTAATAACTTGTTTGACATCTCCATCTTGCACTTTTTTTAGTGCGATCATCGTATCCCAATAATCATTTTCCTGATCAAAGTTATCCTTTGGTGCAGGAGGCAATGAGTCCCAATTTGACTGATAATCATAAGCATTGGGAAGACCAACAAATGCATAAAAAGAATTTGTATCTGTTGTGGCTGCAGACACAAAACTTTTTGCATTTAATATTCTTAATTGATCAGTTATAATTGCAGACATTTTTGGGTTTTTTATTTATTTATGAGTTATAATTTAAGTATCTGAGTGGATTTACTCTTTTAATAATTGGTGAAGTTGAAATTCCAACTAAACCACTATTATAAAATATAAATGATTGTGGATCAGTTCTATTGCTAGCATCAATCTTACCCCAACTAAAATCTCCGTAGAAACCACTATATCCAATACCACTTAGTCCATTGTAATTGCTAATACTAACAGTTACTTTTGCGACTGCAGTGATACCTATACCAGGAACTGCTGTTTGTGCAATTGAAACTGCAGCAACCTTGTAAACATTATCTAAGAATGATGTACCATTACCAACTATGGAACCGTTTTGATGTAGAGATGTAACACCATTGCCAACATTAGATTTGCTAACAACAAAGTAGTACCCTGTTTGTATCCCACTAACAGTAATTGCTGTTCCGACTATTGCACTTTCTCTCAAGTATGAATTTGTAGGTATAAACAAATCAAATACTAATCCCGTAGATGCCACACCAACTGATGTAGTACTGACTCCTGTTATGATTCCAAAATCACCACTATACGATACATTCTCAATTTCTTCAGTAATTGACTTTGGAACTTCTATAAGAACAATTGGTGGATTTGTGCTAGTGTATCCTGCACCTGGAGATGAAACCGTAATTGATGAAACAGATCCACCAGAAATTGATGCTATAGATGTTGCTCTTTGAGTCGTACCAAGTCCAACAGGATTCGAAATACTAACTGATGGAGAGGTAGTATAACCAACACCACCATCAGAAATTATAATTGAAGAAATAGTTCCTGCACTAGAAACCACAGCTGTTGCTGATGCACCAACAATTAAATTCTGATCAATAATTCTAATTTTTGATTGGATGGTACTTGTGGTGTTTTCTTTATCGTTGTCAAAGAAAGTTTTTACACTTTCCACAAAAATTTCAGTAGATCCTATACCAATACTTTGAATGATATTTGTTGTTGGTTGTATTAAAGGTTCATATTGAACTCTATCTTTCGCAACATAACTTCCTTGAATGAATATATCTTCAGTTTGTTTGCACCATATTACTGGTCTTTCATAAGTTTCATTTAGAGATATTCCAGGACCTACATATGGATTTGTAAACACACTATCAGTAGAATTTGCATTTGTAACTATTCTTGAGTTCTCTTTATAAATCAAATTATCATCATTTAATCTAACAGTATCTCCAATCTTTACGGTTTCTAAAATATCAACATTTAGTGTATCCACATCACCAGTTCCTTTGTAGAAAAGAATATTACACTTATCTCCTACTTTTGGTGGAGACGCAAAGTTTATATAACTTCCTCCAGCGAAAGTATAACCCTCTCCAGGAACTTGTAAAATATCATTTAAAAATACGAGAAGTGTAGCTTCAACGTCAATAATGGAACCACGTTTTGCTCTTATTGAAGTTTGTTCTCCATTTATTTTGATCGGGAATGATCTCAAAATGCCATCAAATAGTTCTTCTGGACTATCAATTACTTGAAGATCGCCAATTGACCATGCGGAGAACGTATCATTTTGAACTTTATCGACAAATAGTTGGAATTCTTTAAATGCAAATGAAGAATTTGTTGGTATTCCTACTGTTCCTCCTATTGATACTGTTAAAATTTCTCCCTGACCATATCCATAACCAAGATTTTTAATTTCAAAATTAATTACACTGGATCCTTGACCAACAACAATATCGACTGTTGCATTTGATCCGGAACCTTGAATAGATGAAGAACTATAAACTAAAGGAATATTGGTATATGATAGGGGAGAATCAAAGAATACAAATGGAGCGTTGGTATTTGTGTATCCTACGCCAGGATTTGTAATTGCAACTCCTGTTACATGACCATTGACAATGGTAGCAATACCAATGTATTCAACATCTACTATTCCAATACCACCAGTATAAACACCAACATTTACTGTCTGTATTCCAGATCTATATCCAGATCCACTATTTCCAATACTAATAGAAGAAATAGTACCTGCTATTGAAACAATTGCTGTACCTCCAGCAGAAACTAATGGTTGATATCCAAATCCTTCGGTGGATCCAACAGAAACTAGTATTCCACCAATAGGAACATTGGATGTATTAATATCACTTCCAGTAGAGGTAACGGATCCGGTAAATTGAATACTAGTAATACCAACACTTTCTCTAAGAGTATAGTCACCTTCAATGTTAATTAAACCACCCAATCTTTGTGGTTGCTGGAATATTTCATTTATTAGAACAACAGCATTACTTGTAGATATACCACCAACATTATTGCCAGAATACTTCAAGGTAAACTCAGTTGTTATTCCAGTAAAATCTGAAGAAATATCATCATATATGTAATTCTTAGAGTATGGTTCTACTGAACTATTTTCGACTGAAGATCTAATAAAGGATCTTCCGCTAAATGTAGAACTCGTGGTAATTCCAAGATAATCTCTTTGGTCTGGTGGATTTGTAGATGTGCCTAGAGGAATAGATCCATATGGAGCACTTACAAAATTAATGACGTTATCTACTATGTTATAGTCTCCATAAATTTTAGTGACTAATGTTCCTGAAGAATGTGTTGTCAATCCTGTACCCATCCATGCTCTATCAACCAAGAGTGCATTTGTACTTCCAAATCCAACACTATTGATTTTTACTATCTCATTGCCAATTTTAACCAAATCTCCGCCAAAAATAGATGTAATACCTGTTAATTTAATAACATCATCTACTGTAAAAATATTCTCAGCAAGAGTTGTTGTTATTGATGTTGAAACTATAGGAGATTGAATTACATTATCAATTCCAATTATAACTCTGGAATTTTGATTTTTTGCTACAAATGCATGAGTTGTACCTATTCCAACAGATGTTAAATCATAAACAATAGGAACTGTTTTTAAAGCATTTTCTGATGAAGAAGATAACTTTATTCTCAAATTATCTACTTTTACAGCATATACTGTAGATGGAAGTCTGTCAGTTGTTCCAATACCTATAATACCAGTATTTACGGTAGATATTCCGATTGCTTGAGTTGTTCCAGCACCGGGATTTATATAAGTCAATTCCTCACCAGTTACATAAAAATGGTTTGGAATTTTTATAGTATTTTCATCAACTTCAACTATGTTTCCATCACTTCCGTCAAAAAATCTTTCAAATATTTGATCGCCGTTGTGTGATAAATTAAAAGATCTCTTAATATCAGTAAATGTTCCTGTATAAGTTCCACTTCCACTATCAATAGATGCGTCTACCAGGTCTATTGCATTTAATGGATTGGTATTATCTAAAACTCTCAATGCATTTTGAAAAACTCTAACTTGCGTATTAATATCTGGATTTGGAGTGAAATAAAGTTGAGTTATACCATTAGTAACTCCAACACCTATTGTTCCAAGAGTATTATTAGAGACTATTTCGCCAAATTCTGTAATAGCAGAGATTGTTCCTGCAGTAGCAACAACAACTTCGGAAACTTGATATTCATTATTTGTAGTATCTTCTACACAAACGAAATAGTATGCAGAACTGTAAGGATCACTGTATGATGCAACTATATTTTCGATAGGAGATGATGTAGATCCTATTCCGGTATAAAATGAATTTAAAAGTGTAGTATTTAAAGTAACAGTTCCAACTCCAGTTGATTGAGTTGATGCAACAGATATTCTCACAGAATCAATATCAACAGTTGAAGCTAGAGATACATTAGGTGTAAATTCTAAAATTAAATTAGATCCAGAAATACTTGCACCAAAAGTTCCAATTCCATATCCAGCATCATTTGTTATTCTGCCATACTCCAATAGTTCTACATTAGATCCATCGTGAAGAACAGTAATTTCGTTGAATTCATAATATGAATCGGAATTATCACTAAGTTCTACAATAAGTTTAGAAGCTCTATAAGTTGAGGCAATTCCAACAACTGTTGTTGCAGTTGATGTTCCTGGTGCAAGTGTTGCATGTGATGATTTGACCTGAACAGTATCTCCAAAATCCTGAGTTCCAATTCCAGAAATAGTATCTTTCATATTATAAGAAACATGACTAATATCAAAGTTGTTTACCGTATAATCTACAGGATAAAATTGAAGTAAACCTTCATTTCCAGAAATTGCATAGTCAAAAGATCCCATATCAGCGACGGTTTCAACTCTTCCATACTGATTAATGTATGCGTTTGAATTATCATTTATTAATGTTAGCAAAAGTATTTGCTTTTCATCAGTGAATCTTCTATCGCGAACATAAGTAATAATTTTTCTTGATCTTGCACGACTCAGATTAAAAATATCTACGACGCTATATTGTGTGCTTCTAGGATTACTATTAAATTTATTGCTAATATCATCAATAATTAATACTCTGTTCCCTATAGATTCAACATAATCCTGGAGCACTCTAGTATTAAAAATTATTTCTTTTGAAATAATTGGAGAAATATTCAAGGTTCTTTCTGCGGCAAGATCAAAATCATTGACACAATTAGTATCAATTGTAGATATGATGTCTGCTAATCCACTAAAATCTCCAGAATTTTGTGAAGTATTAATACCAACATTCTGTTGGTCCTGAGACTCTACAATTAAATCACTAAACTTTTTAAATCCTGCAGTATGGTTCAAGGAACTTACTGGATTATTCCAATCTTCATATTCTATCTTAGACTTAAGTGAATATGAGAAGTACTGATAGTAGTCATTATCATGTAGTTTTTGAATACTATTGTTCAAAAATCCAGTTTCTAATTCCCACCCCTTTCTAACAATAGATGAAGAATCTACATCGTATGATGAATTGTATGATTCTACAAAGTCTACAATTCCTTCAGAGAAAGAAGATTGTCCAATGATTTTATCATTTGCAAAGAAAGTATCAGAGGATGAAACTCTTAATAATTCATTATTCGAATCCCAATTTTCAACTTGTCCTAATGAAGTGTTTGATCTAATAACTTCGTCTTTAAAGAAAGTATTTTTTTTCAATATTATTTTAAATATTGGAAAATATTTTTCAGGAATCACTATACCAGAAGAGTTAATTGGATCAAATACTCCCGGATTTTCATTTGGACCTAGATATTCATTTAAATTGAATGTAATTGTTCCATTAGATCCCCCAATATTTGGATCTATTGAGGTTAGGGTAAATAATGAATAATTGTATGCCGAAGAATTATAACCTTTAGAAGTAGTGCCAACACCAACAGAAACATTTTCAATCAGAACTTTATCGCCAACAGTAAATGGATAAGAACTTACATCACTAAAACTTATGGCCAATCCAACTGTAACGTCTTTAGTTGTAGAATTAAACGTTATTGAATTAATTCCTACACCATTTGAGTTGTTTATTGGTAAGATTGTTGGTGTAGTTTCATTTATTCCTTTGGTATTTTTTAATATTGTTACTTGATTTGAGTCTAAATTATATCTCAAATCAACATCTTCAATTACATTACCTGTCAATCCATCAAGAACAATTAAATCTGGAGCGACTGAGTAATTTTTTCCTGTAGAAGTAACGCCAATACTTTCAAAAGTATTAAGTGGAATAATTTTTAATATTTGTGGAATTTGGGCTAAAGGTCTTAAACTTCTATCTACGGGATAATCAAATCCTATATCTAAAATTTCAACGTTACCGATTTTACCTATATTTTCAGAGTCTATAGTCAATATTGCTTGCGATCCAAGATCTGAGTTAATGAAATTGATTGATGGTAAAGATTTATAACCTCTACCTCCAGATGTTACTCTTACCTCAGAAATCTCACCAAACGCCGAAAAAGAATTAGTTGTATATGAAAGTGTAGATTCGGTAGAAAGATAATTTGACTTTTCAGGTACGGAAGAAACACTATATGAAAATGTTGTTGATCCGACACCAGAAATAACATGTTTTCCACTATAAACACTATCTCTTATAAAAATTGAATTATTGTCAATAACATTAGTGATAGTTACTAAATTTAGTTTTTCTTCTGGAAGATCGGACTGATTGATTGGATTTAAATTGTAGAATAAAGTCTCAGGAACATTTTGATCGATTGTTAAAGTTAGTTTTGCTGTACTATCAATTCCTATTCTCCCACTTTTAACTACATTGAATGATCTTATGTTATCAGTTGTAAAGAAGGAATGTTTGAATTTAGTATCATAGTATAAATTGAAATCAAATGCAGGGTATCTGATTGAATTTTTGATATATGACAGTGAGTCGTCCGACAAATCAAATACTAAGTTTTGATTTTTTGTGACATTTATACTTGGATTTATTAAAGAAAGTGTTCCTGAAGATGCTGACGTTATATCAACATATACTGGATTCGAAATAGTTGCATTATAATAAGACTCTGATAATCTTATATTATTTGAATCGACAACCACAACATAATAAACTTTGTTGTCCAACAGACCACCAGAAGGTGCTACTGAAACATGCAAGACTGCATCTCCAGTGCGATAGTTATGACTTTCCAGTGAAATAGTATTTGAATTTACGTTTACATTTGCTGCAATAAAATTCTTAGGATCAAATGTTAAGATTCGATTATTGTCATTATATAAAATTTTATGTGTTGTAGTGACACCAGAAATACATGTAACATTGACAGAATCATTGAAACGAAGACCATGAGTTGTGGCTGTTGAGACTGTAACTAAATTTTTAGATACTTTTCCAGTAACCACGTTATCATAATTTGTAGTAAAACTATGTTGAACGCCAGCACCAACATTGGTCAAATATAAAGTGTTGGTAATAATTGAACTATTGATTCCAACAAATGTACCTGTAGATCCAAGTCCAACTTTAGACGTTGCAATTTGAATCAAGTCGTTTGTTATTTTTGCAACATATAGGGATTGATTTTCTGTAAGAGATGTTGTTGTCAACCCGTCAGTGGAAACACCTATAGAAGTTCCACCATTTGCCGAATAGAATACTTCTGTTCCTGTTTGTAGGTTATGATCTTTCAAATAGATTGATTTTGTAGGAACAAATAGTGCAGTTATTCCAACACCAGGATTTGAAAAATATATTGTAGATCCTATTCCAACACCAGATACTGTACCTATTCCAAGTGATTCTTTTGGATCAAAATAAATTTCTTTATTGAAGATATAATTGGATGAAGAAATTCCACTATTAATAGTAAACTTTCTACTCTTGGAGTAAAGGACTGTTGATGCAGTATGGGAAGTTGCTACTGTAGAATCAAACCCTCTGAGAACTCTAATTCTAGAAGAATCTGGATCAATATTTAAAACTTTTACTTTTTCAGAATCAAGTTCAAATATGTCATTTTCTCTAACGTAAGGATAATTGAGTGATCCATATACTGAAAAATAGGTAACGATTCCAGTTGAAGTTGTTGATCCAACTGAAGACTGTAAAACTAATGTATCAGTTCTAACACCTACAACAAAGTCTCCACTTAGACCAGTATTAGTTGTACTTAGACCACTTATGTTAATAATATCTGAGTTTACGAGAGAATGTGGTAAAGTGGCAAAACCAACAAACACATTGTTTGATGATAGTGGTACGAATTCTACATTAAAAATATTTGTACTTTGTACACTTATCTGATTTACCTCCTTACCTTTAATAGAGAACACCTTTGCCAATGCACTGGTTCCATATGTTCCTTCATTATTAAAAGTTACAGTGTCTCCAACTTTATAGTTAATTCCACCGGTTTTTATTCCAATAGAATCTATGAATCCCTTTTCACTATATCTAACAATAGAATTATTTTCCTTAATATCATTTGGATTTGAAATATAATCATAATAACTATTTTTGTTGGACAATCCATATGGTTTTGTATTTCTAAACCATCTTTTTTCATTGATATCAATATCACTTTGATTCCATTTGGGATCAAAATTTTCTATAATTTTTCTAGACTTAAACGAATTTCCTATAAAGTATGGAAAACTTGGTTTTTTATATCCACGGAAAGGCAGAGAAGATTCTACACTTTGTTCAACAGGCGCAAAATATGCATAAGTTCCATTTGGAAATTCTGGGGTTACACAAAATCTTCCATTATGTGAATCTAGATCTCCAGAAGCTCTATAAGAATAATCCTCTACAAAAAATCCTAATGGATATATTGAGGTTGGAGGCCTGTCTGCTTTATTAACTAACTCATATCCACTTACTAACTGCTTTATAGGTCCACCGGTAATGAAAGAATATCCATAAGGACCATAAATTGGGTTTCCGTCATAAGCCCATCCAATTATCGGCGAATGGTATGATGAATTAACTTCAACATTATTTGCTATCGAAAGATCTGGAAAATATCTTTTAACTCCACCTATTAGTCTAGAGGAATATACTGATTGCCTTAATTTTCTTGGAGCGTACAAGTGACAATATTCTAATTCATTATCATTGTTTATGCCTTTTGTGATAAATCCGTCATCGGCAGTAATTTGATTGGTCTGTATGTATTTTTCTACAAGATTAATCGTCCACTTCTTAGTGAGAGACTGAAATTTGACTCCAGATCCAGAAGATACTACTCTTATTTTTGTAGATCCTCTGATATACCCAAACCCACCAGTTATTACTTTGATTTCTAATATGAGACCATCTTGAATAATTGGAGTAAGTAGTGCTCCTTGACCAGGACCTTCGATAACCAGATTTGGGGGAGAATTATATCCAGAACCAGAATTAACTACCAATACCTCAACAATTTTTCCATCGGAAATAATTGGAATTACTTCTGCTCCAGTACCACTATTTGCAGAAATAGTTGGTTGTCTATTATAATTAAGTATTTCTTGAGATCCATAATTGGAACCTCCATTAGAAACAAAAATTGATTCTACTTCTCCTCTAAAGATTGGTTGAACTTTTGCATTAAAATCCTGACCAGATCTTGTAGAAACTCCCACTACTCCATCAATTGTAACGACAATTGGAGTATAGTTGAATGTATGGGTACCAATTCCCGTAGATTGAAGTTTAACAAACTGATTTGTGTTATAGTAAAAGTCTATATTTGTAGATCCAAGACCAACTGGAGATAACTTAAATTGGTTATCGGATATTTTAGTTACATAGTAATCCGAATCATTAGATAATCCACCTGGTGGAGTATTGGAAGAAGAATATCTAATAACTTCTCCACTATTATAACCATGATCTACTATATCTATAGTATTGGTATAAGTATTGATACCTGATATAGATGTATTAATTTTTCTGTTTTTATATCCCCTGCCAGAGTTGATAACTTCTATTTTCAGAATCTTCTTCTTAATTTTGTCTGCAACAAAGGAATGATTACCTGATCCATATGATGTCAAATTTATGGTATTTACCCCAATAATTGCATCATCATAAGTTTTATGTAATTTGACGTTGAATGAATCTTCAACATAAACATAATAAGATGAATTAGTACTTAAACCTCCAACAGAGACTCCCCTATTGGTAAGATATGTTACTTTCTCACCATCTCTAAATTTGTGGAAGGAAGAGAACCCAATAGTGTTAGAGGTTAAATTGACCAAAAGTGCTGTTGCTTCAGGGTTAAAATCAACTGAATGTTTAAATTCTGCAAGTTTTGCTTTTGCAATTGCTCCGGTTCCGGAACCTCCAGTAATGTTTATGATTGGTTCTGTTACGTAATCAAAACCAGAATCAATTACATCAATTCTTTCCAATCCACCTTCAACCCCACAAAAACCTTGCGCTGAAGATCCTTGATTATCCAATATTGATAAGATGGGTGGATTTATAACATCATATCCAGATCCAGGACTTATGACATCAATTTTTTCAATGGATCCGTAAAATATGGAATCTTTAGATTTGTAGTTTAGAATCTCTACACCATTAACTAAAATACCGGTTGGTCCAAAATCAGTTGTTGTATCAATATCACTTTCAATTGGTTTTGATATTTTTCTAATTAGATGTTGCGATTTAAGCGTTTTGTCATAAAAATCTAAATGCGAAAGTTTATTATTTACAATTGTGCCATTACTATCAACAGTAACAAAGTTTTCATTGTAAATATTTGCTCTGCTTTTTGATAGTTTTATTGTAGTATTGTTTTCTCTCTTGATATAATAAATTCCATTTGGAATCCCTAAAGAATTTGTGTCAGAATTTGATTCATAGTAAACAACATCACCAGTATAAAAGTCATGATTGCCAATAACTAAAGTTTCTCCAGAAAAAGATCCCGAGAATGTTATTGATCTATCTCTAACTTCTAAAGGCTGCCCAAAATAAGAAGGTAAAGATGAAGACGTAACATAAAGATCTTCATTTTCACCATAGTAAGTATTCTGGACATTTGTAGAGTATACGCTTGCTTCGGGATAATTTATAGAATTTGTTTTGGATATCCTTTTCTTTACTTGATATTTGGAATTTGGGTTTAATGCTCCTTGTCCCGATATAACAAATGTATTTAAATTTTCTATCGCAGATATTTGTCCCACAACAATATTTTCATTTGACTCTATGGCAATAGAATCTCCAAGAACAAAATTATTTTGATCGTATGTTTCAATAGAGTATGAATTATTTGAAAGATCAACAGGAAAAATATTTTTTACGTCATATTTTGTAGATATATTATAGAACCAATTATTAAATTTTATATCGTCAACCTCTTTTCCAAGTGATTTGATCTTAATAATGTCTTCATCGCCACAATATTTTGTTTGACCATCAATCTGAAGATTGGATAATACACCAGTTACTCTTACCTTTGCAGTTACGTTAGTATCAAAACCAACGTATCCATAAGCATAGGCATCTATTCTGATATTTGTTGTATCAGGAATATCTTGTGTTATTCCGGAACATTCAAAAAACTGTGTGAGAGATTTTGATTGGTAAGAAATGCTCAATTCAGTTTCATTATTTAATCTTACTATAAGATTACCAGACTCAGGAAACCCTACAGTTGAGTCAACATCAATCGTATTTGATCCAGAAATAACCTCAGATACGATTTTTGTTTGTGGATGAATTGAAAATTTACCAAAAACAGATCCTGTCACATCAATATCTTTATCATAATCATAATCAAGACTTAAGATATAGTATTCTTTTCCATCTCTTGTGAGTTTTTCTACATTAGTTACTGACCCAAATGCTTTTGGAAAATCTTTTGTTTGGTCTTGAAAAAGTGTTCTGTTTACAAGAAGTTCTGGATTTCCATCTAATGCTTCAACGACTAAATCGCGAACTAATCGATATTGAGCATCTGAAGGTTTAAACAAATAATCTCTGGGTTTTATTACTTCAACAGGTTCTCCATATAGAGCTCCAAATAAAATAGAGAAAGAACCATCAGTTCCTTTAGAAGAATAGAAATCTTTTGCTCTTTGAATAAAAACTCTTTGGTTTAAGTCTGCATCTAAAGTTCGATTGTTAAATCCAGGAATAACTTGTTTTTTAATTTTTTCAAAAAATTCTTTTAAAAATAAAGAACTCAAATTCTGTACTGTAGTTCCAGAAGCATGTTCAGATATTTCTGAATCGCTGAATACTAAATGATCTGGATAGTTTTTATCATGAAATGATGTGATTCCACTAAATCCTCTTACACAACCAGTAAAAGATGTTTCTGTCTTTCCAGTATATGTAATAATCTCAGAATCAATTTGAATTAATCCATAACTATCTGGAAATCCGCTAGTTGAGTTAACTATAATGTCAGTCTCAAAGAAACTGATATCAGTAGAAAGAGTTGTTGAGTCTGCTAAACCAGTAAGAGACTCTAGTTTTATATGTTGATCTATATTCTGTAGAATGTCTACAGAACCTCCTGGATATTCTGTTGAGGTATAGTATTGTGATAAAAATTCTGCTACTAGAGGAAAATCTTCCTTTATAAAATTAGGAAGTTGATTCTCAACAATTGAACTAATTTTAACTCTCTTTTCTGACATATCTTTATGATCTTACTAGGGTCCCATTAAGGTAACTTGATGTGGTCTGGTAGGTTGAACCTGATGGATCAGCACCAGAAGAAATTTCATCCGATAACATATTTAACACACTTTTAGTAGTGTCTAATTGAAGATATAGATCTTGCAATCCTATAACATCATTAGACTTTGGAGAAGCAGAAATTTCAATAATCGGATCTCCACCAATAGATTTGGTAGTAGAAGTGAAATTAACAGGGTTTAATAATATCTCACCTTTTACATAATCTATGGTTCCTGCAGACTGCTTTACAATCAATCCGTCTGTCTCAGATAACAGTTGGAAGAAAAATATTGATCCAGTAGTTTGATCACTATTTGGCAAATCTGACATATACAACGTATTTGGATTTCCACTGATAGTAAATCCTGATGATTTGATATTATAACCGTTTACATTTTTAATATGAAATGCATTCCCAAAACAAATTTCATATTGCGCAAGTTGATTTACTTTTGCAGATAAGTTTCTTCTAATTGCAATTTTTGTAATATTTGAAGTGACCGACTCATGACTATCATCAATTATCTTTTGGAACTTACTGTATTTAAATCTTGCTCCATATCGATTTAATTCGGTTGAGTCTGAATAATTTTGAATATTTTGTGAGACAATAGACTTTACAAATTCAGGACTCGGTGCAAGGTTTGCATTATAATAAACTGTCGAGTCAGTTTCAACGTATAGGTATTTTAAATCCATGATTTCTGGAACAATTCCAGCAACACTGTATTTTCTCAGTTCTTTCTTTAAATTATCTTTTATACTGTTGGGAACAAATGAACCATAAAATGGTTTGATGCTAATAAAAACTTTTCCATATTGTGGAGGGTTTAACTCTTCTCCACCAAAAACAGAAACAGAATCTGTCTCTGGATAAATTTTTGGAATCAAAGATTCATAATCATTTGAAGTTACTGCTCTGTTTTGTGAGGCATAAATTCTTGGTGCATAATTTTTAATTGATTGGACGGACTCAATTTCTTTTCCACCTTCGGAGACAATATTTGTAGTGACAAGAGATATTCCACTAGTTACTACAACTCCATTGTTATCTAAAATTCTTCCATTAAAAATAAAAGATGAGACACCATTTCCATTTTCTCCATTCGTAACAATGTAAGAAGATTCAATATAATTTAAGTTCTCTAATTTTTCTCCAAAAATTCCATCTCCAAAAATAAGTTCATATCTCTGATCTTCTATTTCTTGAATAAAGAAAACTCTTGATGTTGATGTAACTTCAAAAATACTGTCAGAGGGTAAAAATTTTCTAGAGATAGTGCTGTTTCTACTATTTCTAATCGATACTTGAATTGACGAAGTATCAATATTTGCATTATCAAGAATGTATCTTTGTGGAGGTGATGGATTTAAACTATTAACAGTAAAGTTAGATGTTAAAAATGTTCCTTCATAAACATTAATACTGTTAAAAAATGCAATTCCATTTACAACAGGAACTGTAATGTCGCTAGGAATTGAAAAAGTATAACTATTATTTCCAAAAGATGTTGATGAAGTACAGACAGTTCCTTTTTTTAGAGTTAAAGTAAGAGGATTTGTAGAAAATCCAGTTGTGTCTACAAAGAAAGATATATTTGCTCTCGAAGATTTTCTTGATCTCGGAATGTATCCAATTGTTTTAGCTAAAGAAACTACATTCTCCCGAAGAGTAGCGCCATCAATAAAAACCTCATTGCTAATCATATTAGCATTGTATGAGGATATGTATGTATTGTATGCCAATACATCAATTAATACTGATAAGTTAGACCCATCAAAATCGTAGTCAGTAAAGTTTGAGTTCGATCTTAGATAATCTTTGATCGAAGTCTTTATTTGATCGAAGTCTAGGTTAGTAAAATTTACGAGTGCCATTTATCGAGTTGGCTGTAGTGCGAATGATAATTGTTGAGGTAAAACATCTATTCCAATAATTTCATATTGAACAGTTACATTAAATTCTCCTTGATCATAATTGGGAGAAACTGCAACATTAATTAATCTTACTCTTGGTTCATAATTATTAATTGTATTTTCAATTTCTTCTTTGATTACAGATGCAGAAATTTCATCAATATTTTCAAAAAGACTTGCACTGACATTTGAACCAAGAGATTGATTAAAAAATCTTTCTCCGGGAAGAGTAAGAACCAAATTGCGAATAGAGCGAGCTATTGCACTCTCATTTTTGAGCGCAATGAGATCAGAATTAAGTGGATTGATCTGAAATGACATACTCAGATCCTTAAAACCTTGACTAATTCGCTCTAAAGGCATCTAGATGCTACAAATCTATCTTATTTATTCAGGTTTTTTTAATTCATACAAAGGTTCTGTGCCATATTCCCAATCATCATAGTCATCATCATTGCGAATTTTTTCATGAATTTCATTTTGGACCGCAAAATCATGCTTTTTTGGTGTTAGATCATCATTTGCAATCTCACGGAGCATTTTTTGCTTCTGAATTTGCGTTTCCCAACCATATTCACTGGACAGATACTGAGTTCCCCACTCATTTTTCATGAAATTTTGGTCTTTATCGACTTTTTTGGTCATTTTGCTCTCCTGATTCGTTAAAATCAGAACTTTTTACGGGGTTGCTATCCCGAATAATCGTGATTTCATACATAAAATCATCAGAGGTTTCAATTTTGCGACGATTTTCGACGGAATATTCGGTCAAATCGATTTCATACCCTGGATTTTTAGTAATTCTATTTTTTGTCCATGCATCATCATACCATAATATCTTATTATTGGGGTATGCATAAAAATTTCCGTTATCCATCTTGAAAAAGTGAGCACATTTATGCTCTGGAGTTTCGCTGAAATTTGTATTCAGAGTGGATTTTGATTCCCAAGACCAATCGAGAGTGAATAAGTAGGTTCCTTCATTTTTTTCTCCACGATAGTTGATCAATTCAGCACGTAAGTTAGCCAATCTTGAACGTACTTGAACATCAATATAAGGAGAAAAGCAATCCCACCACATACACTCTTCCAATTCAGGTACTGGTGCATCAGGTTTCCAACAAAATGCATGAATTGGTCTACGAGTCCAATTCACACCATTCTCTAAAAACGCCTCAAAGAGGGGTACATGCTTTTCTAAGGACGCTACAGAGTGAACGTCGCATAAAGTTACTTCTCCATGACCTTTTTTATGATTATAAAGGAACTCATTGCGAATATAACAAGTAATTGTTGGAAGATTGTGATTTAAATATGCCATAATTAATATAAAAAAAGCAGGGATTTCTCCCTGCTCTATCTATACTATTAACCTTTACCTTGTCCTCTATACTTCTTCTTACGTCCATTGCGAGAAGTTGCTGATAGAAGTGTACGAGCAGAGCGGCCTTGGCGAGTCTTTTTAGGAGCTCCCGGTTGAAATACATTACCTTTAAGTGCCATTAAATTTCCTCCAATTCAATTAAAGTGATATCAAATTCCTCTTCAGAATAAAATTTTTCTGAGAGTTCTTGAAGAACCTCAGTGCACTCTTCTGCACTGAGGTTCTTATAAATTTTACGTCCTTTATAAAGTACGTTATATTTTTTCATTAGATTATGCGAGTTTTTTCATGTCCCACACGAATACGAGGGTCACACCAGATCTGATAACCTTTGTCAATTGCATCAAGACAGAATGAAACATCTTCTCCACACATGTCTTGAACTGCACCTGATTCAAAGACTTGCATCTTAGGAGCAAACCAAGGATATTCAAGATTCTCAAAAACACCCTTTTTAATAAGTACCCATCCAAAACCTGTGTAGTCTACAGTGAATGGTTTCTTACGCTTGCTGATTGATTCCACAGTTTCGTGATTCATCACACCACCGTTTTTACGGAAATCATCTTCTTCCAACCAGTGTGCTACTGAGGTTGTGTGACCATCTTCTGTTGCATACCATCCAGCACTAATAGGACGCTCTTCACCTTCTGCAGGAAATGCAACATCACACAATTGCCAGAACTTTTCTGTGGTAAAAACAATATCACTATCAATCCAGAGTTGATAATCATATTGTAGTTTTCCATCCCAAGGCACTTGCTTTGGTCCACGAAGTACATTTGCTCCAAGTACTTTACAACGAGCAAAATTAACCATCGATGAGTAATCTTGACTAATTTGAATACTCATACCATTCTGTACCATATCAAAGCACAGTTGTACGAAGTTTTTTAGAAAAATAAAAGAACATCCCCTACCAGGAAGACAGAATACAATACTCTTCCCTTTCATTCGTTCTTTAATTGCATCATAGTCCCACTCTGCTTCAGTCTTTTTTATAGGAGCAGCTTTTACAGTAAATCCTTTTGCCATAAGAGAAATAAACCTTCAATGTCAATTTTAACAGTGTATATATGCCTTTGTCAATGCTAACGCATTTTCTTACCTTCAGTGTCAATGAGAAGAATTTAGTATTGTTTCCTTGTTTATAGTTAATTCTTCATAAGACAAGTCTTCGATATTATAGTCAGTCTTCATCAGACCAACCATATTATTGAGTGTATTCCAAATTGTTATAAATTCCTCTTCTTTGACTGAATGAAATAAACATCTATCCTTTGCATAGATGTGATAAACTTTTTCCATATGAAAAAATATCTCCGGAATTTTTTTTAGTGAAACTTAATTCACTAACGCATTATATATCAGTACAATCAAAAATCCTAGAGGTAGTAGTATCACTCTACTCATTGTCTTTGGATATCTGATTATCCACCCTGCGAGTATGACTCTATACAAATTCCAGTATGGTGTAGATCTTCTCATTTTTTCTGTCTACGTTTTCTTCTTGAAATACCCTTTGACTTGTTTTTGTTGGGGCGACTCTTACCATTTTTATGAATCCATCCAAACACTTTGAAAATACCTGCGGAAAATTTTTATGAGATTGATATTGATCGGTCGAATTGTCACCTCTGTAGGTTAGGGTAGTTTGGGATTTTTATAAACGGGGGCAACGCAAAATATAAACAATAACAAATAAAATAAAATAACTGCTATAAACGAATAACAACTGACAACGAATAACTATTATTATTCGTCTATTTTATACTAACTGCCCCCAAATCACTGTGTAATACTATAAAATAGCACAGTTCTTTATACGAATTCCCAACGATTGTGCTACTTATCTAATAAGAACTGCCTATTCTTTATACGAACTGCTGCCAATTAACGACGAACAATAATAAGAATAAAGAATTAAGTTGCCACGAATGATATAAACAATCAGACAACTTAATTCTTATTAGATAACTCTGTGTATAAAGAATCAACGAAACATCTATCAGACGATGTATCTTACTGACGCTGAGTATAATACACTTAGGAAAACTACGATTGTATTATAATTAGAAACGCACTGATAGATCTTCTACATAACTCTTTACTTGTTCATTACGCTCAAGGTCAAAGAGTTTATTCCAATCAATTTGATGAGGGTTAAAATCTTCATTCACGTTGAGTTCTAACGTGATACGATACTTATTCTTTTGTGACGTGAGAGAAGAAGTTGCCATAAGATTGAAGAAAACGAAGGAACGAATAAACCCTACTGTTAAATTCTATCAGACCCTACTTAATCTGTCAAGTTATATCTTACAACGAATCTTAACTATACACGAATCTTTTTTACTTGCAAATTCTTTGATGATCTTATCAAATTAAATTGCAATACGAATCTTATCTAAACACGAATGAATTTTTAATTTCATTCTGCTGAGTCTTATGAATGATGAATGCTCTGCACGCATCTTATCTAATCACGAACAAACTTTGAGTTGTTATCTCAGTGATTGTTTGATATTATAAAAAGCCATACGAATCTTATCTAAACACGAATGAACTTTTGATTCTTTATGTTTAGCAATTGATTGTAAGTAATTCAATGGCACGGAAAGTACCTAATCACGAAAGAGTTTAATATTCTTCATTGGGGCATTTGGCACATCGGGAAATCTAATGTTAAACCCTGTTCGCCTATCATATAAACCATCAGTGGTTATATCTCTATTCTCTTTCTGTCAGATTGTTACCTTTTGATCCCGTAGGAAAGTTCAAGAGCTGCTCTAATGAATTCAAATAGATGTTTTATTTATAAGTCTTATTTTTACTTTTGCATCTTATGTCAGTTCTTTATGACATATCTTTCAAATAGATGTTATAAGGTACTCTGACACCTAAAAGTGTTTATAAGTGCCTTGTGGGGGCATATAGAGGTGTCTGGGAGTGTTTATAAGTATTACCCAGTGTGTAGGTTTCATAAGATATAACAATAATGTTATAGTGTTTTATTTTTATCGCCTTGTGCCAGTTTTTTTAGTGGCGGCGGGGTATTGACAAAACAGTGCTGATGTGTTATAATAGAGAATCCAAGATCACTACAAGAACTCACATTTATAAAGGCATTAAGATATAACACAACTATTATACAAACAAATAACAATCTCATCTATGTTTATTAATACTTTTCCACAGATTGTGGAAAAGTACCTAAAATTGTGGAAAACTATTAAAAAGACTGTAATTTATAATAAATATCACCAAATCCTCTAACATATTATGGCATTAACACAAGGAACAATCTATCTTATTACCAATATTGTTAATGATAAGAAATACGTTGGGCAGACAAGACAAGAACTCAACAAACGTTGGTTAGCACATATTACCGAAAGTAAAATCTATAATGATAGACCACTTTACAGAGCAATCAATAAGTATGGATTAGATAATTTCAAAATTCGCATACTTGAAGAATGTAATGTTGATTTGTTAAATGATCGTGAAATCTGGTGGATAGATTTTCTTAACTCCTACCGCAATGGATATAATGCAACAACGGGAGGAGAATACTTTGAACACACAGAAGAGACAAAACAAAAAATATCAGAATCTATGAGTGAGATTTCTCGTTCTGATAAATGGGTTGATAATGTAAGTAAAGGACTTAAAAATAAATTAGAGCGTGGAGAAAAATGGGGATTTATGTTATGTGAAAATAAAGGAGGCACTCACGCTAAAAGAAAGATTCAAGGCATAAGTATAACAACTGGGGAAATTATTGAGTTTGATAGTATGAGAGAAGCAGCACTTAAAATAACAGGTAATGAGAAAAAAACTGGTAATATCAGTGCATCAATTAAAAATAATTGGATTGCTTATGGATACAGATGGAAGAAGATTGATGATAGACCTGTTATCAAACCCGTTGTTGGATATGATAAAAAAACAGGTGAACTTGTTTATCAGTTTGAAAGTGCAAATAAGGCGTCAGTTACTATTAAAGGAAAAAGAGGAACTGGACTTATTAAATCACTTAAAAATCCAGGAAAGAATAGTTGGATTGGTTGCTATTGGTATTATGCTTAAATAAATTCCATCATATAATAGTCAACAGTAATCTCTAACTCTGCTGCTTTTGTTTCAATCTCCATTGCATACTCATCAGCATAACAATCATCTTCATGCTGGCAGAAAAGATCAAGTGTAGAATCGTTCATCAGTTGTTAAGAGTAAGTTGAATCAGTTCTTGTTGAATAGTGAGTACATCATACTCATCATCTACATCATCAAAATCAACAGGTGCAAATTCATTGAGATTTACAGTATTGTCTTGATAAATGGGAGCATAATACAATTCTTTTGAATCAGGATCAAGAGTAAAGATACAACCGTAATCTGGTTTAGAAAGAAGAATCATTTCAGGGAATTAAGAATCAGAAGAAGTTCTTTACCGTTGATTGCTTTTGACAGCAGATCAATTTTAGTTTTCAGTTTCATCAGTTGTTTAGAATGTTACACATTTGATTATGGTAATTATCTGCTTCTACTTCACATTGATAAGATTTATCAGGATCTTCAATCTCATATTGTTTCATATTAAGTGTATGAATCGCATCAGCAAGAAGATCAGTTAATTGTTGAATCTTTTCTATGTCAGTCATCACCAAAGTTATTCACAAGAAAATCTTCTAGATGATTCAATTCATCAGTGTTTAATGAACTTACATATTCATCCAGGATTTGTTCGAGTAGATCATCATTCTCTTTACAGAGTTCAAAAAGAGTTGAATGAAGAGAAACAGAATCAATCATTTCAGAAGAGATTGAACTTGATCGAAGTCTTTACATTGTGCTGCTTTGATTGCTTTTGTCATATCATAAGTTACATAACAACATTGGTGATTCTCATTACAAATTGCATATGCAGGTTGTTGAGTTTCAATGTCGAAAGTGTACTTGATAATCATTTTGTTCTTGTTTGAGTGAATGAGAGAATTAAAACTTAAACGCGAGAGAGTGCATCTGCTTTTTGCTTGGGATTTTGAACTTGCTTAACCCATGCAGATTTGCGATTGCGAACTTGAGAAGGAAGAATAGTTTTTGCATTTTGTACT
>JACCDG010127219.1_pt1 | contig 51578 bp, 48 predicted proteins | sample 7442471 | NCBI WGS metagenome assembly JACCDG01 (sample SAMN15323444, study PRJNA562643) | freshwater metagenome | isolation source: river surface water | place: USA:Blue River Watershed | collected 2017-08-17 | reverse complement strand
CGGGGATGCCCATTCCATTGTCTTCGATCTCGATAATCACACTATCGCCCACGTCTTCGGTTCCAATTCTGATAATCCCGTCCGATTTGTCCATTGCCTGAACTGCATTCATGATGAGATTCATAAACACCTGGCTCAACTCACCCGGAAGACATTGAATGTCTGCTGATGAGCTTAGGAAGCTCCTCGTCTTTTGCGAGTTGGATATCGTGTTCCACATCCAAAATTGAAGTCGCTACAAAAAATGACAAGCCCGTAAGACCGAAAAGCAAAAGTCCCACAAGACAGTAAAGCTTTTGACCAAGACTCAACTGACGAAATGACTGCACACCCATAGTACCCCCCTCAAACCAATAGTCTCTCATGCTAGATGTGCCGTGCGAACAGGGGAGGAGCCTCTTAGCTGTAAATAAACTAAGTTTATTAATTCGTGAACAGACAGAGTGCAGTCCAATTAAGTATGAACACCAGGTAAAAAAATCTATTACTCTTGAGAAGATTGTGTGACGGCAAGACAAAGAAGTGTGAACTGATACACTTGAGTATCACTCACGCGAGAGGATCCGTACTTTTTGTGCATCCTTTGACGGAACTCAAGGACTTCTGTCTTAAAGTTTCGGAACACTTCTGGATCCATTGTGATCGTAAGTGGTGAGACGATCTGATCTGATAAGTCACCTCGCCTCGAAAGTGCGGAATTCGCAACATGAACAATCTGACGATAGTACCGGGTACGCTGCTCCTCAGTTCCCAGCATTTCGTACGGAGCCTCCGGCGTCGCTTGATCAATCACCTTGAGAGCAATGCCTATTTCCTCCACAGTCACGGGCACAGAAAACTGACGCTGAATCCAAGATGGATCTCTCTTAAAATGGCTCAACTGAGAAAGGCGCCGAATGCTTGGAATAATCCAGTGAGACGAGAGCGTCTCATCGTATGAATCCTTAGAATCCAAGGAGCGCAGGTCTCGCTGACGATGCAACTCCTGAGTGAGCCTTGCCTTTTTGAGATCATCCGTCTCTTGGTTCTCTTGTACCAGTGTCGCAAAATACACAGCCTCTTCGTGCGTAAGCTTGAGTGCTCTAATGAGGCGATCACATGAGGCCATCGAGATGTTTCGTTTGTTGGCGAGCACAAACTGCAAAAAACTCTTACTTCCAAAACCACATCTTTTGGAAAACACGCCAAGAGAGAATCCCGGCAGGACATCCTTTTTGTACCGCAAGAACTCTCTCAGAAACTCTCGGTAATCCAAGAATTGAAAAATTCTAGGGGCTTCTTTGGGATTTTCGGACAAGGGTACTTGGGGATTCCACATAGAGCTCTCTTCACTGCAAGACCTGGCTCCAGACCTCATCGCCTCGGGACAAGTCGGCCACAGAATTGCCACCCGATGAGGATTTGCAACCGCGACCAGGCTTCAAAGTGAGAAGATTTCGCAAACTCTTTCATATCTGATTGAAAATCTGTGCGGGAGAACAGTGACAGCGTTTGTCATCTGAAACTACGAAGAATTTTTCTCATGTCAACTGATTGGCAGACTAGGTCCTTGTAACTACTAGTCTTTTTAAGCACTGAATTGGCACTTTTAGTGCACCACAGAGGGAAGCGGATGGTTTTTGGGATTGGGAGGTGTTTCTGTGGGTCAGAGATCAATAAGGGCAATCATCACAGTCATGAGTATTTTGTTTCTCGCTGCTTGCCAGGAACAACAATCAAACTCTGTTTTTGAGGAGCTCAAGGACAACAATCCCGCCTCCTTGATGGGAACCCAAATCGGAAATCCCACAGACTCGTCAGATTATGAACTCGCATTACGGCTCAATTCCGAACAAATCTCAACTCCAAATATTTCGCTCGTCGCGAGCGACATTCTGGACTGTGTCTCCACAATCGATGTGAGTGCGTTTGAAACAGATCTCGATATAGGCAATCTTCTGCTGACATACTTTGTAATAGGGGAGCGCGACGACGGCTTCAAACGCAACTTCATTCATGAAGTCACGGGCCAGATGCTCTTTAACTCGTTTGGCCAAGGGAGCAATCTCAGTCTTCAGTGTCAGGCAGTGATCTATACGCCGAGCTATCAAGTTGTATTTAGCGAAAAATCCTCAGTCATCACCTGTTTTAACTGCGGGGGTGAGCGATGAGCGCCGTAAAGAAGGTAGAATCCTCGCAGGATTATCGCGACTTCATTAGAGTTCGTCTCGAAGCGCTCAAAGCGGAAGGTGTTTACTCCTCCCTCAATCAGTTTAGTAAAGCTTGCGGCTTTAGCAGTAAAAGCTTTCTGCAATTTGTTCTTTCAGGAAAACGCAATTTGACTTCCGTCTCAGCCATGAAGATTGCCCAAGGCCTCAAACTGACGCGGTCCGAAACGCACTTTTTCTTTTCACTGGTTTCTTACAATCAAGAATCCGAACCTTCTCGCCAAGTCGAGCACCTCAAACGCCTCACCGAGCTTCGCGCCCTTGCCAGCGAATCCCAACTTTCCCAGGAAAGAATTGAGTATGTTTCAAAGTGGTATATTCCCGTGATTCGAGAACTCGCAAGCTTGACCGGATTTAAAGCGGATCCAGAATGGATCGCCCAGTCATTGTTTCCCAAAATAAGTACAGACCAAGCCAAAGAAGCGCTCCAAGTTTTAACTCACTTAGGATTTCTTAAACGGCTCTCTAATGGGGCTCTGCGTCCGAATGAACCCGATATCAATATCACCGAAGAATTTGGTGCACCTGAGATTCTTTCCTTCATGATGGCGAGTGCCGAAATCTCTAAAGCATCCCTCATGAATTTGCCGAGCTCACAGCGTGAATTTGGACATATGACCCTCAGTCTCGACGAAGAGCGCTTTGGAGAACTCAAATCTGAATTATCCGAAATCCGCCAAAGACTATTCAAAAAATACGGAACTTCGCGTGTTTCGGATACAGCGATTTATCAATTCAACTTGCAGCTATTTCCCGTCAGCAAAAAAATCTAGCGTCTGGCTAAAACCGATCAAGATTCATCACCTTGACCCAAGCATTGACAAAATCAGAGATGAATTTCTCTTCGGCATCATCCTGCGCATAGACTTCTGATAGTGCTCGAAGTTCAGAATTCGAACCAAAGATCAAATCCACGCGCGTCGCCATCCATTTTGGTTTACCCGTTTTGCGCTCGATTCCTTGGTATTCCCCATCCTGAGAAGAAGGTCGCCACTCAATATCCATATCGAGCAAATTGACAAAAAAGCTGTTATTCAAAACTCCCACCTTTGAAGTGAGGACGCCATGCTTCGTTTGCTCAAAATTGGTATCGAGCACACGCATCCCTCCAATCAACGCTGTCATTTCAGGCGCGGTGAGGGTTAGCAACTGAGCCTTATCAATCAAAAGCTCTGGTCCATACTTGGCCATGCCCGAGCGAGCATAATTTCTAAATCCATCAGCCCAGGGCTCAAGCACAGCAAACGACTCGACGTCCGTTTGTTCTTGGGTCGCATCTGCGCGTCCTGGCACAAAAGGAACTTTAATCTTGTGGCCTGCCTTTCGAGCGGCTTCTTCGATTCCAACGCAACCTCCGAGCACGATCAAATCTGCGATGGAGACTTTCGTTTTTGAAGTTTTTTCAAAGTCCTTTTGAATTTTTTCGTACTGACTAAGGACCTTACTCAAAAGTGCGGGTTGATTGACTTCCCAGTTCTTTTGAGGCGCCAATCGAATCCGAGCGCCATTGGCGCCCCCTCGCATATCCGAACCTCGAAATGTTGAGGCAGAGGCCCATGCCGTTGTCACGAGCTGAGAGATGGTCAGGCCACTCTTGAGGATTCTCTTTTTAAGATTCGCCACAGCAGCGGCATTGATCTTTGAACCCTTTACGGCGGGAATAGGATCCTGCCAAATGAGCTCCTCCTTCGGAACTTCGGGCCCTAGATATCGAGAGCGCGGCCCCATATCTCGATGAGTCAACTTAAACCACGCACGAGCAAAAGCATCCGCAAAGGCTTTGGGATCTTTTAAAAATCGACGAGATATCTTTTCGTACGTCGGATCCATTCGCAGCGACATATCCGCCGTCGTCATCATGGGCGCATGTTTTTTTGCAGGATCATGTGCATCGGGAATCATATCTTTGTCTTCAACATTCTTGGCCCGCCACTGCTGCGCTCCCGCAGGACTTTTGACAAGTTCCCATTCATATTTAAAGAGCATTTCAAAATATCCATTGTCCCATTTTGTGGGGTGGGGCTTCCAGGCTCCTTCAATTCCGCTCGTCGTCGTATGGACTCCTTTGCCCGAACCAAATTTATTCTTCCAACCGAGCCCCATTTCTTCGACAGGGGAGGCTTCGGGTTCGGGGCCAACGAGTTTGGGATCCCCCGCACCGTGGGCTTTACCGAAGGTATGACCGCCGGCGACCAGAGCGACTGTTTCTTCGTCATTCATCGCCATTCGAGCAAAGGTCTCTCTCACATCTCGGCCCGACGCCACTGGGTCTGGATTTCCATTGGGGCCTTCGGGGTTGACGTAGATGAGGCCCATCTGAACAGCAGCGAGAGGATTGTCGAGTTGGCGGTTACCACTATAGCGCTTGTCTCCCAGCCATTCAGTCTCGGATCCCCAATTGATATCTTCTTCGGGCTCCCAAATGTCTTTTCGCCCCGCACCAAATCCAAACGTCTTAAATCCCATTTGATTCTAAGGCGACATTACCCGCCAAGATCATGAGATCGGCCCAGGAGATTTTGTTTCCATACTTCTTTTTGATCGGCCACAAGAGACGACGCGCTTTGTCCAAATTGCCGTTGTCAGGCCAACTATTGAGCGGAGCAAATCTCTGATTGCCTGTGCCCCCACCGCCTCGACCATCAAAAGTTCTGTATGTTCCCGCACTATGCCAAGCCATACGAATGAAAAGTCCGCCGTAATGCCCCCAGTCGGCAGGCCACCAGTCTTGAGAATCCGTCATCAATTTTTTGAGATCTTTTTTGAGAGCAGAGTAATTTAATTTTTTGAATTCCTTGGCATAATCAAAATCAGCTCCCATCGGATTGGATTTGGCAGAGTGCTGATGCAGAATTTTGAGATTGAGTTTGCTCGGCCACCAATTCGAATTGGATTGTGCACCTTGAGCCGACCGAGCCCCGTGATTGGCAGAAAATGGACACTTCGACATAAACATCTCCTTATTGATCTTGTTACTGAGGGATTTAAACCGAATGAGAATCGATGTTCAATCGTGAATTCTGTTAGAGGTTGACCCGAGGCCTTCTATTTGGTGAAGGAGTATCTGGGTTTATGGGCTTTGGTTGTCGCCTTATTTTTCTAATTTTAATGGGAATCCCGCAGTTTCTGGGTGCGCTTCCTCCTGAGATTTATAGTCCGGACTATTACCGGCGAATCGGCGTCCACACGAATGCGGATTATGAAGAGATACTCCTCGAAGCCGAAAAGCTGATGGGCGAGCAACGCCATGCGATTTCCAAATTCGGAGCAAAGGCCGATGGATACTGGAACCTCAGAGAAGCTTATTTGACATTGAGCGACCCTCTAAAAAGAGCTGCCTATGATCTCAAAAATAAAGTTGAAACAAAATATGGAGGCACAGCGCCTGACAACTGGAAAGTACGCGTCCAGGATTTTTGCGCCAAAAACGATCCATTGCAAACATATGAAGTAGTGCTTGAGCCCTCTAGGGCGTCTGAGTCGCTCACTGATAAAGTTCCCCGCACGCCTGGGGCCGAAACTCATCAAAGGCCAAGTGAGCTGATCGATCAGATCGAAGATGGCAGAGTTTCTTCAGCCAAATTTGGGCGAACGGCTGTACTCATTCGTCATGAGCTCTATTTAAATTTTTTGGAGGAGGCCAAATCCAATCTTTTTATCGAAGGCCGCCGACCGCGAGTGCTCGATGAAGTTTTTAGAGCTCATCTCGCTCAAGCTCAGGCGCATACGTTTCCTGGAATTCTCTTAGGGGCCTTAGCGCTTCCTGTTGGCACTCTCGGAGTGATTGTAGGGCCCAGCCTTGCCGCTATTGAAGTCGGATGGAAATGGTATGAATCTCAGAAACGCAGCCCGCGAGCCTATCGCCATTTGATGAGTCATTTGCGAGATGTTCGCTATGGAAGCTTATCGTCCGCAGATCGGCCAGAATATTCAAAACTCGCGAACAATCTGATCCTGGTGGACTTGTGGATTGAAGTACTTTTGCCAGAAGTTTTGATTCGAACCAAAAGTCGAGAACTCTCTGATCCTGCCGTCAATTATTCGGTCAACTATGAGGAGCGGTTTCCTCTTTGGCAAATCACTCATCGCCTGATCAAGCTCTACCCTGACTTAGCACCAGCGCTTTTGTTTCGATTTTTGCAAGAGCGACCCAATGCCTTGTTTTTGGAAGGCATCACTCGCGAGAATCCTCGTTATTGGTTTTCCGTGGCGGAGCGCTTGAAGCCTGCGCTCAATGAACAAAAGCAAGGCGAGCTCGAAGCCGAGTTCGAAGCTCTCAGGCATTTTATCAAACGCCTCAGTCAGAGCCCCCAAGGCAGAGTCGCACGCGCCACTCGCTGGGCGTTGAACACTCCACAGCTGTGCCAGAGTTATCTCGCTCATGTCTTTAGAGTGAGTCGCTCCATGATCAAGCGCCCTGATGGCTATCGCTGATTGAGGAAATCAAGTCGCGCACACTGAGGGTGCGCAATTCGAAAATAGAATTAAGCCCTATGCCGCAATATTCTAGCGGCATATCTCTTGCAGCACTGAGACTTTATGAAGGACGTGATTTCGAAGCTTTTGCAATCAAATAGTCGCTCCGATCGAGTGCGAGGCATCAAGCAGCTCTATGTTTCAAGAACTCCCATCACTGAAGAAATATGGGGCTTACTCATGAGCCAAGAGAGCGATCATGAGATTCATCGCTTTTTGCTCTCTCTTTTAGAATGCCAATCTCGATGGAGCGAGAGGATGCTAGAGTTTGTCCAATCTCTTCTCACTTGCGAAAGCCAAGAAACACGCGCCTACGCCCAAATCATACTCAAACGTCGTGAGACAAAGACCAAACTGAAGATTGTGTCTGCGTCGGTGCTGCCACTTTTATTCTTGAGTCTTCTTTCAACAGACTCAGTTTATGCGCAATCCAAATCGATATTGGACTGCGCTCCAAACACGCAAACCGAAATTGATTTGAGTGCAGTGCTTGAAACTCACTCGGTCGAACCGCTTCCTCCAAAACGACCTCATCCCGGAGATTTTTGGTGGAAACCCTTTGGAAACGACAAACCCATTTCTTATGAACAGCTCCCGTATGGGCAACATTATGTTGGCACGATTATCAATCGCTTGGGAAATCCCCAAACACCATGGCATCGGGGTCGCCAAATTTTTAAAACCTATGTCCCCCCCCATCGTCCCGATCTGACTCTCGTCAAGGATCAAACAGATTCCTTCTCTAAAAAGCTCCCCGTCTACGCGTATCGAAAATACCCGCTCTTCAAAACTGAAACGGGAAAGATCGTTTTGGCAGACCCCTTGGATGGCGCCGTACATCCGCTTTGGACTCGAATGGTTTTCATCGACATGCCGGGCTTTGATACTTCCATAGCAAACCCACTCAATGACTATAATGAGATTCATTACGACTACTTAAATGATCGAATCTGGTCTCCCGCTTATGTTGTCTCCGGAAAGGACGCCATTCAAATGGGGAAGGAAATTTCAATTGGTGGCTATGGCAAGGGACATTTTCGCCTTCCCACTCAGGATGAATACCGCGAAGCAGATCGCATAGGCATTCGAAATGTTCTCACTGGATTTTCGTCGGATGCCGTAATCAAAACAGCACCAATGATGGTTCATGGATCTTTTGGTCCCCACACACGCAATCCGCACTGGACGACCGCACGATTGGGGGAGTCACGTCTTCTTCGCTTTCACGGAGGCGCTGGAGATTTTAGCGGGTATTCGTTTGCTCCAAGCTCAGAAGAAAGAAATTTGGCCAACTATATCCTCGATTTGAAGTCGCTGCCAGAAGCAGAGGCGAACGAGATTCGAAACTCACTTGGATTTGTTCCGATGGATTCTCAGAAGGCAAAGTCACTTCGAGATCGCGCAAACGACCAATATGCAGTTCTCTATTATCTCGAACCATAATTAATTCTAAACACAGGCCACGATCGCTTCCACTTTTGAATTGATTCGGGAGATTCAAAAATCATTTGTGAAAGTGGAAACGATGTGAAGACCAATCGTCCGTTGGGATCAAAAGCCAAAGTGGAGAGCCATGATAAACGTGTGGCATCCTTAAAAAGTGTTTCTGATCCTCCTGTCGCAGGATCGACTCGCACTATTGCCGAGTGCTCGCGATCTGTCAGATAGAGTCGCCCTTGTTCATCGATCGCCATTCCATCGGTCATCGTTGACTGGGCGATACGACGGACTCTTTGAGCGAGTTTGCGATCAGTAAGCCGTACATCCGTCGCATCACTTGCATCGAGCGCATAAATCTCACCGCTGTTTCCGGGGGAGTAGTAGATCACTCTTCGATTTTCATCAAATGCGATTCCATCCACAGCGATCTTGGGAGATATAAAACTAAGAAGGCCTGGAAGTACCCAGCGTTTTCCTCCCTCATAATCCAAATAGGTATCGAGAGAAGTGGCACGCACGGATACATGGTTCTCCAAAATTCGCCGAGACCTCAGAGTTTTTAGATCCAGAACTAAGAGTGCAGGCTTTGACGCCATAGGTGAGGTATCGGTGATGTATATCTTTTCCGCCTTCTCATCGATCACAAAATCATTGAGCATTGATCCTGAGCCGGCTTCTGACATGCTAAACCGGTACTCAAACACTTTCTTGCCACTCTCAATTTCAAATGCAAAGAGCGCCGGTTTTACAAAGTAGCCCTTGCCGCTATCAAGGAGCCAAAGTCTGTTTTGCTTATCCACTCGCAAGGAATGAATGTGGTCAAACTCTGCTTGCGCCAAAAGTGAAGGGAAGGGAGTAACGCTCTGAGTTTGGGGATCATAGACAATGATTTTGCTACGACTCGAGCGCTGATGATTATAGGTGTCACCAAAAATTCTTCCATCGGGCGCAATCGCAATATGATCTGTGGGGATATCCCTTTCGAATATGACTTCCAATGAATCGGACGGAATGAGGGGCGCTGTCGTTCGATCAGCCAGCCGACTTCCCTTAGGTTGCCGATAAAAATACATCGAGGCCTCTCGCTGAATTTTCAAAAACTCAGATGGACTGAACCTGAGCTGCAGAGAATTCATCTCGCGATTGATTTCGGAAAGCCTCAATTCGCAGAAATCAGTGGACCAGGGATACTGATGATCAGTTATTGAATGGTCGTAATGGTCTTTCCAAGCTTCTTGCTGACGATCGAGTTCAGCCCAAACAGCCACTGCTGAGCCCGCGTCAGATTCTTCTTGATTGAGTGAACCTATCCAAAGCGCCATGAGAATGAACTTCATGGCTCAATCTTTAACACTGATCTCGCTGACTACCGATTACTCAGCGGCCGATTCACACACTTCAGTGCGCGCCGAGTTTTTAATGTTAAGGCGATCGCAATAATGAGGGCGAACAAAGCCGTAGCCATACTACTTTCTGCTCCGCCTCGAAGACTTCCACAGCCGGCTGTCCGATTGATGGTTGGAGAGTCAATTAAACTCAGCCCATTTATATCTGAATTTCCATCACTTCCATTGCCTGTCACAATTCCGAGCGCTTGCTGAGATACAGTCAAAGAAACCGTTATATCTTGAATGCAGTAAGAGTAATCCGCAGTCGCCTTGAGCTTGTATTTGCCTGCGGGCAAACTCGACGGAATCTCAAGCAAAAACAGTGTCATATTGGGCAGGAGGCAAGGGGCGACCGTGCCGATGAGAATATCTGGAATCTCAAGACCGTCTTTCCAAAGGGTAAATGAGATGTTTTGAATCGGCGAGTAAACCCCCGCTCCCGGGATAGGAACCGCAAGAATCTCTCCCGCCTTTACAGCCACTTCGCTACTCATTAGGGCAGGACAGAATGATTCCTCATCATTGTCCGTCGCATATCCCACTCCATAATCAATGAGCACGTAGGGATAGACACTATAATTATCGAGACAAGAGCCAATGACAGGGACTTCAGGCTCCACAGGGTCAACTGCTGCAACCAAAATACGCACGACGCCCATGATCAAATGATTCATCATGGGTTGGTCCTTCCGAGCTCTTTGCAGTGCAGTTTGTATGCCACAACGAAGGCCTCCGAAGGAGCGGTTTAAAAGTCATCGGCCTAAACTTTTTGCGCAGATACTGCGCACTCCACTTCAGAAATGTGGTTTAGAGCCCCTGTCATTGCTTTGTAGATAGCCAAAAAGACTCGCTTTTTAAATCCGCAACCTCGTGGCGCACACCGTGCATACATGATCCCTTAGGCGTGTGAAAAAGGAGTCCTTGTATGGAAGCGCCTTTCTCACTTTCTGTATCTTACCCCGAAGTCAAACCCATTCCTAAAGAACGTCCCCGGGTCTTCGGGTATCTCAATTTTAGAGAGTATTTGACTGATATGACCACATATCTTCGGAGCATTGGTCGCTATTCGGAACGTAGTTTTGCACGGCGATCAGGATTTCGCAGCTCAAGCAGTGTCCGAATGGTATCTAAAGGTCAGCGCAATCTCTCCATCTCGGGCGCTCAAAAGGTCGCCAAAGGATTTGGTCTTGATGGGCTTGAGACAAGATACTTCATTGCGCTTGTACAATATGGTCAGGCAACTCAACCCACAGAACAAGCTCGTTTTCATCGCAGGCTCATCAGCCTCAAAAGATTTCAAAGTGCACACGAAAACTCAAACTTAGAAACTAGTTACTTTTCTTGCTGGCAAGCTGTGGCCATCCTCGAAGCGCTCGGAGTTCCCGAGTGGGGCGCTCGATCCATGAGCCAAATGGCTGATTCGCTCAAAACCACTGAGGCCGAAATCCAAAATGCCCTCAATCTTTTGGAAAAGCTCAATTTGATCACAAAAGAATCCGGCCTTTGGAAACAAGTCTATTCGTCCATCCATACCCTACCCGAGACGAACTCAGTACATCTCAGAGCTTTTCACAAAGAGATGATCTTAAAGGGCCTCGATACGATTGATTCTTTGCCAACAAATGATCGAAAACTCTACGGACTAACCATTCGCTTGGACGCAAAAACTTGGCACGATCTCTCCAGCATGATTTTTGACAAACTCAGGGAATGGAATGCGACGTATGCAGAGTCGCCGCATCCCGACAAGGTCTATCACTTCTCAGTACTGAGCTTTCCGCTTGTTTCGCTCAAAGATTGATTTGTTGAACTTCGATACTTACCGAATTGAGCAGAGTGACGGAGTCTCTAATGCGATATTCATGGAGATAAAAAATCTTTTTAACATTCCCGAGATTGATCAATCTCTTTGCACATTGGACGCAAGGGAGATGAGTGACAAAGACGTATTTTTCGGTCTGCCTGGGGGCGTCACAATTGATCACTGCGTTTTCTTCGGAGTGAAGACATCCGCAGTTGCCAGGCTCTTCTCGATCACATTGGTTGGGGAGTCCGGTCGCGTTTCCATTGTATCCCACCGCCAAAACTTTTCGGTAATCCGTCGAGGTAATCACAGTGCCCACTTGCAGCCGTTTACAGGTAGATCTTTCTGCAAGGATTGAGGCGAGCTGCAAATAGATCTTTGGAAAACTAGGTCGATCACCACGCGTCGCTGTCATAGGGAGCAAAATTCGCCGAACCCAAGGTCGATGGCAATCGAATATTAAATCGATCGAAATCCCGACAAACGCCCTCTCTCATCAAAGAGCGGAGCCTGTATAAACGCTGAATAAGTCTTTTCACTTGAGCGTCTCAGTTCAAATTTGGCACTTTCAGAGATCTCAATATTCGTTTGAAGGTCTTTGAGCTCAAGGTTCTGAAGATGCCAATCTTTAAATCGAAACGTCCTAAAGGCCATCTCAGCTTCAAGAGTAGGCCACTTAAAATTTTGCTTTCGACTAAGCAAATAAAGAGCACATTGATCAAGCGTCCAAAACTCATCCATAACGGCGAGCTTCTGAGTAATATACTGTCCCAAAGCCTGCAAAAAGACTTCCGACGCCGCAGAGTTCCTAAACCACGCGAGACTCAAATGGGTGGTGAGCATCGGACCCTCTCCAGGATATTCAAACCACGCCGCATCCCATTGCCGCGGCAAGCGCTCCCACTCCAAATCCAATCGAGTCCCTACCATTTGCGCGTCAAGATCTGAGATGATGATATCCTCACTGAAGTTTCTCATTATCTGTGCCGCCCGCTGCAGACGCAAACATGCAAAATGCACTGGATGCGTCGAATTGATTTCGACAAACTCAATGTGGACCTGAGATGACTCGAGCCTTTGACTCAGCTCTCGCGTACGCGCCGTCGGTTGACAAACCCAAAGATGGACACCCTTAAGGTGATTGAGCAAACTCAGCGGCTCCAAAAACCTTTCGACAAAGGCATCAAAGTAAATCCCATTGCAAGATGCTAAAATTCGATAGCCTGAGGCAGGTTCATTCTGCGGCCGAACTCGCGGAGCTAGTAAAGTATCTCCAGTAGGATTCCACTGAGTGTCGATGTACGTCCCTTGTTGAAACAACGCACGAGGCGAGTTGCTCAAGCCCGCTTCTCTCAAGCGAGGAAGAGTCTCGGCCGCCAACTTCATCGCGGCTTGAAAATACTCATCCATTGTCTCCAAATCATTTCGATCCGCCGCCATACATCCAAGCAAATAGAGCGGGACATAACGACCCCAGCTGCCCGCCGGCACCTTGACCGCCAACTCCTGCAAACGATTTTCATTTTTGAGACTATAAAACCTAAAAGCGATGACCTCCAGACACTGAAACGCTGTTGCTTGAGAAGGAAATTTCTCGAGTGCCGCTAAGAGTGCATCAACAGCATCGACTCGCTCAAAAAGAGGAACCAAAGCTTGGCAAGGATGTGGCATGCTTCGATTCTCATGTTATTTGAGACAATCGTCCATATTGAACTTTGATTGCCCTTAGAACCTCAGTCAAAAATCTTACATCGCGGAAGCTCTGTACGATTTGTTCGAGCCTGGCCACAGATCGAGACTGTTTCCTTGCGAACACACTCTATCACTCGATCATTGTAACCTGATGGTCTAACACTCAACGTATGTTGAGTGACAAATGATACCCCATTGTCGCATTGCCCCTTCGACTCCGTCATCTCTCTTGCTTGGGTGAGCACGAAGTCAGAATTGAGCTGACGGGTCTTTTGATCCTTGGCCATGGACTTCAAGAATCCAAATAGAATCACGCTCTCAAAGGTTTCATCAAACTCATATGTCACCGGACCTCTTCCTTTACTTTTGACAGCCACTCTGGGAGCCATTGAAGCACCTAAATGGGGGACCGGGGGCTGTATTTGCAGCTCACAAAAGAGAGGGGATTGAGAATTTTGAGAAGAATAACTGCAAACAAAAGGATGTTTCTGATCGCCGTAGGCCTCAAGATTCGCACCCAACAGATCTGAGAACTTCTTTTGGATAAGACTGTCGGAGTGGTTTCCGTATTGAGTAACGACACGACTGGGAGAGGCTTCGATGAGTGCGTTCAGAGCGCGAGCCCCATTTCCCTGCATCTCAAACCTGAGTTGCAAGGGTTGAGGATTCTGAAGCGAAGAAAGCAGGACTAAGATGAGTTGGATATTCATAAAGGGCCTCTTAGAATCCGAGACCTCAGTTGTCAAAGCACTCTATTGTGCGCACCCTAAAATTGTGAAAATCGCTCGCCGTAGTCATTGGCAAAGACGGCTTTAGCAGTCTCGAGATCCATATAGATTGTCGCTAACGTTTGATGATCAGGATAATCCGTGGGCGAATCACGAAGGTCCATTTTTCGTCTATATCCGGACACCAGCTCAATCGCCCGACCATTCCAATAGACCTTGAGTACAGGAATTTGCTTCTTGTGATGTGAGGGAGCTTCAAGCTCAGCCTTTAGGGCTTCGTCGTAATACTCCGTCGCGGGCTCAATGCGCGGGACTTGCTTTAGTCCAAAAAACTTTAAGGGAACATCGTGCCCTCTAAAATGAGTCAAGCCGCCGGCCGAATGGATCACAGGGACTGAGTCCTCAGATCCAATAACGCCAATCTGAAGTTCTACCTGCGGATCCAAGACCAGTTGCGTCGGCGCGATTCTAAAAAAAACATCTGTCCGATCTGTAGCATGAGATCTTACAAATTTTGTTGCTGCTCGCATTGAGGCTTCAAGTGCCTTGAGTTTGGATTTAAGTTCAAGCGCTCGCGCATTAATTTCGAATGGATCGACTATTTCCTTTTTAGGCGAGGGAATGGTGGTCGAAATAATCTGATCGATCGGTGAGACGCTAAGGGCCCGTGAGCCCTCCGATTGTGGCCATCCTTCGGCAGTCAATGTGACAACAGTCCGCTGTGATGTCTTTTTATGAAATTCTTGCCAAAAACTAAAACTGCCTCGATCTCCCAAACGAATCTCAGGCAGATTGTGATAAAGCTGCAGTCCATAGAGAGCAGAGGCGCAATTTTTGTAATCTTCGGTGGCCTTCACTTCATGGGCCATTCTCTTGATAAGATTTTTGGATGCTTCAGCGCTAACAAATGTGGGCACGAGGCACAGCAAAATAAGCCTGATGGCAAAGGGCGTCGGCATCTAATGAACGTAACACGAAGAATCGTGAGTTCGGGGCATCACTCAGATAATTTGTGCACCCGGGAGCGCACGCGGGAAAAGGGCAGTGCTTGCCTCAATTATCTCGCATCCGAATAACGGGAAAAACTTCTCAAGCCAGCCTTAAACTCATCCCTAACTTCCGCAAATCGGGCACGAGACAAATTCCAAAATCCATACGCCTTATGCTCAAACCCGAGCTTTCGGTGAAGCCCAATGGAGCGCTCATTGTCAGAGCTGATGACCGCCATAATGCGATCAATCTCCGGATGCTGATCAAAGACGTAAGCAACAAGCGCGAACTTACTTTCACTTCCGATTCCTCGCCCCCAGTTTTTTAAATTCGAAGCCTCCTTGAGATAAATGGGCAAATGAGCTTCGTTCTCAGAGAGAGTGAGAAGCTTGAGTGTGATCTCTCCCAAAGGCTCTAAGCTCTTTCGATCGAGGATCAAAAGTTCAGTCTCTGCCCCTTCCATCAAGGACTGAGAGCCAATCATCAAGCGATCCGTTTGGATCAACGGTTGCAATCCAGTGGGAACGTCTACCAGCGCAGTTTCTTCAATCAGTTCAAAATGGCGTAGGACAAATCTGCAACTCACTCGTTGTCCGAGAACTGAAAGGGGCCACATGACCAAAAGAAGTGCGATTGCTTTCATCGAAGATTCAACCTACAGAGCTGAGACAATGGAGGCAAAGTTCACAACCCACGTTCACGATTAGCTCTCTAATTATTTGAAATGATTTGAAATTTTTGCGTGGCTTAAAAATTGCTGTTTATGTCCAGATGCGCCTTGCGTTCACTCGACTCGCTTTTTCGCTCATCTCGATAAGCCTGGTCTCCTTTGGGCTTCTTGCAGAAGTCACCCAGACAACGGGATTTTCAGAGTTCCAATTCGACAAAGCCGCTCTTCTTGAACTTGGAAAGGTTACATCCATTGAACAAATGCAGACTATATTGCGCGAAAGATTCGGCGTCCACTCCGTCGAGGTACCACGAGATTCAAAGCAAGGGACAAAGATTTATGGCTCAGATGCGTGGTTGTACTTTCATCATCCTTCATTTCAGAGATTCGAGGGCGCTTACATTGGGGCGTTTGCACCAGCAGAACTCCCTGATGCGGAAGCCCCAGAATTAATGAGGATGAGATCTTATATTGAAAGACCTCATGGAAGTACCGATCTGATTCTTTTCCGAAGTGACCCGCGAAGGTTCGTGCTTCTCCATGAGTTCATGCATCACCTCATCAAGGAACAAGCGAGAAATACTGCGGGCTTGGATCGAGCAAATTGGGCCGTCCAAAAATTTGGCGCCCTTTACCGCATCGATCAGCTTTTTAACAATGCAGGTGGTATAACGGAGGTGGAACTACTCGAAACACTCGGTCTCAACACGACACTTTCTGAGAACCAAATTAAAGAAGAACTTGCGATCAATATGACGCTCTTAAGGCATCAATCCGAGCTCGGCCTCGATCTTGTATCGGAACAGAGTTTACTGACATCTCTCAAGCGTGACATTGAAACTTATATTGGCGACGTAGAAAAGCTGATTGACGGTTATCGTCAAAGCTTTGATACCGCAAATCTAATCCGTCTTGATACCAGTCTCAGCGAAGCGCGGAAGAAAATGAAGGACCTTCGAGCTCGTCTCAGCTTGCAAGTCGAGGCATTTATAAAGGAAAATCCCGAATGGAATCTTTTGACTAAAATCAACGAGCGAGGGGTTTACCTTTTCGATTCGCAAACAGATTCAACAGATTCAAGAGAAAGGCTTGGCCTCGCTACAGAAGTAGCGATTGATTCCGAGTTATTGAAAGACACTTTCCGATTTTGGTCATTTCGCTTTCATCCCGACCGCAACGCAAAGGGCGCGGAAAAGTTCAAACAAATTCAATCCGCCAAAGATGATTTGGCGGATTGGCTTACAAATCCTCAGGCAGCTGCAATGAAAAGATTATTGCAAGTTCAAGAGGAGCTTTTGAGAAAAATGCATGAACAACAGGCGGAACAAGCACGTAGAGCAAAAAATTTTAACAGCCATTTAGCCCGGTTTGGAGTTCGCTTTGCCACAATGTGCGCCGCAGGAGCAGCCTATTGTTTGTTTGATACCAACCTTCCTTGGAACGAGAATTTCAAAAACTTCGATATGGAATTCTTTTGGGGTCACTTCGTTATGACTGCCTTGACGGCCACGTTTACCACAACGACTGACAAGGAACTCGACAGTAATTTCATCAAAGACCCAGTTAAATCAGGAATCAAAAGCGGAGTCATAAGAGCCGTTGGCGTTGCTACGTGTTGGGAGATTCTTAAAGTCTTTGCGAGGTAAAGGACCTCATATATTGGTGGGCAGTACTGGACTCGAACCAGTGACCTCCACGATGTCAACGTGGCGCTCTAACCAACTGAGCTAACCGCCCGATCAGAAGGCCAAATCATAGTCTGATTTTCCCCGAAAATGCAAATCTACACTTAAGGCTTTTTGACGACCTGGGTGAGCGGAAACAACTGCAGATTGAGGTGAAACACTCGATCATCTGAGGCTGCAGATTCCCCGTACTTTTCAAACATATCTTTCTTAAATCGAATCAAATCCCTACGAAAACTTTCAAATCGCTCCTTATCTAATGTCAACGTCAGTCCCGCGAGTTCCCTCTCCTCAAGGTTCACTCTTTGAATACTCAAAATCGCGAGCTCCGAGAGCTGTTGATAGTAGGTCGAGTAGCACCGGCCCCTGGCCACTTCGGGACTCGTGACTTGGGAATGGCTTTGGACGAGTCGCTGGGTCACAGGATCCCGATGAATCAATCCTAAGTGAAGAAGCAGCTGAAGACCTTCTTTGATCTCCTGAGTTTTGAGTGGCACCGTAAACTGCTTCGCAATCCAATCTAAGTCTTCACTAAAGTTTGCCAGGCCCACAAGCTCTCTGAGTGTAGGATTCACCCACGAAGAATAATAAAAAAACTGCTCCGTCTCCAAAAGCTTCGCCCCATAGTGCGGTCGAAACGAATTAATTTTTTCATAAAATTCTGTCTTCATTTTCGGATCTTTGGCCTGATCAAATTCCACTAAGAGCCGAAAGTAGGCTTCTTCCTGTCGCGTCATCTCAAAAGCTTTGGTGAGTTTAGAAATGCTCTTTGGACTCAAATTACGTTTACCGAGAACAATAAATCTAAAAGTCCCTGTCGAAGCAAAACCCGCTTTTTTGCAAAAACGACGAATACTAAAGTTTGGATCCTCTGTGCGCATCGAAGAAAACACATCCTGAATAAAGCGACGATAGTGTCGGTACTCAAAGACACTCGGCACACTGAGTTTGGAATTGTCCCTTGTTTCACTCGAAGCGAAAGTGGATTCCATATGCCTTTGCCTCCGCTTTTGGTTTAGGTTCTGCGATGATCTCAGGATCTGGATTGTGAGTCAGCGTGCCAGATCGATAGGGTGTTGATCGCCATTTTATAACTTTGTGCATAAACGCCTCACGCAATCACATTGCAAGACGGTCTCCAGGCTTCGCCATGGAGAGGTGATTTTGCGCACGATTTGCGCACAATGGCTCAAGTGTCATTCAGCGTAGAAAACAATTTTATGGAGTCACTGCAGAGTTTTGCGGCCTTTGCGTCGCAAGTGAGGCGGCACCCGGATTTGAACCGGGGATGAGGATTTTGCAGACCCTTGCCTTACCACTTGGCTATGCCGCCAGATTCTGCAGAGAAGACTCCTCACAACAGCTTTGGATGTCAATATTCAAAAGTGGCTCTAAAGGTACGCAAAACCCCGAAATCGGCCCGTTGCTGTTGACCTTGATCAATCTGATTATTCGCCAAAAGTGACCGAAATGTGCCCGCTACCGTGCGGCCGCTTTCACGCATGGATCGCCCCTTGCAACCTCTCTCAAACAACAGAACCATCCACATTGCCCATGAACAAAGTGAGGGGGAGAGTTTTTCAGAACCACCCCTCATAGTTCCAATCCAAATCTCTTCCTCACTTTGTTCTCTTTTTGCGAGACTCGGGCAATTTTGGGCCGAAACTCTCAGATCAAATCCCAGCCCCATTCAGCAAAAATCAAATTGTGCTCATCGAGTGCGCGTTCATTGGCATAGCGCCACAACACTGTATGCCTCTTGCAATATTGACTCTGCATGTTGAGCAAAAGCCTTCATTTTACGATTCTGGGATTTTACGTAGCACTCACCGGATGCAATTTTGCCGAGACAACTGTGTCATCTGACACAGACTCCGATTCTGATCTCCTCGGCGGCTGGAGCGATTTTAGCCCGAGTCCGGATTCTCGAGTCATCTATGTCAGTTCTTCCACTGGAATCGATACGAATAACGGACTGAGTCCAGAGACTCCAGTGCGTAGCATTCTCGCCGGTGTGAGTTTGATGCGAAACACTTATCCCGACTATCTGCTTCTCAAACGCGGGGATCGCTTCGAAGAGACCGGCCTTAGAGGAATCCATGGCTCATGGGATTTGAGTGGGCGATCAGCGAGCGAAAAAATGGTGATCTCAAGTTATGGCGAAGGAAGCGATCCTCAACTCACTTGTCCCGAGGATCCTTGCATGCGAATTTGGGGACGTCGTCACCTCGCCGTCGTTGGACTCGATTTTTATCTCGCACGACGTGACCCCGAGGCTCCCGAGTACGACACCTCCATGGGCCCTTCAAAAGCGGTTGAGATTAGATACGACGTCGAGGATCTGCTCTTTGAAGGCAACAAATTCAGATTTTTTAGAATTATTGACATCGACAAGGCCGATGGGGGAGTCCGCCCCAAAAACATTCGATTTTATCGCAATATCGTTCTCGATTTCTATTCTGTGGGCGGATTGACTCAAGGCCTGTTCGCCGAATCCACCGATGGTCTCATACTCGAAGAAAATATTTTTGATCACAACGGCTGGCTTCCTCTTGCGGGCAAAGCTCCTTCTCAATATGACCACAATATTTACTTAAGCAATGTCCTCAACACCGTGATGAGACGTAATATTTTTTCTCGCGGCTCGAGTATGGGTGTTAAAGTAAGAACAGACTTTGATCGAGGTGTTCGCAATATTCTCGTAGAGGACAATCTCTTTCTTCAAAACCATATCGGACTTTCTCTGGGCGGAAACATTCCTTCTTCAGGCGTCATGTATGTCAATGCCACTCTTCGAGGAAACATCTTTACAGAGAATGGTCGAAACACACCGATTTCTCTCAATTGGGCTCTTACGGTGGGAGGATCGGAACACTTGATGATTGAGGACAATTACTTCGTCCACAATCCTTATCCTCAAGATCCCAAGGCAATTGATCTAGCCAACCTCCCCATGACCAACGTGATCGTCAAAAACAACCGCATTCACAACTTTAGTTTTGTGGGAATTCACAATCACGCCACTTCTGGCGTCACATTCAACAGCAATTATATAGAGGGGCTCAGCGAAAGCCTTCAGTTCTTGGATCAAGAACGCTCCATCTCGTCCTACAATGCGACTTTGGGATATGAGTATTCGTCTGACGACTACCTTCAGCGCATTCGTCAGCAAACGTACCGCCAATGGAGTACGGAACTTTTTGTCAGCTCCGCGATCAATTATATGAAACAGGGATTTATCGTAGTGCAGCCTTAGTTAAAGACCCCATTCGAAGGATAGCGATCCCAACCCACAAATGCGCCTTTTTCTTTGATAAAAAACGAGCCGGTATAAGTTTTAGACTGCAGAAGATTCTGACTGCGAAAGCTTTTTACGGCTTCTAAGACCTCGTCATAAACTTCAACAGTATTGATCAGATTTGTCTTTCTGAACGAACGTCGAACGAGGGGAGTGAGGCTCGAAATCTTAAGAGCTCCTCCCGCTTGACGACATCGATTAAAAATCGCAGAAATCGCCACCATTCCGAGAAGGCAAACATCCTGCACTGATGCCATATCTAAAACAATATGATGGCGGCCCTCGTCCGTGAGGGACTCCATTTTTTTCATAAACGCCTTGACGCGATTGGGGGTCAGGTCATCTTTGAGATGAAATACCGTAATGCGTCCTTCTTGTTGCTGTTCACCGATCATGACATCCTCCTTGACCAGCACTTAGCTATTCAATCTTTGTGCCACGGATGAGAACGCTCGAACGCCCACTATGATGGTGATAAAGTGACGACTCGGAGCGTCACATGCTTGCCGATCGGCAAAAATTGAGATAACTCCTGCTCACTGAGGAGGTTTTTTAGATGTGCAGACGTTGGGTTTTATGGGTCGGAGTTTTCATTTCGCTGGGACTTTCGACTTCGGGATGTAATCGATCTAATCAGTCCAATTCAAATGCTCTCAAAATAGGATTTATTTTGGATAACCTCAATGAAGAGCGTTACGCCAAGGACAAAGCGTTCTTCGAGGCCAAAGCGAAGGAACTCGGTGCCGAAGTCATTTTCGCCTCTGCCAATTCGGATGTGAGCCAGCAAATGAGTCAGGCCGAGAATATGATTTCCCTCGGCGTCAAAGCCCTCGTGATCCAACCGGTTGATTCCAACGCTTGCGGCTCCATCGTCAAGGCCGCTCAAGCGGATAAGATCCCGGTGATCGCCTATGACCGAATTATCAATAACGCACCCATTGATCTCTACGTCACTCAAGATTCTTTTGGAGTGGGGGTTTTACAAGCGGAGGCCGCCGTCAAAGCCACAGGACAAAAGGGCAACTATATTCTTTTAAGTGGAGCTGAGGGTCATTCCGTAGCCGAAGCTATTACTGCAGGCGCACTTTCTGTACTCAATCGATATCCGCAAATCAAAGTGGTAACCAAGCAGTACCATCCCGGATGGTCAGGAGAGCTCGCTCTCAAAACTGTCGAAAACTCTCTCACCAAGCACGCCAATAAGATTGATGCGATTTTGGCCAACAACTCCGGAATGGCTCGAGGTGCGGTTCAGGCTGTGGCAGAGCAAAAGCTCTCGGGCAAAATTTTTATTGCAGGCGCAGATGCCGATCTCTCTTCGATTCGAGATATCACTCGGGATCGCCAGCAGTTTGAGGTTCTCAAAGACATCAAGCCTCTCGCCGAAGCGGCAGCTCAATCAGCAATCCAGCTCGCAAAGGGAGAGTCCATCAAGGCCGATACAGTCGTCAACAATCTCAGCGGCAAAGAAGTGCCCGTCGTGAATACGCCTGTGTATCCCATTACTAAAGAAAATATCGAAGCGCAGATCATTCAGACTGGATTTCACAAGCGCGAAGATGTCTTTGGAACCAACTGATTCTACTTCTCGTCTTTCGGAGTCTCCTTTGGTGGAGCTTCGAAAGATCTCTAAGTCGTTTTCTGGCGTGCAGGCTCTCGATGACGTGAGTTTACGCGTCAGGGCTGGCGAATGCGTAGGCCTCGTCGGAGAAAACGGTGCAGGCAAATCCACTCTCATGAAAGTTTTAAGTGGAGTTTGGCCCGACAAGAGTTTTACCGGAGAGATTCTTCTTAACGGTAAGCTGCAAAACTTTAGCGGCCCCAAGGACGCTCTTGATGCTGGGATTGCGATCATTCACCAAGAGCTCTCTCTCTTTGATGAGATGACTGTTGCCGAAAATATTTGGATGCAGGATCTTCCACGCCAATTCGGTGTTGTCGATTTTACAAAAATCAATGCGGACACTGAAGCTCTCTTGGCGCAGTTTAATCTCGATATTTTGCCTCAAACCCTCGTCAAGCATCTCAGCGTCGGCGAAAAGCAGATTCTCGAAATCGCCCGCTCCTTCACTCGCCATGTTCGAGTTCTTATTTTTGATGAGCCGACCTCGGCACTTTCCGATCAAGAAATTGAGAGCCTGTTCACACTGATTGACGGAATCAAAGCCAAAGGAGTTGCCTGTCTTTACATCTCTCACAAACTCGATGAGATCCACCGTCTCTGTGAACGCGTCGTTGTTTTGAGAGATGGTCGATCGGTCAAAGAATTTGATTCAAAGCCTTGGTCTACGGACGCTCTGATCGAAGCCATGGTCGGCCGAGAAATCGCAAATCTTTTTCCTCCCAAGCGTCCAAGCCAGTCTCGCAAAGCCATTCTCGAAGTCAGAGACCTCACTTATCTCGACAAAGCTTTGCCGCGACCGCTGCTCGATCAGATTTCATTCGATGTCCGCGAGGGAGAGGTGTTTGGGATTGCAGGTCTTCTCGGCAGCCGCAGAACCGAACTCCTGATGGCACTCTTTGGTTCTCTCTCTGCGCAAAAAGTCAGTGGCGAGATTTTATTGGAAGGCAAGCCTCTTGAGCACGGCGATCCCCGTCTTGCCATTCAACAAGGTCTTGGATTTGTGACAGAAGATCGCAAAGGCACAGGACTTTTGCTTGATCGAAGTGTTCGCGAGAATATGACGCTTCCCATTCTCAAACAAATTTCTAGATTTTGGAAAATTAATTCCAAAGAGGAAGGTGGAATTGTTTCTCACTTTTCATCGCTCCTCAGAATCAAAGCTGCAAGTCCAGAGATATCGATTCGTCATTTGAGTGGGGGCAATCAGCAAAAAGTAATTTTGGGTCGCTGGTTGTCGAGCAAACCTAAGATTTTGCTTCTCGACGAGCCCACGCGAGGAATCGATGTACGTGCAAAATCCGAAATTTATTTTTTAATGCGTGAGCTCGTCGATCAAGGACTGACATTGATTGTAGTCTCTTCCGAACTTCCAGAAATTGTGAGTCTTTGTGATCGTGTCATGGTTTTGCGCCAAGGACGAAACGCAGGAATTTTGGAAGGCTCAAGCGTGACCCAACAAAAGATTATGGAAAGGGCAGTGGCGTAAAATGAACGCAGTAAATTTAAAAAGCGTCTCGTGGGGCCGATGGATCCCGATTCTGACACTTGCTTTTTTGTTCGGATACTTTGCATGGAGTGAACCTGCATTTTTGACAGACCGAAATCTCACCAATCTGACTCGCCAAGTGGCGGTCAACTGCATCCTCGCTTGCGGAATGACGCTGATCATCCTTCTTGGCGCGATCGACCTCAGTATCGGAAGTGTTTTGGCACTCGGTGCGGTGATTGGGGCCACTCTTCAGCAAAATTTGGGATATTTTCAGGGCGGAATGGGTGAGGCGATTCTTTCTGCGATTCCTGTCCTTTTGATTTGCGCTTCGCTGAGTTCATTTACGGGCTTCATGGTGGCACGATTCAAGATTCCCTCATTCGTCGTCACGCTTGGACTTTTGGTGATCGCTCGCGGACTCGCTCTTATTATTAGTGGCGGAAGTCGAATCGGTCCCTTGTCGGATTCTTACCGCTGGCTGGGCACAGGGTTTTTGCCACCCACACCTTCGCTTCTTTTGATTGTGGTCGTGACGGCGGCGTTTATTGCCTATGCACTCTTTCGACGGCGTCCTCAGACCATTTCCAAAATCATTCTCGCTCTCCTTGCGGCAAGTGCGAGCTTTTGGATTTTTTGTGGCTATCAAGGAATTCCCGTTCCGGTTTTGGCCACTGGCGCTGTTTTCTTGGCGATTTATTTTATTTTAGAAAAAACAATTTTGGGTCGGCATATCTACGCCATTGGAGGCAATCCCGAAGCCGCTCGGCTCTGCGGTATTCGAGTTCCGCGAGTGATCTTTGCTGTTTATTTTTTGATGGGCATTCTTGTGGCGTTAGCATCATTGATCGAAAGTGGTCGGATTGATGCCGGCGATCCCAATGCGGGCAATCTCTATGAGCTTGATGCCATTGCCGCTGTTGTGATCGGAGGCACTTCTCTTCAAGGAGGAGTTGGTCGTGTGACGGGAACAATCCTTGGATCTCTCTTGATTGGCACTCTCAATAACGGCATGAGTCTTTTGAATATTGAGACCAATCGTCAAATGGTGATCAAAGGCCTCATTATAATTGCGGCTGTTTGGATGGATGTTGTTTCCAAACGTTCACGAGCTTCTTAAATGAAAGCTCTCATTATCGCTGGCGGAGATTGTTCGCTGACTTCCCAGGCCTTCATTCAGCGATCAAATGCCGCTTCTTTGATTATTGCTGTAGATAGTGGAGCACGGCATTGCACTCAACATCGCATTACGCCCACTTATCTGCTCGGTGATCTCGACAGTATTTCTACCAGCGATCTCCAAAAGCTTGAGACTGAGATTCCTGTCTTTCGTTTTCCTCGCGATAAAGATTATTTGGATATCGAACTCGCCATCCGCCTTGCCGAGCGCGAAGGAGCGAGTTCCATCGAAGTCATCGCAGCTCTCGATCACCGCTTTGACTATTCTTGGGGGGCACTCCTGGCGGCACAGAATTCAAGCGTCCCTCTGACGATTTACACCGACGACGAAGTGGCCGTTTTACTTAATGCTGCCCGCCCAGAACTCCGTTGGACCACTCTTAAGCCTCATCAGGAGCGCACCTCTATATTAAGCTTCGATTCCCGAACCTGTCTGATCTCCCAAGGCCTTCGCTGGGAGATCTCGTGGGAGGAGGGAAGTCACATCCCTCGTCAAAGTCTCAGCAATGAGAAGGTCTCTCAAACGGGTTTTATCCAGGTTTTGAAAGGGAGCGCTTGGGTTTTTTGCCCTCTGGCGAATGGATAAATCTGAGTCATTTCAATATGTTAACATAAGACATGGGAACTTTTTGGGCTCCGTTGACACCCCTCCAAAGCATGGTAGAAGTGTGCATTCTTTTTGGGAGTTCTTTTAGGGGTTCTCAACAAGATTTGTTTAAAAACATCTGACGTCATTATTTTAGGAGAGACATAAAAATGAAGGTGATCACTGCACTCGCTCTTTCAATCGGTTTTATGAGCGCTGTTAACGCCCAAAGTGCTAATATTTCTAGCGCTGCTGGCGGTATCAATGCTCCCAAAGCCTCTGTATCTATCAGCCCCACCATTGGGACTGGGATTCGCTCACAACTCACTGGTAAGTTTGCGAACTCGCAAGAGAACGCCAATACCGTTGGAGCGTACGTCACCCCAGGATTTGAACTCGGATACAAAGGAAGCCTCGTAGACTTTTCATTGGCTTACGAGCTTGAAATGTCTGCCGCACGCGGATTCGGTAAAGCTGTTGCTTCTGAAAATCGTGGAATCACGAACAACTCTTATTTTTACAACCACCCCGTCTTGAGCACAGCGATCAAGTTCAATCCGAACATAAAGCTCAACAACATGACCGAAATTGCTCAGTTCATGCATTCAGATAATGATGCTGGCTATCGCTCTGACAAAGTTGTCAGCGAGACCCGTACTTGGGCGATCACCTCGATCACAGATCTCGAATACAAAATCAATTCGAGCCTGTCTGTTGCTACGGGATATCGAATGGATTACGAAGCTGATTACGGCGCGTTGATCGGTGTGAATCGACAATTGGCTGCTAAAAAGAGCAACAAAGCTTTTGCCGCTTCTTCTCGCGATTCAGACACTCCGAGTTCTTTGATGAGCTCTTCGATCACCACTGCCAAAATCAAACTCAATGACAAGGCAAGCCTCAAGACCTACGTCATGGTCGGTCGTAACGTTGAGTCCAGCGATACTGAGTCCAAACTCTATTTCTATCGCTTGAACAACGATTTCACTTTGACCTCGATCAAAGATTTGGAACTCGCTCTGCGATGGAGACTCGATTACGCAAATCCTCAAGGCGCAGACAAAGGTTCGGTTTCGAACACCGGCCGAGTCATTGCAAACTACGCTTTGAACAAAAATTGGACTGCTAACTTGACCAATACTTTGAAGGTCAGCGATCCAATCGCAAATGCAGGCCGAACAGGTTACAACAACGAACAATATGTCGGCGTGACATATAAGTTCTAAGTTAAGGGAAGTTTCACTTCGTCGATAAAAACATCTCCAACGTCGAGTTGATGAAGTGAGATCTGCTGAGAGGGCCCGCTTAACGCGGGCCCTCTCGTTTATAAGAGCCATGAATAAAGAGCGCATATTAGTAGCGATGAGTGGGGGAGTTGATTCTTCCGTAGCCGCTCTTTTACTTCAGCAGCAAGGTTATGATGTCGTTGGCATTACCTTTCAGCTCTACGACTACTCTCGTCAAAATCGTAAAGAAGGCAAAGGTGGCTGCTGCTCCCTGGAAGACGTCACAGACGCCAGAGCTGTTTGTATTAAGCTCGGCATCAAGCATTACCTCTTTGATTCGCGCGAGAGATTTAAAGAACGCGTTGTCGACTATTTTTCAAATGCGTACCGACAAGGGCGAACGCCCAATCCCTGCGTGGCATGCAATACATTTATTAAATTTGATGAACTCCTTCATTACGCAGATCTCGTTGGTGCGACTCAAGTGGCTACCGGCCATTATGCGCAAATGGCCCGACGCGGAGATCAGTTTTTGATTCAAAGAGCCGTTGATCCACAAAAGGATCAGTCTTATTTCTTGCTCGGAGTGACTCAAGACAAACTCCGACGCACCCTGTTTCCCTGCGGAGGATTTTCAAAAGCTGAGATTCGCGCCTTCGCCGAACAAGCAGGCCTCCCTGTTTCTCAAAAACCGGATTCTCAAGAAGTTTGCTTTATCCCCGAAAACAATTATCGAAAATTTTTGAAGGAAGAAGCCGGACTGGCAGATCATGAAGGCCAAATTGTCGACGAAGGCGGAAGGGTTCTCGCTCAGCACCAAGGGATTCATCATTTTACTGTCGGACAAAAGAAGGGCCTCGGGGATTTGGGCCTCCATCACTATTACGTCATTCGCCTCGATGCTCAAACGCGGCAAGTCATCGTCGGATCGGATCAATCTCTCAATTCAGATGGCTTAGAATTTGAAATCATGAATGGAGAGTTGTTTTATGATCCTACGATTCCTCTCTTTGTAAAGATTCGATCCCGAGCATCTCTTGTAGAAGCGGAGCTCGTGTCACAAGATTCAAAATCTGTGACGATTAAGTTTAAGGAGCCACAACGAGCAGTGACTCCTGGGCAGTTTGCGGTTCTTTATCAAAACGATTGTGTGGTGGGAGGCGGCCCCATCTTAAAGCCACTTCTCATGCTCCTGCGAAAGGCCATTGCATGAAACTCGAAGCGCTTCAAAAAGAATTGGGAGTTAAATTCCACGATCGAAAGCTTTTGGATTCGGCACTGACCCACACTTCGTATGTTCATGAGCAAAAAAGACCTCTCGAAGAGAGCAATGAACGATTGGAGTTTTTGGGTGATTCAATCCTCAATCTCTGTGTTGCCGAAATGCTGGTTCGAGTGTTTCAGAATGAGCCTGAAGGCGTCTTATCCAAACGCCGTGCCGCGCTGGTCAATCAAAAGCAGCTATTTTTGATATCTCAAAAATTAGACATTGGAAGTTATCTCAAGCTCGGCAAAGGCGAAGAGAAAACAGGTGGCCGCGCCAAAGAAAGTGTCCTTGGGGATGCGCTTGAAGCTATTATTGGCGCACTGTTTTTGGATCAAGGATTTGAATCCTGCCAGAAGCTTTTACACCGACTTTTTTACGGGCTCGTGCAAAGTTCACATGCGGCAGAGACCTCTCAAGATTTTAAAACCAAGCTTCAGGAGCACCATCAAAGGCATTTTAAAAAATCCCCGCGCTACGTTGTGGAAAGCGCATTAGGCCCGGATCATGCCAAAACATTTGTGGTACGAATTGAGTTTGATGGACAGACAGTGGGTCGAGGGCAAGGGCGCTCTAAACGAGAGGCTGAGCAAGCCGCAGCTGAAGAAGCCTTTAAAGGCCTGACACTTTTACCACTTGAAGAGAAAACTCTGGCGACACGATCGCGACCGACTCGGCGGGCCAAGTCCGACTCTCAGAAGACCCGAGGGACAAAATAATATGAAAGTCGTCGCCATCGCAGGACGCCCTAATGTGGGCAAAAGCAGTTTGTTTAACCGCCTAACAGGACGCCGCCGCTCGCTTGTTTGGAACGAAGAAGGAGTGACACGCGATCTTCTCAAAGGTCAGTGGGTTCTCAATTCTGGCGGCAAAGTGGAAATTTGGGACTTGGCAGGTTGGGGAAAGTTTGGACTATCGTTTCAGAATCTAGACAAGGAGAGAATCTCGTCGATTGATTTGATTTTGATGGTGGTGGATGGAAGCGAGCCCCTGACGAGCGATGACTATGAATGTTTATCAGCGATTCGGCGCATGAATCGCCCTTTAGCTCTCGTCATCAACAAAGCAGACAAAAAGCAGTTCAAAGTTCATGCTCAAGAAATTCTCAAAAACTTTTCAGGTCCTTTGATTGAGATATCTGCTGAGCAGGGCCGGGGGATATCTGAGCTCGATCAAGCGACGCATGATATTCTCAAATTAGAGGCTGAGTCTGAGAGTCAGTTGGCCGAAAAATCTCTAGAACGCGTTTTGATTCTTGGACGTCCCAATGTCGGCAAGTCGAGTCTATTAAATGTACTCGCCGGCGAAACAATTTCTTTTGTCAGCGATCAAGCAGGTACAACACGAGACCTTTTGGAAGTCCCACTCCACAATTGGCTCTTTGTGGATTCTGCGGGAGTTCGAAAAAAGTCTAAGATCTATGCCACCAATCATGCAGTAGAGATATTCTCAACCCAAAAGGCTTTAAAATCTCTTCGAGATGCGGATGCCTGTCTCTTTGTCGTTGAAGCCCAAAAGGATGGCGGTCTAGGCACGCAAGACAAAAAACTTCTCAAACTTGTTCGTCAGGCCTTGGTGCCCACCATTGTCGTTGTAAATAAGTTTGATATTGTTCGCAGAGACATCAAAGAAAAAGATTACCGAGAAGAGCTTCGATATGAACTTCCTGAACTGGCGCAGACACCTATTTTGTTTGTCTCTGCCAAGACAGGGTTTCACGTCACTAAAGTTTTTCAGCTACTCACCGAACTTAAAGCGCGGATGACAAAAATTCCGACATCAAAACTCAATCAATGGCTCAAAACGACTCTCGAAAAACGCCCTCCACGCGTCGCTAAGCGCGGAAAGACCGAGGGCAAACTGAGGACGGCCACACAATATATCCAAATGAAATATGCCGTGCATGTGAGTGTAAAACCGATGACGTTTCAGATTTTTTGTAATGCTCCTCAGGCGATTGCTGAGGAAGATAAGAGATTTTTGACCTCGCGGCTTCGAGAGGACTTTCAGCTCACAGGCCTTCCTTTGCGACTCATTTTTAGACGCAAGAAGTAGGGCTTGAGTTTTGAGGCTCAAAACAGTTTAAATGCGCTCAATGCGTGCTTTATCTGCCCTCATTGCATTTAGTTTTCTTCTTTTAAACCAGACACAGGCCGAAGAGCGTCTCTTTACACAGTGGACCATTGAATTGCCCAAAACACGAATGAGCCTGGAGTGGTATCAGACATATCGAGTGGGGGGGATGGGGAGAGATTCGGAGAGTTTTTATATTCCTTCGCCCCAAAACACTCTGCAAAAGCGCCGTCTCAGTCACGGAACAATTGTTTGGGAAACTCCCTTGGAAGCGAACTCACAAGGCGCCTGGTCAGTCGATGAGACTCAAGTCTATGGAGGAGACACAAAGGGCAATCTTTACGGGCTGGATAAGCTGACGGGAAAGATCAACTGGAGAGCCAAGACCAAAGGAGTTTTTTTTGCGGCCCCACTCTTAGAAGGTGAATTTTTGTGGGTCATGAACTCGCTCGGTACATTGCAGTGCTATAACAAAAACAGCGGGGAATGGGTTTGGCAGCAAGCGGATCCTTCAGTCAGCAGCGTTTCGCTTTGGTCTGCGTTCAGTGCGGTAAAATTGGGGGATGAGATTATCGCGGGATTCCCGTCAGCACTTTTGCAGAGCTTTCAAGCCTCGACGGGCCAAGCTCTTTGGAAGGAATCCTTTTCTGCAAATTTAGGGGCTGCGGACTCTATTAACGATCTCAAATCTGTGGCTTTGGCGGACAATAATGTCGTTATTGCATCGTCCTATGGCGGAGATCTTAAAGCCTGGGCTCTCAAAAAAGGGGACAGAAAGCTTTTGTGGCAAAAACCATTGTCACTCTATTCTCCCGCAACTGTTGATCGCGCAAAAAACATCGTTTACGCCTCCGCTCGAGATGGTGCTGTTTATGCGTTAGACGCAACTTCGGGATTTCTGCGATGGAAGCGAGAACTCCCCAAAGGGCTGGCCACTTCCGTCAGCCTCTCAAACCATGGACTTTGGGTCGCTGGCTCCGAAGGGAATGTTTATTTTTTGTCTCCGGAAGGTGAGATTCTCTCTCAAAGCTCGGATTATCAGTCCGCGATTTGGAATGCGCCACTCGTCATTGATCAAGAGCGTGCAGCGATTGTTTTGACCGCCCAAGGAATTCTGAGAAAAGTCTACTGGTCTCCTGTTGCTCGATAGAACTTCTAGGGAGCAATAGTAAGAGGACGACCGCCCGACTGATTGGGCCCGAGCGGAAAGCTAAAATGCCAACTGATATCTTCGTTGGTGACGACAAATCTGTCGCCTTGCTCGCGTTCGGCGGTGACTTGGTCAGGTGTAATCGTCACCGAAAACGGAAACGAATCTCTAATGATGAGCATGCGAACAATCATCTCGTCGCCCCATTGTTCGATTTTCATAAACGGGGGGAGCGTCATCGGCAAGCCTTGGTCGATTTCGGCCTGCCAGAGATGGGCTAAGGCCTCAACATCTGCTGTCGTATCTCCCTGACGCGAGATCTTTTGGGCAAGAGACTCAAGTTGTCCGGCAATCACCGTCTGAAGTGGGGACTCACCAAAGTCACTCGACGTCGCAGAGGCGCCCATGCTGCCGGCGATTCTGGCAATCGACTCGGCTGTCATATTGAGAGCTTGATCTCGAACAAAATTAGGAGGGTAGTTAACGATAAGCATAGACGATTTGTTCTCAGCATCTTGCGAGAGGCGGATATGAGGCCATTGTCCTTGATCATCCTCCATCGTCACACGAGGTTCAAAAAACATGACTTCCAAAAAATCTCTCATGGCTTCAGCCATCTGTTTAGAGAGTTCGGCTGAATCTGACACTTTATCGAGTTGATTGTTTTGCCGTGCCCAGGAGTTTTGAAATTGATTAAGAAAATCCTCTACGACTTGGTTGGACTGTCGGGCCGTGAGGCTGCTTTCAGAGAGCTTTGCTCTTAAGTCACCGATCGATGTCAGAGCGCTGACGTCGATTCGCTCGGAGCCATTTTCTGGCTGAAGAGGATCGGGGGATGATTCGACAGACGGGGTATGGGTTCTCGCTGTGGAGTCATTTTTTGCTCGAGAGCTCTCTTGAGCAGAGACTTCGGAGTGATTGGACTGTTCGGGACCTGAGTCTTTCAGAGAGAAATAAGTCGCAACCGCCACGAGCGCGACAACGCATCCGGCCACGCGCTTCTTGAAAGCGCTTGCGTGTTTGGCCGACTCATCCGCCTGAGCTGAACTCAAGCTGAGAACGAGCGAACAAATCACAAGGCGAATGAGCGGAGGCGTTATCGTCGTGGATATAACCATGATTACAAATCAGCAAGGCGCACAAGCTTGATTGCACTGGCAGGTATAATTGACGTTGTACGCTCCTCCTGCGGGAGGTGTGCAGGTGATATTGCACTGAGCACCGCCGGTTCCAAAGATCACGGTCTTTGCGCCGGTCCATCGAGGGCTATTGGGAGTAAAGGTGATGATGTTTGGTTCGCTCGAAGAAGCAGCACATCTCAAAGTGGGACGCAGAGGACAGGTGCCGCAAGTTGGCGAGGGGCAAGTTCCCCAGCCAGCAGCTGTGCGACAACTCGCCTGAATTCCAGCAATACAGGCTGCCGCATCTGGATTTGAAGCGGAGTTGGCATCCAAGAGGGCCTTGTCATTGCAAAAGGTATTAGCATTCACACTGCACGAAACAGGTGTGTAGACAACAGCAGGCCCTGGCGTAGGACATCCGACTGTTCCGGTAGGACCTTGGAGGGTAAGCCTCGATCCGCAAGACATTCGCAAAGGTGTTGGTGCACCCCCAGGCTGAGGCAGAGCGACTTGCGCCAATGAATACACGACTCCCAAATCAAGGAGATCGAGCTCGGTGAGTGGCGCATCTGCGATTGTCTCGCAGACGGGCTCGCTGAGTTCCGGGAAGTTTTCGCAGACTTCGACCTGAGTTTGAGTTTGTGCAGTCACAATCGACGCGCAAAGAATAAAAGTGAAAGTGCAAAGGCTAAAAATTTTCATGCACTTTTCCTAACATCTTTTGAACTACTTAAAAGGATCAAGTCTCGAATTTTTATAGCAGCCAATCTTGTGGCCACTGAGAAGCCACTCTGGCCAGCAAGCGATGTTAATCCTGCACCACGGGTGGCTTTACTCGTGCACATCGCGGGCATTCAGTCACTTCGAACCAGGCTTCGTATTCGCCAGAAGACGAATTGCCAGTGCAGGCAATTGTTACTTCTGCGCTCATATCCACACGGCATCGATCAAAGGTGCCACCTGGAGTGATTTTGACGGCGATCTTACTAATTGAGACGGAGGGACTGCAGTTAGAATCAGAGCAAGCGCCACTTGTCAGCTCTCTCAACCGATCCTGAAAATATTCCGATGCTCGCCACCCTGCGATTGCACAATGCAGAGACTTTCCTGTGACGGAGATACTGTGGGTTGAGGGTGAGCCCGATGATCCGCACACACGATCGGAGGGGACGGGTTGTATCACCAGGCGTGACGTGAGATCACTTCCGGCGTTCAAGCAGCCCGAGGGGCACGATGGATCTGAGTTCAGAATCTGCTGCCAGATGCTCTTGAGTTGCTTTTCGAGATTATTGTCCTTGTAGAGATCCTCCCAGTCATCCTGGTCTCGGCCGAATGGATTTCCTCCTCTCAGTTTTGTTGTCGAGTAGGTTGTGCAATCAACCGGATGACAATAAGTAACATCTGGAGATGGAGGTTGAACGGGCGGGATAACCACGGGTTCCCACCAAAATGGATAAGTATCGTCATCGCCAGACATTGCAGAATAAAGGCGCCTTGCGTCTTCAAACGGTCTGAGTAGGCCACAGACTCTGACCTCTGGCGGGCAGGATTTTTCGGACTTTACGGCGGCCTCGACCCAGTCAAATCGAACAAAAAATGCGACCAAAATAAGTGTCAATCTTGCCATTCGCGAAATCCCCCTCTGAGTACTCAAATATTTTAACACCCAGGCAGATTCGCACCAGTCCCACCCTATCAATGCGGAATGAAGCGGCGCAGCGTCAGCAATCTAAAATTTATTTGATCTCAAGAATTTTTTTGAACTCGGAGCTATCGTGTCCTTGAGACTCCAAGGATTCAAGGAGTTGAAACTCAATGTTTTTGAGGCGTGCTGCATCGTCGGGTTTGAGTACGATGGAGTTTAAACTAAGACGAATATCACGCATTGCCGGAAGCAAAATATGATCTCTCGAAAAGGCATCATCCTTTGGCAGTGACGCCAAGGCGACCGCATAGCTATGGTAGTGATTGAGTACAAATCTAAGCCCATCCGCATCAAGATGGACCAAAATCGGATAAAATGGATTGTCCCAATAGTGATTGCCATAATCAACTGTCTTTAAGACTGACAAAAGCTCCTGCTTTGTTTGCGGCGAAAGTAAAAACAGGTTATCGCCCAAAACCGCCAGATGTCTAAACAGACTTGGATCCGGAACCTTGCCTTGAGAGGCATCGATAATCTTTTTGGCGGCGAGCTCAATGAGTCGAGCTTTAGAGGAGGGCTCTAGCGTCGAAAGTCGTAGTACGAGTTCATGGGTTGTGCCAGAAGGGGACCGACTTGGATCCTTTGTGACAAACGAATCCAAATAGGTCTCAAATATTTTAAGCCGCACGCCTTCGGGCTGCTGTCCTAAAACTGGAACAATCTGCTGAAACGCATCCATGACAAGACGTCCCCAGACATACTCTGAGTTGTATGGCATCAGATTTTTTACAGGTTTTGTTTGATTCAAAAATTGCACTAAATCCTGATCAAGCTCGGGGGACTCGATCCTTTGCCCTCGCGTAAGGCTTAACAACTGACTCGTCTCTGATGCCGCAATCATCCACGCCCTCAGGTATTGCTTCGAATCTCCAAACGGATGCGCCGATATTAACTCAAGCCTCTTGGCGACAGCTTGGCGCAAAAGATCGACCTCTTGAGAATCGAGTGGTTTGTCAGATATCTTTGACCAGTCGAGGGAGGGGATACTGGGATAAACATATCCTGTAAAGTTCGAGCGTTCGAGCAGTGTCAACCAATCAGGCGTGGTTGCCATAACTTTAAGGAGCCATTTTCGATGATCGGGATGCGCACTCACTCTCGGATCGTTGAGGATCTCCTTTACGATCAGAAAGTTTGTTCTTAGATCACTTCTCCAAAAAAATTTTGAAGTCTCAGGGATAATCGGACTCAGAACCGAGTTTTGCACAAAAGCAATCGGCTGACTGGAACGACCGTCGGCAGGATTCAAGGAGCCAATATCCTGATACTCGAGTTTGGACTGGACGAGTCGATCAAAAAATTCATCGACGCGTCGTGGGTCCGAGAGATTATTCTTGAGCTCTGTGAGCCCAAAATGCCAAGTCCAAACATCTCCTTTGGTTATCCAGGCATGAGTCTCCCCCGAGCCTCGGTCATACCACTCACGTGGCTCATAAGGGTCGGACGTTGCCAGTGCTGACATTTTGAGGACTCTGAGCGCTGTATCATTTTGAATTGCATCAAGACGCCAATCAAGGGGCCGAGTCACCATGTAGGGCATGGGCCCGAGTGGCTGTCCAAAATAACTCGAATAAAAATCGGGGTTTTGTTCGATAAGACCTGCGTTGATGAGCTTTTGCGAAACCCAAAGCGTTGGACCTTCAGGGATCGTCAGCCCATTGAGGACTGTCGTCAACAATAGACCCAAAGTGGCCATGTCCTTGCGAGAGAACACGAATCGAGCTCTCTCTTTGGTTTGCTGTCGAGTCGCTGATGAACTTAAAAGAAATGGCACAACTCCTTCCCAAAACATCAAGCTCTCTTGATCTGGGGATTTAAGAGCGCTTCGTAAGGCAGAAAACTCAGATTCATTGAGATCAAAATACTTAAGGGTGCGTAGAGGAATCAGTCCTCGTTTGACTCTCGAAAAAAGATCACTGGGTTGACTTGATAACTTAAGAATCCTTGCAAAGGCGATTTTGATTTTTTGAGGACTCATGACGGAAGGGAGACGTAGTTGATCCCTTTGGCCTGGATATCGCAGATTAGACTGTAAACTCTGTTGAGCGTCATAGGGCCAAAATTCGATTCCGTTTTGCGAGTCTCTTTTTTGATCATCACGATGGGGCCTGTAGATCACGGCGGCGTCGTCAAAGACCACCAAGCCAGCGCCCTCAGTGAGATCAAGGTGAGCGACGCTTGTTGAGCCTCGAGATCGTAAGTTGGCCTGAATCTGCGACACTTGAGAGTGATGCAATACCTCAGGAACTTTAAAGCCAGCATAAGACCCCAATGTACTTAGAGGTCGCACAAAATGAGCGAGAGTAAATGCACACAATCGACTCACTCGATGACTGGCATGCAGGCCCGTAGCCAGAGTAGTCATAAAGCAGCAAGCGGCTAAACATATTCGCACCAGAAAACTCATAGGCACTGATCACAGCAATTTTTGTGCCGTGTAAAGTTCATAAACAGAATCTGTCGAGTGAGCCCGGCCACATTCAGGACACATGATTAGAATTCTTCAAAATTTTGCCGAAGATAAAACTGAGTTTTCCACTTTCAATCAATGGAATGAGTACCGCAGTGAGCACGATCGACGCCAGGACTGTTAAAAAGGTAATTTGCTGTATCAGTGAAGCGTATGGAATTCCTCTTTCAACAGGTACCGAAGCGAGGACAGCGGCTGCAAGCCCTTTAGGAACGAGCACAGAAATATAAGACAAATCGCGCGGCGAAAGATCACGTGGGGCCGTCCATTTGGTAAACAGCAGTCGCGCAGAGTAAATCACAATCACCATAAGAATGATCCACTTCAGGAATTCAAGGTCGGAAAAGTTCATTGAAATTCCCAGATAAATGAAAAAGAAGGTCTTTAGCGCAAAGGCGATTTCACGAAAGACAGCCTGCTCAGTAGGATTGATGACTGACAATTGGATTTTTGAAAGCCAAGGAAGCTTATTAATTCCCATAGCAACATGATTGGCAAGGCCCAGGCCAAAGGCCAGCGCCGCAATGGCTCCGCTCACCTGCAAGCTCTCAGAAAGACCATAAAGAATGAGGGAAAAGGCGAGGGTGGTCAGGATTGTGTTGGGAAAGTTCCTCAATCGTCCAAGGATGAATGCCCAAACACAGGCGCCTATCAAGCCGATGGCAGCAGCGAAAACAAAGCTCAGAACAATGGAGATTCCAATTTGAGGTACAGAGATATTGAGCTCTTCACCTCCCACCGCGCCCAAAAGCGCAAAGGTTAAAACAATACAAAGGACATCCGTTAACGCTGATTCCAAGACCAGGATTGTTTCGGCCTTCGGAGAGAGATTGAGTCCTTTTGCCAAAGGAATCACGACGGCAGAGGAAGTTCCTCCCAAAATCACTCCTAGAATGGAAGAGTGAAGAAGAGGAAGTCCAAAGACGGTCCGTCCAAAAATCATAACGAAGATCACAGTCCCAAAAAAGGTAATCAAAGAGATGCCGAGGCTAGAGCCTACAGAGGATTTGAGAACCTTAAGACTTAACCCCGTGCCACTTTCAAAAAGAATCACAATAAGTGTCAATGTGCCTAAGACAGGCCCCACCTTTCCAAAATCGAGAAGGGAAACCCAATTCGTCAGAGGTCCGATAATGATTCCAAAAATCATGAGGAGAAGCACGTCCGGGACCCGTGTTTTTGCAAAGATGGCCGTAAACCCATGGGCCACGAAGTAGAGAATTCCAAGACTCAAGATTATCTGGGGCATTGGATTACTTGAGCAGAATGGAGGGCGGGAGCCTATTTCTTTTTGACGTTGAGCAACTTGATAAAGTTTTCAACAATATTGGGCGCAAAGTGACCGCGCATTTCTTGGGTGATAATTCTAAAGGCATCATAGGGTTTCATTGCCTTCTGATAAACACGATTGGTGGTCATCGCATCGTAGGCATCACAGATCGAAACGACTTGTGAAACAATCGGGATCTGCTCGCCTTTGAGCCCAAAGGGATATCCTACACCTGTGATCTTTTCATGGTGCTGAACCACAATGCCTTTTCCTCGTTCAGGCACGGGACTATCTTCGAGCATATCAAATCCAAAAACTGGATGCTGTTTCATCACAGACCATTCATCCGGAGTCAAAGGACCTGGCTTATTGAGAATATCAATGGGCACCTTTGACTTTCCAATATCATGAAGCAAAGCTCCCATCCCTGCTTCTTTAAGTACTTGCTGATCGGTAATTCCCATCGCGGAAAGAATGCCAATCGAAAACGTCATCACGTTCACACAGTGCGTATAGGTATAGTAATCATGGGAAGAGAGGGAAATCATCTGCACAAACGCATCGCTTCCATTGGCCATCAGGCGAATTGTATTCTTAACCACATTCTGAGTTCCACCAATGGCTTCTTTGTTATCAGGATTGTCAAAAATCTCCTGAGCAATTCCTTTGGCGCACGTATAAAGGATGTCAGCTTTTTTCTTTGTATCGATGCGGGGGTTTTCTACAATATTGGTTAGATTGGCTTCATAAAAGCGCCTGAGATCCCGTGGGCTTTCACAAAAGACATAGAGAGTCTTAATCTTAGCATCTTCAAGTCTTTGTTTATCCGCCATTGTAAACGGCAAGCTTGCACCACGATAGAGAACGTAGTTGCCATAGGTCAGCAGAAAAAGGTTATGGTCGCATACTGTATCCAGCGCCAAAAACTCGAGCTCGATGGGATGATAAGGATTGTGAGGCTTTTGAGCGGCGGAAGCTGGAGCTTGCACAATCGCCATAAAACTACCTCTTCAACATCTTAATGAAATCGAGCAATAAATTTTGATCGTAATCCGATTTGAGATCGCTCTTGAGAAGTTCAATGACCTCAATCGGGCGTTTGGCTTTGGCAAAGGGACGATCCGACGTCATTTGATCAAAGCAGTCCGCCAGTGCGACAATTTTTGAGAACTCATGAATTTCCCCCTCTTTGAGAGCCTTCGGATAACCATCTCCACGTGGGCGTTCATGATGCTGAAGAATAATGAGTTCTGAAACTTCCGGAATCGAGCGACTTTCATGCACGAGTTCATAAGAATACTGCACATGTTTTTTTAGAATTTCGTGCTCTGCTGGAGTGAGAGGCTCGACCTTGTTGAGAAGCGAGCGATCGATTTTAGATTTTCCAATATCATGCAGCATTGAAGCAGTACCGATACTCGAAATCTGATTAAAGCTCTTAATTCCCATTTGATTTGCTAAACAGATGGCATAGGCCGCCGTATGAAGGGCATGAGAATATTCCGAAAAATCCGACGAAGCCAAAGACATCAACTCAAAGAAATTACTTTTGTCCTTTGTCAGAAAGTGAATCGAGTTTTTGACAGACTTCATGGATCGCTTGATGTTTTCAGCAGAATTCGGAGACTGAAACAAATCTTCAAGCATGGAGACCGAAGTGCGATACAAAAGCTGAGCTTTCTTTTTTTCGGGCACAGAAGGGGACTCAAGCACTTTGGCCAAATGCTCTTCGACAAACTTCGTATGCTCTTGCTTGTCCCTAAACTTGATAAAAAGTTCGTCGAGCTTTGCTTCTTTCAGGCGAGCTTCGTCTTCTTCTTTCCATACAAGATTTTTGAGTCGATAGAGGACATGCTGCCCCTGATAGAAGAAATACAAATCTTCTTCGATGATGTCGCCCGGACGATAAAGCATCGACGGTACTTTGAAAAACGAACCACCGTCGCCTACTTGTGGCGCCCCCAAGGATCCCACTCCCATACTAAAATCGTATCATGCCTTTTAGGGGGTCGGGGAAGGCAATTACACAAGTGATTCCCAGTACTTATCCTCGTTGTAGATCTGCTCAATCGCTCCTACCCACGAATCTGTCGCATTGAGACAGGGCACCAAGCGAAACTCATGGCCCCCATGAGTCTTAAAGACCTCTCGAGAGCGAATTCCAACTTCTTCGAGAGTTTCTAAACAATCCGCTACAAACGAGGGACAAATCACAGTCAACTTCTTTACACCCTGAGTCGCGAGCTCTCGAATTCGATCATCCGTCGCGGGTTCAATCCATCGCGCCCTGCCGAGTCGCGACTGAAATGACACTGACCAATTTGAAGATTTGAGGCCGAGCTTCTGAGAAGTCAGGATTGCCGTTTGAACACAGTGATGCCGATAACAAAGAGCGTTCGCGGGCACACTCACATCACAGCATTGACCATCCTTGAGGCAATGTGCTCCCGAAGAATCTGAGCGCAAGATCTGACGTTCTGGAAGCCCATGAAAACTAAACAAAATATGGTCCGAGTCTTCACACCAATTCTTTGGAATCGAATTTGCCAACGCCGAAATATAAGAATCGATTGAGTAGAAATGTTTGAGGACTTTGAGGTCGCCGGAGTACTTGCAATCACGAAAAGCTTTTCGAAGAGCCTCCAGGGTCGAACCCGTCGTCGCCTCCGCATACTGAGGATAGAGGGGAAGTAATCGAATCTCAGAAGGTGAAGAAGCAAGAATAGAATCGACGACGGATTTTATACTCGGCTGACCATAGCGCATCGCAAATGCCACAAGAGTCTCAGATCTCAATCGGGCGCCCAACTTTTGACTCAAGTCTTCAGTGTGCATCCTGAGTGGGCTACCGCGTGACGTCCAAACTTGGTGATAGGCTTCGGCACTTTTGGGAGCTCGAAACGGGGCGATAATCAACTGCACGAGTGCAAACCTAAAGAGCCATGGAATATCCACAACCTTTGGATCCATCAAAAATTCTCTCAGATACCGTCGGAGTGCGGCAGGAGTAGGAGCATCGGGAGTCCCTAAATTCAAAAGCAAAAGCGACTTCATCAGTGGAGTTGAATCTATAAAAAAGGCCCGCCCAAAGGCGAGCCTCTTTTTATGGGTGACCGCAAAACGATCAACGCTTTTAGGCGCAGATCGCTTTGGAGGCGGCCACCCTACGACTTAAATAAATAGTCATCGTAAGCACCACCTCCTTTCAATCCTGCAAGCAGGATACTTCCAAAATATCAGACAAAGACTTCGCGCGCAAATTCTGTGGGCTTTTTTGGGGCGGACGTCTAAATTTTTGATGTGTATGAACGCCTAAAAATCCGTCTCCAAAACACTCTGACGGGAAAAAAAGAAGACTTTGCTCCGGCAAATCCCGATCGAGTGCGAATTTACAGCTGTGGACCCACCGTCTATGGCTACACCCATGTCGGAAACGCTCGTGCGGCTCTGAGTCTAGATCTCATTGCGCGAACTCTTGAGTTTGCAGGCTATCAAGTCGAAGTGGCTCGAAACTTCACGGACGTTGATGACAAGATCATTGCCGTCGCCGAAAGAGAGGGCAAAGAAGCTTCTGCAGTCGCTGAATTTTTTAAGCAAGCCTACATACAAGATCTGCTCGCACTCAAAACACGACTGCCCGAACACTGCCCTGAAGTGACCAAATCCATGCCTGAGATTATTCAATTCATCGAGGGGCTTGTTCAAAAAAATGCGGCCTATGTCGTGAAGACGACCGTAGGGCAAGATGTCTATTTTAAGGTCGAGAGCTTCAAAGCTTACGGCAAGCTCTCCAGGCGCAAACTGGATGAGATGTTGAAGGGTGTGCGCATTGACGTTGAAGAAGGCAAAAAGCATCCCGCTGATTTTGCGCTCTGGAAGGCTGCCAAACCTGCAGAGCCCTCATGGGAAAGTCCTTGGGGGTCAGGTCGCCCTGGCTGGCACATCGAATGCTCTGCGATGATTCATTCTCTTTTTGAAGAGCCTATTGATATTCACTGCGGCGGCATTGATTTGGTGTTTCCACACCACGAAAATGAAATTGCTCAAAGTGAAGCTCTTACTGGAAAACCTCTGGCTCGATATTGGCTTCACAACGGGCTGCTTGAATTGGGACAAGAGAAAATGTCTAAGTCCTTAGGCAATATTGTTTCGACCAAGGACTTTATCGCCCAGCGACATCCAGAGACATTAAGACTGCTTTTTTTGCAGCAGCACTACCGAAGCCCTCTTGATTTTAGTCAGGAAAATATCGAACGAGCTGAGAGTTTGCTTGAGCGTCTCTACCATGTGAAGCAACTGATGTTAGAGGCTTCACCTCAAGCAACTATCGAAGCTCCTGGAGAGCTCGCAGCAATTGCTGATCAAATGTCGCTCGCACTCTGCGATGATTTCAATTCGGCAAAAGCACTTGGCGTACTCCTTGGGGGGATTCGAGTTTGCTATCGCGAGCGAAAAAATGAATTGTGGTCTCTCCTTAGAAAACCGTTTCAGATTTTGGAAACCGTCTTTGGAATCACCACAGAGAACCCTCAAACCTTCATCGTCACTATGCGCGAGAAGCGCCTCAAACGTTGGAACTTGACGACCGCTGAATGTGAGCGAGTCGAGGAACTCCTCAAAGAAAGACTGCGCCTGCGCTCAGAAAAAGCTTTTGCCATGGCCGATGAAATTCGAAAGAATTTGGAAAGCGAAGGTTACTTAATCATGGACGGTCCTGATGGAACAGATTGGGCCAAAAGGGAAATCTAAATGAAACCCATTCTCCCCCCCAAAATTCGAAAGGCACTTCTCACGGCATTGAAGGCGCGAAAAAATGCCTATGCGCCTTACTCCCGCTATAAAGTTGGGGCAGCTGTGACAGTGGGGTCGCGAGTTTATTCTGGAGCAAATGTAGAAAACGCGAGTTATGGCGCAACTATTTGTGCCGAACGAGGCGCTATTTTAAAGGCAGTGTCAGAAGGCGCCAAAAAAATTGATGGTGTCGTTGTCACGACCTCGAACGGTGCTGCGCCTTGCGCCCTTTGTCTTCAAGTCCTGACAGAATTTGCGGACTCAACGCTGCCTATCTATATTGCAAACGCCAAAGAGATCGTTGCCGTCGTCAAACTCTCTCAGTTGATTGGATTTCCATTTCGAAAGTCAGATCTCAAGAAGCGCTAGACTCCAACTCGGTATCGCTGCTGAGGTTCTCGATTGGGATTGTAGACAGCTTCCAGCAAGATAGTTTCGCGAGAGAGGCCGACGGTAATGGTGGAAGCCTTAAAATCAGCTCCTTCGATCCACTCGGGATCAACTAAGATTTTTCGCTCCGGCATCTTTGCATCGGAAACCAAAAAATAGGCCAAACTAAAATCCACTGTATTGCAGACAAAATCACAAATCTGTCCCAAAGGCCCTGTACTCGAATCCACGCGAAATTTTCTGAGAGCCTTATCGGAACTATAAGTGGGACGACTCAAGGAGCCCCCAGCGGTCGACTGAATCACAGAAGTATAGTCTCGATGTTCTGACTCAACATCCGCCACACGGCGAGAAGAAATTCCAAATCGATTGAGAAGCTGAGTCTCTTTTTCGAGTGTAAACTCTTCCACAGAACTCACGCTTTCAAGGCGTTCCAAAAGATCGCTTGAAATCTTAAAGGACACCTCCGAAGGCTGAATCTGACAGAGCGAAGAGAGGAGAGGCAAAACTCTGTTCGCATTTGAAAAGACAAGATAAGAAACATGCCAATTTTGGGAATTGAGCCAGATCTCCTGAAGCCGAAGCGAACTCGCCACTTTAAAAGATTGAATCTCTGAATACAAAGCCAACATCTTCAGCCCCCCACCCAAACTATTGAGCGTTGTTATTCGCGGTGAGAAGCAATCCCTGCTGTTTGAGCATTGTCACTCCACCCAACAAAATCCCCGAATAAAACAAATCTCCTGCCAGACTCCAATGATAAAAAGGAATGGCCATTGTAAAACAAGTCATCAATCCAGCGGAGGTGAGTGGATACATCCCAGACCAAAGCCAAACTGCAAAATTTGTGAGAACAAAGAACACGATCGAATTTGCTCCCACCAAAAGTGTGGTCGTTCCAAAGGACTTGTTCATCATCACGCGACCAAAGAAAATTGAAATCAAAAAGGAGAAATAGACGACGGGACTCAACGTATCGAGGCCTAAAAAGTAATCACTCAAAAGCATAGCGCCAAAAGGAATACTGATCGCCAAAATCCATGATTTGAGTTCACGTCCCGCCAAAAACGCCAGAGCGGCAAGAGGAGTAAAATTGTCTGGGTGTGGTAACAATCGGCTTAGAGCGGCCAAAAGAATAATGATGGCGATCGTCTTCATTTCATCACTATTGCCGAAGGTCTATAGAATATCAAATTCTTATTCCAGATCCTGAAAAGCAAAGCCGTCTCGTTCTGCAATCTGCCCCTTTTTTGTAGAAATCTTTGTCTGAAAAAAAGGACCGTCATAGACAAAAGTTGAGAACTCCCCATGCTCTCCAAAGGGGCTAATTCCCGAGGGGAGTGAGTCGATGAATTCACGATCAAATTCACGCCCCAAAAACGGAGGTGGGAGTTTCTTCAAATCCACTGCCGCCACGACGGCTTTATACCCCAGCGAAAAAAAGACCCGCAAAACTTCTTTCACATCCCAACCCCAAAGTGGCTGATACGACTTGAGTGAAAAAGACTCCATCAGCCGCTGTCGATAGGAGCGCATGTCCTCGAGCTGAACATCCGTAAATGCCACGCCATCAAGACCCTTTTTTTTGATGGGAGTTAGCATTTCACCGATCGCCTTTTCGTAATCCGAATTGGACGCTTTTTCTGGCAGAGGAGCAAAAAGAATATTCATCTGAAGTGATTCGGCCTGCTTTTGAATCAGACTACGGCGAATACCACTAAAGGGAAGGCGCTGAGAGGGGACTTCGACCGCGGTGACGAGATTTTTTAATGTATACTCAGGGCTCTTCAGCTCAAAAAGAGCAATGGCCGCTTCCATTCCTCCGTTCCAAGAAAGTAAGATTTTCTCTCGTTTAGGCATGAACCTCCCTACGGTTGACGCACTGCAAATTTAAAACACATTGAAACCCGGTTAGCGCTGAGAGACAATACAAAATATGTCGGAATCTCAGGACTTGGCAAAGGCACTCATCCTTACATTTGCTCGATCCACAGCAGAAGTCTTTAAAACCCAGGTCAACGCGCCTGCAACGCCTGGAGAAATGAGTCGTTATGATCCCTCTCGATTTGAGCTCCCCATGGATCTTGCGGCTTCTGTCGGTTTGCTAAGTCCTCGATTCAATGGATGTCTGACCATTGGATTTCCAGCGGATACGTTTTTGAAGTGCTATAACGCTGTGCTGGGTGAGAATCAGACATCGATCACGGCCGAAAACAGGGATTTTGGCTCCGAAATGCTCAATATAATTCTGGGAATGACCAAAACACAGTTTTCGGCGTCTCATGGGATTGTGATTCAGCCCGCCATTCCGCTGGTTGTCATGGGCAAAGGAATTCGCTTTAGTCTGCCGCCGGAGTTCACACCGTTCTTGATTCCGTTTAAGTCGGACATGGGGCCGTTTTACACGACGATTGCGCTCAGTCAGATTGCGCCCGCCTAAATTGGGGCTTCGCAGCATACAATCTAATAGGTAGAATCATTATAAGTTCCTAATCATTTAGGGGAGGAGACCTGTCGATGTTCCCAGCTGGTACAAAAATTTTAGTCGTTGATGATATGCTCACCATGAGAAAAATTATTTCCAAAAATCTCAAGGATTTAACATTGACGAATATTACCGAAGCCAACGACGGAGCTGTGGCTTGGCCCACACTGCAGGAGGCTCACTCCAAAGGCGAACCATTTCAATTGGTCCTTTCGGACTGGAATATGCCACAACTTTCCGGCCTTGAGTTTCTCAAAAAATGTCGAGCGGACGATCGCTTTAAGCAGCTTCCATTTATTTTGATCACCGCAGAATCCGAAAAATCCCAAGTGATTGAAGCCCTTCAATCGGGAGTAAGTCATTATATCGTCAAGCCCTTTACTCCCGATCAACTGAGAGAGCGACTCGAAGGTGCCTACAAAAAGCACTTCGGAGGCGCTGCGCCTGCAGCAGGTGCGGCTCCCGCTCCGGCCAAGTAAGTTTCTTTTCTATAAATGAGTCGCATTTGATAGCGTAAGTCTGCATGGACGTACGCGAGCGAACTCGTCAGCTGTTTCGGTTCAAAGAGATTCTTAGAAAGAATGAAGCTAACATTCTTAAGGCCTTGTGGTCGGATCTCGAAAAGCCGGCGCTCGAAGCCTTTGCCAGCGAAATCTCTCCGCTCTATGAAGAGATTGACCACTTAGCGGCGGAGCTCAAAACCTGGGGGCAACCAAAGAAAGTTTCAACGCCCTGGTGGAAAGTCGCTCACTTTTTGGGGAGCTCTTGGATCGAAACACTTCCGGTTGGGAGAGTGCTCATCTTATCGCCTTGGAATTATCCCTTTTATCTCTCATTGATTCCTGTGCTCGGCGCCTTTGCTGCTGGAAATCGCATTGTACTAAAACCCAGTGAATTTTCTGAGCACTCGTCTCGCGTGCTTGCCGAGATTTTGTCTCAGTGGCTCCCTTTGGAGTGGATTGACGTTCGCCTGGGCGGAGCTGCTGTAGCCGAAGAGCTCACGCAAAAATCTTGGGGACACCTTTTTTTTACGGGCAGCACGATGATTGGAATGAAGGTAATGAAGGCGGCCGCTGAAACGCTCACGCCCGTGACTCTAGAGCTCGGTGGCAAATGCCCCGTTGTTCTAGACAATGTGGGGCAGATTAAAATTGCTCTCAAAAGAATCTGGTGGGGCAAGACTTTTAATGCCGGTCAAACATGTGTGGCTCCGGATTATTTGCTCGTTCCAAATTTTCTAAAACAGAGAGTCATCGAACTCAGTCGGGAAGTGCTATTGGAATTTTACGGAAAATCTCCGCTCGATCATCCAAAACTCGGAAGGATTGTAAACGCGACTCACTTTGATCGACTTGAACGCCTGAAGCAGGGGGCCCAGATACTCATCGGTGGATCTGTGAATGCGGCAAAACTTAAAATCGAACCCACACTCCTTGAAGTCTCCCCCCCTCACTCCTTGTGGAATGAAGAAATTTTTGGACCCCTCCTCATTTTGCAGACTTATGAAAGCGTGTTGGATGCAGTACAAATCATCGCTCAAAATCCACACCCTTTAGCCCTCTATGTTTTTACGGATTCGGATTCCTTTGAAAGTACATTACGCTCTCAGGTATTGAGTGGAGCGGTTTGCCGCAATGACACCCTTGTCCACTTGAGTAATTCGGCGCTACCTTTTGGAGGAGTTAAATCATCGGGAATGGGGGCCTATCACGGCAAAAAAAGCCTCGAGACGTTTTCCTTTCAGCGATCGATAGAACAAAAGCCACTGTGGCCAGATTTGCCCCTGCGTTATCCCCAGTCCAAACTCACACTCAAGTCTTGGCTCAAACCCTTTAGTTAGGGCGTTAGCAGTTGGTTAGCACTTCCAATGTCAATGCCGTCAACCCCTTCCAATCCGGGAGGAGGGATTCCGGTACCCAGAGTGGGTGGAGGTGAGTTTACAAAGATTGGGGTCGACGCGATTACTTTTTCAGTATGACTCACAGAGGTCCCCACGTCACAGTACCTTTGCGGCAAGCGGGCGTATCCTGACGTACAATCATGCAAAATTTGAGCGACTTTGGTGTGTGTCGTTTTGAGCATCACTTTGCGCAGCCCATCTACATTAGAATTGCAGAGACTCACTGAAGGAAGCGGCTGCTGAATCGGAAGAGGGGAAGTCAATGGCACATCCACCGTTCTCAGGAGGTATGTTAAAACTTGAGCGTCATTGCCCGATGGCTCTGTGTTTACGTAGAGATTTTCTAACGGATCAAACTGATAGGACATACCGACCTTGACGAACATATCCGGATTGAGCGTAAAGCCCTTTGAATAGGAGGCCATTACTCCTTTTGTCCAGCCCATCTTCGGAAGACTCGTGGCGGTCGCCGCAGAACTAAACAATCCATGTGAACGAAGCAGACCTAAGGACTTTCTGGATTGTGTGACTCCGCTCTTACGAGAGAGGAGTTGGCCTCTCGAATCCGCGAACACACTTCTGCCGGGCAAGGTCAGCTCCAAGCTTAAGTTTAGGAATTCAGGGAGCTCGTCTTGTGGCACATCCGAGCGATCCATAAAATCAAACTTGGGGTCCTGGATAGATTCTTGAGAAGTAATTTTTAACGGCCGCGCTTCAGATCTGTGAAAATAATACTGATTCGATGTAAACGAAAATTCTACAGGTGTGGAATGGGCATAGCTATGAGCCATCACTCTTTCGCTCAGATCTAACGTGACTGCACCGGGGCCTGGGGGCCTCGGCTCCGTACTGACGCCACTCGACCATTTGAGTGCGAGCTCCTTTGTTCGATAATCAAACTCCGCCGTGTAGTGGCTGTTGATGTTTGATCCACGACAGCCTGTGACTTCAGCAACGTATTTTTCGGCCGACGCTTCTTTGCCAAGAACTCTGACGAAGATTCGGTCAGAGGAATATTCGAGTGATTCTAGCCTTGGATCGCGAGCGGATGGAATGACAATGACCGTTGTGTACGTTTGGGGAGTTTGAACATAGAGCTTAGCGAGGTCGGTGCTAACCCCCTCATCGACGGCGTCCGGTGACAAGGTGGATACGCCTTTTGCCACACAAGCCGCAAAGCTTCCTGTCAGCGTGGCTCCGATGGCGACACCGGTATTTTGAAATGCCCGGCAGCCGGCCTGGCCTGGCGTGTTTTGTTGCGCTCCATAAAAGGCCTGGACGGCCTTATCAAAAGTAAGCTCTGGTGGAACTTCGCACTCGTAAAGCCCTCTCAAAGAAAGGATGGCGCTTGCAACATCTCTACACTTTCCCCCGACAGGAAGAGGGCTGGGCTCCAGTGGAATTGTAGCGGCACTCGATTCTGTGAGCACGGCCTGATCTAAAAGCTGATTGAGATATTTTTTGGAGAATCCAAAGAGAGGATAAATTTCCTTTTGAGTCACCAAATCCATCAAACTGTGCCCCTCACCGAGACGCGTCGCACTGTCTTGCGAATAGCGTGAATTCTCAGGACGGAGAGGGTCTGTAGGATCTAATCCAAGCCCGGTCGGAGTAGCCGCTCCATCGGGATTAAAGAGATGACCCCCGGCATTGGGAAGATTGGAAAGATCAGGATCCGAAGGACCTTGAGCGGTCCCCACAAAATCATTGGCCGTCGGTCCAAGTGAAGAATCCGACGATGACTTTGTACAAGCTGGAAGAAGACAGGAAACGAGCAAACTAACAACGATTGACCATTTCATTGCAACCACCCCCGCAGATATCGCAGTCCCCAGTATAACGCAGAGCAATAAAGATGCGCCCTGCGTCAATTTTTTGTACATCCGGACGAAAATCGGCCTTGAATGCTAAAATACTCCATGGGGAAATGCCTTCACTGCGGCGCAAATCTTGCAGAAGGCCATGGGCTTGCCAGATTTTGTCCTCAATGCGGTACCCCCCTCACTTCTCAATTCAAAAACGTAGAAACCGAGAGGGAGAGGAAATTTGTCTGCATTCTCTTTGCAGATCTCTCGGGATTTACCGCTCTGAGTGAACGATTAGATCCCGAAGAAGTCACTGATCTCATCAGCGAATGCATGAATCGACTCGGCAAGCGAATTTTGGACTTTGAAGGAACAATTGATAAATTTATGGGCGATGCCGTCATGGCGCTCTTTGGTGCACCGATCGCGCACGAAAACGACCCTCGTCGCGCGGTAGAATGTGCGCTCGAACTCTTGAAAGAAATTCGAATCATCAGCGAGGAGCGAAACATTGCTCTAGAACTTTCGATTGGCATCAACTCCGGAATCGTTGTTGCGGGAGGAATCGGCACCGAAGGAAAGATGGACTATACGGTCATGGGAGATGCGGTCAACGTCGCCCAGCGCCTGCAATCCGCTGCACCCGCCAATCAAATCTACGTCAGTGAAAACATCTATCGAGCTGTTCAGAAGGACTTTGAGTTTGCACCTGTTGCACCACTCACTCTCAAAGGAAAGTCTGCACCTCAGCTCGCTCATTCGGTGATTCGATCCCTAGAACTCCAAGTGGATTCGGACACCCACCTCACCGCGATGGCTCCTCTTGTCGGGAGAGAAAACGAATTCGCAAAATTAAAGGGAAGTCTGCTGGCCGCTCAGGCGGGGGTGTTTCAAAAAATACTGATCACGGGTGAGCCGGGGGCGGGCAAGAGCCGCCTTCTCCTCGAACTCAAACGCGAAGCTTTGAGCCAGAAAATGCCTTGGCTGATTTCGTTTCCGAGCAGCACAGTCAAAGAAAAGTCCTACGGGGCCATTCGTCGAATTCTCCTTCAGGTTGAAGATCTCGTAGAAAACTTTGAAAGCTTCAATGCTTCACTCGGTCTCAACCAAATCGAAGCCGAAATTCTCAGCTCTTGGCGCAGGGATATACCGTTTCCGGCCAGTCACGGAATGACCGCAGAACTCTTGAACGAAAACTCTGCCAGCTTGTTTCAAAAGGTCGTCCGAATTTTTAGCCAAAATCAGCCTTGCGTTCTCGTTTTTGAAGACCTGCACTGGATTGATTCATCCTCAAAAGCGCTCTTGCTTCAAATAATCAATACTTGGAAAGATCAGCCCGTCCTTTTGATTCTCACCGGGCGTCCTGAAGTTATTCAATCGATTGAGGAGGGAGGCCTCGTTCCCAAAATTGATTTGGAACCTCTCACATCCGATCAAATCAATTCTCTCGTGAAGCACCTCCTCAAGACCGATACTCTCTCCAACGACTTTGTCGCCGCTCTATCCGAAAAATCCGATGGAAACCCACTCTTCATCGAAGAACTCATCAAACACCTGATCGAAGAAGGCCAAATCACTTTAATCAACGATCAGTGGCAGATTTCGGAAGGGCTCAACCTTCAGGGAGTCCCATCGCAGCTGAGATCCCTGATCGCTTCTCGTATCGATCGACTAAAACCCCTTGAGCGTCTTGTTTTGCAAGCCGCTTCGATTCTAGGAAGACATTTTCAGGATACACTTCTTTGTCAGCTCCTTTCTCCCGACACTACGGAGTCCGATGTTTACGAGAGTTTGCGCCAATTGCGACGAAGGGAACTTATCTTTGAGCACGATCTGAATGAGTCGGGAATCACCTATATTTTTAAACATGCACTTGTGAGAGATGTTTCTTACGGATCCCTCCTACTCAAGCGGCGAAAGGAACTTCACTTTAAGGCAGGTGAAATCATTGAGCAAAACATTGAACTTTACCCGCAGCACCTTTCGCTTTTGGCCTATCACTTTAAGTCAGCCGAACACCGAACCAAAGCCGTTGACTATCTTCAGCTCTCTGCAATTAAAGCGGCGGATTCCTTTGATAGACCCTTGGCGATTCGACATTTTGAAGACGCTCTCGAACTCATCCGCACAGCTCCCGAAGAGTCGCTCGATCTCAAAGCCAAGTGGATTGATTTGAGCATTCGCCTCGATACGCTTTATCAGGAATCCTTTGATCTCAAGAGTTCAGAAGGTCTCCTTCAGGCTCTCGCCCAACATGCAAAAGCTCATTCGGATTCTGCGCTACTCTCGCAAGTCTATCGCCGCTTGGGCGGAACTTGCGAAATGAGAGGTGATCTTGAAGCTGCGCTTCACTGGCTGCAACAATCTCTCGTCATTGCAGAACAGTCTGAAGACTCAAACCAAGAAGTTCGCACTTGTAAAGCCCTTGCCAATGTCTATGGGATGCAACATCAGTTGGATCGAGCTCTTCATTATCTTCAGCGCGGTCTCGAAAAACTAAAATCTTTGAAGGACCTCAAACTCGAAGCAGATTTTTTGAATGACCTCGGCTTGCTTTTTAATAGACGAAAGGATTATCCGAAGGCCGAGGAAGCTCTCTCTGAATGCATGAAGCTCTGTCAAGCCATCGGCGAAATGAAGCCCACAATGATTGCAGCAACAATCAACACAGGCGT